>Ga0190274_10002227_pt1 | contig 11380 bp, 8 predicted proteins | sample Popmic531T_FD_133002 | JGI IMG/M metagenome (GOLD analysis project Ga0190274, IMG submission 133002) | Populus adjacent soil microbial communities from riparian zone of Yellowstone River, Montana, USA - 531 T | ecosystem: Environmental > Terrestrial > Soil > Riparian zone | place: USA: Montana...
CCAAAGAAAAAAGAAGGAGAAGAGCCAATGAAGGAGACCGCGCTCGGGAAGCACTGAGTTGAATGCCTGAGCCGACGCGAAAAACAGCGTTAAGAGCATCCAGACGTGGGAGATATTTGTTAGTGGTTCCCGATCGCTCGAGACCCAACGGCCAAAATCCACAAGCCGGCCACGCACAAACAACAGCATCAAGAGGACTGCAAGTAAGAGTGTTACCAGAGGTGGGGCGATGAATACGAAGGCATGACTCTCCGCGCTGATCCGCAACCCGCCCAGCAAAGCAACCGTCAGGAAGAGCATCGGCAGCAGCAGAAAATGTAGAAGAGAACGGTTTCTTGAACGGTTGCTTGTGGTCATCTTCTCTTAATAGGTCCTATAGGTCATATAGGACCTATATCACTTCCGAGTCCTCAATACTTTCAGCGGATTAACATCCCCCCAGGTTCGTTCTACCCCTTGCTCCAGTTCGGCCTTCAACTCTGGAATAGTGTGCATCTGCAGGTTTGGATCGTCGATCGTCAACTTCACAGTGGATGACAGGTTGGCTGCGCGGTTGGCTGCCTCCAATCCCTGCTTGAATAAATCCTGGTCGTAGTAAACGCGGCCCCAGCCTTCGCGATAAAACGAGTAAGCGATGTAGAACTGTGTTCGCGTGTCGCCCTGCGCCGGATCAGCTCGCTGCCATTCATCGCGCGCTGCCCTAAACTGGTCACGAAGGAACAAGGCGTAACCCGAATCGAATTTCTCCTGATTTATCTGGTAGGTTCCGCTTACAACTTCGGCGCTGGTGGCTACTTCCTTGAATGTGCGTGGTTCGGTCGCGTAAATCCAGATGATGAACGCCGCATAGGCGAGGGTTAAGGCGAGGCCGGCGATTTGGATGACCTTGGATTTCATCATTCTTCGTTAGAGTAGTTATCGAAATAGGTCCGATAAGCCCTATAAGTCCTATATAAATTCTGACTTCAACCTCTCGTCAGTTGTCTATATTTTATCCGATGCGGTTGCTCCGCCGCCGCTCCGAGCCGTGCCTTGCGATCTGCTTCGTAATCCGAATAGTTGCCCTCAAACCACATGACTTTGCTGTCGCCTTCGAAGGCGAGAATGTGCGTGGCGATCCGATCCAGAAACCAGCGGTCGTGGGAGATTACCACGGCGCATCCGGCGAAGTTTTCCAACGCTTCTTCCAACGCGCGCAGGGTATTAACGTCCAGGTCGTTGGTTGGTTCGTCAAGCAGTAAAACGTTGGCGCCTTCCTTCAACATCTTCGCCAGATGCACTCGATTCCTTTCGCCGCCCGATAACATGCTGACTTTCTTCTGCTGATCCGAACCGGAAAAGTTGAACCTCCCAACGTAGGCACGCGAATTCACCTCGCGTTTGCCTAACATCAACAAATCCGTTCCACCGGAAATTTCTTCCCATATGGATTTATTTGGGTCGAGCGTTCGGCTCTGATCGACATAAGCCAGCGCGACAGTTTCCCCAATGCGGATCGTGCCACTGTCAGGTTGTTCCTGCCCGGTTATCATGCGAAACAAAGTTGTCTTGCCGGCGCCGTTTGGCCCAATCACGCCAACAATTCCTCCAGGGGGCAAGTGAAACGTCATGTTTTCTACGAGCAGATTATCCCCATAGGCTTTGTTCACTGCGTCTGCCTCAACTACCACATTGCCCAGACGCGGACCGGCGGGAATGTGAATCTCCAAATCTTCCCTTCTTTTTTCCGAGCCCTCCTGCAACAGGGATTCATATGCGGTGATGCGCGCCTTGCCTTTCGCATGACGAGCTTTGGGTGACATGCGAATCCATTCGAGCTCGCGTTGCAGCGTCTTCTGTCGTTCACTCTCCGACTTCTCCTCGCGACGCAAACGTTCCTGCTTCTGCTCCAGCCACGAAGTATAGTTTCCTTTCCAGGGGATACCCTGACCGCGATCCAGTTCCAGGATCCAGCCGGCGACATTATCGAGAAAGTAGCGGTCGTGAGTTACGGCGATGATTGTTCCCGGATAACTCTGCAAATGGTGTTCGAGCCAGGCGACCGACTCCGCATCGAGATGGTTAGTTGGTTCGTCAAGAAGAAGGATGTCGGGTTTCTGCAAAAGTAAGCGACACAAGGCCACGCGGCGGCGTTCGCCACCAGACAAAACCGCGACCTTGGTTTCCGGCGGTGGACAACGTAGCGCGTCCATCGCCATCTCCAAACGGGCATCAAGATCCCAGGCGTTCTGATGATCGAGTTTTTCCTGGACCTCGCCTTGCCGGGCCAAAAGTTTGTCCATGTCCTCGTCGGACATTTCCTCGCCAAACTTCGCGTTGATCTCGTCAAACTCTTTCAGCAGATCAACAGTTTCCTGAACAGCTTCTTCCACCACTTCGCGCACCGTTCGCGAGTCGTCGATTAAGGGTTCCTGTTCAAGATAACCGACCGTAAAGCCGGGAGAGATAACAGTCTCACCGTTAATATCCTTGTCAACTCCGGCAAGTATGCGCAGCAGCGACGACTTACCCGAGCCGTTTAGACCAATCACGCCAATCTTGGCGCCGTAGAAATAGGAAAGATAGATGTCTTTAAGGACCGGCTTCTTGTCGTAAAACTTGCTGACGCCGACCATTGAATAAATAACTTTGTTTGGTTCAGTGCTCATGATGATGAATTTGGGATTTCGGAATGCGGATTTCGGATTTGAAGTTCATCCACAGATTACACAGATTACGCCGAGAAGGAAAAAGCGAAAGGGGGGAAAAGCCATACGATCCACTAAATCACACTAACAAACACCAAATATCATCACGACATGCCCGCGCGGGTCTTCGCGCGACGAATGATCTCGGCCATCACATCGCGATACTTGTCGAAGGTGTCGTCCACCACCTGCAAGGTCGGAATCGCATTATTGTTAAGCGACAGTGTCTCGGGATTGAAGCGTCCAAACCCTGATTCATGAACCCCACTGCTGCCTCGGCCAGGCGCCGGGCTGCTCAAGTGTTGAAAGAAGCGCGAATACTTCTGCCAGCGCGCGCCGCCGCCGGCGTGATACAGCGGAATGAATCCGTGTAACGCGTCGTATGGCATCTCTCCAACGCAGAGCACACCTGGATGCTTCCGGCGCAAATCCATCACCAGACGCCGGGTTCCTTCGTGCATGTCTGCGGTGGTGTCGTTCACATGCCCGCCAATGATGTCCAGGAAATAAGCGTCGACTCCAAAGCGGGCGATGATGTCTGAAATGCGCGCCTCCAGCCAGTTACGCCAGGAATCAACCCCAAGGTTCATATAGGTCAACCAACCGTCCTGATGTCGATCGTTGTTCCAATCGACCCAGTTAAGGTTGTAGACGTCGCCGTCGATTTTCTTTGTAGCAGCGTCTGCGATTTTGGGCCACACCGGCTGGGCGCGATTGGCAGCGTTCGCGCCAAACATCGGCATCATCCTGAAGCCGAGCTTCTGACTTTCCTTGATGAGTTGCCGGAAACCAGACTCACCACCCATCCGCTCAGGCACTTTGTAGTTTGGATAGTCCCAATAGTAACGGCCATCCCACGATGACAGAAATACCAGCACCCGATCGGGCGAAATCTGTGTGCTGATCCATTGAAGAGTCCGCAGCATCTTTGCGTAATCGTTGAAGATGAAACCTGAGTAGTGCATTCCATGAAGCGTCGTTACCATCGCGATGCGGCGCGTCCAGGCAGGAAAGTCTGTTCGCGCTTCCCAGGTTGGCAGGTTGAACGCCTGCTCGACAAAACTCATGTGGGATTGCACCGCGCCATCAAATGTCTTTGCATGACCCAGGCGCCAACGAGGCACCGTTACTTTGCGATCATTGCGCCAGCCATCGTGCTCATAAATCGCTTCGACCCGATAGCCGTGTTCGCCTGGCTGAAAATAGAAACGCTTGGGGTGAACTTTGGGATCGAGCGGTGAGATGGCAAGGTATGCGTCGCCGGTTTCTACTATCGCGAGTGGCGTGCTCATGCTATTGGCTGCGCCCGGGCCATGCAGATCACCTCCTCCAAACGGATACGCGCTAAGGATTTCGTTGTCTTTATGATCCAATAATGGACCACCACCAAGCGAAACCTTGCCCCTCGGAACATCACGAATAACTGTGGTAACGGTCTTGATGGGACGTTCCATCTCGACCGTGATGTCCCATTCAACCTTGCCGGGCTCGCGCCGAAAGCGAGCGGTCAACGATCCGCGCGCGCGCTCCTGACCGCCGGCCCACACAAAACCTGAGCAGGTGAGCACCATCGTGTCGCCGTCAATCGCAACCTGCATTTGAGTCCGATCGAGGCCATAGGCGTTTTCGTTGGTGAACACTATGAAGCCAAATCGATGCTCGCCAAACGCGACTACGGGTTCGGGGAAGTCGAAACTAAACTTATCGAAACCGTTGCCGCGTGGTGGAATGAAGACTTCGCTGGTTGAGTTGAGGTTCGTGATTTCGCCATCGGTCAGCACCACTCGCGCAGATGCGTGGACTGTAGCGATTGGATTGGAGGCCTCGCTGGTGCGCGGATCAGTTTTCGGTGGCAGCAACAGGCCACTTGCTCCAGCCGCGCCTACGGTTTTGATCCAATTACGACGTGAAATTGGTTTGGTCATTTTGATAAAAACCAAAAACGATCCACGAAATTACACGAAATAACACGAAAAGATTTCTAACGTTCAGCGTTGGCGCGAATCACACGAACACCATAGACAGCAGCAACTTCACCCGTGCCGGTTGCAGCGAACCGCACCGTGACTTTCTGTTTGTCCTTTATCAGGTCCATGGGGATTTTGTATTCGGCGTCAAAGAAGTGTCCCGCAGCACTTCCGTTTGGCGTGCGCTCGATTGTTTGTTCGCCCACGCGTTTACCATCAACCAGAATCTCGAATGTCCGTTTCCCGCGTTCCTCGCTGTGGTAGGTTGCCACCAGGACGAGTGGACGACTTGCCTCGATAGGAAGATCGAGCGAAAACCATTTCTTCGCCCGGCGTCCGTTCCGTCCGGTCATCTTATCCGGCGTGGTTTCTTCACCCTGCCGATTGAAATTCTTTTCCTGTTGGACATCGCCGGGTTGAACGAAGCTGACTGTGGCGGCCTCGAGCTTCCGGTGCTGGACCTGTTCCGTCGCCCGCTCGATCATTTTCCTTTTCCAACCTTCAGCAGTATAGGTGTCCCAATAGAGCGCATAATCGCGACGATGCAGCCGGTAAAAAGGCACTAAGTCAACCACTCTTACGGTTCCGTCGAAGTCCTGTCCGGTGCTGCGAAAGGTACCGGGTTGGGTTGACACCGGCCGGAGCCATTCTGCCAGAGGCTGTTCGGCAGTAATGAGTGAAGGCCCCGGGTTTACCCAGTCTCCTTCTTTGCTGTCCGGGCTGGCCGGGCCGAGATCGCCGGCCAGTACCAGCGGTCCCCACATCATCGCGACTACGGACGGATTGTCAGGCGTCGGTTCCTGACGCAGACTTTTCGGCAACACCAGCCCGATCGTATCGCCAGTTTTCCACTTTCGCGTTAATTCTACGTAGCTGCCGGGCGTCGAGATTTCCTTCACTGGCTTGCCGTTGATCGTCAACGCGAATCCTTTACCCGCCCACGATGGCCGGCGCAGTGCCAGGGTTAACTGTCTCGGCTTCGGAAGCACCAGCTTCAGTGTCGCTGAATCGCCTTCCGGGAAGCTGGTAGACATGGTCAGTTTCACGCCGGCCGCTTTCGACGTCGCCACTGAAGGCGCATACAGATTCACCCAAATCCGATCGCTCGACTCGTAATAAATACCGTCGGCATGAAGTCCATGACTTTCCATGCCGCTACCGACGCAGCAGGTGAAGTCCTTGAACATGTCCTGATATTCATGCTTTGCCCCTCGGCCCACCGGCACCATGTAACAAGTCCTTCCGTCGTCAGGATCAATGGAGCCCAGAACGTGATTAAACAAGGCGCGCTCTTCAAACTCGGCATACTTGATGTCGGGATGAATTGCAAAAAGGCGACGCGTCATCTTCAACATGTTGTAGACGTTACAACTTTCATCGGTCCGGCCGTCTACGCGATCACCCAGTTTATCGGGTGGACCAAAGTATTCGTCTCGACCGTGGCCACCAGTGGCATAGCTGTGATGGAGGGCAACCGCATCCCAAAAGAACTTTGCCGCCTCGCCGTCTGATTTGTCGCCGGCATAGATATAACGCATCAAGACTCCAAGCAGCTTTGGCACTTGAGTATTGCCATGCAAACCGCTGAGCCGATCCTCATGGCGCGCCAGCGGATCAACCACGGCGTGGTGGTCGAAGCGGTGCGTAAGCTTCAACCAACGCTGGTCTCCGGTGTCAGCGTAGAGGTCTGCCAGCACCTCGTTCATCCCGCCAAACTCGGTGTTGAGCATCTTTTGAGTTTGCGCTTCATCCAGTTTAGTCAGAATGCGTTCGGCCCAACCGGCGAATTTAGCCTCAACCTCCAGCGCAGTTTGATTGCCGGTGTAGCGGTAGGCGTCACGCAATCCCGCAAACGTTTTGTGCAGCGTGTACCAGGGCGACCAGAGCCCGTTAAGGTCAAACGAGTTTGAGCGAATGTTGCCTGCGGCCAGCTCGTTAAACTTTTCTCTGCCGCCCTCCAAAGCACTGAGGTAGCCATCGCCATTTTTGTCCTGAACTTCTTTCAACTCTTTGGTGATGTAGTCGGCGCGTTGTTTGAATCGCTCGTCGCCAGTCGCGGCATACATCAAAGACACTGCGGAGAGGTAGTGACCGGCGATGTGTCCGGTGAGATTCCGTCCGTCGCCGTCCCAGCCGCCGTATCCAGGGGCCTTCGGTTCGAGTCCGGCCCGTTTGCGGTAATAGGCCAGCATGCGATCCGGCTCAAGCTTAAGCAGGTAAGCCGCATTCAGATCCTGTGCATGTTTGAGTGGGCCTCCGGTCAGGCGCACCGCGGAGAGTGGTAGCGGACGGGCGACGTCAGGAATGGCGTTGGTGATTTGCTGCGCATTGGCTGTAATACAGACAGCCAGCGCGATGATCACGGTCTGGATGGAGAGTATTGTTTGTCGAGTCATTCGCATGTCGATGTGCTGATATGAAAACTCCGGAGGAAGTTTCGTTAGCATTTAAGAAAAGTGGTTTGCAGAGCACGGCCAGATTACTTTCAATGGTCCCGGAATGACAAGGTATTTGGCCTTAAGAGCTAACCATGAAGACAATTGTAGGGGCGGCACTCCGTGGCCGCCCCGACCGCCATTAGGCTTGAGCATAGTGAACACAATCTACCTTCGCCCAACTGGCTCGCGAAGGGACCTGGTAACCAAACAGGGGGCGGCCACGGAGTGCCGCCCCTACGATTCCGACCGAGACCGCTTCTAGCGTTTGCGCTCGAACCGCAGGTGGGCCAGGACCAGACCGACCAGAGCAATCGCCAGACAATAAATCCGAAGCAGCAGTAATCGCCCTAAGTTGGTTTCCAAATCCCTTGCACTCCACAGTCCGTACAGCATCGGGTTGTAGAGCCAGTGGTTGTAGCCGTGAGTGTAGAGGTAGAGCAATCCGGCGCCGCTAGCGATGCTGGCCGCGTAAGCCAGGTACTTGTCTCGCAATAAAACGTTGAGCGCTGCTGCTGCCGCCGCCGCAAAGGTGAGGTTAGGAACAAGAATAACGGCGTAGGTGATCAGGTAAGGAGAAAATGCGACTGGTGTCTGGCCCCTCAGTAGTTGAGTCAACATTGCAGTCAAGCCAACGACCACGACCAGAATTAGGGCAAGCAAAAGCGTCGACGCAATCTTGGAAAGCAACAAGACGGAATTGGGCGCCGGCAGGCTCCAGACGACCGGTTCAACCCTGAGTTCACGATCACGATGAATCGACTCTCCCAGGAAGAATACAATTACTCCTAACAAGAACAGCAGCACCCCATTGGCTGTGTGACCCGCAAAACTCGCCGAGGGTGAAACCTCAGAGGCTCCCGCGGAAAATGGGAGTGACAGGAAAGCCAGGAGAACGGCCAGTGGAACAATCACGATGAGGCTTCTTTCCGTAAGCAGCAGGCGGAGTTCGAGGGTCGTTGCCGCCGCAAGTTTTCTCACGGTTGCTGCAAATCCATCGTTTGTTCTGACAACTTCGGGCAGGATTCGTACGACACTATCCGTTCTCAGCGTTGAGGGTTGGAAGTGCTGGCTTGGCTCGAAGACAGCAGTCTCCCGGTCGTTGTGGATTCGTTCGACTCCGGTCGAAAGATCCAACAGCGAGAACGGGCCCTGGTCCACGTCGCGCTCGGCGATGGAGAAACGGAAGTAGAGAATGGCCAGGCAGGCTGCGGCCATGAGAATTACGAGGGCTCGGTTAGCGATCATGACCGGCGTATAACTCATCACTAGCTGATCAATCCAGGCAGGGTCTCTTCCCCAGGGCGAGTCCAGGCCCGACTTCATGAGCACAGGGTCAAGAATTATTTGCCAGGCAGGTGGCAGGTTCTTTATCACCAGAATCTGCCAGGCGATATAGAGCGGGTAATAGGAGAAGGCTAACCCGAAAACAATCTTGGCGTTGCGCGTAAGAGTACCGACGGTGAAGTAGATGGCGGCAAACAGGAAATAGGGCACGACCACGATCAGGAAGAAATGCTTGAAATAAGGAAAGAGTCTAAACGGCAATACAATCATGCGCGAGGTGTGAACCACCTGAAGGACGACAAGGGTCAGCGCGAAAGCTGCCTGGCAGCAAACGAGCACGAAGAAGCTGCCGAAGAATTTCCCCATCAAGTAGGAGGCGCGACTGACCGGCTTTGAGAATATGAGCGAGTCAATACCGAGCCGGAAATCCCTGATCACCGGATCCGCCATGATCAGAGCAGTGAAGAGCGGAAGACCGAGGACGCCGAACACGAATCCGCTAAAGTTACGGCGAATGTAGTAATCGCTGTTCGTGGCCCAACCCTGGGTAACTGCAGCTCCGGCGACACTCCACAAGACTGCATTGGAACTGAAGAAGATCATCAATGCGTAAGGCGCAATGCGCTTCGAGTTGAGCAGCAGTTCGTTCCGGAAGACTGCAGCGAAGGCTGTTTTGGTTGGGCTTCTCATTGATGTTCGCCGGGAGCGCAGGCATCCTGCCTGCCAGGAGCGCCGTCAGGCGCGAGTCATTCGCAGGAGTGTTGATTCCATTATCGGAGCAGGTCACGCCTGACGGCGCTCGTAGCAGGCAGGATGCCTGCGCTCCCAGCGTTATTCCTTTGCCTTGGTCACCAAACTCAAGTAGTAGTCCTCAAGGGTCGGAGTTGCCGGAGAAAACTCTTCGCCTGGCCGCTCTCCTTTCGAAATCACTTTCAAACGCGCCTGACCACCAAACATCTGTGACGAGATCACTTTGCAACGAGGAGCCAAAGCCGCAACATTTTCCCGCGCCATAGTTGTTTCCCAAACCGATCCTTCCAGTTCTTTCATTGCTTGGTGGGGCACACAAGAAGCCATTATTTCGCCCTGCCTAATAATTGCCATGTGGCTGCACAAGTTCGAAACGTCCGAAACAATATGAGTTGAAAGAATTACTACTGTGTTTTCGCTCAATGTTTCGGCGAGCAAGTTATGAAAACGCACGCGCTCTTCAGGATCGAGTCCGGCGGTCGGCTCATCAACGATTAGCAACTCCGGCTGACCAATGATTGCCTGGGCAATTCCTAAACGCTGTCGCATGCCTCCGGAAAACCCACCAACTCGGTTTCTTCGTTCAGAGAAAAGATTGACGCGTTCAAGTAGTGCATTGACCAGGTTGGCGCGCTCGTTGGAGTTCCAAACACCTTTGAGTTTTGCAAAATAATTAAGCGTTTGCTCCGCGGTCAGGGTTGGATAAAGACCAAACTCCTGCGGCAGGTAGCCCAACATTTGCCGCGTTTTGTCCGGGTGAGTTATTAAGTCAAGGCCGTTCATCTCAGCGGTGCCCGAGTCGGGTTGTAGCAGAGTAGCGAGGATCTTCATCAATGTGGTCTTGCCCGCGCCATTGGGACCCAACAGTCCAAACATGCCCGAAGGGACATCGAGGTCGACGCCTTTGAGCGCCTGAATACCGCCGCCATATGTTTTGTTCAACCCTCTAATCTTCAACATAGCGTTTCGGCATGATTGACAACGTTCGTTTAGAGGTGGGCATCGCCCACCGGTGCGTCCTGGACGAAACGATTCTGATACATAACTAACGTGTGATTACCTCGGTGAATGGTGTTATCCAGGCCGTACCGGTGGGCGGTGCCCACCTCTAAACGAACGTATGATTATTTGATGAACGGGTGCGGAGAAACGGAGTTTCCTGCGCCACTTATCAGTCGGAAATGACGCGCTCGAGGGGTGTGCGTTTCCTTTGGTCGTAAGCATCGACAGGAGTGTGCCGCGTCTCATTCAACTTCAGCGGTGACGTGTTCGCAGGTGGCGAAGTAAATTGGGAAGGGTTCAAACCACGCACGTAGAAGAACAAGCGTCCCAGGATGCCAACATAAATCAAGACGTCGCCAATACGCGTGACGTGGAGCTCGGGGCTAAAAATTCGCACACAAACCCCGGCCAGAAAAACGAGGATTAGCAGAGACTTTAAGACACGAATCAACAGACGGTTGTTTCTGCTGATCTCAACACATTCCTCTTTTATTTGTTCCACGTTACCGAAACGTTTGAGTGCGGCTTCCTTTGCTTCCGGGAGAGGCATGTTTCGATCGAGGTGATGCTCGGTTAGTAGTTCAAGGTGGAAACGCAGCTCATCTTCAATTTGGCGTTCAATAACCTCGCGATCAAACCGGTGGAATAAACTCTTCAATGCCTTTTTCATTGTGACCCCCACTCCCCACTTAGCCTCCGGCGGTTTGCAATATTCTGGAAATCGCCTGTGAAACGCGCGCCCAGTTGGCGGATTCAGCTTCAAGCTGTTTTCGCCCGGCTTTGGTCAGCTTGTAGAACTTCGCCCGCCGGTTGTTTTCCGATACGTCCCATTCGGACGTGACCCATCCGCGCTCTTCCATCCGATAGAGTGCCGGGTAGAGCGAGCCATCCTCGATCTTTAGCAAATCATCGGCGGCTTCGTGTATTCGCTGAGCAATACCGTAACCGTGCATGGAATCACGGGAGAGTGTCTTAAGAATTAAGAGCTCCAGCGTGCCTTGCATCAAGTCGGTGCGGGCTTTTGCCATCGTTTTTACTTCTCCCTAGATTATCTAGGGGGCACGGTACAGGTTCTTCCCCCAGACTGTCAAGGGAAACTTGGGGGAGTTTTTTGGGGTGCGGTCACCTGATTTGGAGTGCGGTAACCTGTTACCGCTTTGGAATTCGGCGACCTGTCGCCGCCGTCCTTAATATGGCGCAGTTTTCCCTGAGGCTTTTATTTCACCGACGACGGCGACAGGTCGCCGAATAC
>Ga0190274_10002228_pt1 | contig 11380 bp, 11 predicted proteins | sample Popmic531T_FD_133002 | JGI IMG/M metagenome (GOLD analysis project Ga0190274, IMG submission 133002) | Populus adjacent soil microbial communities from riparian zone of Yellowstone River, Montana, USA - 531 T | ecosystem: Environmental > Terrestrial > Soil > Riparian zone | place: USA: Montana...
AAGGTAAAAGCGATTTCGGAGAAAGAGGTGCAAGGTTTGCTACTAAAGCAATAAAAGCGGAGCAGAAAGGTGATGCGATCACAATAACAAGAACGACACCTTCTTTCCAGGGCGGAGAAGATGTGACCACGACCGAAACTCTTGGCTTTGATGGAAAAGAAGTGCAAGGCACTGGCTTCGGAGGTTCTGTAAGAAAATCGACTTTGAAATGGGCTGGTGATGAACAAAGTTTTGCGATCAGCTCCATAACAACTGGCGAGAGAAATGGCCAAAGCTTTACATTCAACAGTACAGAAACATGGACATTAGGCGATGGAGGTAAATCTCTTACTGTGACAGCGGTTAGAACTTCACAACAGGGAGAAGTAACTACTAAGGCTGCTTACGACAAGCAATAAGTTTTATAAAAATTTGCGCACTGAAAAAAGATATTTAATACCATCTCTCAACTGATTATTCCTTAACTTTCTCATCACCAAAAACAAAATGGTATGAGAAAGTTTTTTTATTTATTGCTTTTTATCTCCACTATCGCATCTGCGCAACAACAGGAAAAATTCAACGGGCTTAATATGAACATGGGGAATCTTTTCCGGCTGAGTGATGCTAAGACAAGATCGATAAGCCCTGAGAACTTAACAGGTGATCCTGGTAAAGGTGGCATGGCCACTTTGGAAAATGGGAGTGCTAAAAATGCAGCAAGAGATCTTGGACAAGGATGGAAAGTAAATCCATTTATTGTTATTAAACCCGGTGAAACATTTACAATGGCGGAGATCACGGGTCCCGGCGCTATTCAGCATATTTGGATGACACCAACCGGTAATTGGCGTTTTTCTATTCTTCGATTTTACTGGGATGATGAAAAAGAACCTTCAGTAGAAGTTCCGGTCGGCGATTTCTTTGGTGCAGGCTGGGGTGGTTATTCTCATCTCAATTCTTTAGCCGTTACAATTAATCCCGGCAGCGCATTTAATTGCTATTGGGTAATGCCCTTCAGAAAAAAATGTAAGATCACGATGACAAATATTAATGTAGAGAACATGACTTTGTATTACCAGGTTGATTATACTTTGACAACTGTGCCGGATGATGCTGCTTACTTTCATGCACAATACAGAAGAAACAACCAGGTAAAAGATGGTATCTGCACTCTCATTGATAATATTGAAGGCAAAGGACAGTATGTTGGAACTTATCTTGCATGGGGAGTACATAATAATGGCTGGTGGGGAGAAGGAGAAATAAAATTTTTTATGGATGATGATACAAATTTCCCAACGATCAATGGAACGGGCACTGAAGATTATTTTTGCGGCTCCTATGATTTTGATACCAGAAAGAAAAATGCTGCCGGTGTTGATGTTGTTGATTACACAGAATTTTCAACGGCTTATGCGGGTCTACACCAGGTAGTCGATGGCGACGGCCATTACAATGTAATGCAGCGCTTCGGTATGTACCGATGGCATATAATGGATCCTATTCGTTTTGAAAAAAAATTAAAAGTTACTATATAGGATCTTGGCTGGAGAAGCGGGGGTCGGTATCTTGTTCAGCAATCCGATATCAGTTCAGTTGTATTTTGGTACCAAACAGAACCACATCATACTTTTCCAAAACTGCCTGCAAAAAATGAATTAGAAGTAAATTGATAGATAATGCTGTATTTATCTAGTCTTAGATCAAACAGCTTCCAGTACACATTCTTTGTATATGCCGGATTCAAAATGCCCGGTTTGTGTTTTTAATTGATCCATGAACTCTGTGCTGTGATCATTGGCAACAAAAAACTCAAGGATATAATCATAATTACTGCTTTCAAAATATGCTTTGTAAATATTTAGAAAGCGATAATGTAAAAGGTTACGACAGGAATTCATGTCTGTTTCGTATCCATTCATGAAAACAAATACTTTGCTTTCATTTGTTTTTGAATTATGATTGCATTGTATCTGCAAAGGAGTATACCCGCCTAGCTGACGCACCCTCATTTCAACTTCAGGAAAATGCGCCGATCTTCTTTCTTTTTTGAAAACAAATTTAAATTCATCCTTATAACAAGAATGCTGTGATAAATATTTTGCTTTCTTTTTATTACCGGTTTCCAGTTGAAGTTTTATTTTCTGAATTTTCTTCATTTCTTTCGAATATTGATCCCATTGAGAAATAAATTCATTGTTATCTCCCATTGTCTCAAAAAAAACAAACTGAACGATGATCTCATTTTCCATTTTAAATAAATTATTCCGTATCACTGTAATGTAACCTTAATTACTGACGTGGAAACCATAATGTTTGAATGCATCGCAAGTAATAATTCAATTAAGAAATGTTGGCACGTCAAATCCTTCATCTGGTTGCCTTTACCGACAAACAAATTTTATTTTATTTAGCTGCATGCTAGTTAAGATTCAATGGAAAATCATATCTTAAACCCATATTTTAAAATACCTGGTATGAACAAATCAAGAAGAACATTTATAAAAAAATCAACACTCGCATTAGCTGGCAGTTCTCTTTTATCACGGCTTTCTTTTGCCAATACAGCTACCAAAGATGGTGAGCTTGTCGGCATTCAACTTTATTCTGTACGGGACGATATGGGAAAAGATCCTTTGGGCACTTTGAAACAATTGGCGGCAATGGGATATAAGCATGTTGAGCATGCTAATTACAGGGATAGAAAATTTTATGGTTACACTCCTGCTGAATTCAAAAAAATATTAGATGGGCTTGGAATGAAAATGCCGAGTGGACATACGGTATTGGGTTCACAGCATTGGGATACCGCAAAAAAAGAATTTACTGACTTGTGGAAATATACAGTAGAAGATGCTGCCACTCTGGAACAGCAATATGTTATCAGCCCATCCCTTAACCAGGCGCTTAGAAAAGACAAAGATGGTCTTTTACGCTTTATGGAAGTGTTTAACAGAAGTGGCGAGCTATGCAAAAAATCTGGAATGAAATTCGGTTATCATAACCATGATTTTGAATTTAGTGAGAGTCTGGGTGGTGAAATGCTTTATGATATCATGATGAAAAACACAGATCCAAAATTAGTTATTCAGCAATTGGATATTGGAAATTTGTACAATGGAGGCGCCAATGCAGCTGAGATCGTAAAGAAATATCCCGGCCGTTTTTCATCAATTCATGTAAAGGATGAAATAAAAGCAAGTGAAGGCAATGAAAAATATGAAAGCACCATACTTGGCGCAGGTATAGTAAATACCAAAGAGGTAATTGACATGGTAAGAAAAAATTCAAAGAATGTTCATTACATCATTGAGCAGGAATCATACCAGGGAAAGACACCACTTGATTGTGCTAAAGAAGACCTGGCGATAATGAAAAAATGGGGGTATTGATCTTAAAAATTTATTTGAAAAACGCTAAGCTTTATAAAGTTTAGCGTTTTTTATTCTATGCATCGATAGAGTCGTAAACAGTTACTTTCGTCCAAAGCGCAGAACATTCCTCAACAAACTTTAGATGGGTAGGATCAGTTTGATAACTGTCCTGGTCGGCGGCATTATCGAAAAATAATAACCAGCTAACATCATAAGAGCTATCGATCACTTCGCGGCGAGTACCAGCAGGTTGACCTATATAAAAGTTTTTGATCGTACTTACTTTTGAAAGTTTTTTCAATCCTTCGATCAATTTGGCTTTATCTTCCTTATTACCGGAGTTCTTTAACCAGAAATAAACATGATGTATAAACATTCCTTTTTTTTGAGCGAAGATAGCGTTTGACTTCAATAGAGATGCAAATGGAGCTACCAAAGCCATAGTGCCAAGAAAACCGCGGCGGGAAGATATTTTCATAACAGTTAATTTTATCCGAACTTAAAGGTTCTTTAGAAAATAAAAAAACCGAAACAAAGATGAAAAAGAATTCGACTCTCGCCATTGCTGCTATCCTGCTTATACTCTTAGGAATTTATATGGTTTATCTTGGAACAAAAGGGAAAATTTTGCCTCCAACAATTACCGGCATCGGCTTTATGATCATCGCAATAGCCTTTTTGGGATTGAGAAATAAGTAAACGGCTGTTCATAAGCCCGGTTTATCACCACCTGTTTAAAATAATATTCACCTTTTGTACAATTTTCACATTTTAGGCGAATTTTTTGTCTTAAATTTTGATGGTGAAAAGATTTCTGACATTTAGTTTTTTGTTTACTATGCTCATTTTTCAATGCGCCGGTCAGGACGTGAGCGGTTATTGGAAGGGTACGCTTATGATGAGAGGATGTTTTCCCGAAAACAATATTGAACTCCAGATAAACGGGAAAGGCGAAATCGTTGTCGGTGGCTCATATCATTACCAGGATATTGATAATTATGTTAAGAAAAAATTCAGAGGAACATTTGACCGTGCATCAAAAAAACTTATACTGCAGGAAGGCACCGTCACAACTTATCATATCCCACAACGCTGTGTTATCTGTGTCAAAAATTTCGAACTTACTTATTATCGAGAAGGAAACAAAGAAACACTGAAAGGTTATTGGTCGGGCAATGTATTGAACTCGCCACTAAGTTGTGATGGTGGTTCTATTGTTTTAACACGGATTAGAGAATCTGCATTTAAAGAAATTCCTGAAATAGAAGTTGATACCGGCACTATTCGTCTCGACTTTTACGACAATGCTCAAATTGATGGTGATTCAATAACTGTGCTTGTAGATAAACAAGTCGTATTGACTCATCAAAGATTGGGTGCGAAACCACTTACTACTTATATAAGGATCGACAAGAACAATACTTTTCATGAAATAGAAATGGTTGCAGAAAACCTCGGCACTATTCCTCCTAACACAGCTGTTCTTATTATTACTGCAGGTAAGAACCGTCACTCATTAACATTAAGTTCTTCAGAAGTTAAAAGTGCAAGAGTCAGGATCGTTTATGATGAAGAAATAACAAAAGTTGGTCAAACCGTTGCAGCTTTATTAAAGAAAGAATTGAATGAGTAACATTCAGAGTTAATCACATTCTATTCACACCTTTTCATTTGCAATTATCTTATCGCTCAAAGCCGGCATGTATTAAGTAGTTTTACAGCTATCAAAAATACCTAACCCATGCTCAATATCCATTTTAGCCGCCGTTTTCTCCTGTCTGCTTGTCTATGTATTTCTGTGAATTTTTTATTTGCGCAGAATAGTCTTAAGCTTAAATATAATAACTCTACTGTTTACTCTGGCATTGAAGTAGGGTCAAAAGGGGTAAAAATGAGCATGGTGGAGCTTGGCAAAAATGCTCAATCCAACGGCAGCTTTAATATTTTAAAAGATACTTCTGTCAATACTGACTTTATTTCATTTAATGAATCAACATTCTCTGCCACCCTGAATGCACTATGTGGTCTATATGCAACCGCACAGAAAGATTATAAAATTCCAGACAAAAGAATTTTTACAGCCATCAGCAGCGGCGTAAAAATGCAGGCTGAAAAAGATGAAAAAACAGAATTGATAAAAAAACTGATCGATTCATTCAAGATAAGGATCAATGACCAGTCAAGAACAGTTGCTGTAATAGATGTAAAACAGGAAGCGTTGCTTTCGCACCTTGGCATTGTTCCTGAATCAAGAAGATATTCAACATTCCTTATTGATATTGGAAGTGGTAACACCAAAGGTGGTTACTTTCCTTATGGCAACACAAAAGATTTTTATTTGTTTCAGTTGAACTGGGGAACAAAGAGTACATCGAATGCTGCTGAAAAAAGATTAGAAGAAGATAAAAGCATGGGCAATTATCAAAAACAACTTACCCGTACATTATCACAAGCTGAAAATTCTGATATCGTTTACGCGGTAAATGCCAGCGGCGCATTCCCATTGAGTGATTATATCGCATTTAGCGGTGGTGCTGCATGGGCGGCTGCTAATTTAATGCATCCTGAACTGGTCGATAACGCGGTTATTTCAGTTTCTTTTGATGAAGTGATTAAGTTTTATGAAAAGCTCTACACTAGTTTCCCAACCTATTCACCAGAAAATCTTGCAAAAGTTTCCGATGATAATACTGAAAAAGCAGCGATCATGAAAGCAGCAAAAACTGTACATGGCGTATTTGATCAAAAATCTTTGATGGCGGGAGTTGGTTTGTTATTAAAAATAATGAGGCAGTTTTCTTCTATTTATGAAACAAAACAATTTTATCTTGTAAAGAATGGACAGGTAGGCTGGATATCAGCTTATGTTGATCAAAACCAGCAGGGAATGACAGCTACTAAATAATTTTCTTTATAACTAACCAATGACCACTCCTCGCGGGGTGGATTTTTGCATTAATAGCCCAGAACTTTATTTTCTATTTATTGCCGGAATAGTTTGAAAGATCACGATCCTATCACATACTCCACTCCTGCTTCAGAATGAATTTTTGCTGTATCAAAGATTGGAATAGTGCAGTCTCCTGGCTTAATTAAAATTGGTATCTCAGTACAACCACCGATAATTCCTTCTGCACCTTTCTCTTTAAGTTTTGAAATTATATTAAGATAATTTGCCTTTGTTTCAGCGGTAAAAATATTTTTACTGAATTCATTATAGATAGTGTAGTTTATGTATTCAACATCTTCCTGGTCCGGAATTATAGTTTCAATTCCATGCTTAGCAAGATGATCAGTATAAAATCCAAGTTGCATAGTATAACGGGTACCTAATAACCCAACTTTTTTCAACCCGTTTTTCAGAATAGCTTTTGCTATAGTTTCAGCAATATGAATAACCGGGATCTTTATTGCAGCCTGTACTTCATCTGCGATCTTATGCATTGTATTAGCGCCAATAAGCAGACAAGAAGCCCCACCCTGTTCAATTGTTTGTGCTATTTTACAAATAATGTCGGAAATTTTTTCCCAGTCACCAGTTTCCGTGAGCATCTTAATTTCACCAAAGTTTACCGAATACATAATGATCTCAACCGTTTCATTTCCTCCAAGTTTTTCATTCGCTAGTTCATTTATGTGGCGATAGTATTCTATTGTTGATACATATGATAGCCCGCCAATTAGTCCAATTGATTTCATATACTAAAATTAAGGGTTAAAAGATTTACCCACCTGTTGATAAAAATCGATAGCTTTTGACCAGGTCCAGTATACTTTTGTCTATTAATCAATCAAATATCATACTTATGAAAAAGATCTTTAGTTCACTCTTGATGGCGACCATGATAGTCTCGATAATTCCGTTCCAGTCTTCTGCATCAATTGTATTACCCGGTAGCGGAGAACCTGACCCCGCCACAGTTAAAGCGGCTTTTGCGGAATTCAAAAGTCTTTCTAAAAAGGAACAAAAGCTAAGAGTGAAAGAGGCAAAAAAGCAAGTGAAGGATTTTAAGAAAGAAAAGAAATCAAATAAATCCGCCAATGTTGAAATGTGGCTGCTTATTGTATTAGCTATCTTACTTCCTCCGCTGGCTGTTTATCTTCACCAAGGTGAAATAAATGGAAAATTCTGGTTAAGTATTTTATTCTGGTTCCTTTTCATTATACCAGGCGTTATCTATGCTTTATTGGTAGTAACAAATACTATTTAAATCAAAACCGATAAATAAAAAAAGACCTCCAAGTGGAGGTCTTTTTTGCTTGCCGTATATGAGAGATTTATAAATTGATCACTAATTTATTGTTCTCATTGTTCCAGGTCAGTAATGCTTTGTTATCACATTGACCACCTGTTGGAAAACCATATTCCAAATAAAGAACACGGTCATTGATCTTGATCTTCAATTTACCATCACTGATCCAGGGACATGCAACTTTTTTCACTAGTGGTGATTCAGTATTCAATGTTATTGTAAGGCCACTATTGAATTCTGTTTGTGAACGACCTGTAATTTCGTATACATCATCACGAACGATCCTTGTATCCATTCCTTCCACCTGCGTTTTTACTTTTATACTTTGATAGCTATAACCTCTGCCTGTAGGGAATGTTACTTTACCTCCTACAACCTCCACACTCCATTTATGCATTGGAAGATCACTAAGGTTGCTGATAATTTTTGAACCTTCAAGATGAACACGATTTACATAATAATTTCTGAAAGTGATCGTAACAACAGAACCTGGTCTGCGCAATGGTGCTGTAAGATGAACAACGATAGTGCCAGAACGAAATTTACCATCACGTCCTAAACAACCATTGCCAAAATCAATTGTAATTGTTTTAGGATAAGTAGAATCGTTTGGTGTTATTGTAATCTCAGCACAATCACCAATAGCAGCTCTTAATTCAGTAAACAATGGAAGGAATAAGCGGCCGTTAATACCATATACACTTGCATTACATTCTTCATCTGCTGCAGTTGTAGCAACATCTTCTGCATCATCAAAACTGGCTTCGGCCATTGAGCTTTCTTCAGAATAAGCTGTTGCTTGTTCTTCGGTTACAGACGTGTTGTTGTTTGAGCTAAGATCTTTTTGACAAGAAAAAAGCATAGAGGCAACTATAAATATAAGTGCGGCTATGCTGATTCGGTTAATTGAGAACTTTTTCATTTTATTAGTTTTAAAGGGTTGTGGAAATTAACACGAAATATGAGAAGGTGGGCTTTGAGAAAAGTTTAAACGGTAGTAAAAAAACTTCTATTTTCAGTTTTAATGAAGGACATATTTAAATATATAACTGATTATTTAAAAAGTTTAAATAGCAAAGTATTCATAAACTGCAGCCTGCTGACAGCTTTAATGATCTATCTGAATTTTCACTATACTATCGATCTTAAAATTGATGAATTTGAATCTATTACCATTCAATTTTTTTGTCGTTACCTGGTCTTTTTGATCGCATTTGTACTACCCTATTTCTTTTATTTTCTTTTTGAAGGAAAAAATTATTTTAAAAGTCCATTAATCCTTTTACTTATTTTCTTGTCGCCGGCAATTTTCTCGTGGAAAATGGTAATGAGCACTGACTTTCATTTAACAAATAACAACTATTGGAATTATTACTGGAACCAGGTCAGTTACTGGCCAGTAAGATTAATAGTATTGAGCTTTGTTCTCTTTATTATCTGGAAGATTTCTTATTCCAGGGAATGCTTTTTTGGCTTTACAGTAAAGAATTTCAATTGGAAGCCCTATTTAATTATGCTCTTGATAATGGTTCCTTTAATTACAGCAGCTTCTACTCAGCCAGATTTTTTAAGCATGTATCCCAAACTCAAGGATGTTGATACAGTTTTATATGGTGTAAAAAACAAATGGTTCTATCATTTGCTTCATGAGTTGTCTTATGGAAGTGATTTCATTTCCGTAGAACTTTTCTTTCGTGGGTTTCTTATCCTGGCTTTTATAAAAGTGGTTGGGAAAGATGCGATCTTACCGATGGCTTGCTTTTACTGTGCGATCCATTTTGGTAAACCTCTTGGTGAATGTATCAGTTCTTATTTCGGAGGGATAATACTTGGGATCGTAGTTTATAATACAAGATCGATCATCGGCGGGTTGATGGTTCATCTTGGTATTGCGTGGCTAATGGAATTGGGAGGGTATATCGGCAATTCGTTGCGGTAGAAATCAGATCGTCCATTCATCATGAACAATTCCAACTAAGAAAAATCTTCCGTTTCTTAGTTTGAAAACCAAACGAAGGGTTTTCCAATCCATGCCTGCATATTTTTTTTCAAACCCAGAGAAATGACTTTCAGTAAAATCACAATCTTTATAAACTGAATCAAGATTGTTCAAAGAATTTCCGCTACCGATGAATTCATTCACACTGCGTTTTTCCGGTTTAACGAAATCAACATCATATACAAATCTTTGCATATAATTATTCACTGTCATTTTTATCGGATCACCGGTTCCATCGAATTCACCCCAAACGATCATCTCCTGTTTATCAGCTTTTGCTGTGGCAATAAATTTCTCTCTTGAAAATCTGAGATTCTTAAGAGTATCAATATACCCATATGGAGAAAACCGAATACCCGAAACAGGATGAATATAATTTGCAAATGCAGAATAGTTTTTATTCTTAAGCGCTACCAGGATGTTATTTGTTAGCCTCAGTAAAATGGAATCTTTACGGTGCTTTAATTTGATGCTGTCCTGAATGTATTTAGCCTGTATTAGGGAGTCTTTTTTTGGATCAATAGTCGTATTAGCACTATCGCCGGTCTCTATTTCCACCTTGGTTTCTTTTGCTTTATCCTTGCAAGCAATAAAGAAAGAACAAACTAAAATGATGAAGACAAATAACTTTTTCATATGCTAAATAAAAAAAACGCTGCAAACCTGTAAGCCGGATCCTGTTATCCTGATAAATCGGGACTGCCATCATTTATCTGTCCCGGTAATTACTCATCGGGATCAATCTGCCTACCCTGTATCTCGGACGAGCAGCCCTCAAGCGATACTATACGTGGCATTTCAGCATGCAAGGTTTACCCGCAAATGATGTCGCCATCAAAAGCTGTGGGCTTTTACCCCACATTTTCATCTTTTCCCATTGCTGGGTAGTTATTTTCTGTGGCACTATCTGTTATTTCAACTTACTTTTCAGCATTGGTTGAAATACCCGGCTATTCACCGGTGCATTGCTCTGTACTGTCCGGACTTTCCTCCTCCCGCCTAAGCAGGAAGCGATAGCACGATTTGCAGCGAATGACAAATTTACTTTTAAAATGTGTATCAGTATTCAAAAAATATTTCGGTAGCACCGTAACCAAAACGAGGGTCATATTGATTAACAAATGTCTTTACTTCCTTTCGAAGTTTTAGCAATTCATGTATATCGTCCCTCAACCTGCCGCTACCAACACCATGGATAACGATCAATGATGGTTGAAGATGTGCAATGGCAAGATCATAATACTTTTCAAATGTCTTTAATTGTATGCCAAGTATCTGGAGATTGCCGAGATGATGCCAGTTATCAGTTAGTTTTTCGATATGCAGGTCAATGACTGAACGTGGTGGCTCAATATGTTCTTTTGCTTTTGAAGCATCATATACTTTATATTTTGCAGCAAGTGAGCCTATATCAAATTTTTCATGAACAACCTTATCAGGATATTTATCAAATAACCTGTATGAAAAGCTTGCTTCATTCTTACTTCTTATCTCTTCTATTTTAGTAAAAAGCTGCTTTGGTTTGAGCTTTAGTGAAGCTGTGCATATTTCTGCTTTTGATTTATCCGGGCTTACCAATGAAAACTCAAATTCGAAAAAAGGGCTATCGCTCAGATCCTCAAAAGGAACATCATGAATATAAAAATCTTCGAAAGGATGGATCGTATTTTTTAATTCAAACTCGGGCTTACCAAAAAATGCAAGCTTGTAATCAAAATTATAGGCAGTATTCGTCCTGTTAAGCAAATGAACTTTTAATTCGTCGACAACAT
>Ga0190274_10002229_pt1 | contig 11374 bp, 13 predicted proteins | sample Popmic531T_FD_133002 | JGI IMG/M metagenome (GOLD analysis project Ga0190274, IMG submission 133002) | Populus adjacent soil microbial communities from riparian zone of Yellowstone River, Montana, USA - 531 T | ecosystem: Environmental > Terrestrial > Soil > Riparian zone | place: USA: Montana...
AAGTGAATTGACAGAAACGATCATCAACCTCGAAACCGTAAACCCTATCGAGTTCTTTGGCGTAAACAACGGCAAGCTCGACATTCTGAAAAAGAAATTTCCCCTCTTAAAGATCTTATCAAGGGGTACCCAGTTAAAACTCAGTGGTTCACCAGAGCAGGTAACATCTGCCCGCGAAAAAATTGAACTCATCGTGCAGTACCTGGAAAGGAACGGCCACATGAGTGAAAATTATTTTGAGCAGGTACTTGGTGGCGATGATGCTGAGACGGTTGATAATTTTATTGACCGTAATCCAAATGATGTATTAGTGTTTGGTCCGAATGCTAAATCTGTTCGTGCAAGAACGGCTAATCAAAAACGTTTGGTGCAAATGGCGGAGAAGAATGATATCGTGTTTGCGATCGGCCCTGCCGGTACTGGTAAAACATATACTGCTGTTGCTTTAGCAGTAAGAGCCTTGAAGAACAAAGCCGTGAAGAAGATAATTCTTACACGTCCGGCAGTTGAAGCTGGTGAAAATCTTGGATTTCTTCCAGGTGATCTGAAAGAAAAGATCGATCCATATCTGCGTCCATTGTATGATGCGCTGGATGATATGATACCTGCTGATAAGCTTGGTTATTATATGAGCACAAGAACAATTGAGATCGCACCTCTTGCTTATATGCGTGGTCGTACGCTTGATAATGCGTTCATTATTTTGGATGAAGCGCAAAACTCAACTGATCTGCAATTGAAAATGTTCCTGACTCGTATTGGTGCCAATGCAAAAGCCATCATCACCGGTGATATTACACAAGTTGACTTACCGAGAAATCAACGTAGCGGTTTACAAAAGGCTTCCCGCATTTTGAAAAACATTGAGGGCATTGCACATATTGAACTGGATGAAGATGATGTGGTGCGTCACCGTTTAGTGAAATCAATTTTGAGGGCTTACGATAAAGAAAGAAAAGAAGAAGAGAATCGTGGTGAGATAAAATAAGATGATGTAGCCAGCCTTCGTGCTACTACCAACGTCCCCTTGCGTCGCAATCTTGTACTAAAAGAACTTTATTCAGCTATTAACCCATACCTCCCTTTCCTTTTGGAGAGGGAGCTTTGTTTAATACCTGTGATGCCCAAACTAACTACTTAAAGGTTTTTAGTACATTGCATCAATGAAAAAACTGATCCAACTTACGCCATTATTGATCTTGCTTTTATCCGCCTGTAATGATTCACCCAAAGAAGAAGAAGTAAAACCAGCAAATGGAATGGATGCAGCCAGCAAATTTCTTCGTGCTGCATTAGACGGCGATTATAAAAAAGCAAGAACTTATTTAGTGAATGATTCCACTAACAACCAGATGATCGACATTTACGAAAAAGATTATAATAATAGCCTTCCCCCTGAAGATAAAAAGGCATACAAAACAGCCAGTATCCGTTTTCTGAAAGAAACGTATGAAGTAAATGATTCAACAACCATTGTTCACTATTCAAATTCTTATAAGAACAGGCCTGACTCATTAAAAATAGTAAAGCTGAATGGCCAGTGGTTTATTGATCTGAATTTTACTTTTCAACCAAAAGATTCAATTCCTAAATGATCAAAAATTTTTTGATAGTTGGATTGGGTGGTGCTGCTGGCAGTATGTTGCGGTATGGAGTACAAAAATTTTTTCAGGTGCAGGCCGCAGCTACATTTCCAACAGGAACTTTGCTCGTAAACATTTCAGGTTGTTTTTTGATCGGAATTTTATGGGGCATCGTTAGCCGCTCACTTACATGGAATGAAGAAATGAAATTATTATTAATGACTGGCTTTTGCGGTGGTTTCACTACGTTCTCGGCATTTACACTGGAAGGAGTTGGTTTATTAAAAGAAAACAGGACTGTTTTATTTATTATTTATTTAACCGCCAGTGTTGCTGGGGGTTTGCTTGCAACATTTATTGGTATTCGCATCGCTAAATAATTTTTTATGCTTACTGTTTATCATCCATGGCATGGCGCCCATTATGGGGAAAATGCACCATTAGCCGTAAATGCAGTTATTGAAATTTCGCAAGGAAGCCGTGCAAAATATGAAGTAGATAAGCCGACTGGCCTTTTAAAACTCGATCGGGTTATTTATTCGTCTTTTCATTATCCTATCAATTATGGTTTTATTCCGCAGACACTCGGACAGGATGGCGATCCACTTGATATCCTCGTATTTTGTTCGCAAGCCATACAACCGCTTTGTCTTGTTGAAGCAAATGTCATCGGCAATATGCAAATGATCGACCAGGGACAGGTAGATGATAAGATCATTGCTGTAGCAGCAAAAGACCCATCAGTTAATCATATTAAATCTGTAAAAGAATTACCACCACATATCATTACTGAACTCAGGAATTTTTTCGAACAATACAAGGTGCTGGAAAATAAAAAAGTAATAATTGACAATTTCCAGGATAAAGAAACGGCGATCAAAGTAATTGATGATGCCATTGCTTTTTACAAACAAAATTTCAAAGATAAAAGTGGCGATTAACTTTATATGCAATCCCTGAATCAAAATATTATACAACAGAAAATGACAGTTCAAATCATTCTAACCGTATTGATAATCGGCCTGGCCGCTGGCATGCTTAGCGGTTTGGTGGGTGTTGGCGGAGGCATTATCATGGTTCCTGCATTGATATTTTTTCTGAATTATAACCAGCACCAGGCACAAGGAACATCGCTGGGAGTACTTACCTTACCAGTTGTGATAATCGCGTCATTGTATTATTACGATCAATGTAAAAAAATGGGAACGCCGATGGATCTGAAAGTTATAGGCTTGTTGGCGGTTGGTTTTGTTGGAGGTGCTTATTTCGGCAGCAAGCTGGCTATTTCTTTACCAACAGATACACTTAAGAAAATTTTTGCAATCATACTTTTTTATACTGCTATAAAAATGTTAGGTTGGGACACCTTATTCATTAAATGGATAAAAGGTGTTTTTTAATGAGAAAAATTTTATTCCCTTTATTCATATTAATTGTTAATACAGGTTACTCGCAAAACCCAATACAACCAGTTCTAAAAAATTATTTCCGTGCTCATCCTTTCGATATGAAGTTCAGCAGTTTTATTACCTCACTTCAGAAAGATCCCTGGTTTACCTTAGAAACATATGGTCGGCGTACAGATACATCCTTTTTTTTTATAACCGGTACTTATAAAAACTTTAACCCATTTCGATTTGTTCCAAAAGAGCTAAGACTTATTGTTGCGGAAGAGGAAATCGTTCATACAGATTCATTAAAAACACATGATACCATCATGAACCTACAGTTGCTGGCAATAAGTGATAGCGGGGAAATAAACAGCAAATTGGTTGAAAAAGAGTTTAAGCGATTCCATAATAACCAGGCAGATCGTTTCTCAAGTAATACTTTTAGTAGTTTCAAAGAGAAAGATGGCAGTCTCACAATCAAATCCTATAATTATTTTGTCTCCCCTTATTCAATTGCACCAGTTACGATCGCATGGGGCGTTCTGCCTGACTCCAATCATCAATATGCATTTATTATTACTATCCGGTTTAAAGTAAAAGAAAATGCTGCTATATATATTATTAGCCCAGGCGAGCTTTAGAACTAATTGTGAAATTTGCCTTTTCCCGCATCATAGAAAATGAAATTAGCTATTTTCATCCCGTGAACCCAAAACTAAACAAACATATTAGCGACCAGGAGTTACTCGAAAAATTTTATGCTGACCGCGATAACCAGTGGCTCGGCATTCTATTGGAACGGTATACGTTGTTGCTGTTGGGTGTTTGCATGAAATATTTAAAGAATGAGGAACTGGCAAGAGATAGTGTGCAACAAATTTTCCTTAAAGCCATAACTGAATTGCAAAAATACCGGGTTGAATATTTTAAAAGCTGGATATACATGGTGGCAAAAAATCATTGCCTGATGCAACTGAGAGACAAGCCTGGTAAAAATACAATCGAAGTAAAAGAAAGTATTCCTGCAGAAACTGATGAAACAGATAAAGAAAGCTTACTGTTAAATGAAAAGACATACGAATACATGGGCGAAGCGTTGAAAGAATTAAATGCTGACCAGCAACTATGTGTAACTTTGTTTTACATGGAAAAGAAAAGCTATCAGCAAATAACAGAACAAACTGGTTATAGTATGATGCAGGTAAAAAGTCATATACAAAACGGCAAGCGCAATATGAGGATATTAATTGAGAAAAAAATGAATGGTTAAATGTCGGACAAGTTAAAAGACATATTATCTAATCTTTCACCAGAAGTGGACCAGGAAACATTATTAAAATACCTGGAAGGAAGGCTATCGGATGAACAGCGCCATGAAGTAGAAAAGAAAATGATGGCCACAAACTTTACGGATGATGCAATGGATGGATTACAGGAAATAAAAAATAAAGAAAAAATATCTTCGCTTGTAGAACAGCTTAATCGTGATCTCCATAAAAAGCTCGAAAAGAAAAAGAAAAAAAGAGAAAAGCTTCGCATAAAAGATCAACCCTGGCTTTATATCGCCATCTTTATAATTCTGCTTCTTATTGTTTTGAGTTATATGGTAATACAGAAGATGTTACAACAATAGTGAAAAAATATATTTGGTTTCCGGTATAGTTTTGGTGTACCTTTTAAAGTCATTGATTTTGCTCTTTTAAAAAATCTTTTATGGCTATTTTACACCAACTTGATAAATGGAGCACCACTCACCCAAGATTATTATTATTACTTCGTACTGCTCTTGGTATTGCTCTTGTTTCCAAAGGCATTTCTTTTATCAGTGATATGATGTCGTTAAAAGCCTTGTTAGCAGAAAGCAGTTTTGGTTTTTTGCCAGACTGGATCGCCCTTGTAGTTACATGGATACATTTGCTATGTGGCTTTCTGATCACAATAGGATTGTTTACAAGGTTATCCGCATTGATACAAATTCCAATTCTTATTGGAGCAGTGATCATTAATTTGTCAGTTGGGATCTTTACACCCGGTTCAGAATTAGTATTCTCTTTGCTTGTACTAGTTTTACTTGTCTTTTTTCTTTTTGAAGGTGGTGGAGAGTTTTCGATAGATGACTATACTAAGAAACATCTTGTTTAGCATTAGTTATATTGTCTGCAGTTGATGTTTTTCTTTTCTAAACACTGAATAACTGATTATAGTACTACCCAACATAAAAAGAGCTCCTAAAAAGAAAGATGCACCAGGAAAATAAAACGGAGCATTTTTATGTGTGAAATAAGCAAACAGGTTATTCATGATCAGCGGACCGATAATGGTCGTGAGGCTCATAAGACTTGTTAATGCTCCCTGTAAAGCACCTTGTTCATTTTGTTTAACATGACCCGCCATTGTTGATTGCAATGCCGGACCAGCAATTCCTCCCAGGCAATAAGGAATCAAAAAAACAAACATCATCCATCCCTGTGTAGCAAAGGCAAATAAGAAAAGCCCTAAAGTGTATAATAAGAGTCCTACATAAATACTTTTTTCGTTGCCCAGTTTTGGGTTTACTACTCTTGTTAGACCTGCCTGAACAATTCCCACCAATAAACCTACAACGGCTAGTGAAATACCTACTAATTTTTCTGTCCAATGAAAACGATACATTGTAAAAAAATTCCAATTCCCCTGAACCGACATTGCAGCGAGATAGATCAGAAAGTAACAAAGAGCCAATCCGGCAATGGCTGGAGCCTTTCTTAAAAATCTTAGTGAACCAATTGGGTTAGCTTTCTTCCAGTCAAAAGCTCGCCGATGCTCTTTATCTAAAGATTCGGGTAAAACAAAATACCCATAAAGAAAATTCAATAAACAAAGTCCTGCTGCAGCATAAAAAGGCGCCCGAATTCCTAAGCCAGCCAGCAGGCCACCTAATGCAGGGCCAATAATAAATCCCAGTCCAAAAGCAGCACCGATCATTCCAAAATTCTTTGCCCTCGTTTCTGCAGTACTTATATCAGCAATATAAGCAGCAGCAGTAGTAAAGCTTGCGCCGGTAAAACCCGCAATAATGCGGCCTATAAATAACCATCCGTAACTTGGAGCTAATGCAAGAAAAATATAATCGATCCCGAAGCCTAATAAAGAGCATAATAAGATTGGGCGGCGACCAAACTGATCACTAAGATTTCCAATAAGTGGAGCACAAAGAAATTGTGTAAATGCATAAGCAAAAAGTAACCAGGCGCCATAAGAACTGGCATCATTTATTTCAATATGTTTTAATTGAGCAATTAATTTGGGCATCACTGGTATGATCAACCCCCAGCCCATTACATCAATTAGCAGGGTTATAAAAATGAATCCGATCGCAGCCTTTTTTGGTTGAGCCATTTCTTGATTTTGTTTCTCAAAGTTGCAGAACTATCTCAAATAAAAAAACGATAAAAATCTATTTTAAAACGGCATCATTATTGCAAATCAGGGTTGTTCCAAAAAACATTAAAAAAACCATCATTTTATTCACGTATTTATTCGTTTTTTAACAACTCTAGTAAAAAAACTTCAATGAGAATCATTGAATTAAATTTTTGATAGTGCATTTCCTATTGCATTATGCTATGCGATCCGGTTTGTGGTTTCTATTTTTGGTTCGTTCAATCAATTTCCTATGGCAACCTTTCCCTTTCCGGAAATGAAAAGCCAAATAACCGTACCCCCGGAATTTTTTTAACAACCCTTTTATTCCAATACCCTGTGATTAATTTTTCGAGTTAGAAATCCAACACCTTGGGTCGGCATTGTTTTACTTTAAAACTTAAAACGATGTTGAACAAGAAACAAATTAAGACAGGATCTTTTCTAGTATTATTTTTCATGTTTGTTCTGAGATCAAATGGAGGAATAAATCCTCTTACTCCGAATGATCCTGCATATAACGACTCTATTCTTTTATCAGTAACAGGTAAATCCTCTTTATCTATTCCAGTAGTTCCCTTACATCATTCGATGGGAAAGTTTGTACAGGATTATGCTGAGGACTTTGATAAATTATTTGAAGACATTAAATTGAATAAAAGTGGTTATTTAAAAACCATTGATAAAGTCTTTACTCAATACCAGATCCCTCTTGAATTAAAATACCTGGCGATCATAGAATCAAAATTAAAAACAAATGCAAGGTCTGGCGTTGGTGCAGTTGGTGTTTGGCAATTTATGCCTGGCACAGCAAAAACATTAGGATTAAAGATCACTGCAAAGTATGATGAACGACAGCACATGTGGAAAAGCACCGTGGCTGCAGCAAAGTACTTAAATTGGCTGTACGGATATTTTGAAGATTGGCTTTTAGTAGTCGCAGCTTATAACAGTGGCCCGGGCCCTGTGTTAAATGCAATAAAAAAATCAGGAAGCAGAAGTTTCTGGAAGCTCCAAAATTTTTTACCAAAAGAAACAAGGCTCCATGTAAAAAGATTTATTGCCACTCACTATTATTTTGAAGACGGCGGAAGTCTTGTAACACTTGGAAAAGTAGAAACAGAAAAATATTTGAAACAACTTGAAGAGTTTAACGCAAAAAATAATCAAGGTAATGATCAGGGTGACACAGATTCAATCCCTGCATTCAGTCAATGGATCGGTGTTTCAAGTAATGAAAAGGATTTACAATTGATCTTAAAAAAATAACAACCAAAATGATCGCTGATATAATCTTCCTCGCATTAATGATTCCGGCGCACAACGCCGAAACTTTCTCCCTAAATTGAAGCAGTTGATTGTTTCAATTTAGTGCTAAGGTTAAATATGGTTAATCTGTTTTATAGATTAAACCCAATTCTGTACTTTTAGTCACAGCCTTCCAAACCAGCCATCTATGCCAACCAAAAAGACCAAAGTCATTCTTAGTCTTGTCACTTCAATTACCTTCCTGATAATAGCATGTAGCAAAAGCAATACGGATGCGCCCCTGGAAGAACCGGTAGCAAAATATCTTAATCTGCCGGATAATGCTTTTAATTATGCAAACCCGTCAATGCCCGCATATTTACTTGCTCCACCTATACAAGGCCAGATAAACACACCAACTAGTAACCAAATAACGGATTTTGGTGCAACATTGGGTCGTGTGTTGTTTTACGATAAATCGCTTTCAAAAAACAGAGTGGTCTCGTGTGCAAGTTGTCATAAACAAGAAAATGCATTTTCAGATTTTGAAGTTTTAAGTAAAGGTTTTAATGGAGGTTTGACAAGAAGAAATTCCATGTCACTGATCGATGCAAAATATTATCAGATTGGAAGATTTTTTTGGGATCAAAGAGCAGCTACTCTTGAACAACAAGTGCTGATGCCTATCCAGGATCTCGTTGAAATGGGAATAACATTGGATACAATGGTTAAAAGAGTGCAGGAACAACCATACTACCCTGCTCTTTTTACAAAAGCGTTTGGCAGTACCACCATCAATAGTGATCTTATTTCAAAAGCACTTTCTCAATTTGTACGTTCAATTGTCTCTTATCAATCAAAATATGACCAGGGAAGACAAACATTATCTCCAACCCCTGCCCCACCACCAAATGCAGTATTTCCAAATTTTACAGCACAGGAGAATCGTGGTAAAGAAATTTTCCTTTCGCCTATTGGTGGATGTGCACCCTGTCACGGTTCCGAAACATTTACAGCGCCAGAGGCAAAAAATAATGGACTTGACCTGACAAACACAGATCCTGGATTTGGTGGAGTCTTTCCCGTCCCTGCAAACAACGGATTGTTCAAAGTAAGTTCTTTAAGGAATATTGAGTTGACCGCACCCTATATGCATGATGGAAGATTTGCTACACTTGAACAAGTAATTGAACATTATAATAGTGGAGTAAAAAATCATCCAACCCTGGCTAACCAATTAAGACTACCAAATGATCAACCAAGATTATTAAATATTTCTGCAGCTGATAAGGCTGCACTCGTTGCATTTTTAAAAACACTTACAGACCGTAATGCAACTACAGATGTAAAATATTCCAATCCCTTCAAGTAGGGACTGAAGAGCTTTCCAGATGATTTTACTTATAAAATCGTTACATTTAAAGTCCACAAAACCGGACTAGAATGAGGATACTCTCGTTAACTGCAATAATTTTCTTAATTGTTTCTTTTCAGTCAGAAGCACAATTAAGATTACCTGCAATTATCTCTTCAGGCATGGTATTGCAGCAAAACGATTCGGCAAGCTTATGGGGTTGGGGAAGTCCTTCTGCAAGAGTTTTAGTAACCACAAGCTGGAATGGGAAAACTGATACCGCCACTGTAAATAATCGTGCAAACTGGAAAATAAAAGTAAAGACTCCCACAGCTGGTGGTCCATATACCATTACACTAAAAGGGAATAACACAATTGTCTTGAATGATGTTATGATTGGAGAAGTTTGGGTTTGTTCTGGACAATCAAATATGGAATGGAGTTATTGGAATGGATTAAAAGACGTCAAAGATGAATTGCCTACCTGTTATAATACTAATATCCGTTTTTTCAACATCCCAAAAACAACCGCCAATCATCCACAAGATGATGTACAAGCGGAATGGCAGGTTTGTGATTCAAATTCTTTAAAATCTTTCAGTGCAGTTGGTTATTTCTTTGGAAAAAAAATTAATAAGGATCTGAATGTTCCGATTGGTTTGATCAATGCAAGCTGGGGGGGAACACCTGCTGAAGTTTGGACGCCGGAATCCATATTTGACAATGATGATGAACTTCGTTTAGCCGCAGCCCGCCTACAGAGTTTTCGTTGGTGGCCAAATCATGATGGGCTCTGCTACAATGCTATGATCGATCCAATCACCAAATTCAATATTGCAGGCACTATTTGGTACCAGGGAGAAAGTAATGTAGGTAATAATGATGCTTACTATAAGCTATTTACCACAATGATCAAATCATGGCGTGAAGCATGGAAAAAAGACTTCCCATTTTATTATGTACAAATTGCTCCATATAAGTATGGAAATAATAATGTCGGCGCTTTAGTGCAGGAAGCACAAACAAAGGCGATGAATTTTCCTAATACAGGAATGGTTGTAATAACTGATCTTATAGACGGTGTCAATAATCTCCATCCACCGAATAAGCACGATGTTGGATATCGTCTTGCTAACTGGGCGTTGGCTGAAACCTATAAGCAAAAAGGGGTCGCATATAAAAGCCCGATGTACAAAAGCAAAACAAGAAATAAAGACAAGGTCACACTAAGTTTTGATAATGTTCCGAAAGGTTTCAAGGACAACAATGCGATCGAAGGCTTCATGGTTTTTGATCTAAAAACAGAACAGTGGTTTCCTGCTCAAGCCAAAATTGAAAAAGATAAAATAATTGTATGGAACGATAATGTTGCCGAACCTGCGCAAGTACGTTATGCCTTTGGTAATACTATAATTGGAAATGTTTTCAGCAAGGAAGGGCTACCTCTGTGTCCATTCCGTACAGATAACTGGGATCTCGATCAAAGCCCTGTAAAATAAAAACCCTGCGATCATTCTGCAGGGTTTAACAATTAATTTATCAAGAAATTTATTTAGTTGGTGGCGGTAACAACACTGCCTCCGGAATAACATTTTTAACAGGAGGCGTTGTTTTGAGATAAGCAAAAATTGCTTTCAGTTCATCATCATGCATTTCGGTTGCAGGCATCATGGACATGGGCGGCATAAGCGGTCTCGTGTTTTCAAGTCCCATCCATTTTTTCTCATGCAGGCATTTCAGAAATTGTTCTTCCTTCCATCCGCCAATACCTGTAGAGTCTGAAGTAAGATTCGCTGCATAAGTTGTTCCCCATGGACCGGTCCAGGCAGTAAATGTGCTTGTAACTATCAAACCTTTTTTAGCAGCTTCTTTCGAATCATAGTCGGCAGGAGGCATTTGTGCGGGATGACCTGAAAGCATCAAGCTCATGTCATTCTCTGGCCCGTTAGGTCCCATTTTTTTAGGCGTATGACAATCGTGGCATCCACCAATGAATACAAGACGCTCACCCCATTTTACCTGGCTGTCAAAGCCGCCAAATTGGGCAACCGTTGGTATTACTTCACTGGTTTCTTCTTTTTTCGCATCCGTACATTGGGTGGAGATTAAAGCTACAGCAACAAGCATAATTGCTGTGGTGGAAATTCGTTTCATAATATTTTGTTTTGGTTTACGAAATGGAGCTAAAAGCTACATATTTATTTTTAAATATGAAACGAAAATTATTATAAACTTAACGATGCCCAATGAAAATAAAAGGGAGCATTCGCTTAATAACCACTATCTTTGTGTTTCAAATTTGAGTTCTAGTTTTTGGTAAGTAAATGATTTTTTCTGCTAAGCGTTAATCTGCTAAATAGTTAGTCTTCTTTCCAGTACTCGTTTCTCAGATCATT
>Ga0190274_10002230_pt1 | contig 11373 bp, 12 predicted proteins | sample Popmic531T_FD_133002 | JGI IMG/M metagenome (GOLD analysis project Ga0190274, IMG submission 133002) | Populus adjacent soil microbial communities from riparian zone of Yellowstone River, Montana, USA - 531 T | ecosystem: Environmental > Terrestrial > Soil > Riparian zone | place: USA: Montana...
CCGAGGAGCAGCGGCGCAAGTTCGGCTTCCTGCTGGACGCGCTCGCCATGGGCGCGCCTCCTCACGGCGGCATCGCGTTCGGGATCGAGCGCATGCTCATGGCTCTCGGGCGCGAGCAGAACCTGCGGGACATGATCGCCTTCCCGAAGAACCAGGCAGGCGTCGATCCGATGAGCGGCGCGCCCTCCGACGTGGAGGAGGAACTGTTGCGGGAGCTTGGAATTCAGCTGCGTGTGCAGCCTGATTAAGGAAGCCTTGCGAACCAGCCGATGAGGAAAGGCATACTTGTGTCGAGCCCGCGGTCAGAACGCGGAGGGGAGGCGTAGCGAACATGTCCACGCAAGAACCGGGTCGGGTCCAGCCGGGCCTCACACCCCTACCTCGCCTCGAGGACCTTCCGAGCGCATCGGACGGCTTCGATCGCGCCAAAGTCCAGGAGGCGTTCGACGCCTTCCGGCGCCATCTCACGTCGCTCCAGGCCAATCTGCGCGTGCTCCAGGCTGCTCCGAAGAGCGCCATCACCGAGCCCTCGGGCCATGCCGTGCGCATGGACGCGCTGCACATCGTGCGCGCCGCCGCCGAGTTCGCGGACACGATCGAGCGCGATGCCCAGGACGCGGCGGCGAAGCAGGTCGGCCGTGCAGAGGTGGAGATCCGCGAGAAGCAGATGGAGCTCCAGCAGCACGAGGCAGAGATCGCGCGCATCCGCCAGGAGACCGAGCGCCAGCGCACGGAGATCCTGAGCGCAGCGCGCAAGGAATCCCGCGAGATCCTCACGAAGGCAAACCGCGACGCGACCGCCGAGCTGCGCGAGGCCGAGAACCGCGGAAACCGCCTCACCGAGCAGTCGCGCCACCACGCCACGGAGCTCACGAACTCCGCCCGGGCCGAGATGGAGCAGGCCCTCGAGTGGGCGCGTGCCCAGGCCGACGTCATCGTCCAGCGTGCCCGCATGGGTGCTGAGCAGCTCCTCTCGGCCGCCGGCCACGGCGACGCCGCGATCCACGAGGCGGTCGACGCGATCGTCCGGGCGGCCGAAGCCACGGTGTCGACACAGCGGGGCCCGCAGCACCAGTCCGAGCTGCGCACCTCCGGTGCGTCGCTGCCGGAAGCCGACGAGCCCGTTGTCGAGGAGGCCGGCGAGGACGAGGACGCAGGGACCGAGGCCCGGGGGTCCAGCGAGGACGAGGGCACGGCGCCTTCGTAGGCGGGGTGTCGGCGCCGGAGCGTGCCTGACAGGCGCTCGATCTTCCGTCTCGTCGCGCTAGCGGGCTTCCTCCTGACGGTCGGCTTGGCCCTGTGGCTGGCCGAGGTTCGTCCGCTGCTCGTCATCATCGTCGTGGCTCTCGCGCTCGGCGTGGCGTGGGCCGTCGAGTGGTTCTCGTGGCGCCAGGAGGTGCCCGCCCAGGTCGCTCCGCCATCGGCCCTCGAGCCGGTCGTGGAGGCCGAGCCCAGTGTCGAGCCGGAGCCGGAGCCCCTGGTCGAGGTCCCGGCGCCCGTCGTCGTGACGCCCGCGCCCGAGCCTCCGCCCGCCCTCCAGCCTCCGGCACCGGAGCCCGAGCCCGTGGCGACGCCACCGCCTCCGCCGCCTCCTCCGGCCCCGGAGCCTGCGCCGACTCCGCAGCGCCTGCCGCTTCGGCCCGTGCCGCCGCCTCCGCCCGAGCCCGCACCTCCGCCGCCGCTCCAACCGGCCGCCGAGCCCGTGCGCCCGGCGGCGTCGTCCGACGTCGTCGACCTGCGCATGCGTGCCACGATTCAGCCGCGGCGCTGGAACCTCTGGGACCTCGAGCGCCGCGCCCGCGACGAGCTTCCGCGTGACCCGATCCGCTACGAGGAGTGGTCGTACCTCTTCGTCCACCTGCGCCAGTTCGCAACGCCTGACGGTTCGCTCCCAACCGAGTTCGACGGCCTCGTGCGCGAGTCGTTCGGCGACCTGCTCGAGCACGCCGGCTGATGAACGCGGCGCTCGCGCGGCGGCAGGCAGCACTCGCCGGTGTCGCGCTCGCAGGAGCGCTGGGGGCGATTGCGCTCACGCACGTCGGCGACGGCTCGAGCGAGCCGCCCGCCCGCCAGGCGGTGGTCGAGTGGGAGGAGGCACAGGTGGCCACGTTCGCGGTGGCCGCGGAGCCGACCGCCTGCGGCGTCACGCTCGCGCCGAACGCGTTCGGCGTCGCCCACCCGGTCCTCCCGTGCGGCGCGAAGCTCCTCCTCGACTACCAGGGTCGCCGCGCCGAGGCCGAGGTCGTCGACCGCGGCCCGGTCGACGCGGGCCGCTCGTTCGACCTGACGCGCGCCCTCGCCCAGCAGCTCGGCATCGCCGGCGAGGCGACGGTGCGCTGGCGCTTCGCCGACTAGCCTGACTGGTCACGTCCCGGTGCCAGGCACTCGGCCGTGGCCGCCGCGGACGCCGGACCCGTCCGCTCGGGCCATGACCCGGGTCAGACCCCGGGCGTGGCTTCGCCGGCCCTGTCCCGTCCGTGTGAGCAGGGCTTTCGGCCGCGCACTGCCCGACAAGGCCCGGCCGCTTCGGCGAGCGGGCGCGTCCCCGCGGGACATGGCAGGGGTCAGACCCCGGACGTGGCCGGCGGGGACATGGTCCGGTCCCTGGCACCGGGGCGTCGCTGCCGCGCTACAGTGATCTCAGTGCTCGACCCCGTGCGTGGCCCCGTGCGCACATGTAGAACCAACACCTACTGAGAGGGAGCCCGAATCCGGCCCTCGGGTCGGTAGGGCACCCACCTGGCAAGGCCAGGTTCCTCACGCTCGGAGCATCATCGGCGGGGTGGAGCACTATTACTTCCATGGCCCCGCGAGAGCTGATCGGCAACGCCGCGCGCGACTGCGACCTCGCCTGGGTCGCCCTCACCGTCGCGCGGGGAAAGGTCGTCGCCGCCCGCGGTGAGGGTCGCGGGACGCAGGCCCTGTGCCGCGAGGTGACGGGGCTCCGGTTGCTCGAGGCCGCCGCCGTTCCGGGCGAGCCGCTCGCGCTCGACGCGCTCCACGACGCGCTCGGCCCCGCGGTCTCCGCGCAGCCGAGCCCGAGCCGCGTGGCCGTGGCCATGAGCGGCGGCGTGGACAGCGCCGTGGCACTCCTGGAGGCGCGGGACGCCGGCCACGAGCCCGTCGGTGTGACGCTGCGGCTCTGGACGGACCCCGCCGGGCCGGACGGCGAGCGTGTGTGCTGCTCTCCGGCCGCGGTCGTCGCGGCCCGCGAGCTGTGCCACGGCCTCGGTGCGCCGCACGTGACGCTCGACCTGCGCGAGGGCTTCCGCCGGGCGGTGGTGAAACCGTTCGTCGCCGGCTACGGCCGAGGCGAGACTCCGAACCCGTGCATCCGCTGCAACGGCAGCTTCCGCTTCGCCGCGCTCCTCGCCTTCGCCCGCCGGATCGGCGCCGCCCGGCTCGCCACGGGGCACTACGCACGCGTGCGCGAGCATCGAGGCCGGCTGCTCCTCGCGCGAGCCGCCGACGCCGCGAAGGACCAGTCCTACATGCTCGCCCGCCTCGATCCCCGCCTGCTCGACCGGGTCTGGTTCCCGCTCGGAGCGAGCACCAAGGAGGAGACGAGAGAGCGGGCCCGCGCAGCCGGGCTCGCCGCCGCGCGCCGCCCCGAGAGCCAGGAGGCCTGCTTCCTCGCAGGGGGTGACTACCGCGACTTCCTCGTCCGTCACGGCCTCGACGCCGCGGAGGGCCCGATCGTCGACGAAGGCGGCCACGAGGTTGCGCGCCACGACGGCTTCTGGCGCTTCACGCCGGGCCAGCGCCGCGGGCTCGGCGTCGCCACCGGCGAGCCGCTCTATGCCCTGCGCACCGAGCCGGGGACGAACACGGTCGTCATCGGGCCGCGCGCCGCGCTCGCGCGCACGCAGATCGCCGTCCGTTCCGGCCGGCTGCACGTCCCCGTCGAGCGCGCCGAGGCCAAGCTCCGCTACCGGTCCCCCGGCGCGCCCGCGTCCGTCGAGCCCACGGCGCGCGGCTTCCGCCTCGCGCTCGACGAGCCCGCCTACGGCGTCGCGACCGGCCAGGCCGCCGTCCTGTACGAAGAGGACGTGGTCGTCGGAGCCGGCGTGATCTCGGCGGTTGCCTGAGTAGAATCCTGCGATGCCGCTGGCGAGCTTCGAGCCGATCGACGCCCTCTGGATCGCCCTCAGCGTGTTTTTCGTGCTGGTGGGCGTGGGGTTGACGTACCTGCTCGTTCGCATGGGCGGAACCGTTGGACGGCTTACATCGTTTCTCCAAGGACTGGAACGGGAGGTGCTCCCGGTGATCAACCAGGCCGGAGGGACGATGGAGCGCGTGAACGCGCAGCTGGACAAGGTCGACGTCGTGACCGACAGTGCGGTCGACGTCGCCGACAGCGTGGACACAGTCGTCCGAGCGGTGACGCTCGCTCTCGTGCGGCCCGTCCAGAAGATCTCCGGCCTGGCCGAGGGCATCGCCCACGGGCTCGCCTCGCTGCGTGTGCGCAAGAGCCCTCGGACCGCCTACCAGGCGGGCCGCGAGGCCGCCTCGCGGCGCGAGCAGGAGATTGCGGACGAGCTGCGGCGAGAGGGCAGCGATCGTGAGCGCTGACGCGATCACGCTCTCCATTCCGCACGAGAGGCCGTTCCACGGTGTGGCGCGGCTGGTCGTCGGCGGGCTCGCGGCGCGCCTCGAGCTCTCCTACGAGCACCTGGAGGACCTCCAGCTTGCGCTCGCGAGCGTGCTCGAGCGCGACGGCTACGTCGCGGGCGAGGAGGTGACCGTCCGCCTGCTCGTGGGCCCGTCGTCGATCGGCATGGCGATCGGCCCGCTCGATGCGAACGAGCTGCGCGCCGATCTCGAGCGTGAGACCGAGGGCGGCGTCCCGCTCTCACGGCTGCTCGACACGCTCGTGGACGAGATTGCGCTCGAGGAGGTAGAAGGCGGCCAGTGGCTTCGCCTCGACAAGCAGGTGCCGATGAGCCGGCCCGAGCCGAAGGGTCAGCTGTGAGCACGACGGGCGGACGGACCGATCGCGAGCTCCTGCGCCGCTACCACGCGGACGGCGACCTCGAAGCACGCCAGCAGCTCATCGAGCAGTACCTCCCGCTCGTGCGGTCGCTCGCGCGCCGATACGCCAACCGCGGCGAGCAACTCGAGGACCTGGTGCAGGTCGGCTCCATCGGGCTCATCAAGGCGATCGACCGCTTCGACGTCGACCGCGGGGTCGAGCTCACGACCTACGCCACCCCGAACATCATCGGTGAGATCAAGCGCCACTTCCGCGACAAGGGCTGGTCGGTGCGGGTCCCGCGCGGCCTGCAGGAGCTCAATGTCCGGCTCTCGCAGCTCCTGGAGCAGCTCACCGTCCAGCTCGAGCGCTCGCCGACGATCCCCGAGCTGGCCAAGGCGGCCGGCGTCACGGAGGAGGAAGTCCTGGAGGCGCTCGAATCCGGGCAGGCCTACACGACGGTGTCCCTTTCCGCGCCCTCCGGCCACGGCGAGGAGGGGGCGCTCGACCCGCTGGAGTCGCTCGGCGAGCTCGAGCACGAGTACGAGGTGAGCGAGGACCGCGCGGTGCTCGCGCCGGGCCTCAAGGCCCTCGACGCGCGCGAGCGGCGCATCATCCACCTTCGCTTCTGGGAGGGGCTGACGCAGTCGCAGATCGCGCAGCAGGTCGGCATCTCGCAGATGCACGTCTCCCGGCTGATCCGCCGGTCGCTCGAGAAGGTCCGCGACGAGATCGCGACCGGGCAGAACGTCTCGTAGCCGCTCCCCGGCCCGCGCCGGAATCTCCTTAGAATCGAAGGATGCGCACCTCGGCGGAGCTCCGCGAGGGCTTTCTCTCCTACTTCGAGTCGAAGGGCCACCTCCGGCGGCCCTCGGCATCGCTCGTGCCGGCGACCTACGACCCGTCGGTCCTCCTGACCACGGCCGGGATGCAGCCGCTGAAGCCCTACTTCCTGGGTCTCGAGGAGCCGCCCGCGCAACTGCTCACGACGGTGCAGAAGTGCTTCCGCACGACGGACATCGACATGGTCGGCCTGACGGCGCGGCACCTCACCTACTTCGAGATGCTCGGGAACTTCTCCATCGGCGAGTACTTCAAGGACGGCGCCGTCGACCTGGCCTGGGAGTTCGTCACCGAGCGCATGGGCCTCGACCCCGACGTCCTGTGGTCGACCGTCTTCGCCGGCGATCCGGATCTCGGCCTCGGGGAGGACGCCGTCGCCGTCGCGGCCTGGGAGCGGATCGGCATCCCGCCCGAGCGCATCGTCCGGCTCCCGCGCTCGGAGAACTTCTGGCAGGCGGGCCCGACCGGCCCCTGCGGCCCGTGCTCCGAGCTCTACCTCGACCGCGGCCGCGAGCATGGCTGCGACCTTCCCGACTGCGCCCCAGGCTGCGAGTGCGACCGCTTCCTCGAGTTCTGGAACCTCGTCTTCATGGAGTTCGACCTCCACGACGACGGGTCGCTGACGCCGCTGCCGCAGCAGAGCATCGACACGGGGCTGGGCGTCGAGCGCGGCGCGGCCATCCTGCAGGGCGTCCATTCGGTCTACGAGACGGACGGCTTCCAGCACATCATGGACTGGGTCGCCGAGGAGACCGGGACGCGCTACGGCGAGTCGGAGAAGGCCACGAAGGCACACCGCGTGCTCGCCGACCACGGCCGTGCGATGACGTTTCTCGTCGCCGACGGCGTCACGCCCTCGAACGAGGGCCGCGGCTACGTCCTGCGGCGCGTCATCCGCCGCGCGGTCGTGCACGGGCGCGACCTCGAGCTTCAGGGCTTCCTGCCGCGGCTCGCGGAGGTGGTCGTGGAGCAGATGGGCGGCGTCTACCCCGAGCTCGTCGAGCACCGCGACGAGGTTGCAGGCGTCCTCGAGGCCGAGGAGCAGAAGTTCGGCGAGACGCTCACCCGCGGGCTGAAGCTCTTCGAGGAGACGTCGCGCGACGGCGTGATCAGCGGCGAGGAGGCCTTCGTCCTCCAGGCGACGTACGGCTTCCCCATCGAGATGACCGTCGAGCTCGCGCGCGAGCGTGGCCAGGAGGTCGACCTGGACGGCTTCCGCAAGGCGATGGCCGAGCACCGTGAGATCTCGCGCGGAGACGCAACCGGTGGGGCCACCGCCGAGGCGGCGGCCGCGTTCGCCGCCTCAGCCGGCTTCCAGACGGACTTCGTCGGCTACGAGAAGAGCGACGTCCTCACGCAGCTCGGTGCGCTCGAGCCGCTCGAGAACGGCCTCTTCCTCGCCAAGCTGCGCGAGTCCCCGTTCTATCCCGAGGGCGGCGGGCAGGTGACCGACCAGGGCTGGATCGAGAAGGACGGCGCGCGCGCCGAGCTGGTGAGCGCCTTCCGCTTCGGCGAGGACCAGGTGCTGCTCTTCGAGGGCGAGGGCTTCGCGGCGGGAGACCGCGTGCGCGCTGTCGTCCCGTGGAAGGTGCGCTTTCCGACCACCGCCAACCACACGGCCACGCACCTCCTCCACGAGGCACTCCAGGACGTCCTCGGCGACCACGTCCGCCAGGCCGGCTCCGCGGTGCGCCCGGACAAGCTCCGCTTCGATTTCACGCACGCGCAGGCGCTCACGCCCGAGGAGCGCGAGCGCGTCGCGGAGCACGTCAACGAGCGCGTCTTCGAGAACCATCCGGTGCGCGCCTTCCTGACGCCGATCGACGAGGCCCGCAAGCTCGGCGCGATGATGCTCTTCGGCGAGAAGTACGGCGACGTCGTCCGCGTGGTCGAGGTCGACGGGGTCTCCCGCGAGCTCTGCGGCGGCACGCACGTCCGCACGACTGCCGAGATCGGGCCGTTCGTGATCCTCTCCGAGGGCTCCGTCGGCTCGGGCGTGCGGCGGATCGAGGCCGTGACCGCGGGGGACGCGTTCGCCTACCTGCGTGGCAAGGCGCATGAGGCGGAGGAGCTGCGCGTGGAGCTGGAGGCCGCACGCAAGCAGGCGTCGAAGAAGGCTGCCCCTGAGGCGGGGCCGCAGGTCGTGGACGAGCGCCGGAGCAAGGCGGGCGAGGTCGAGGTGATCGTCATGGAGCTCGCCTCCTCGACGCCGGACGCGATGCTCGAGCTCTCCGACGCTCTCAAGCAGAAGCACGCGCCTGCGGCCGTCGTGCTCGGAACCCGCGACGACGGGCGCGTCCACCTCATCGTGAGCCTCGACCGCTCGCTCGAGGACCGCGGCCTGGACGCCGTCCAAGTCGTGAAGCAGGCGGCGGCGCTGGTCGGCGGAGGCGGTGGCGGGCGGCCGACGATGGCCCGCGCCGGCGGCAAGGACCCGGAGAAGCTCGGCGAGGCGCTCGCCGAGGCGGAGAAGGTGCTGCTCGATGCACTCGCATGAGGCCGGGCTCGAGGCCCTGAAGCGCGAGAACGAGCGTCTCAGGCTGATCGGAGCGCGCGACCGGCGGCTGCTCGACATCGTCCTCGAGCAGAGCCCGCACGGCGTGATCATGAGCGACGCCCAGGGGCGGCTCATCCTTCAGAACGAGGCGGCCGAGCGGATCTGGGCGGGCAGCGCGGCGGCCGAGAGCGTGAACGAGTGGAGCCGCTACCGCGCGTTCCACGCCGACGGGCGCCCCTACGAGGGCCACGACTGGGCCATGGCGCGCTGCCTGGAATCACGCGAGGTCGTCGGGCCGGAGGAGTTCCACATCCGCCGCTTCGACGACACCGACGGCTGGCTCCTCGGCAGCTCGGCGCCGCTCGTGGACGAGAGCGGCCTGCTGCTCGGCGCCGTCGCGGTCTTCGCCGACATCACGGACATCAAGCAGAGCGAGGCCGCCAACGAGCGCCGCGCGCTCGAGATCAACGACGACGTTGTCCAGAGCGTGAGCGCCGCCCGGATGGCGCTCGACCTCGACCGGGCCGACGATGTCCGCGAAGCGCTCAGGAACGCGCTCGCCGCGGCCCGCAGGGTCGTCAACGACCTGCTCGCCGGCGACACGGAGGAGAACGCTCTGCGGCCCGGCGGGCTCAGACGGCGAGACCCGGCGGCGCACGAGTGATGCGCGTCCTGCTCTGCGACGACTCTCCGCAGATACGAGAGCTCGTCCGCATCGTCCTCGAGCTGGAGGGCAACGAGGTCGTGAGCGAGGCCGAGAACGGCCGTGAGGCGGTCGCCGAAGCCGAGCGGCTCCAGCCCGACGTCGTCCTGCTCGACCTCTCCATGCCCGTGATGGACGGGCTCGAGGCCCTGCCGGAGATCAAGCGGGTCGCCCCCGAGGCGCGGATCGTCGTCCTCTCGGGCTTCGACAACGACCGCCTCGTCTCGCAGGCACTCGCTCTGGGCGCCGACCACTACGTGCCCAAGGGCGGGCATCCGGACGAGGTCGTCGACGCTGTGGCCGGCAAGGCGGCCTAGGCGTCGTTCCCCCGAACTAGAATCGCGCGTCGGTGAAGGTCTTGGCCCTCGACTACGGCTCCGCGCGGACCGGCGTCGCCGTCTCCGATCCGACCGGCACGGTCGCCCGGCCGCTCGAGATCGTCGAGCGCGCCGCGTCCGAGGCCGGCCTCGCCCGGCTGCTCGAGCTTGCGGACCGCGAGGGCGTCGAGCGCATCGTCGTCGGCTTGCCGGTGACGCTGCGCGGCGAGCTGGGGGCGCAGGCGATCGAGACCGAGCGTTTCGTGGAACGGCTCCGCGAGGCGACCGACCTGCCGGTGGAGAGCTTCGACGAGCGGTTCACGACCGCGCTCGCCCGAAGCAGCGGCGACACGCAAGCGGGGGAGGACGCCGTCGCCGCCGCGCACCTGCTCACGAGCTACCTGCAGTGGAAGGCCAGCAGCCGCCCCGCGTGAGGCACGACTACCGCCGGAGGCGCGGCGGCGGTCGGCTGGCGGCGCTCTTCGGCGTCCTGGTGGGCTTCGGCCTGCTCGCCGCGATCGCCTGGGCCGTCGCGGGCGTCGGCCTCGGGTCGGAGGCGGGCGGCTCGTCCGAGGTGGATACGAGCGCCGTCGACACGGCGCCGCCCAAGCCCGTCCTGCGCATCATCTTCCCGGAGGGGTTCACGCGGAAGCAGATGGCGGCGCGCATCGCGGCCGTCAACAAGATCGCGCGCGACGAGCGCGGGATCTCGCCGTCCCTTCGCCCGGAGCGGTACCTCGCCGCGACCGAGGACGTCTCGCAGCCGCCGGCGGGCTTCAAGAGCTCGAAGGCGCCCCACCTTGAGGGCTTCCTCTTCCCGGCGACCTACGACTTCAACGAGGACACGACCTCGGCCCAGCTCGTGACGCACCAGCTCGGGGCTTTCGAGCGGGCCTGGGGCCAGATCGACATGGAGTACGCGCGCTCGAAGAAGCTCACGCCCTACGACGTGCTCATCATCGCCTCGATGGTCGAGAAGGAAGTGCAGGTGCCGCGTGAGCGGCCGCTCGTCGCCGCGGTCATCTACAACCGACTCAAGGCCGGGATGCCGCTCGGGATCGATGCGACCGTCCGCTACGGGTTCGACATCCCGCCGACGCAGGCCATCCTCCAGAGCCAGCTCGACTCCGACAACCCGTACAACACGCGCAAGCTTCCGGGTCTCCCGCCGACACCGATTGCCAACCCGGGGCTCGCCTCGATCCAGGCGGCGGCGCACCCGGCCGAGGTCGACTTCCGCTACTTCGTGCGCAAGCCCGACTGCCGCAGTCACTTCTTCACTGCAAGCGAGGAGGAGTTCCACAACTTCCCGCGGGGCGGCCTCCAGTGCGGATAGGCGGCGAGACGCGGCTCGTCGGGCTGCTCCGTCACCCGCTCCGAGACTCGCTCTCGCCGCCGATGCAGAACGCCGCCTTCCGGGAGTCCGGGCTCGACTGGGCCTATGTCGCGCTGCCCGTCGAGCCGGAGCGCCTCGAGGCCGCGGTCGCCGGACTCGTCGCGCTGGGCTTCCAGGGCGCGAACGTCACCATCCCGCACAAGACCGGCGTGCTCGCGTTCTGCGACGAGCTCGACGAGGTCGCCTCGCGCGGCGGCTCCGTGAACACGCTCGTCATCCGTGAGGGACGCGTCCTCGGCTCGAGCACCGACGGGCTTGCGGTCACCGGCGCGGTCGAGGCCGAGGGCGCGGACGTGCTGGTCCTCGGCGCCGGCGGCGCGGCGCAGGCCGTTGCGACCGCGCTCCTCGATGCAGGCTGTGCCTCCCTCCGGGTCGCCGCGCGCTCGCCCGAGAAGGCGCACGCTCTCGCCGCGAGGCTGCGCGGCCTGGGCCCCGACCGCACGATCGATGCCGACGACGCGTGGCCGCCGCCGGCCGGCGGCGCCGACCTCGTCCTCAACGCGACCCCCGTTCGCGATGAGCTCCTCGTCGACCTGGGCGGCGTCCGCCAGGTCGTGGACATGGCGTACAAGCCGGACGGGAGCGAGACGGCGCTGATCGCGGCGGCCCGGAAGGCAGAGTGCGAGCGGGTCGTCGACGGGCTCG
>Ga0190274_10002231_pt1 | contig 11367 bp, 9 predicted proteins | sample Popmic531T_FD_133002 | JGI IMG/M metagenome (GOLD analysis project Ga0190274, IMG submission 133002) | Populus adjacent soil microbial communities from riparian zone of Yellowstone River, Montana, USA - 531 T | ecosystem: Environmental > Terrestrial > Soil > Riparian zone | place: USA: Montana...
ATCGATGCGCGGCTGGAGAACGGGAAGAACATCCTCATCATCACGGTGGTCGAGCGGCCGCTCCTCGCGAGCTGGACCGTGGTGGGCGCGGTGAAGATCCCCGTCGGCACGGTGCGCGACCAGGTGAAGCTGCTGGTGAACCGCCCGGTGGACCGGGTGGCGATCGCGCACGGCCAGTTCGCCATCGACTCGCTCTATCGCAACCGCGGGTACTACTCGGCCACCGTGACGGTCGCGGCGGTGACCGCGTACGACGGGCGGGTGGATGTGACGTACACGATCGTGGAGGGCGAGCGCGTTGCGATCTCGATGGTGGAGATCGAGGGCGAGAAGGGGAAGTACAACGACGGCGACATCGTGAAGCACATGGCCAGCCAGCCCGAGGGATTCTGGTGGTGGCAGAAGGGCGCGTACGACGAGGACGTGCTGGAAGGCGACATCCGGGAGCGCCTGCCGGCATGGTACGCCTCGAAGGGCTACATCGACTTCCAGGTGGTGGACGACAGCCTGATTCCCGACGTGAAGCGCGCCAAGGCGACGCTGCGCCTCACGGTGGACGAGGGCCCGCTCTATACGGTGGGCACGTTCGACATGATCGGGAACCGGCAGTACTCGACCGAGGAGCTGATGCAGTTCTACCCCTTCGGGCCGGTCGTCCCGGGCGGCGCACCGAAGTTCAAGCTGCCGTTCAACCGCAGCGCGTGGGAGAAGGCCACCGAGGCGGTGCAGAACCTCTACGCGAACACCGGCTACATCTACGCGCAGGTGGTGCCGGAGGAGATCCGCAAGACGGGTCCCGACGGGCAGCCGGTGGTGGAGCTGCGGTGGAACATTCGCGAGGGAAATGTCGTAACCGTCAACAAGATCAACATCATCGGCAACGAGGTGACGCACGAGCGGGTCATCCGTGAGGCGATCGTGCTGTACCCGGGACAGGTGTTCAGCCGCGAGGCGCTGATCCGCTCCTGGCAGAACATCGCCAACCTCGGGTTCTTCCAGCAGCCGATGCCGACCCCCGATGTGGTGCCCTCCGAGACGCATACGGAGGTGGACATCACCTTCCGGGTCGAGGAGAAGCACACCGGCAACATCAACTTCGGCGCGTCGCTGGGCCAGGGCACCGGCATCGGCGGATTCATCGGGCTGGAGGAGCCGAACCTTTTCGGCCAGGGGAAGCGGGGCAAGCTGCAGTGGCAGTTCGGGCGGAACATTCAGGACCTGAACCTGTCGTACACGGACCCGAACATCCGGGAGACTCGGATCTCGGGCACGCTCTCGATCTTCGATTCCCGGGCCCGGTACGTCGTCGGCGACCTCGGCCGGCGGCGCCAGGCGGGCGGGCTCATCCAGTTCGGCTTCCCGCTTCTGGGCGCCCGGTACACCCGGCTGTTCCTGAACTACGGACTGCAGAAGATCTCCTATAGCGGCGGGTCGGTCGACCTCCGGCTCAGGTACAGCTGCGTGTCGTGCACCCGGTCCACCCTTGGGGCGTCCATTGTAAAGGACACCCGGGTGGGACTGCCCTTTGCCACCGGGGGCTCGTACCTCAACTTCTCGGGGGAACTGAACGGCGGGATCCTGGGGGGTACGGGCAACTTCCAGAAGTTCGACATGGAAGCCCGGTTTTACGCCCCCCTCGGAGTCCTGGGCGGGAACCCGGCCCAGCTGGGCAGCGGGGTGCAGCTCGTCCTCGCGTTCGCCGCGCGGTCAGGTTTCATTTTCGGCGACGCCGGGCCGTTCTTCACGGAACTGTACTCGATGGGCGGCGTGCAGTTCGGCATCCCGCTGCGCGGGTACCCGGAATTCTCGATCACCCCCAACGGGTACGATCCGCTGGCGGCGACGAACCGTGCCAGCCCGAACGCCTTCGGCAAGTCGGCGGCGGCCTTCAACGTGTCGTTCGGGGCGCGGGTGAGCCAGTTCCTGTACGTGAGTATTTTCGCCGACGCCGGCAACAACTACCGGAGCGCGGCACAGTGGGACCCGACGCGGCTGATGCGCGGCGCCGGCTTCGGAGTCGCGGTCGTGTCGCCCCTGGGACCGATCGGCATCGACCTTGGATACGGGTTTGACCGGACGAACCTGGCGCTGCAGCCCGACCCGGGCTGGCAGCTGCACTTCCGGCTCGGCAACTTCTTTTAGCAGTGGATGAACCTTCTCACTCAGGAGCATGACATGCGGTTCGCAGGTGTGGTGATGCGCGGCATTGGGATGCTGGTGGTGGCGGCGGTGGCGGTGGCCCCCGTACAGGCGCAGGCGAAGCCGGCCACGAAGCCGGCGGCGACCGCCCCGGCCCCGGCCCCCTCCGGCGCGACGAAGCTCGCCTTCGTGAACGCCCGCCGAATCCTCCAGTCGACTCCGGGCTGGACGACGGCAGAGCAGACCTTCACCAAGGAGAGTGAGGGCTACCGTGGCGAGCTGCAGAAGCTCCAGGCGACGCTGGACTCGATGGCGTCGGAGTACGAGCAGCAGTCGGTGGTGCTGAGCCCGACCCAGCGCCAGGCGAAGCGCACCGAGCTGGAAACGAAGCGCACCCAGCTAGAGACGCGCGCGCAGGAGCTCCAGCAGAAGGCCCAGGCACGGGAAACCGAGCTGCTGGCGCCGCTGCAGCAGAAGGTGAACACGGTAATCGAGTCGGTGCGGGCGGAGGGCAACTATGCCTTCATCTTCGACGTCAGCACACAAGGCGGCAACATCGTGGCGGCCGACCGCTCCCTTGACCTGACCGACAAGGTGATCGAGAAGCTCAAGGCCACCAACTGACCCACGTGGCCAGTAGTGGACTCACCGCGCAGGCGGTCGCCGACCTCGTCGGCGGCCGCCTGCTTGGCAATGGTTCGGTGGTGATTCATTCCGTTGCCCCGCTGGACCGGGCCGGCCCGGCGGATATCTCCCTGCTGGTCTCGCTGGGATACCGCACGGAGCTGCAGGGTTCCGCCGCGGGGGCGGTGCTGGTGACCGAGGAGCTGGCCACCGAGGCGGCCACGGTGTGCACCGCGATCGTGGTGGAGGATCCCGGCCGGGCCCTGAGCCAGGTGGTGGCGCGGCTCTATCCGGTGCCGGTGCCTGCGCCGGGCGTGGACGTGACGGCGCGCATCGGCGCGGGGGCCGCACTGGGAGAGGGCGTCTCCATCGGGCCGCACGTGGTGCTCGGCGCCCGGGTGACGCTGGGTGCGCGCTGCCGGCTCGATGCCGGCGTGGTGCTGGAGGACGACGTGGTGCTCGGCGACGACTGCCGGCTGGCTGCCCACGTGGTGATCGGGCGTCGCGCGCTGCTGGGCCAGCGGGTGAGCGTGAAGGCGGGCGCGGTGCTCGGCGGCACCGGCTTCGGCTTTCACAGCAGCGCGGAGGGGCACCAGCGGATCCCGCACGTGGGCGGCCTGGTACTCGGGGACGATGTCGAGGTGGGGTCGCTCACGACGATCGACTGCGGCAGCATCGATGACACCGTGATCGAGCGGGGCACGAAGATCGACAACCTGGTGCACGTGGGGCACAACGTGCGGATCGGCGAACACTGCGTGCTGGCCGGTGGGGTGATGGTCGGTGGCAGTGCACGGCTCGGCCGGTTCGTCATCGTCGGCGGCAGTGCCGGGATCGGCGATCACGTGGTGATCGGCGACGGTGCGCGCATCGGCGCGGGCACCGGGGTGTTCCGGGAAGTTCCCGCCGGGGCCACAATGAGTGGCTACATCGGGCGGAACCACCGCGAGACGCTGCGAATGCAGGCGGCACAGCTGCGCCTGCCGGCGATCATCGGAGACCTGGAAAAGCTCGTCGCGGAACGGCGCCGGGATGGCTAGGCGCACCCTGGCGAACGACGTCACGCTCACCGGCGTGGCGCTGCACTCGGGCGTCACCGGCAGCGTGACATGCCGCCCGTCGAGCGCGGCGCAGGGCATCACGTTCTACCAGCGCGGCGCCAGGTCGGCCGCGGTACCGGCACGCCCGCACCATGTGGGCGCCACCGAACGGCGCACCGGGCTGGGCGAGGGGGACAACGCGATCTATACGGTCGAGCACCTGCTCGCCGCCGCCTTCGCGCTGGACCTCGACGACATGGCGGTGGAAGTGGAGGGGCCGGAGCTGCCGATCCTCGACGGCTCGTTTGAACCGTGGGTGGAGGCGCTGGCGGCGGGGGGCGTGGCAGAGGTGCCCGGGACCCCGGTGACGTACCGGGTGCGGTCGCCCTTTGCGCTGACCGAAGGGGGTGCATCTTACCGGGTGGAACCGGCCGACGAATTCCGCCTCACGGTGAGCGTCGAGTGGGATCACCCGGTGATCGGCAGGCAGACGGGCGAGTGGGCGGTCGATGCCGTGAGCTTCGGCCGGGAGATCGCCGGGGCGCGGACCTTCGGGTTCGAACGGGAAGTGGCCGAGCTGCGCGCGCGGGGCTTCGCGCTCGGCGGCGCGGTCGAGAATGTGATCGTGCTGTCGGACGACGGGGTGGTCGGCACGACGCTCAGGTGGCCGGACGAATTCGTGCGGCACAAGGCGGGCGACGTGATCGGCGACATCGCCCTGATCGGCGGGCGGCTCAAGGCCCACATCATCGCGGACCGCCCGAGCCACCAGGGCAACGTGGCGCTGGCCCAGCGCCTGATTCGCACGGCGGAACGTCAGGGAGGACACGTGCTCGAGATCAGCCAGATCATGGACATCCTGCCGCACCGGTACCCGTTCCTGCTCGTCGATCGCATCATCGACGTGGAGAAAGAGCGCCGGGTGGTCGGCCTCAAGAACGTGACGATCAACGAGCCGTTCTTCCAGGGCCACTTTCCCGGGCACCCGATCATGCCCGGTGTGCTGATCGTCGAGGCGCTGGCCCAGGCCGGCTGCGTGCTGCTCATGGACAAGCAGATCGACCCGGCGAAGCAGATCGCGTACTTCATGGCGCTTGACAACGTGAAGTTCCGCCGCCCGGTGGTGCCCGGCGACCAGCTGCGGCTCGAGGTCACGCTCATGCAGGGGAAGGGCCGCACCCGCCGCCTCAAGGGCGAGGCGTACGTGGACGGCCAGCTCGCGGCCGAAGCGGAGATGCTGGCGCGCGTGGTCGACCGGTGACCGCGACCCGCATCCATCCCACGGCCATCATCGATCCCGGCGCGCAACTCGGCGTCGACGTCGACGTGGGGCCGTGGGCCCTGCTGGGCCCGAGCGTGGAGGTGGGCGACCACTGCCGGATCGGCCCGCGCGTGACGCTGCAGCAGCACGTGCGGCTCGGATCGGGAGTCCGGCTGGGCGAGGGCACGCTGGTGGGCGGCGACCCGCAGGACACGAAGTACCGCGGCGAAGAAACGTGGGTGGAGATCGGCGAGGAGACGCTCATCCGGGAGTACTGCACCATCAACCGCGGCACTACCGCCACTGGCCGCACGGTGGTGGGAGCCCACTGCTTCCTCATGACGTACGTGCACGTGGCACACGACTGCGTGCTGGGCGACCATGTCGTGATCGCGAACGCGACCCAGATCGCGGGCCACGTCACGGTGCAGGACCACGCGATCATCAGCGGGCTCAACGCGATCCACCAGTTCGTCACCATCGGCGAATACTCGTTCATCGGCGGCGCATCGCGGGTCAACCAGGACGTGCCGCCGTTCACCAAGGCGGTCGGCAGCCCCATCGAGCTCTACGGGCTCAACACGATCGGGCTGCAGCGCGCCGGGGTCGCGGCCGAGGTGGTCACGTCGCTCAAGCGCGCCTACCGGATCGTGTTCAACTCCGAGCTGAGCCTGGGCCGGGCCATCGCGCGTGCGCGCGAGGAAGTGCCGCCGCTGCCCGAGGTCGAGCGGTTTCTCTCGTTCGTGGAGTCGTCCGGACGCGGGGTCCCGGCGTGATCCCGCCGCTCCCCATCGGCGTGATCGGTGTGGGCGCGCTCGGCCGTCATCACGCGCGCCATCTGGCCGCCTCGCCCGAAGCGAAGCTGGTGGGGGTGTTCGACACCGATCGTGTACGGGGGCGCGAAGTAGCCGCCGCCTGCGGCTGCCGGGCGTTCGACGACCTGGATGAACTGCTCGGGCTGGTGCGGGCCGTCACCGTCGCGGTGCCGACGCCGTTCCATGCCGAGGTGGGATTGCGGGTGCTGCGGCGGGGCATTCCCATGCTGATGGAAAAACCGCTCGCCGCCACCCTGCGGGAAGCCGACGAACTGATCGCCGAAGCGGCGAAGCAGGGCCTGCAGCTGCAAGTGGGCCACATTGAGCGGTTCAACCAGGCACTCCGCGCCGCCGAGCCGCTGTTGCACCATCCGCTGTACCTCGAGAGCCAGCGACTTTCGCTGTTCCAGCCGCGGGGTACCGACGTGGCCGTGGTGCTCGACCTCATGATCCACGACCTCGACCTCATCCTCCACCTCACCGGTGGCGCCGACGCGATCGACGTGCGCGCGTCGGGCGTCGCGGTGCTCTCGCCGCACCTCGACATGGCGAACGCGCGGGTCGAGTTCGAGGGTGGGGTGGTGGCCAACGTGACGGCGTCGCGGGTGGCTCGTGACCGGGTGCGACGACTGCGGATCTTCCAGGCCAACGGCTACCTGTCGCTCGACCTCGCCACGGGCCGGGGCGACTTCATGCGCCTGCGCGACGGGTGGCGGCCGGGGGTCTCGCAGGAACTCTCGGATATCGTCGAGTTCATCCCGCTCAACGCCCCGGAGGCCGATGCGCTGTCGCTGGAGCTGCACAGCTTCCTTCACGCGGTCCGGGGCGACCGCGAGGCGGTGATCACGGGCGAGGAGGGAAGGGCGGCGCTGGCACTGGCCCTTCGCGTCACCGACGCCGTGACGACGACGCCACTACCCGTCCACGGCGGGGCATGACGGTCGCCAGCGCCCGCATCTTCCTTTCCGCGGGCGAGCCATCGGGCGATCTCCATGGGGCGGCAGTGGTGCGCGCGCTGCGCGAACGGCTGCCACACGCCGCACTCGATGCCTTCGGGGGGCCGCGCATGGCCGAGGCGGGTGCCAGGGTGCTGTTTCCGATGGAGGGCTTTGCGGCGTTCGGCATCGTGGAGATCATCGAGAAGGTTCCCGCGCACTACCTGCTATTGCGCCGCATGGAGCGCGAGTTCGCGCGCAATGGCTACGACCTCGTCATTCTGATCGACTATCCCGGTTTTCACCTGCATGTGGCGGAGGCGGCGCGCCGCGCCGGCATCCCGGTGCTGTACTACATCGCGCCGCAGCTCTGGGCGTGGCGGCCGCAGCGGGCGAAGCGGCTGGCCGCGGCGTGCGACCGGCTGGCGGTAATCCTGCCATTCGAGGAAGCATTCTTCCGCAACGTCGGCGTCGAAGCGGAGTATGTGGGGCATCCGCTGCTCGACCGGGGCGCGCCGCCGCCGCGGGCCGGCGCGCGCGAATCACTCGGCATCGGAGCGGGAGAGCGCGTGCTGGCGCTGTTCCCGGGGAGCCGGGCGGGAGAGATCGGTCGAATGTGGCCCCCGCTCCGCGAGGCGGGAATGACGCTGCTCGATCGCGGTGTCGCCACGATGGTGATCGTCGCCGCCTCGGAGCAGGGGGCATATCCAGGCAGCGGGCGATTCACGCTGGTGCGGGGCAACTCGCTCGGCGTGCTCGCGGCAGCCGACGCGGGGATCGTCAAGTCGGGGACGTCGACCCTGGAAGCGGCACTCACCGATACGCCGATGGTGGTGCCGTACCGGGTGAACGCGATCACCGCCTTCCTCACCCGGCGACTGATCACGGTGAAATGGGCGAGCCTGGTGAACCTCGTGGCCGAACGCGAAGTGGTGCCCGAGTTCCTGCAGGAAGACCTGAGCGCGGAACGCCTGGTCGCAGCGGTGACACCCCTGTTCGACCCGGCAAGCCCGGCGACGGTGGCCCAGCGCCAGGGGCTGGCGCTGGTGCGCGAGCGACTGGGCACGCCGGGTGCTGCCGATCGTGTCGCCGACATCGCCACCGCGTTGCTCGCCGCATGAAGATCAGGCTGACGCCGGGACAGATGCGCGTCATTGCCCGTCCGCTCATTTCGGCCCTTGCCAGCACCTGGCGCTTCGAGCTTCCGCCCCCGAACCCGCTCGAGGCGGATGTGCGGTCGGGGCGGGCCGCGGTGGTGCTGGCCTGCTGGCATGAGGAACTGCTGCCGCTCCTCTGGCACGGGCGTGGCTTCGGCATGGGGGTGGTCGTGAGCGGATCACGAGACGGCGAGTATGCGGCCCAGGTGGCCGAGGGGTTCGGCTACCGGGCACTCCGGGGCTCGAGCAGTCGACGGGGGGCAAAGGTGCTGTTGGAGGCCGTGCGCGAACTGCAGGCGGGCACCAGCGTCACCTTCACCCCCGACGGTCCACGGGGTCCCCGGCGGGTGTTCAAGCCCGGGGCGGCCCTGGCGGCCCAGCATGCGGGGGTGCCACTGGTGCCGATCCGGGCCACGCCGCTCAAGGCGTGGCGGCTGCGTTCGTGGGACCAGTTCGCCATTCCCAAGCCAGGCTCCCGGGTGCGGATCGCCTATGGCGACCCGATCGAGGTGGGGCCCGGTTCGGAGGGTATTTCAGAGGCGGCCCAGGTGGCTGAGCGGGCACTGAACCTGCTGGGAGCAGCCGCATGATCGGGGGCCGGCGGGGAGATACCCACCGGTTCCTGCGGTGGCTCTGGACGAGCCGTCGCCCGGAGGCCCGGCTGGCCCGCCTGCCGCTCATCCCGGCCTCGGCGCTGTGGCGGGCGGGGATGAAGTTCCGGGAGATGACCTACCGCCGTGGCTGGTCCGCGACACACGACCTGCCGCTGCCGACGATCTCGGTGGGGAACCTCACGGTCGGCGGGTCCGGCAAGACGCCGATCGCGATCTGGATTGCGCGATACTTCGCGGCGCAGGGGCTCAAACCGGGCATCCTGCTGCGGGGCTATGGCGGTGACGAGACCCTGGTGCACCGTCGCTCGGTGCCGGAGGCGATCGTGGTCGCCAATGCCGACCGGGTCGCGGGCGCCGACGCGGCGATGGCGCAGGGAGCCCAGGTGCTGGTGCTGGACGATGCGTACCAGCGGCTCGACGTGCGTCGCGACCTCAACCTCGCGGTGGTGGCGGCCGAGACGACGCGGGCGGTTCGGTGGGCGGTGCCGGCGGGACCGTGGCGCGAGGGCGTGGAAGCACTCGACCGGGCCGACGCCCTGATCGTGACGCGCAAGCGGGCGACGCGCGAGGCGGCCGAGGTGCTGGCCGACGAGCTGGCGGCCCGGGTGAAGGGCCCGGTGGCGATCGCGCACCTCGGGCTCCGGCATCTCGAGGGGCTGGTATCGGGGAAGCGGGTGCCGGCGAGCGAACTCGCGGGGAAGCGCGTGGTGGCGGCAGCGGGGATCGCCGATCCCGATGCGTTCGTGGCCCAGGTGAAGTCGATCGGGGCGCAGGTGCAGGTGGCGACGTGGAAGGACCATCACGATTACCGTGACGAGGACCTCGCGTGGCTGGCGCATGCGGCGCGGCGCGCCGACCACGTGGTGATGACGGAGAAGGACGCGGTGAAGTTGCGTGATCGCTGGCCCGCCAGCGTCCCCGAACCGCTGGTGGCGGTGCTCGGGCTCGAGTGGGAGCGCGCGGGAGACCGGATCGTGGCGGCGCTCGATGCCGCCGTCAACAACGTGGATCGCCTCTAACCCAGGCCGTGCGCCCCGGCGCCGGAGACCTCAATGACGAGCATTGCCACTCACCGCGGCCAGCCGATCATCTCACCGGACAAGGACCGCTTCCTCTCGGAGGAGAATCCGTTCGAGGCGATGATGTCGCGGTTCGATTACGCGGCGCAGCGCCTCAGCCTCGATCCCGGCCTGTACAAGGTGCTGCGGCATCCCGAGAAGCAGATCATCGTCGCGGTGCCGGTACACCGGGACAACGGCGAGGTGGAGGTCTACACCGGCTACCGAGTCATCCACAATTCGTCGCGCGGCCCCGCCAAGGGCGGCATCCGGTTCGACATGAACGTGAGCCTGGACGAAGTGAAGGCGCTGGCGGCGTGGATGACGTGGAAATGCGCGGTGGTGAACATCCCGTTCGGCGGTGCGAAGGGCGGCGTCATCTGCGATCCCTCCCACATGTCGATGCCCGAGCTGGAACGCATGACCCGCCGCTACACCTCCGCCATCATCGACACGCTGGGCCCCGACTCGGACGTTCCCGCGCCCGATGTGAACACCAACGAGCGCGTGATGGCCTGGGTGATGGACACCTACTCCATGCACAAGCGGCACACGGTGACGGCGGTGGTGACGGGCAAGCCGATCGAGATGGGCGGCTCGCTGGGGCGACGCGAGGCGACGGGCCGCGGCTGCACCATCGTCACCCTCAAGGCCCTCGCGCGGCTGGGCATGCCGGTGAAGGGAGCGCGCGTCGCGGTGCAGGGGTTCGGCAACGTCGGCTCGATCACCGCGCAGCTGCTGGAACAGGCGGGGTGCACCATCGTCGCCGTGAGCGACAAGACCGGCGGGATATGGAACGCGAAGGGGCTCGAGGTCAACGACGTGCTGGCCTACGTGAAGCAGAACAAGTTCCTCGCCGGTTATCCCAAGGCGGAAGGGATCACCAACGAGGAGCTGCTCACGCTCGACTGCGAGGTACTGGTGCCGGCCGCGCTGGAGAACGTGATCACCAGCAAGAACGCCGCGAGCATCAAGGCGAAGGTCATCTGCGAGGGTGCCAATGGCCCCACCACGGCGAATGCCGACAAGATCCTGGAGGAGAAGGGAGTCTTCGTGATTCCCGACATCCTCGCGAATGCCGGCGGCGTCACGGTGAGCTACTTCGAGTGGGTGCAGGACCGGGGCGGCTATTTCTGGGACGAGGAGACGGTGAACCAGCGCCTGGAGAAGATCATGGTGCGCTCCTTCGACGAGGTGGCGGGCATGTCGGACACCCACTCGCTGAACATGCGCACCGGCGCGTACATGCTGGCGATCGAGCGGGTTGCGGCGGTGCACCGGCTGCGGGGCATGTATGCTTAACGGGTGAAGCTCACCCTCGCCGCCGTCGGCCGGTTACGGCCGGAGTACCGGACCCTCGCCGACGAGTATGCGGCGAGGGTCGCGCGCTTCATGGAGTTCAGCGAAGCCGAAGTGCGCGAGGCATCGCGGGCCCCGTCGCCGGCGGTGCAGCTCAAGGAAGAGGCGAGCCGGCTGCGGGAAAAAATCGTCGCGGGCAGCCGCATCGTGGTGCTGGACCGGGCGGGCAAGGGGCTGAGCAGCGAGGCGCTGGCGGGCGAACTCGACCGGTGGCGCACGGCGGCCCGGCCGGTGAGCCTGGTCATCGGGGGATCGCACGGGCTCGCCGCCGACCTGGTGGGATCGGCCGACCTCGCCTGGAGCCTGGGTCCGCTAACTTTGCCGCACGAACTGGCCCGCGTGGTGGTGCTGGAGCAGGTGTACCG
>Ga0190274_10002232_pt1 | contig 11365 bp, 11 predicted proteins | sample Popmic531T_FD_133002 | JGI IMG/M metagenome (GOLD analysis project Ga0190274, IMG submission 133002) | Populus adjacent soil microbial communities from riparian zone of Yellowstone River, Montana, USA - 531 T | ecosystem: Environmental > Terrestrial > Soil > Riparian zone | place: USA: Montana...
CTTTACGGCGATGCCGCAAAGATCTTCAAGAGGAACATCCTGGCCGAACATCCGCTCATTCTTGGACTGTTCTCGGGCGCCGGCGGTCGATTCATTCTGTACCGCCCTGGCATGGCACCGATCGACGCGCCGCAAGTGCCGATCGTCTATCAATTGCTCAAATCGGTCAGCCATAGCACCATGGCTTTGGCCGAAGTGGTCGTTCCCTATCTGAATAATCCGAACGATTTGACTTGGCGCGGTTCGCTCGCCTCGTACCGTAGCCGCATGCAATCCGCACTCGACGGTCTTGATGCGACCGCGATTCAGGATGACTGGCGGCCCACCAACCGCGCCGTCCTGCAGAACAATATCGCCTTCATGGACGAGTGCCTGAAGAGCGGCGTGATCTCGGCGGCAGCATTAGACGCCTTTGCCAAGAAGCAATCCCCGCTTTTGAAGAAGAATATCGCCTGGGCAGCCCAGACTCAGGTTGGTCACTGGATGAATGTGATCGACGGCTGGAAACAGATGCTTGGCGCCGATTGGGAAAAGACATATGCGGCAAGCAACACCATTTACGTTGCCCGTCAGAACAATATCCTGTTCAGCGTGCTCGCACAGTTTTTCGGTCCGGAGGCAATCAACAACCGGCTGATGCTGATCGAGACGGTTTCGTTCACCACAACGCCCGACGATATGCTCGAGTCTCTGACACGCATCATCGCTGACCGCTCCGTCGGTGCAGCATTCTTCGGCAATTACTATCTGATGGACTATGAGCTGATGGGTGGTGATGCGCGTCAAGCGATCATTGACGAAGCCGCCAAACGCAAGATGGCCGTAACGTTGCCGCCGCAGGTACCGTTCGGCTCGCGTCAATGGCCGACGCTGATTACACCGGGCTCTGGTCCGAAGACCTTGAGTGACCTCCCGTGAATTTGAAGGATACGCACAAGGGCGTGTCGGGGAAAGCCCGGACGTTCATCCTGATCGCCGGGCTGTTCCTTTCCGCTCACTTTCCATCCGCTGCGTTGGCGCAAGGTTCGGTCGACGCGGTCACGGGATTCCCGCGTGAGCCGATTCCAGTCACGGCTTGGCCCGGGGGCAGGAAGGTCGCCGTCAGTTTCGCTCTCTTCGTGGAGGTGTTCGGCTTCGGCCAGGGTCCGGTCTTCCGCCCGGACCTGGCCAGCCGCAATCCGGACCTTGTGAACGAGGCATTCCGTCAATACGCGATCACATGGGGCAACCTGCGCGTCGGACGGCTGTTCAAGGAATTGGACGTTCCGCTCACCGTTGTATTGAACGCGGGATTTCTTCGCGCCTATCCGGCGGTGTGGAAGGAGTTTCGCGCGGCCAATCCCAATGCTCCGATCATTGCCCACGGCATCAACAACAGCAACGATATCCTGCCGCTTGGGCGCGGGCTTACCGAACAGAAGGCTTATATCCGTCGGACGCTGGACTTGATCGCCTCGATCACAGGCACGAGGCCCACGGGCTGGTCGAGTCCGAGTGTCTATTCCAATGGCGACACGATGCAGGCGATGGCGTCGGAGGGAATTACCTACAATATCGACCAGATGGACTCCGACTTCATTTCGCGCCTCAAGACGCCAGATGGCCCGCTTATTCTGTTGCCCTATCCGACCCCAACGGTTGACATGGGACAGTTTTTGACGCGGATGAAGTCGCCCGCCGAGATCGAGAATCTCTGGCTGGATTACGTGCTCGAACTTGCCAGAGAGGCCCGAGCCGATCCCACTCGGCAGGCGACAACGGTGGTGATCGGAATTCATCCCTTTGTGATTGGCACGCCCGATGGGGCGGCCGCTTTGCGGCGTGTTCTGGAGCGCCTAAAGAAGGAAGATAAGGTCTGGCTGACAGATACCGATGCTATTCTGAAGGCGTCCGCAGGCCAGCAATGACCGAGCTCAATTGGTGCATTGCCGTTGTCATATCGTCCTCGGCAAAGGTCGTCTCATATTCAGCCTGAACCATGCATGCTAGGTCACGGTCATGCGCGCCGACGGCTGTAACTGCTTCTGCAGCGAGCATTTCAACAACAGTGCGTGCCAGAGTATCATGACGATCGAGCTTTCGAGCGCGTCCTGCTCCGTCATAAAAGGTTTGCGACAGAGTCAAGACTCGGCGGCCGAATATCAGGCCTTCCCAACCCGAAGAACCGTTTTCCGTAACAATCAAATCTGCATTCTCGATATATTTGAACTGCGAATCGAAAGCGCTAACCAGCGTCACATTTGGTAGTATCGATAACTCCCGGTAATAGGATTCTGGGCGCAAACCATAATTGCGACGATGTTCCCGAACCAGAAGTTGGTACCCATTGGGCAATACACTGGCGAGCAATCGAACTGTATTGCGCTGGTCGAACCATGCGGCTGCCTGATAATTCAAGGGCAGGTCAGTCTCCTTGTGCATCGGATAAAGAACGTATCGCATCGACTGGAGCTCACCGTCTTCGAACGTTTTGAGAATATGCCGATGACGGTAACGATGGATTTCACGCCGATTAAAATTAAAAAGCTCCTTGAAATCCGAAGTCTTGCCGGTCTCGCGTCCCGCTATTCTCCGCATCGTCCTTGAAAACATGGAGCTGGCCCAGTTTCTGTGCCAGGCCAGCCAGGCTTCGCCGCTTTTTATTTTCCATTTTGCCTGGATATGTTCCAGCTCGCGTGGCTGACCGCGAAACGTGCTGAGATATTCGTCGCCTATGGCGCGATTCGCCTCACTGTTCTGTCGTAGTTCTTTGGCCCTCGACCTTGCGGCAACATTGAACATCATCGGGTCTGCGGTGAAGAAACTGCTGCCCGACCTGATCTTGGATCGTCTCACGGCGATGCAGGGAATTCCTCGTCGCTGCGCCGCCAACCAAAGCACGAACAACCAGGGCCTCGCCCATTCATAAGAGAATATAAAGTCGGGCCTGGAGTTCTCCAGTAGCCCGTCCGCCCAATGAAAAAGGCGCCGTATCGCGCGAAACGGCTCGCGGTTGTCGGTCTCGTAAATTTGCAGGGAATCGGACGTCTCGGGTACGTGGATAATAGCCGCGACAAAGGCGCGGCCTATTCTGGAATCTGCTGCCAGAACGATTTGTCCAATCGGAACACCGGTTATGCGTTCGGCCTCTTGAATTTTGGCGTCAATGGTTGCCGCCAATTCCTGATCGCTTTCCCATGGAGCGACTTCCTCAAGCGAACTCGGCTCGGGATAAAGCGAGCCGGCCGGTGCGGCCAGCTCCTGATATCCTTTCAAATCAGGCCTCTTGCAAACGACGTCGACATGCCAATCCCAGCGCGCCTTCGCCGCTTTCAGCGGCTCATTGACATATGCTTTGGTCTCCCGAAGGCCACTGGATGTCAGCACGAGAGCGCGCAGGCCACGCAGGGCTTCGTCGGCATCAACAAAACGTTCATTGTTCATGAGGCACGTCCTGCAATAAATGTCATTCAAGTTTAGGAGGCCGCGCCGCCGATAAGCCCGACTCGTCTGGCTGCGACCGCGATTGCATCCAGCGCTTCGTCGATATCCGCCGCCGTATGAGCGGCGGAAGGCTGCGCACGCAGCCGCGCCTCGCCGCGCGGCACGATCGGGAAGCAGATGGCGCCGATATAGACACGCTCCCGCAGAAGCTCGCGACTGAATTCGACCGCCTTCTCCTCATTTCCGACGAGGATCGGCGTGATCGGGTGATCGTGGCCAAGGATGCGCAGTCCGAGCGCCTTGAGGCCGCCGCGTAGACGCTTTGTATTCTCGGCGAGACGTTGAACGAGCGCATCGTCCTGCATCACCCGTTCGATGGCGCCGAGTGCGCCAGCCGCAGATGCCGGTGTGATCGCCGTGGTGAAGATGTAGAAGCGCCCGTTGTCGTGCAGCCGGCGAATGAGATCGGCGCGGCCGGCGGCATATCCGCCTGCAAATCCGCCAAAGGCCTTGGACAGCGTACCGGTATAGAGGTCGATCCGGCCGATGCAGTCCTGCGCTGCGGCGGTGCCGCGCCCGCCCGGACCGATCACGCCGGCAGCGTGGCTCTCGTCGACGACCAGCACGGCATCATGACGTTTGCAGATCTCGATCATGCGCGGCAGGTCGGCGGCATCGCCTTCCATGCTGAATACGCCATCCGTGATGACGAGCTTCGCGCCGTCATGTGGTTCCGCCAGCAAGGCTTCCAGATGATCGAGATCGCGATTGTTGTAGACGCGCGTCTCGGCCGCGCTCAGCCGGCAACCGTCGATGATGCTGGCGTGATTAAGCCGGTCGCTGAAGAGCCGATCGCCCTTGCCAACCAGCGTGCATGCGACGGCCACATTGGCCGAGGTGCAGGAATTAAACAGCAGTGCGGCGTCGGTGCCGTGAAAATTCGCGATCGCTTCGCACAATTGCTCGTGCAGCGGCGTCGTCGCCAAAGGCGGATTGAGTGTCGATCCATTTCCGTATTTCCGTGCGGCGGCGCATGAAAGCTCGATCAGGTCGGAGTCGCCAGCAAGACCGAGGTAATTGTTGGCCGTCAGCAGGATCACCGAGCGGCTGTCAATTTCGGTACGCGCGCCGACGCGTCCGCCAAGGATCGGCTTTTTTGCCCGGGCGGCAGGCAGATTTTCAGATGTTACCATCGCAGTCTTGTCCTTGAATTGCATTCACATGGCACATTGCAGGATCGGCGGCGACTGCGATATGTCCTAAACTTATCTTCGATACGACCATTGAAGCCTACTTCCATTATCTGATTCAAGGCGAGCAATACGATGTCGCACTACTCCGCACAAAGTCGAAACTCAACAAGGCAGTGTTCGGAATGGTCGCGTGCCGGATGACTAGGAAGAACCAGACGCGCTTGCCGCCGGCAGCGCCGTGACCGCCGAAGCTATGTTGCGTTTTGACCGTGCCCGTGCGGCACGGCGCGCAGGCGCCGCATGGCCAGATGCTATAGGACGCGTTCTGGTCGAGAAGGATATATCGACGGCTTTAACTGCTATGCCGCGTCTTGCTGAGACGCTCTGGTCACGATCAGCTCTGCCAGCTTTGCGCATTGAACGCGAATATCCGGGACTGCGATAATTTCCCAGAACACTGCGCGAGTCAGCGGTCCAATCGCGAAGAGGCGCTCCGAGGGTTTGCCGAGCACGTCTATCACGGCGCAATCGTTCGTGACTTCGAGGCTGATGCGCAGCGGATCAGGGCGGCCGAAACCTTCTTTCACCAGGGTGCGGATGATGGGGTTGCGTGTTTGCGTCGGGTCGTTGTCCAGACCGCGACATTCTATCAGTTTCTGAACCTTGATATTCTCAATGTTCTCGGCACCACGCCGCCGATACGTGATTTTGGCGCCGCCGCCGGATGCCTCCACCGAACATAGCCGGGCCGCGACGATCGTCAGTCTTTCGTTGGCTACCAGGGATTTAATCCGGGCTTCCACTTCGGGCGCCATGCGATGTCGGTGTACATCCCACCACGCGCGGGCATGCTCCAGGAACCGTCGTCGCGATCGCTGCGGCAACCGCTGCCAGAGTTCCTGCGTATACGGCCGAAGCCCGTCAATCACACTGCGCCAGTCACCGCCCCGCTCCTCACAGGTTTGGACCAGATGCCGAATCCAACGCAACAATGTCGGGACGTCCTTGCCGAAAGGAATTTCATAGCGCGTGATCGGCCAGGTTTCGACGTGACGATGCGCACGAGGCAAAAGTCCCCGGCGCGACATGGCGATGATCCTACCCCGATGCCCGGAATGAACAAGCGTCAAGACATGGTCGATCATGGTGAGCCCGGTGCCCAGGATCAAAACCGTATCATCAGCCGCGATGCCCGTTTCGCATGTCTTCGACCACGGATCCGCATACAGATCCGATTGGTTTGAGATGGCGATTTCGTTTCCGGCAGCTAACACGGCCAAGTCACCTTCGTGACGCGACCCATCCGCAAGCGAAATATCGACGCCACGCGGCGCTTCGTGAAAGGCGACGCATTCGCCCTGCACGATGCGCAGCCTTCCCGGCCTTTCCGAAACAAGAATCTCCAGAAGGCCTGCGATATAACGTCCATAGACCGGACGCGGAACGAAGCAAAAGCGATCAGGACACGGCAAGCGATCCGTATCACCGCGGGCAACCAACCATCGCCAAAAATGGTCGGGGTCTTCCGGATAGGCGCTCATGTTGGACGCGCGCACATTCAGGAGATGATTATGGTTCGCGGTTCCGAAGGCGATTCCGAGGCCGACATCGGCCCGTTTCTCGAACAAGGTTACGCGAACAGGTGAGAACGGGTCCTTCAAAAGATGACACGCCATCAGCACGCCACTGGCACCGCCACCGACAATCAGCACATGGGTCATCTGCTTTGCCGACATGCGTCTCCCATTCAGATTCGAGGCAACGTGCGTCCTGCCAGGCACGCGATGCGGCGCCGGGCACAAAGCCAAAGTTGGCGGTATCAGGCGTCTTCGCCGGCTTCCGAATTTTTGAACAGGTCACGCAGAATGCGACCTTCCAGCGCCGCGATTTCCGGGGAACCCCGTTCCCGCGGGCGCGGCAAATCCACCGCAAGATCGAGCGATATCCTTCCGTCTTCGATCACCAACACCCGGTCGGCAAGTGTAACGGCTTCCGCAACATCATGGGTCACCAAAAGCGCGGTATAACGCTGATCGAGCCAAACGCGTTCCAGAAGCCGCTGCATCGAAATGCGGGTCAATGCGTCCAGCGCGCCGAGCGGTTCGTCCAGCGCCAATATGCGCGGCCGGCTCACCAATGCACGCGCGAGCGCCACGCGCTGCTTCTGGCCGCCCGACAGGATCGAGGGCCAATCGTCGCGTCGATCTTCGAGCCCGACCTCGCGCAGCGTTGCGAGCGCGCGGTCACGCGCGTCCTCCGATTTTCGCTGCGTACCAAGCCCGACTTCAACGTTTGAGAGGACACGCGCCCACGGTAGCAGCCGGGGCTCCTGAAACATCACGCGGATGTCCTCACGCTGAACTTGCTTGTCTTGACGGTCGCCGAACCAGAACGAACCGCTGCTCGGCTTTTCCAAACCGACCAGAAGCCGAAGCAGCGTACTCTTGCCGCAGCCGCTGCGGCCGACAATGGTTACGAATTGCCCGGGCTCGATCCGCAGATCGATTCCGCGCAGAACCGGTTGCTCGCCGAAAGTTTTGTGCAGATTGTCGATCGTGATCGAAAGCCCGCGTGCCTCGGCTGGCGCCTTGCGCCCCGCAACCAAGTCGTGGAATGGGACGCCAGGCGGGGCAACGTGCTGGTTCATGTCAATCACGCTTTCTGAAAGGCCGGATGCCACGACAGACAAAGCCTCTCGAGCAAGCGTGCGGCGCTGTCAGCAAGCTTGCCCAAAAGCGCGTAGATCACGATGCTTAAAACGACGACGTCCACCAGCAGGAATTCTCGCGCCTGCATCGCCATGTAGCCAATACCTGAAGAAGCGGCGATCGTTTCCGCCACGATCAGCGTCAGCCACATGATGCCGAGCGCATATCGCAGGCCGACGAAGATCGATGGCAGCCCGCCGGGCAGGATCACGCGCCAGAATAATGTCGTGGGCGACATGCCGTAAGTGCGGCCCATCTCGACCAACTGCGTGTCGACGGTTCGGATACCGTGCTGGGTGTTGATATAGATCGGAAAGAATACGCCGAGCGCGACAAGAAAAATCTTCGCTTCCTCGTCGATGCCGAACCAAAGGATGACAAGCGGAATCAGGGCCAGATGCGGCACGTTGCGGATCATCTGCAAGGTCGAGTCGAGATAGCGCTCCGACCGCCGCGACAGGCCGTTGGCAAGACCGAGCGCAAAGCCGATACCGCCGCCGATCGCAAAGCCCACAATCGCACGCCAGAAGCTGACCCAGATATTCTTGAGGAGTTCGCCATTGCTCAAAAGCTTCCACCCCGCCGCCAGAACTTCGGTCGGTGCCGGCAATACGCGGACCGGAATGAACCCGACCGTCGACAGCGCCTGCCAGACCACGAGAATCGCAAGCGGAAGCGCCCATTGCGCCAGCGAGTTAAACCTGCCGCTCGGCAGCGCGGCGCCGCTCATGATTGCGAAGCCTGCTTGTCGAGCGGCCGGTAATCGTTTGCGATGGTCTCACCGAACGGCCCGGTATTGACCGGCACCGGGTAAGGTATCCGCTCCTGCGCCAGCGGCAGATGTGGGAAGACCAGTTCCGCAAAGCGATAGGCTTCTTCCAAATGCGGATAGCCGGACATGATGAATGTATCGATGCCGACCGCCATATATTCCTTGATGCGCGCCGCCACGGTTTCAGCATCACCGACCAGCGCGGTGCCCGCGCCACCCCGCACAAGGCCGACTCCGGCCCAGAGATTAGGGCTGACTTCCAGCTTATCCCGGCGGCCGCCATGAAGCTCCGACATTCGGCGCTGTCCAACGGAGTCCATGCGCGCGAAAATCTTCTGCGCCTGCGCGATGGTGTCGTCGCTGACATGGGCGATCAGCTTGTCAGCCTCGCGCCACGCCTCTTCATTGGTCTCTCGCACGATCACATGCAGACGAATTCCAAAGCTGACGCGGCGGCCCTTTTTCGCCGCCACCGCTGCGACATGATTGACCTTCTCGGTCACCTGCGCTGGCGGTTCGCCCCAGGTCAGGTATTTCTCGACAATACCGGTAGCCACATCGATGCCGGCCTCAGACGAACCACCGAAATAAAGCGGTGGGCGCGGCTTCTGCACCGGCGCGAACAGCAATCTGCCATCCTCGATCGCTACGTGTTTGCCCTTATAGTCGAGCGTCTTGCCTTCAAGGAGCGCCGTGTAGACATCGAGGAACTCGTGCGTGACTTCGTAACGCTCGTCATGCGAAAGAAAAATGCCGTCGCCTTTGTTCTCGACCGGGTCACCGCCGGTGACGACATTGATGAGAAGGCGGCCGTTGCTGATCCGGTCCAAGGTCGCCGTCATGCGCGCGGCCACGGAGGGCGACTGCAATCCCGGACGGACCGCAACCAGGTAACGCAACCGCTTGGTGAAAGGCGCGACCGCAGACGCGATCACCCACGAATCCTCACAAGAGCGCCCGGTCGGCAGGAGCACGCCGAAATAGCCGAGGTCGTCGGCTGCCTGAGCAACCTGGCGCAGATAGCTGAAATCCACCTGCCGCCCGCCCACGGAGGTGCCGAGATAGCGGCCGTCTCCGTGGGTCGGCAGAAACCAGAGTAGGTTGGCGTGAGAGGGTGCCGAAACGGTCATGAGCCGGGCCGCACCGCGTCGGAAATCGTGATCTTCTTCGGCAGAAGACCGAGCTGGAAGAACGTGTCCGCGATGCTCTGCTGCTCGGCAATCACGGCGCCGTCGATCGGCTTGATGCCATAGGATTGCCGCTTCAGCGCGACCTCCAGAACCGGCACGGGAATCCCGACCGACGGACTAAGCTGTTCGGCAACCGCCTTGATATCGCTCTTTGCCCAGGCATCGACTTCGCTCAGTTCGGCGAGCAGGGCATCGAGCGCCTTTCCGTTCGCCTCGACGAAGTCGCGCCGTCCAAAATAGAACTGGTGATTGGCGACAATACCTTTTCCGTCCGCCAGCGTGCGCGCGCCAGTTGCTGCTTCCGCCGCAGCCTGGAACGGATCCCAGATCGCCCAGGCCTGCACCGAGCCGCGCTCGAAAGCCGCACGCGCATCCGCGGGCGCAAGAAAGACCGGCTCGATCTCCGAATATTTGACACCGGCTTTCTCCAGCGCCTTCACCAGCAGGTAATGAACATTCGAGCCTTTGTTTAGCGCGACCTTCTTGCCCTTGAGGTCCGCCACCGACTGGATCGGACTGTCCTTCGCCACCAGGATCGCCTCGCCTGCCGGAGCCGGCGGTTCATGCGCCACATATACGAGTGGCGCACCGGCGGCTTGCGCAAAGATCGGAGGCGCCTCACCGGTATTTCCGAAATCGATGGCGCCGACATTCAGCGCTTCCAGCAATTGCGGACCCGCCGGAAATTCGGTCCATGCCACCTTGTAGCCTAGTGGCTTCAGCTTGCCCTCCAGCGTACCTTTACTCTTCAGCAGCACCAGCTTGCCGTATTTCTGAAACCCGATGCGGACGATCTTTTCCTGCGCCTGCGATGCCGCGGGCACCGCAATCACGGTCGCTACAATCAGAGCAGCGACTGCAAGCATGCCGACAAACGGTTTGAGCAATCTCATGTCGATGGTCCTTTCAGGAGATCAGGTCGTAGGAAAATCGGAACGGCCTGGATCGCCGTCCCCTTTGTCGGATGCGCAACGATCGTCGAGTTGACCGTCAGCACCGCTTCGCAGCAGGCACAGCGAGGGATCGTCATGCTGCGGCAAGCCGTTTGCGCCTTCCTTGTTTGGCGCCGTAACAGCTTCGACGATCTGCTTTGGAACCAGCGCGTTCAACAGGCCCAGCAGAACCATGACGAATTCGCTCCACGATCATCTGCGGCAAATTCTGACTGAATTAGTCAGGTTGTCGAGAGAACTGAAATTCTTTCTTCGCCGCGCGCCAAAACAATCTGTCTCTTTGCGAAGTCCGATGAAGGAAAAAAATTCAATCCCTGCTGCATTGATGCGTTCGCGCCAGTCGAAAAAATACCTATGCAATGAATTTAAACTTTCGAAACGGAATGTGTTCCGCTGCAGCGAGCGGAGTGCGCGTCAATTCTTCCTCGGTTTGATACTTCGGCCGCGATTCAATTCTGACAGATCGGCCTTGGCCGAAACCAATCTTCTTATTTTCGTCTGCGGCTCACGAACAGCTTGAAGCTGCTGAGCGAATTGCATTTCTATTGCTGCGTGAGAGATCGAAATGACGATTGCGCCTGAGCTGTCTGCGGCGATTGCAGCGCCGGATCGCGACGCATTCCGCGAGGCGATGCGGCAACTTGCGTCCGGCGTCAGCATCGTCACCGCGGCAAAGACAATGAATGGGCCGGCATGACCGCGACATCAGTCACGTCCTTGTCGCTCGACCCGCCGACGATCCTGGCCTGCGTCAACCGTGAAGCGTCCATCCTGCCGTTTCTTCAGCGCTATTGGCATTTTGCGGTCAACTTCCTGTCTGCAGAGCAGCATGAGCTCGCGGATCGTTTCGCCGGCCGTGACAACTTCCAAGGTTTGGACCGCTTTCGCAGCGGCAATTGGTCGACGCTGGTCTCCGGAGCGCCTGTTCTGACGAGCGCGCTCGCGTCGCTCGATTGCAGACTCGAGGAAATGATCCAGCGCCATTCACATGTCATTGTCATCGGCCACGTGCTTTACGGCGATGTCAGGGGCGGCTCCGATTCGCTTCTACACTGGCGCGGCGACTATGCGCGGCTGCAAGCGTCGTCGCTGCGGTCAAACTGAGGGGGCACACCGAGATGACAAC
>Ga0190274_10002233_pt1 | contig 11364 bp, 12 predicted proteins | sample Popmic531T_FD_133002 | JGI IMG/M metagenome (GOLD analysis project Ga0190274, IMG submission 133002) | Populus adjacent soil microbial communities from riparian zone of Yellowstone River, Montana, USA - 531 T | ecosystem: Environmental > Terrestrial > Soil > Riparian zone | place: USA: Montana...
GAATGGTCCGATATCGACCACGGGCATGGTGTCACGCAGGTCCGGGCGCACGATCGGATTGAGCGCGCCAGAGGAGACCGCGAGCGCCCGGTACAGGGCGTAGGAACCGCCATGGGCGCCGATCGCGTTGCGGTCGGGGCCTGCATTGACGGTGCCGATCACAGGGCCGCGTTCGCGCGCAGTCGGCGCGCCCCAGCGGATCGGGAAACGCCCGGGCGTGCGATGCCCGGGATGCGATGTCAGACGGATATGACCGTCTCTGTTCGTGGACATGACCTTGCCCCACAAAAGCAAAAAGCCCTCTCCGGCGGGCGCCGGGCGAGTGGCTTCAAAGACAGATAATGACGAAAGGTTGTGATTCAAGCAAGGGGGGTTTTTGGGCCGTTTCCGCGTCATCCGGGGGCCGGACAGAGCCCGCGAACCCGGGATGACCTGATTAGTTAACGCGTCCCCTAATCAAATCCGCCGCCCGCTCCGCAATCATGATCACCGCAGCATTGATATTGGCACCGATGATGTCGGGAAAGACCGAGGCATCCACCACCCGCAAATTCTCCACCCCGTGCACCCGCAACTTGGCGTCGACCACGGCACTCTCATCGCCGGCCGGGCCCATCCTGCAAGTGCCGCAGGGATGATGTGTGGTCACCACGGTGTTTCGAATGAACGTTTCGAATTGCGCATCGGTCTTGATGTTGGCACCTGGCGCGATCTGGCGGGCGATAAAAGGTTTGAGCGCGGGCTGGCGCGCGATCTCGCCGAAGATCGACACGGCCGCTTTCAACGTCTGCCAGTCGCCGTCGGTCGCGAGCAGGTTTTGCCGGATATGCGGATGCGCGGCAGGGTCAGCCGATGCGAGCGCGACGGTGCCGCGACTCTCCGGCCTCAAGACCACAATGCGGCACGCGAAGGTGTCTTCGAACGCAGGCTTGAATGGCGGAAGATACGGACCCGCGCCGAGCGGGCCCGCGATGAAGAGGAGTTGCGCGTCCGGCAATTGATTGGCGCGCGGAGTTTTAACGAAGCCTATCAGCCCGCCCGGAAGATCGGTGGTGAAGCCGGTGCCGAACAACGCGCCGCGTGCAAGCTCGATTGCGAGACGGTCAACCCGCAGATTGCGCTGCACCGGCCCGCCGCCATTGCGTCCATAGACCACGAGCGCTGCGACGTGATCCTGCAGATTCTTGCCGACGCCCGGTACGGCGGCTTTCATGGCAATGTTCTGCGCTTTCAGTTCGTCCGGCGCGCCGATGCCCGACAGCATAAGAAGCTGCGGTGAGTTGATGGTGCCGCCACAAAGCAGCACCTCCTTTGCGGCATGCGCCACCTTGATCTCGCTGCCCTGCCGATATTCGACGCCGGTCGCCCGCACGCCGTCAAACATCACACGGTTCGCAAGAGCATTCACCTCAACCGTGAGATTAGAGCGCTGCAAGGCCGGCCGCAGATACGCGACCGAGGTGCTGCAGCGCCGCCCGTTGCGGATCGTCGCCTGCATGCGCGCAAAGCCAATCTGCTCGCCGGCATTGTAGTCTTCGTTGAAGCCGTGGCCTGCCTGCTCCGCTGCTTCGATGTAGGAATCGACCAGCGGATCGGCATAGCGCGAGCGGCGCGTGGTCAAAGGGCCGGAGCCACCCCGATATTCGGTCTCGCCGCCTTCCCAGCTTTCCTGCTTCTTGAAATAAGGAAGCACATCCTTATACGACCATCCTTCGGCGCCGTTTTCCGACCAGCGGTCGAAATCGCCGCGATTACCGCGCACATAGGCCATCGCATTGGTGGAGGACGAGCCGCCGATGACCTTGCCGCGCGCAACTTCCATCTTGCGGTTGCCGGCATAGGTCTCCGGCTCGGTGTCATAGTGCCAGTCGTGCAGACGCTCCTTGTAGACTTTGCCCCAGCCGAGCGGCAGCTTCAGCCAGAAATCATTGTCCCAGCCACCGGCCTCGAGCAGCAATACGCGCGTGTTCACATCTTCAGTGAGCCGGCCGGCTAGCGTACAGCCGGCCGAGCCTGCACCGACGATGATGTAGTCGTATTCGGAGTTGGACATAGGCTAGGCACCGTTCGTCCCCGCAAAGGCGAGGACCCAAAGCCACACGGACTGGATTCCCGCTTACGCGGGAACAAGCGGAGAAGGCACAGATCGCCACTTCACTTCGGCATCTTGGCGTCGACCAACGTGTTCAGGATCTCGAACTCCTTCTTCACAGCCGGATTGGCTTCGACGATCTTGGTGCCGAGGGCCACAAAGTTCTTCATCATGGCTTCCTGCTCCGCCGCCGGCAGCTTCAGGATTTCGCCCTTGTTGGCGAGCCATGTCTCGTAAGACTTCTTGTTGTTGTCGAGCACCCAGGGGAACGCCTTCTGCTCGGCCTCGCGCCCGGCGGCACGGATCGCGTCCTGCACGTCCTTCGGCTGCGCCTTGAACCAACTCTCGTTCACGAGGTTCACCGACAGGATGTAGGAGAATTGCAGGTCGGTGACATATTTGGCCACGTCGTAATACTTGAACGCGGTCAGGATCGGCATGCCGGCCAGCATGCCGTCCAGACCGCCGGATTGAAGTTGCGGGATCACTTCGGACAGCGCGAGCGGAACGGCGATGGCGCCGATTGCCTTCATCGGCTCGACCTGCAGCGGCGAAGCGAAGGTGCGTACCTTCATGCCCTTGATGTCTTCGAGCTTCGGCGCCGGCTTTTTCAGAAGGATCACCCTCGGACTGTTATAAATCGCACCGATTACCCGCAGGCCCTTGTCGAGGAACATGGTCTCCAGATGGTCGCGATATTTCGGGTCCTGGATCACGGCATATTGGTGCTCTGGCGAGCGGAACAGCCCGGGCACATCGAAAATCTGGAACCGAGGATCGAGATTGGTCACGAACGCGGTCGGAGTGATGAAGGCCTCGATGGTGCCGAGCGAGACGCCTTCCGCCATGCGCGGGATCGCGCCTAACTGGCTCGCCGGGTAAATTTCGGTTTCCACCTTGTCGCCAATTTTTGCCTTCAAGGCTTCGGCAAACAGCTTCTGCCATTCGTGTTGACCATCATTGATGGTGGCGCTCGCAAGCTTCATTACGGTCTGGGCCTGCGCGGCAAACGGAGCAGCGAGAAAGGAAAGCGCGGCGGCGGCTAATATCAGTCGTCGATGTAGCGTCATGGCGATCTCCAAGGGTCAAATTGCGCGGGTCAGGATGAGCGAAAGTTCCGGCCAGTAAGTGATGATGAGCAGAGCGATGATTTGCACGACCACAAAAGGCAGCACGCCGCGGTAGATCGTTTGGAGCGGTACGCCGAGCACCGAGCGCGCGACGAACATGTTTAGCCCGAATGGCGGCGTGAACATGCCGATCGCGATATTGGCGGTCATGACGATTCCGAAATGGATCGGATCGACTCCAACGGTTTTCACAAGCGGCATGAAAAGCGGCGTCAGCACCAAGATTGCAGAGGTCGGATCGAGGAAGCAACCGACGATCAACAGAATTATATTGGTCGCCATCAGGAAGGACCAGGACGAAAGCTGCAAGGTCTGCAACCACGCGACCAGCGCCTGCGGAAAGCCACTGATGGTCAGTATCCAGGAGAACAAAGCCGCGGTCGAAACAATCACAAGGATCTGCGCAGTCAGCATGGCCGAGCGCGCAGCCGCCTCGAGTACGTCGCTCCACGACATGGTGCGATAGATGTAGCGGCCAACGATAATCGCATAAAGACAGGCGAAGCCGCCCGCCTCGGTCGGCGACGAATAGCCGAAATAGATGATGCCGAGCACGAAGGCCGGCATGAACAAGGCAGGTGCCGCGCGATAGCTCGTGCATGTGAAGTGTCGCAGGTTGAATTCCCCCGAGGTCGGGATCTTCATCTGCAGTGCGCGCACCACGACATAGGCCGCCATCATCAGCGCGATCAGAAGGCCCGGCAGCACACCTGCGACGAACAACTTTGGAATCGACTGCTCCGCGGCCGCTCCGTAAAGAATCATCGCGATGCTTGGCGGGATCAGGATATCGATCGCGCCGCTGGAACTGACGAGCCCGGACGAGAAGCGCGCGCCATAGCCGTCGCGAATAAGTCCGGGATAGAGCGACTTACCGACGGCTGCGACAGTCGCAACGCTCGCCCCCGAAATCGCACCGATCAAGGTCGAAGCTCCAACGGTCGCAACGCCGAGCGAGCCCGGGACGCGGCCGATCAACGCGAGCACCCAGTCGATCAGCTTGTCGGCGATACCGGCGGCGCCCATCAATTCGCCTGCGAAAATGAAGAATGGGATCGCCAGGAGCGCGTAATTCTCAAGTCCGCCGAACATCACTTGATGCAAGGCCACGGAAGGGATGCTGAGATAGAGCAGAAAGGTCAACACTGCCCCGGCAAGAAGTAGCGCGAAGATCGGTGTCCCGATGACGAGGAGCGACAGTGGCAGCGCGCCGAGCGTCCAGATCATGTTGCCGCCACTCGCGACGGCGCCGCGAGCGCCAGCACATCGCGCATGATCAGCATCAGCGCTATCACGGCGGTGCCGCCAAATCCGATGATTAAAGCCGAATGCGGAATCAGCATCGGCATCCCGAGCGCCATACTGGTCTGGCCGAGCGCCGAGACCCGCTGAACAAAATAAAAGGATTGCAGCGCTGCGTAACCGCAAGCCATCATCATTACGGAATGGGTCAGGATCGACAGAGCCAATGCCATGCGCGGTCCGGCGCGAGTGCTTAGAATCTCAAGCGCGATATGGCTGCGCTCGGCGGTAACAAGAAGCATACCGAGCATGACCATCCAGATCATGCCGAAGACCAGCACCTCATCGACGCCGATCACAACAATGCCGGTCGCGCGCGCGATCGCATTTGCGACGTTGAGCGCCACCAGCGCAAGCAGGGCGACTCCCAGCAGCGTGCGAAGCGCCGCCGCGGCAATGCGCTGCAGCCTTATCCCGAAATCCGGCAACGTGACTTGCTCTGCGACCATGACGCCGTCGTCTCGCTCCTACGCCGCGGTGTTGAGCGCGCTCGGCTTTGCGCCCAGCGCGACTGCAAGGGCGGGCCGCGCATCCATCGATTTCTGCCAGCGCAGGAGTTCCGGCAGATCGGGCCGCTCGACCGGGAATTCCAGACAGCGCTTGACGATCGGCGCAAGCGCGATGTCGGCGATAGTAAGCTTGTCGAGCGCGAAAAAAGATTTGCCCTTGAGATGGCCGTCAAGGATTTTCAACTGCGCTCCGAGATCGGCGAGCTGCGCCGCAAAATCTGGCGCTCGTTCTGCTGGCTCCTTCTTGGCGTCGCGGAACATCGCGAGATACGGCGTGTTCAGTGCACCAAGGAGCCAGTCCATCCAGCGCTCGGCATAGCTGCGCTCGGCGGGCGTCGCGCCGGTCAGCGCGGGCTTATGCACCGCCGCGAGATAGCGCAGGATCGTGTTGCTCTCCCAGATCACGATGTCGCCTTCGAGCAAGGTCGGCACCTTGCTGTTCGGATTGAGCTTTTTGTATTCCGGCGTGGTGGTGTTGTTGAACTGGCGTCCGAAATCCTCGCGCGAATATTTCACGCCGATCTCTTCGAGTGCGAATAGCACTTTCTGGACATTGCCGGAGGTCTGGCGGCCAAGCAGTTTGATCACGTTGAAGCTCCTTTATCGCTTTATTTCTTGAGCGGCTTGTAGGCGATGGCGTCGATTTCGATCTTGGTGTTGATCACAGCCCGCGCCTCGACCGTGGTGCGGGCGAGGACCGCATCCTTGAACATTTCGCCGAATACCTTGTTGTAGCGTCCGAAATCGCGGGTATCGGCAAGGTAGGTGGTGGCACGCACGACATCGGCGAGCGTCGCGCCCTCCTCCGCGAGAATGCGCTGGATGCTTTCAATGGTCGCGCGGGTTTCGACTTCGATCGTGCCGTCGACCATGTTGCCGTCGGCGTCTTTGGCGACCTGGCCCGAAACGAAAATATAGTCGCCGGCCCGCACCGCCGGATGAAATGGCAGATTCGGGTTTTTCTTGCCGATCGGATATTTATCGCCGCGATTGGCTTTGGTCACGTCGTCCATTCGGGTGCCTTTTAGGAGAAAGCGCTGGTTTCGATGATGTCGACGCCATGCACGCGGTCGACGAGATAGACGAGCCCGCGCGAGTCCACCGTCACGTCGTTGGAGGACGGCCGTTCCGCACCGGGAGCAGGTTCGGGAAGATAATGCCCGACCTCGCGCGGATTGAACGGATCGGCGAAATCGACGAGCCGCAGGCCCTGCGCGAACCAGGCGAACGGAATGACGCTGCCGTGGAATCGTTCGGACGGCTGATGGCAGCCCGTCATTGGCGGCTGCGGCGAACCATCGATGTCGAGGCCCGGCACTTGCCAAGTCGCGATCGAAACCGGCACCTGCTCATTGGTGATGTCATAGACCCATGTGAAGCTTGGCGCCGCCGGCCAAAGCTTGGCGACGTCTTCGTCTGCGACCACCAGGATATCCCGGCCGCGCAGCTTGCTCGGCATACGCAGGCAAGTATGGGTCGGGTGCGGGAAAACCGGAGAAGTGTTCACGCCCGAAATCGCCTTCGGCTTCGACAGGTCGGAAATATCCAGGATGAAGAAGCCGTGATGCCAGTAGCTGACATAGAGCCGGTCGCCGAAACGCAGCGGATGGTGACAGCGCGGCGGCACCCAATTGTTCCAGGGATATTCTTCTCCGCCCGCGTTCCACTGACCGGGAATCCACCAGCGGCCGACCTCCTGCGGTTTCGCGGGATCCGCGAGATCGAGAATCATGACGATGTTGCCGACATAACCTTCGGCCGTCGGCGAGATATAGGCATAGCGGCCGTCGAAATCGAAGCGGTGCACACCGCCGCCCTTGGTCATCCATTTGGTGATGAGCTTTGGCGAAGAGGGCTTTGACACATCGTAGATGCCGAGCCCGCCGCCGAACTCGTCCGGGCCTGTCTTGCCGAAGCGCTCGTGGTTGACGATCATCACACCGTTCGACACCCGCACCTTGTGCGAGTGCCAGCCGTCCGGCACGTCGATGGTTGCAAGATGTTTCGGTTTCGATGGGTCCGACACATCGACGATGGTCGTGCCGGACGTCGGGCGCTGATGCCCGACATACATGATCGAGCCCTCGACCCAGACTTGTCCGCCGCCCGGACAATCGAAATGCGAAACCAGCGTAGTATTGGATCGCGAAAGCACACCACACCTACTATTGCAAAGCCGCGCGAGGTTACCCGCGCGGCACACACATTGGAATAGCTCTGCCAGCCAGCGGAGCCAAGTGCATCACTGGATCAATCCAGCCCTACAACCGCATCGTTTTTGTTGCGTCCCCATTTCTTGAACAGGTCAAGCTTCTTCAAGGTGGGCTCGTCGCTTGCGACAAAAAGAAAGACCGGATCCTTGTCGGAATTGTTGACGTGCTGGCACCAGGCTCCACCCGGCACCGCGAGCGTATCGAATTCCTTCCAGTCGAAACGTTGGCCATCCACGATCGAATGCCCGCGGCCTTCGAACGGCGCGACCAGAAGGTTCGCGGTCTGCCGCAACGGTTGCGTCCGCTCGCCCGGCCGCAGCATCTGCGCGAAGAAGGTGATGGTCTTGAATACCGGCTGGCCGGAGGTCGGATCGATATATTCGGCCATCAGCGCTTCATAAGGGTCGCCGTCCCAGTCCTTATGGCGATCCAGCAATTCGCGCATCATGTCCCAGCGATAGACGAACATCGGCGAGGACAAGCCGGAGCCGCGCTTCTCCTTGCTGGCAAATCGCGGCATCAGGCCGCCATAGCCATAGATGCGCTGCGAGTAGTCGGGCGTGAAGCGTTCGGATTGCTGCTTCTTTCGGACCAACTTGCCGTTCTCTTCTTCCTCGTAATTGTGATCGAAGTGAACGGCATTGAGGGTCTCGACCAGCGGAAAATCGAGCACCGAGAGATTGAGCGCCTGCTCGTTACCGACGGTGCCGTGGTTGTGCCAGGTGTCGTTCGGAGTCAGCACCATGTCACCTGGGCCAAACACGATATTTTCGCCGTCGACACCGGTGAAGTTGCCCTTGCCCTTCAATCCGAAGCGCACCGCGCTTGGCGAGTGCTTGTGCGGGGGCATGATTTCGTTGGCATCGTTCAGCCGATAGGCCGTGTACATGGTCGACACGGTCGCGCGCCTGGGCGAAAGGCCCGGATTGATCAGGATCACCGAACGGCGCTCGGAATCTTCCATCGTGATCAATTCGACCGCGCGGTTCAGGATTGGTTCGATGTCTTCCTCGCAGCGCCAGACATACGGGACAGCCTTCTTGCCACCCATAAGCTGCTTGATCTCGTCGTTGGTGACATCGCTCTTCTGCGCCCAGAATGGAAACATGCTTTTCGCCGAAAGATCGTCATAAAGCGATTTCAGCGCGGCATCGCGATTGGGCAGACGGTGGACATTGGCGGGAGGATTCATGGCGGCTTCTCCGGCTTCGGGGCCTTGCGAACTGGTCGAAAGCGTAACACTCCCGAACCGACGGTCAACGACTTCGGGTGCACCAGTTTGCAGAATTGGTTCGCATTGGTAAGATTGCCGAGGAGACGAGCTGCCGATGGAAAAGCCAACCGACGGACGCGACGCGGCTGAAAGAATCCGTGCCCTCATTGATGGCGGACGCCTTGCCGGGTCCGGCCGGCTCGGGGCTGGACGCCTGCCGCCTGAACGCAAGCTTGCCGAAAGCCTGGGCGTAAGCCGCCGTGTGCTGCGCCATGCGCTCGGAATGCTCGAAGCCGAGGGCCGCATCAGCCGCCAGCATGGCCGCGGCACCTTCGCGACAGACGCGAGGCATGCCTCGCAAAATCTGGTCCGCGAATTGTCGCGGCTGACCAACCCGATCGACACCATGGAAGCGCGGCTTGCGATCGAACCGCAGCAAGCCCGGCTCGCCGCTCTGCGCGCCACCAATGGCGACATCGACCGGCTGTTCGAGGCGGCCGATGCGAGCCGTGATGCGAAGGATCCGTTGTCCTACGAAAAGGCGGATGCCGCTTTCCACCGCAGGGTCGCGGCGGCGGCACGAAACCCGATGTTGATCGCGGTGTTCGACGCCGTGCTGCAGACAGTTTTGGACGGCACCTGGCGGCACGGTCGCGAGAGCGCCCATTGCATCAACAATCAGGCGGCCTATGCTGCCGATCACCGCAAGATCGTGATCGCGATTGCCGAGCGCAACGCCGCGAAGGCCGAAGCCGCGATGCGCGCGCACCTCAACGCGGTGCAGAAGCGGCTGATTGAACACGCCTTCCCCGACGCGGACGCGGCGGAATAGCGGTCGCAAAAACGGTCAGCAACGCTTTGCGAAATTTGCGGTCGCGTTTCAGGTGCCACTCGCGGCTCATGGCGGCCTCGCGCGTATCGAAGCTCTCCGAGTGAAGCAGCGACCATTTGCGCCCGCGCGTGGTGCGCGCGCCTGTGCCGGCATTGTGCTGGGTAAGGCGGCGTTCCAGGTCGAGCGTCCAGCCGACATAGGAGATCGGCCCGCGGCGAGTCTTGGTTCCGAGGATGTAGACGAAGGGCATGCGGGCAAAAGTCTAAGCGATTCGTCGTTTGATTGGGCAGAGTCAGCGCGCTTTCAGCCTCGCCTCGACGCGCGAAATCGCGGGCGGACCGTCCGGGTCCTTGGGCGACAGTTCGACAAATTTCCGGAAATCCACCAATGCGTCCGAGAGCGAACCTTTCAACTCCAGCGCGTTGCCCCGGTTGAAATACGCACTCGCATCCTTGGGGTTGAGCTTGATAGAATCGTTCAGGTCGGCAATCGCCTTGTCGTATTCGCGCTTGCGGATCAGGGCGACCGCGCGATTATTGTAGGCTTTCGCATGGCGCTTGTTGACCTTGATCGCTTCGGTGGCGTCGGCAATCGCCCGGTCGGGATCGCCCTTCCGGTTCCATGCGACGCCGCGGTTGCTCAGGGCCCGGACATGTTTCGGATTGATCTTCAGCGCCTCGTTGAAGTCTGCGATGGCCTTGTCCTGATCGCCCCTCGCACTCCACGTGAAGCCGCGGTTGCTGTAGGAGTCCGCATCCTTCGGATTGTCGGCGATAGCCTTGTCACAGGCCGCAATCGCTTTATCGCCGCTCTCTTTCGCGCATAGATCGCGAGCGCTTTGCGCCGGCGCGGGATCGACGAAGGCAACGGCGCCCGCCATGAACGCCGAATAAATCAGAGGATTGCGGAGCCCAGGCATGCTTCCTCGCTTTCGCAGTCCGGTTACGAACAGCTTACGAAATTCTTGCCTGTTTGTCGCCGGTCAAACAGCCGGATTTCGGCTATCGCAATACCCCCAAGTGAAAGCGGGAGCCATTCCCGCAATCGCTATGCCGCGCCCTTGTGCACCTTGAGCTGCGGCAAGCCGATGATGGCGCGCGCCTCCGCGGGCGTGGCAGGCTCCATGCCGAATTCGCGGATGATGCGCACGATGCGCTCCACCAGTTCTACATTCTTCGCAAGCCGACCGCGCGAGTAATAGAGATTGTCCTCCAGTCCAACCCGCACATGCCCGCCGAGCAGAAGCGACTGCACCGCGGCATTAAGCTGTGCGATGCCGATGGCGCTGACATTGAAGATCGCTCCTTCCGGCATGATCTCGACCATCTGCTGCAGCACTTTCGGCGTGTAAGGCATTGCGCCCTGGAAGCCCTTGTGCACGTTCAGCACGAAATTGACGAAATAGGGCTTGGTATCGAGCCCGGCATCAAGACAGGATTGCACATCCTGCAGAAGATGCGTCGGCGAGAACACCTCCCATTCCGGCTTGATGCCCCGCTTCTGCATCTCGGTTGCGAGAAACTTGCAGCGCTCGGGCGAGGTGTTCATCAGGATTTCGCGGCCCTCGAACGTAGCAATGATGGTGGTGGGATCGAGGGTGCACATCTCGGCGCCCGCCTCCATACCCTTCAGCCGCTCCTCCCACATGATTTCGGGATAACCGTTCGGGCCCTGCCGAACCATGTCGCCATTGATGCCGCCGCCGGTCGAGTTATTGATGATGATGTCGCACTTCTCGCGAATGAGCGAGTTAATCTTGCGATAGATATCGGGGTTGCAGGTTGCGAGGTCGTCGGGGCGACGTGCGTGCACAGCGACAAGGCTCGCGCCGGCGTTGAAACAGCGATAGACGTCGTCGGCGATTTCCTTTGGCTGGGTCGGGAGGTGCGGGCTTTGCGCCTTGCTCGCCATGCCGCCGGTGGGCGCGATAGTGACGATGACTTTCGGGGTCTGCATTTTGGTTTCCTCTCTCGTTGTTGGTTTTACAATTTCAGGTTTGAATGCTTCAGTCTTAAGCGTTTCAGACTTGGGCGGAATCTTGGGCGCGATAGGTTTCGCGCAAGGTCTTGCGCA
>Ga0190274_10002234_pt1 | contig 11363 bp, 7 predicted proteins | sample Popmic531T_FD_133002 | JGI IMG/M metagenome (GOLD analysis project Ga0190274, IMG submission 133002) | Populus adjacent soil microbial communities from riparian zone of Yellowstone River, Montana, USA - 531 T | ecosystem: Environmental > Terrestrial > Soil > Riparian zone | place: USA: Montana...
CAGTCCGAGTTGCGAAACAAATTCATTAGCCATTTTTACCCAGTCAATTTTTGGAAAAGCGATATAATGCGCATTGAAATTGCCGGTGGCGCCGCCAAATTTCCCGCTGAAAGGGATACCGATGAATTGCTCGATCTGGTTCTCAATCCTTTCCGCGAAGACCATGATCTCTTTACCGAGCCGGGTAGGACTGGCCGGTTGACCATGCGTATGCGCCAGCATCGGGATATCTTTCCATTCTTCGGCCAGTAGCTTCAGTTCAGTATTCAGGTTCAGTAAGCCGGGGAGGTATTCGTATTCGATGGCGTGTTTCCAGGAAAGGGGAACAGCCGTATTATTGATATCCTGCGAGGTCAGCCCGAAGTGCACCCATTCTTTGGCTTCCTTGCCGCCTGTTTTTTCCAGTTCGTTCTTGAGAAAATATTCAACGGCTTTCACATCGTGGTTGGTGGTGAATTCGATCTGTTTTATTTCCTGTGCATCCTCGGGACCGAAATCTTCAGATAGTTTCTGTAAATGTTTGACCGCCTTGCCGGGGAGTTTGAAGAACTTCTTTTTTTCCAGGAACAGGAGGTATTCGATCTCCACCAATACCCGGTATTTGATGAGGGCATATTCGGAAAAATATTCATCGAGGTGCTGGACCTGTTTACGGTAACGTCCGTCAACCGGGGAGATAGCAGTGAGGGCGGTCAGTTCCATGAAGAGTTTATAGTTTATGGTTTATGGTTTTTGGTTGCTGAAAGACCGGTCTTACAGCAAAGCTTTGAAAATTCCTATAAACCGTGTTGTGGTTATATTTGCACAAAGATAACAAACACAAATTGTAGTAATGAGTGACAAAAATGCCCCTTTCGGGGTTGGGGGTAACAAGATCAGAGTAGGGGTCGTTAATTACCTGAATACAAAGCCGCTGGTCTATGGTTTGGAAAGGCCGCCGGTAAACAGCCGGATCGAATTGATCGGTGATTACCCGTCGAAACTGGCGGAGATGCTGATGGAGGGTAAGATTGATGTGGGATTGATCCCTGTCGCGGTGCTGCCGAAACTTCCCCAATACCAGATCGTCGGTGAGCACTGTATCGGAACGGAGGGGGAGATCGCTTCCGTGGCCCTTTTTAGTGAAGTACCCATGCACGAGATAAAAAAAGTATGGCTGGATTACCAGAGCCGCACTTCGGTGGCTTTATTGAAATACCTGATGAAGGAATCCTGGGGTATCAATCCTGAAATAGTGGAAGCCGTTGATGAAGATTACCGGAAAGAAATAAAAGGAACTACGGCCGGGCTCGTGATCGGGGACCGGGCATTTGAGCAACGAAAGATCTCAACGTTCATCTATGACCTGGGTTCTGAATGGCGGGCGATAACGGGTCTGCCATTTGTATTTGCCGCCTGGGTGAGTACAAAACCATTGCCACCCGATTTTATAAAGATCTTTGATGAGGCCAATGCCACGGGACTGGGACATATCGACGAGATCGTTACCACCGCTTCCTTTGATCTTTACGATTTGAAAAAATACTATACGCTTCACCTGAGTTACAAACTGGATGAAAGGAAAAGGGAGTCGTTGCAAAAATTTTTGGAACTGATCGGATGATTTGAAGATGTATCAATTTGAAAATTTAAAAAGACATCGCGTTTGCAATCTTCTGCACATTTTCAAATCTTCAAATCGACCAATCGGCTTACCGGATCAGCGCAAAAGTCCCTTTCCTGAAAACATAAGGCTGGCAGGTTGTCTTAGCTTTTATCATGTAGACAAAAACAGCCGGGTCTTGTAGCACACCCCGCACCTTGCCATCCCAGCAATCCGATGGATTTTTGGTGAAGAAGATCCTTTCCCCCCAGCGGTTATAAATACTGAATTCCAGTTCGAGTATCGTGCCCCAGTATTTTATCCCATAACAATCGTTTCTGCCGTTGTTATCGGGGGTGAAACCGGTAGCCATCAGGTAAAGACCGTTGTCAACGTCCTTCACATTTACCGTTATGCTGTCATAATTGATGCATCCCTGCGTGTCTGTTCCTTTCACTATGTATTGCGTAGTGAATGTTGGTCTTGCAACAGGATTGGGAATGTCCAGCCTGCTCAGGGTAGGGTTTGGTTGCCAGCTATAGGTGACGGCCCCTGTCGCATTCAGCAGACTTTGGGGTGTACTGCAATCGATATCGTTTGATTTGCTGGCATGGATCGAAGGAAGCGGTTTTACTATGATAGTGGTCGAAAGGGTAGCTGAATTGCCGCAAAGTGTATCGGTGATCAGGACTGAATAAGGGGTAGTGCCTCCCGGTGTCGCAAGAGGGTTAAAAATAGTTGGATCGCTTAATGACCCCGCAGGACTCCAGCTATACAGGTCGCCACCCGAGGCATTCAATTGCGTGCTCAAGTTCTTACAGATACTGGTACCCGGGTTGATCGAGAAAGCGCTGGCGGAGCGGACCGATATATTTATCGAATCAACGTTCTTGCAGGTATTGACGCCGGTAACGGTCACAAAATATTTTGTAGTGCTGGAAGGTGTTGCAACAGGGTTGGGAGCAGATGGATCATCCAGGCTGCCGGTTGGAAGCCAGCTATAAGTTACACCGCCACCCGCGAGTAATTGGGTTGAATTATTCAGGCAAATGGTATCGTCGTTCGATTTTGTGATCAGGGGTTTGGGATTGATCAAAATATCCACGGTATCCTTAGCCGTACAATTGTTGAGGGTAGTGCCGGTAACGATATAGCGGAAGGTCCCTGTACCGGGTGGATTGGCCAGCGGGTTGGGAATAGCGGGATCATCCAGGCCGGTTGGGGGTGACCAGCTATAGGTTGCTGCACCTGCAGCGTTAAGCTGTACCTGGGTGCTTTCGCAGATCGTTGTATTGTTGGTAGCAACGACAACCGGTTTTTCGACCGTTATTTTAACTGAATCCCTTTTGATCTGCACAGGAGCGAAGGAAATATCATCCAGTGCGAAATCATTTCCGACCACCTGGGTGTTCATGTTCACGATGGATATATTGGCCGTCGTGTTATTGCCGGAATTCCAGGTTGTATAGAACTGTGTCCAGTTGCAAGTGGGTACACTGGCAGTGATCGGGTTGCCAATATTATTATTATTGATCGAGAATTGAAGCAATGCAGGGTTCTGGGGCCACAAAGACACTACCCAGGTAGAGAAGGCATAATTGGTATTGGGCAGGACCGGCACGGTCTGGCTCCATACTTTTACATTAGGGACCGGCGCTCCATTCACCAGCATCATGTTCCCGGTCCCGCTTGTATGATCGGGGCACCTGCTCATATTTACATTCCATGCCTGCGGATCGTTGCTTATAAAATATTGTCCTTCCGTGGTGTTGAAGTTGGAGTAGATATATTGGGAAGTAAAGCCTGTATTGCCTGCACTGAAATCACCGTTCACAATGATATTATTGCCGGGGACCTGTGCATGAAAATAATAAGTGATATCCTGTGGAGTTGAAGTGATCGGGTTCGGAAGTGCCGGATCGTTCAAATAAGTGATAGGGTCCCAGCAGAATCCTAAAGAAGGAGTGGTGAGCAGTTGTTTGGTGGTCCCGTAACAGATCAGTGTATCCTGTGTAAGAATGATATTATCCAGGATAACGGACAGGGTGATCGTTTTTGTGACGGTATCGGAACAAATTCCGTTACCTACGCTGTATTTTACAATATAAGAACCCATGGAAGGATAGACGTGAATTGGGTTGATCGTGCCGGAGATAAAGGTAGCGTCGCCAAAAGACCAGTAAGGATTCTGGTTATCCGTACCGATGCCGGTAAACTGGACAGAAAGGGGATCACAGACATCCTGCTGGTAGCCGAAATCAAAATTGAAAGGATTGCCGGCAATTACGGTTGTTAAAATGCTGTCTTTGCAACCATTGATATCCGTCACTACCAGTTTGACGATATAGCTGCCATTGGCAAGATAGGTATGCGAAGTATTTTGTGTGTTGGCCGTATTACCATCTCCAAAATACCATTGCCAGTCATTGATCGGGGAGGTGTTGGTGTAACCAAGGCCAAAGAAATCGAAGCTGCTGCAGCCGGTCACAGCGCTATTGATCCTGACGGAATCGATATTGGGTTTGAAGGGAACGGTGGTGATGGGAATCTGGAGATTGAGAAGGTTGATGCCGTTAGTGCCTGCTGTTGCTCCCCAGGAATCATTTCCATAAGCAGTGCATACACCACTGACGCCACCGTTAATGGTACTTACAATATTTCCCGGGAATGAAGGGTTTGATAACCAGAGTACACCGCCACTTCCACCCCCGCCAGTCCCCAATTTCTGGTTTCCCGACGTAGTCATATCAGCGCCTTTCCCTCCTTTGGTCTCAATGCTTGTATTATCAAGGTAAGTATTGATCTTTAAAAGGGCAGAACCTCCTGCGCCACCGCCACCCATCCCTTCGTGGCAGCCTATACCGCCTCCTGCACAAGGCGCTCCATCGTTCCCGTTTGCAATGATCCGGTTACTATTTACTTTTAACTTGTTCGCCATGATGATGATAATACCCGAGCCATTCCCGCCTTTCGCCTGGAAGCCCTGCGGATTATTAGAATGACCTGCACCACCGCCTCCACCCATAAAAATTTTATTTAAAGCATTGGAATAACTTAGGGGTTTTCCACCGATGCCTCTGTTATCAAACGGTACTGTGCCATCACAGGGGCTACCTTCAAAATTGTATCCACCGAAGCCGCCCGTATTCCCGTTACTCCCGCCTCCGCCACCCGAATTATGGGAATTTCCACTACCGCCGCCACTGGCCAACGCTCCTTTACCAAAGGATTTCGAGGGCGAGATAACGGCAATACCTTCTCCTTTTTCAGAAGCCAGATCCGGGTTTACCGGATAAAAGAATTGATTCTCATAACAATTAAAACTTCCTGGAACAGTAACAGGATCATTACCACCACGGAAACCTTTGCCACTGACATCTATATTTGCATTTAATACTACAGAGTCAGCGACATTTAATACAAGCACTCCTCCTTTGCTTCCATCCCATGGCAGACAAGTAAGTGGTGCAGTTACTGTGGCATTCGTATAGTAAGGTACCCTGATCAATTGTACTTTTCCCAGAGGGATATCATAACCCCGGAGTAATACATTTTTCAATTCTATTATATTCCCGCTTTTGCTTTTTACATAATTAAATTCATAGTTCCCGGCATTCTTGTAATCCGTGATTGTTCCAAAGGCAGCCGTATTGGTAGAATCAATGGCGGCTCCCTTCATTTGTATCATTAATACGGTATCACCCACATTGAAAGCGGCTGCATTTTCCACAGTTATTTTATTGTTGCAGGGCTCTAAAGCAAGAACGGGAGTATAATCGTTAATAATATTACTTATTGGGTTAGGTACATAACAGGAATCAGGAGCAAACGAACAGGATGTATTCACAGAATTAATAACTGCTGCTCCACCCAATGTTCCATTCCAGGCCGGGTTCCCTTGCTTGTTTAAGAGGTTATCAAAAGTATAATAAGCTAACAGGCCCGTTTGAGTCGTTGGACTAGGTAAGGTATTATTCATAAAGGCCCTTATCTGTGACTGTGTTCTTGACACATTCCAGATCCTTACTTCGTTAATGTATCCAATGAAGTTTGTATTAAAAAGAAGGTTACCATCATAAAGACCGATCCTTGTTTGGTGATTGTTCTGAATAAGATTACCTGTAGCCGGGATGCTACTCATTAAAAAGCCATTCCTGTAAAACTTGAGAGTGGTGCCATCATAGGTCATGGCTGCATGATATGTCTTATTCAATTCTATCTCGCATGTAGGAGGCGTGCTGAAGTTTCCATTCGTAGTAGTGACTTGCGCATTATTGGGTCTTAAAAGATAGTTCACGTCGGTCGGGTCGACATGTTTGGATACGATATCACCCGCCCAGTTATAGTCCCCTGAATAAGGGGTGGTCCGCGTAAAAATCGCTTCAACGGTAACTTGGTTACCAGGTATATCAAGATCTCCCGCACTTACGTAAGACTGGTACGAAGGAGTGTTCAGCCAGTTATTGCAGGGAATATTAAGCTGCGCATAACACAGGGCATGTAGAAACAGGAAAATAAGTAACGCAACAAATCTCATAGCAGAAGTTTCACGACGGCGGGTAAAAATATCCCTTTTTTGACGGGTTTAATAATGTATCGGGTGTTATTTTGTGTCTTCTAATCCTATGGGTCATATAGGGTTACTCCTGACTGTTTAATCGATTTTTTTGCCCTGGGATGCCCAAATCAGGTAAATTTGCGCCTTATCATACCTCATAATCATGAAAGTTGTAATATTTGCCGGCGGCCTGGGCACCAGGATTTCGGAAGAGACGGATGCAAGACCAAAGCCCATGGTGGAAATCGGTGGCAAGCCGATCCTCTGGCATATTATGAAGATCTACAGCCAGTATGGTTTTAATGAATTCATCATTTGCCTTGGTTACAAAGGCTATATCATCAAGGAATATTTCATGCATTATTTTTTACACAATTCGGATATCACTATTGAACTGGACAATAACAAGGTCGAAATACATGGCACCAACACCGAATCATTTAAGGTCACACTGGTTGATACCGGCCAAAATACAAAGACAGCGGGACGTTTACAGCAGGTAAAAAAATATGTGGGGAATGAAGATTTCATGCTGACCTACGGTGACGGTGTAAGTGATGTGAATATGAAGGACCTGTTGAAATTCCATCAATCACATAATAAAATAGGAACAGTTACTGCTGTGCAAATGGATGCCCGGTTTGGGGGAATGGACCTCGACGATAATGGGGAAGTTGTTTCTTTCCGTGAAAAGGCAAAGGATGAAAGCAAGTGGATTAACGGCGGTTTTTTTGTACTGAAACCTGAAGTTTTCAAATACCTCGACAGGGATATGAATGATATGATGTGGGAGGATGAACCTTTAGAAAAATTAACGGTGGATAATCAATTGGTTGCTTATCGGCATAAAGGATTCTGGAAATGTATGGATGCATTGCGGGACAAACTGGAGCTGGAAGCTCTTTGGCAAACGAACAAGGCTAAATGGAAGATTTGGTAATGGCTCATCAGTCTCTTTCATATTATACAGGTAAAAAAGTATTTATAACCGGGCATACTGGTTTCAAGGGATCATGGCTTATGGCTTGCCTGCACCAGGCAGGCGCCAGGTTGAAAGGATATGCATTGAAGCCGGAGTATGACGGACTTTTCAATCTTCTCGAACCTTTACATATTGCAGAAAGTATTATTGCTGATATCAGGGATAAGGACAGGTTACAAAAGGAGATCAATTCTTTTCAACCGGATTTTATCTTTCATCTTGCGGCACAACCATTGGTAAGACGTTCCTACGAGATCCCTGCCGAGACTTTTGAGATTAATGTTGCAGGAACAGCCAATCTGCTGGAAGCAATGGCCGGTCTTCGTTCAAAATGCACCGCGGTAGTTGTCACCACGGATAAAGTATATGAGAACAAAGAGCAGGACCTGTTATACAGGGAGGATGATGCACTCGGAGGTTATGACCCCTATAGTGCAAGTAAAGCGTGTACAGAATTAGTGGTGAATTCCTTCCGCAATTCTTTTTTCAATATCAACGGGTATGAACGGCATCAGAAAGCAATAGCCAGCGCAAGAGCGGGGAATGTAATTGGTGGTGGCGACTGGAGCAAAGACAGGATCATACCCGATATCATAAGTTCATTGCAGGGCGGGGAGGATATCCGTGTTCGAAACCCTTTGGCTGTGCGGCCCTGGCAACATGTACTGGAGCCATTGAATGGGTATTTACAATTGGGGATCTTATTGGATACAAAACCGGCCCTTTATTCTAAAGCTTACAATTTTGGCCCTTTGCCGGAAGATCATCTTACTGTAAAGCAGTTGGTCGGGGCAGTACTCGCAGGCTGGGGGAGTGGTAATTGGACTGACAATTCTGATCCGAAGCAGCCTCATGAAGCCGGGTTACTAAAACTAGATATCAGCCGGGCAAGAAATGAATTGAATTGGGGACCCAGGCTTTCAGCAAACCAGGCTATTGAATGGACCATTAACTGGTACAAAAAAGATCCAAAGGAGCAGACGGACTATTCCTTTCAGCAAATCAAAGACTATTTCGCTTTATGACCTTTACTCCAACATCCCTTTTCGGCAGCTATACGATCGGTTTAACTCCCTTTACCGATGGACGGGGCTGGTTTGCCCGGTATTATTGTAAGAAGGAATTTGGTGAGATCGGGCATACAAAAGAATGGGTGCAAATGAACCATTCAGTAAGCTATGCAAAAGGAACTGTCAGGGGTATGCATTACCAGGTTGCACCTTATAAAGAAATTAAATTGGTCAGGTGTATCAGCGGGTCTGTGTTTGATGTGATCGTGGATATCCGAAAAAACTCAAAGACCTTTCTTCAATGGTTTGGGGTGGAATTATCGGCGGAGAACAAAACGATGTTGTATATACCCGAGGGATTTGCGCATGGGTTTCAATGTTTGAGTGATAATTGCGAATTATTGTATCATCATACTGAATTTTATAAACCCGAAGCGGAAGCAGGAATAAGGTATCATGATCCGCTTATTCATATTCAATGGCCTTTACCGCTATCTTCCTTGTCCCAGCGTGATGCCGGCCACCCGTTACTTGGCGATGATTTTAAAGGAGTTTAATTTATGCAATGCAGATTTTGTAATACAGAGCTTGAGCACATCTTTATTGACCTGGTGAACTCACCAGCTTCCAATTCTTTTTTGACCAAAGAACAATTGAATGAGCCGGAATCATTCTACCCGCTGAAAGTGTACACCTGTCACAACTGTTTCCTGGTGCAGGTGGATGAATATAAAAAATCAGATGCGATCTTCAACAGTGACTATGTTTATTTCTCCTCCTACTCGTCCAGCTGGTTGCAGCATGCGAAAAAGTATACTGAGCTGATGATCGAAAAGTTTGGGTTCAATGAACAATCACAGGTGATCGAAATAGCATCGAATGACGGTTATTTATTACAGTATTTTAAGGAAAAAAATATTCCTGTAATGGGTATTGAACCCACTGCCAATACCGCAGAAGTAGCCACAGGGAAGGGGATCAAGACGATCGTTGAATTTTTTGGCGTAGAACTGGCAGACCGGCTGGCAAATCACTGGGAGGTAAAAGCCGACCTCCTGCTGGGTAATAATGTGCTGGCTCATGTACCCGATATTGTTGACTTTGTTGCGGGGATGAGAATAATCCTTGCCAACAACGGTGTTATCACAATGGAGTTCCCGCATTTAATGCAACTAGTGGACAACAATCAGTTTGATACCATCTACCATGAACATTTTTCCTACCTGTCTTTTCATACGGTGAAACAGGTATTCGAATCCGAAAGACTTGAAATATTTGATGTGGAGGAAATCCCTACCCACGGAGGATCACTGCGTATCTATGCAAGACATGAATATGTTGGTCATGATAAAAGCAAGAAGCTTCCTGTTTCTTCAAACGTAGAAGTATTGTTAAACAAGGAAAAAGGTAAAGGAATGATGGAACTGGCATATTATACAGGTTTCCAGCAAAAGGCATTAGAGGTCAAACTGGACCTGGTCTCTTTCCTTATCGAACAAAAAAGAAAGGGAAAGAAAGTAGCGGCATACGGGGCTGCAGCAAAAGGAAACACTTTGTTGAATTATTGCGGAATCAAAAACGACCTGGTTGAATTTGTCGTTGATGCAAATCCTAATAAGCAGGACAAATGGCTGCCGGCAAGTCATATCCCAGTAGTGAATGAGGATCATTTGAAAGCAACTAAACCTGATTATGTAATGATCCTGCCCTGGAATCTCAAAGACGAGATCACTGCCCAGCTTTCCTATATCAGGCAATGGGGCGGACAATTTGTAATACCTGTTCCCACATTACAGGTGATTTAATAGTATTTATAATGAAGGTATTGGTTACAGGTGCTACCGGGTTTATCGGCAATTACGTGGTGGAAGAACTCCTCCGGCGTAGGCGCAATGTGATCGCTTCTTCTTCGAATGAGCAAAAAGCTTCCAAAACTGAATGGTACGGGAAGATAATTTATATTCCTTTTGACCTTGAAAACTTTGATGATAGCATAAACTATTACGAGTTTTTTGACAGGCCTGATATTCATATTCATCTTGCGTGGGAAGGCCTGCCGAATTACAAGTCCTCCTTTCACGAAGAGATCAACCTGCCACGGCATTTTGCTTTTCTCACCAACCTGATAAGAAATGGGCTTACCGATCTGACCGTAACAGGCACCTGTTTTGAATACGGGATGCAGGAAGGAAACTTGAAGGAGGATATGGCAGCAAGGCCCGGAAACCCTTATGGGAGGGCGAAAGACAGGTTGAGAAAAGAACTGGAGAAATTAAAGGATCAATATGATTTCTCTTTTAAATGGGTCAGGCTTTTCTATATGTATGGGAAAGGACAAAATGCCAATTCCTTACTTTCGCAGCTGGAAAAAGCACTGGCAGAAGGAGAGGAAGTGTTTAACATGAGCGGGGGTGAGCAGGTGAGGGATTTTTTACCTGTTTCAGTAGTTGCGGAGAATATTGTCAAAATTTCCCTTCAGAAAAAAGTGGAAGGTATTATTAATAACAGCAGCGGGGAACCGGTTACTGTAAAATCCTTTGTGGAGAGTTATTTACAAAAAATAAACAAACGCATCATCCTCAACCTGGGGTTTTATCCTTACCCGGATTATGAACCAATGGCATTTTGGGGGGATACAACGAAATTGAAAAAAGTACTTTATTAAAGTGAACAATTTACTTATGGCGTTAAGCACAGACCAGCTGAAAAGTAGAGACCTGGGAGTTAAAGAATTATTCATTCAAAAGAGTGTCCCGCTATTTCAGAATAAGGTTTTCACCTCTGAAGAGGAGGCGAAGAGATCTCCCTCCGGTAAGGTAAGACTTGTACAATCGCTCCATACAGGATTCATCTTCAACGATGCTTTTGATGAAAGCCTGATGAACTATGATATAAATTACCATAATGAACAAACGAACTCGGCTTATTATAAAAAGCACCAGGATACCGTATTCAACCTGATCAACCAGCTTGGACTGCAAGGAAAGAAGATCATCGAAATAGGATGTGGTAAAGGACATTTTTTTGACATTATGCAGTCGCACGGTATTGACTGCACAGGGTTTGATCCTGCCTACGAGGGGAATAACCCCGCGATTATCAAGGACTATTTTTCCGATAAGTATGCTCTTGAAGCAGACCTTGTAATTCTCCGGCACACCCTTGAACATATCGGGAACCCGCATGTTTTTTTACAGGAGATCGCCAGGGCTAATAATTACAAAGGGCATA
>Ga0190274_10002235_pt1 | contig 11360 bp, 6 predicted proteins | sample Popmic531T_FD_133002 | JGI IMG/M metagenome (GOLD analysis project Ga0190274, IMG submission 133002) | Populus adjacent soil microbial communities from riparian zone of Yellowstone River, Montana, USA - 531 T | ecosystem: Environmental > Terrestrial > Soil > Riparian zone | place: USA: Montana...
CGGCATCGGCGCGCTGGTTAAGGTTGTCTCAGGCGACTTGACGCAAATCGACGAGGTTCGCAGTGGGGGGAGTTATCTGTCGCAAAACGATCTGCGACTGCATTTTGGTCTCGAAAAACGAGCCACGGTAGATCTGGTTGAAGTTCGTTGGCCGAGCGGTGTAATCGACAAGGTCGCGAAGTTGGAGGCGAACCAAATCATCACTGTTAAAGAAGGAAGAGGCGCGGTAGAGCAAAGGGCTTTCAAGACCGTAAAGAAGTGATGGAACATAAAGGGGAACAGGGGAAAAGGGTAAAGGGGAAGGGGAAAAGGGTAAAAGGGAAGGGGAAAAGGAAATTTGTGGGTGAGACTCGGTCTTCCCGTTTCCCTTGCCCCATTACCCCTTCCCCTGTTCCCCTAAGTTAAGAGTGTGAACATCGTCCAACCAAAGCTGACTGTTGCGGAACAGGTCAAAAACCTTTGTGGCAGTGGGCCCCATTATGTCTCCAGGCAAGTCGCCATGCTCATCGTTCTCTTATCAGTGCTGATCTCCAGTGCACCCGCATCGGCTCAGGTTGATAAGCTGATCAAACAACTGGAGCATGCCGCGGCGTTGGTCGCCGACAATCGCACGGCTGATGCCGAAAAAGAACTCTCCTCGATTTTGAAGGTTGCGCCTAACGAACTTGCAGCTCTCAATTTGCTTGGCACAATTCGCGCCAAGCAAGGAAGGTTGCGTGAGTCCGAAAGTCTCTTCTTGCGCTCCGTCCGCGGCGACGCCCGATACGTTGGCGCGCATATGAATCTCGCGTACCTCTATACGCTAATGGGGCGGCCTAAAAACACGATCTCGAAGTTGAAAGAAGTGCTTTTGCTGGAACCGGCCAACGGCGAAGCGCTCGATAGGTTAGCCCGCCTTTTGCTCGCTCAGGGAGAGATCGACGAAGGCATCAAAACCCTTGAACAAGCGGCGCAATCGCAGTCTCTTTCGACCGGCCTTCTAATTCTCCTCGGCGATGCCTACCTGAAGAAGGGAGACCCGGCCAGGGCTGAATCGCGTTACCAGCTCGCCCTTGATCAGCAGAATGACGAGACTGACGCCGTCCTTGGTTTGGCCCAGGCCGCGCAGCTTAGAGGAGATGCTAATGCGGCTGGAGTTCATCTGGCGCGCGCCAGGAAGATGGTGGCCAGGTCTCCAGATACTTTGTACCGGTTTGCTCAGATTGCTTTAGGCGCGGGCCTTTATGAGGAGGCCAACGGAACGCTGCTGGCGGCGATCAAGCTCAAGCCTGATGAGCCTGCATATTTTCTTGCCCTGGGAACCACCTGGATAAAGAAGCCCGATCTAATGGAGGCGGAGCAGGCTTTCCGGCACGCGCTTCAGTTGCAGCCGGATAATCCGAAAGCGCAGATGTACCTTGGTTATACCTTGCTGGAGCAGAAGAAATACCCCGAGGCGCGGGAATGGCTGGAGAAGAGTGCCCAAAAAGATAAGACCGTTCCAGAGACGTTTTACTATTTGGGGCAGATCGCTCAGGAACAGAATGACGATCAAAGGGCCATCGAATTCTTTAAACAAGCCCTTGGGTTGTTGCCGGCATATTCCTTTGCGCACGCAGCAATGGGCGCCAGCTATCTGCGGTTGAAAAACTATCCACTGGCACAACAAGAGTTGGAATTGAGCGTCAAACTCAACCCCAACGATGCGAAAGCCCATTACAATCTTGCGGTGCTGTTTGCCCGGCTTAAGAATCCCGAGCGCTCTCAGGAAGAAATGCAAATCGTCGAAAAGCTAAAGAATGCCAATCCCGGGCAATCAAATGAACCCGATGCGGCCAAGGCAGCAGAGCCAAAGTCTCCCTGATGTTCTCATCTTCCCAGAAATCAAAAGAGGCTGCTGTGTTTCGTGATTGTTCGTGTGATTTGGTGGATCGTATTAGGAGTCTAATTAGGACGATCCGCGAAAACACTCGAAACGTCACAAAGAGAACCCACCTTCGAAATACCATTGTTTTGGGTTTAGCCTTAACGCTCACCGCGAATTTGCCTTTTACTTCCAGCGCTCAGCGAACGCCACTGCCTCTAAAGTCTGTCGTTACCTTTCAAGAAGTACCTTCTAAACAGTCAGGCATCACCTGGGTCCACAACAACGCTCACTCGGCTGAGCGGCATTTGCCGGAAACCGTTGGCGCTGGTTGTGCTTTCTTTGACTACGACAACGATGGCTGGATGGATATTTATCTGGTCAATAGTGGCCCAGCCGATTTCTTTAAACCCCCGACTCCTCTCAAAAACGCGCTGTATCACAATAATCAAAACGGCACGTTTACTGACGTGACGGAAAAGGCCGGAGTTGCTGGCGGCACTTTCGGGATGGGTGTCGCCGCTGCTGATTATGATGGCGATGGTTGGGTCGATCTTTACGTTACGAGCTATGGAAGAAATATTCTCTACCATAACAACGGGAATGGGACGTTTACTGACATCACTGAGAAGGCCGGCACAGCCGCGCCAGGCTGGTCGACTTGCGCTGTTTGGTTTGACTATGACAACGATGGCCGTTTGGATCTTTTTGTTTCCAGCTTTGTCTATTACGACAAAACGCTGAACGTGTTATGTACTGACGATATCAACCGGCGCTACTACTGCATCCCGCGCCATTACAAACCCACTCCCAGCCGCCTTTTTCACAATAGCGGTGACGGGACGTTTTCCGATGTTAGTAAAGACTCGGGTATCGCCGGCTCCCCAGGTAAGTCGTTTGGCGCCATCGCGTCCGACGTGAATAACGACGGACAAATGGATCTCTTTGTCGCGAATGACACCATGCCTAACTTTCTGTTCATCAACAAAGGTGCGGGAAAGTTTGAAGAGTCGGGCCTGGCTGCCGGCGTTGCCTTCAGCGCATCAGGAAGGGCCCGTTCAGGGATGGGGGTCGACGCCGTTGATTACGACGGTGACGGGTGGCAAGATCTTTTTGTTGCCAACATCGAACAGGAGTTTTTCAGTCTCTATCACAATCAGCAGGACCTTACTTTTACCGACGAGCCCGGCGAGATCGGACCGGCAACCCAGTTTCTCAGCGGTTGGGGGCTACGCTTCTTCGACTATGATAATGATGGCAGTCCTGACCTGTTTCTGGTTAACGGTCATCCGGATGATTTCATCGAGATGAGAAATCCGCGCGTCAAGTATCGCGAACAGATGCTCCTGTTTCGGAATAACGGTAAAGGCTTTGAAAACGTGAGCGGCCAGTCGGGTTCGGTATTCAACAAATACCTTTCTGGACGTGGCATGGCTACCGGGGATCTTGATAATGACGGCGACCTTGACGTGTTGATTGCAAACAACGGTGAGCCTCCCGCGCTGCTGCTCAATAAAGCCGAAAGTCGCAATAACTGGCTTGGTCTGCAGTTGATCGCCCGGAAAAGCAATCCTGCGGCAGCAGGAGCGGTAATTAGCTGGCAAGCAGGAACACTAAAGCGAAGGCGGTTGAAAACTTCTGGAGGGAGCTATCTTGCGTCTCATGATCCGCGGGAAATCCTCGGGATTGGAGCGGCGACTAAAATAGATTACGTCGAGATTCGCTGGCCGAGTGGCAGGGTTGACAAGCTCGCGAACCCGCCGATAAATCGCTACTTAAAGGTTGTTGAAGGATCAGGCATCACGTCGCCAAAATGAGCAAACATAAGAGGATCCACGAAGGACGAAGGACACGAAATAACTCGAACTGCGGTCCGGTTCGTGCCGGTTTCGTGTCTATTAGTGGATCGGTTTTTTCAGCGATTCAATGCTCCTTCCTTTATCGTTAGGTATTGGTTCCCGCGAACATTTTTTAGCGTGCTGATTTGCCCGCTGGGCCACCTGACCTCTACGTCAGCCAGCCTCGCCCTTCCCAGGCCAAAAAGCAGGCGTTGATCGGAAGCTGAGCAATAGCTCGTGCCGCCCAGCCGTTGTTTGCTTCTCTTCTTGTTGGCTGCAGTTACAGTGACCTTCGCCCCTACTGCGTCGCGATTACTTTTAGTCCCAACTAAATTGATTCCCAGCCATTGATTTCTGTTGCCGCCATCGTTGCGCAACAGCACCGGCGGTTCTCCCACATTCATCAGCAACAGATCTGAATCTCCGTCGTTATCCAGATCACCCACTGCCAATCCGCGCCCAGCATAGGATTGCTTGAGTGCGGCGCCGTGCTCTGTAGCCACATTGCGGAACTCGTTACCGTTATTCTCAAACAGAAATGGCGGTTCACGGTAGGTCGTTTCCGGAAACAGCTTGTTGATAGGCTCAAACGGATGCCCGTTGTGCACGAAGAGATCGACCAGGCCGTCGTTGTTGTAGTCAAAGAACCGGGAACCGAAACCGCTCATCGGGATACTAACCGCCCCAAGTCCCCATTTGTTCGTGACTTCAGTAAACAACCCCTCACCATCGTTATGAAACAGAGCATTAGTCTCAGCGGAAAAGTTCGCCACAAAAATCTCCAACCTGCCATCGCCGTCAAGATCTTCGGCGTCTACACCCATACCACCGCGTGCGTTGCCGTTCGGATCGAGGGCGACCCCGGCGCCGAGTGCCACTTCGGAAAATGTTCCATCGCCATCGTTGTGATAAAGGAAATTGGCCGCGGCATCATTAGCTTGAAAAATATCCATCCGGCCGTCGCCGTCGTAGTCGACCGCAATCACTCCCAGGCCTTTTCCCTTTGGATTGGCAATGTTTGCCTTTTCACTTACATCGGAGAAAGTTCCATCGCCGTTGTTGTGAAAGAGCCGGCTGGCTGAACCCTTAAAGTTTTTGATTAAGCAGTAAGGCTTGCCTTCATACAAAGTGCACGGCAGATTCTTTTCATCATAGGTGAGGTAGTTGCAGACAAAAAGATCTGCATGGCCATCGTTGTCATAGTCAAAGAACGCCGAGCTGGTCCCCCAAAGTTCATTGTTAACTCCTGCCTGACTGGTCACATCGGTAAAGGTGCCGTTGCCGCTATTGCGATAGAGTTTGCTGGCGCCGTAACCGGTTATATAGAGGTCCGGCCAGCCGTCGTTGTTATAGTCTCCGACTGCCAACCCCATGCTCAACATGCTATTCGAAATGCCGGCGCTTTCGGTTACGTCAGTAAAGGTGCCGTTACCATTGTTACGATACAGCGCATCCCTTAATTTGCTCGCGCCGGCCGGCTGTGGCGTTTGGGAATAACAAACCAGGTAGATGTCCAGCAGACCGTCGCCGTTATAGTCGACGAAGCCCCCGCCCCCGCCCATCGTCTCGATCAAGTACTTCGTGCCCGGAGCCAGCGCTCTGAGATTCCACTTGATACCTGCGGCGGCCGTTATGTCTACGAATTGGATCGGAGTTTCGGCGGGTCGAATACCGGCGTCAAGAATGTTTGATTTCAGGGGGGCAAAACAAATTGCGGCAAGAAGGAAAGGGAGCAAGGCAAACTTCATACTTTTTGGAGTGCGGCGGCCCGGCGCCGCTTTGGCCAGCGGCGGATAGTTGCCGTGCTGTTGACAGGTATTCAACTGACTGAGCCCGTTAAAGCTCACGAAGGACCAAAGCGGCGCCGGGCCGCCGCACTCCAAGGAGTTGATTCCTCGCATAGCTACTTCGGCTGTTCTGCAGCCGCGACCACTAACTTTCTAACGCTGGCAACGACGACCAATTCCAACGCTGCCTTCGGTTTGGCTGCCTCATCGAGCTTTGCCAATTGAGCGTCACGCCACTGCGCTGAAGCGGGACTGCTACTTGATAGATAGGCAACCGCTTCCAGACCAGCCATCGCGACGTTCGATAGATCCTTTGCGAGTGGTCGTGCTTCATGAAGTGCCGGAGCCGCGTCAATCATCGGATCGAGAGCGTTCCCCGCGTCGCGCCAGCTGGAGAGCGACTCACGAAGGTCATTGCGATAGAGTCGAAAGCGTGGCGCATCCGAAAGAAACTGGTCCACCATCGCGGCGAATTGTCTGGCGGATTGACTATCGGGGCGGGCTGCATCCACCAGTCCCGTGAGCGGACTGAGCATTGTCTGACTGCGCATTTGATTGCGCCGGTATTCCTTAACCGGCTCAATCACGGAAACCAGCGTGCGCAGGGGACCGATTTGTTCGCTATTGGCGAGACGTCGGAGTAACACCTGGTAGTTTCTTTCGTGAGTGAGCCCGAGTTCTTCAAGCTGGAGGCTCACCACGCCCAGGCGTCTATACATATCGTCCACATCGGCTACGCTCTCAGGTGACCACAGCCTCTCAGCGATGGCTGCAGTGCGCGGCCAAATCCTCGAGTCGATGGTTTCAGGACTTACCCATTCGGCCCACATAGTCGCCTCGCCACCAAGCACGTGCTTCCGTTCTTCAGGAGTTAGTGGAGAATCGGCGGGGAGCGGATCGGAGCGGTAGTGTTGCGAAGCCGGAAAAATCAGATCGATGTAATAACCCGCCGAGAGAATCCCGTCGTAACCCTTCTTCGCTGCTTCCGCCAGGGACGCGGGTCCGCGCCAGGAGTGGATCATCGCATCCTTCGGTAGATCCGGATGGAGTATTTCGTCCCAGCCGATCATTTTCTTTCCGTGCTTCTGGAGAATCTTCAGGACCTCTTTATTAAAGTAAGCTTGCAGGGCGTGGTTGTCCTTGATCCCTTTTTCTTTCATGAAGGCTTGAATCTGCGGGTTACGGTCCCACTGTTTGCCTTCATTCTCATCGCCACCAATGTGCATGTAGGCGTCAGGGAAGAGCGCCGACATCTCACCCAAAAAACCGTCGAGAAATTTGTAAGTCTGGTCACGGGTCGGATCGAGCGCGGGCTCAAAGATTCCCGCGCCCCTTTCAATCTGGTATGGCCCAGGTGCGCTGCCGAGTTCAGGGTGACCAACCAACCAACTTGTGGCGTGGCCGGGAATGTCAAACTCAGGCATCACCCGTATGCCGCGGTCAGCCGCGTAGGCGATGATTTCGCGCACTTGATCCTGGGTGTAGTAAAGACCGTCCGAGCCCATTGAATGGAGTTTCGGAAACTTCTTACTCTCGACGCGGAATCCCTGATCCTCTGTCAGGTGCCAGTGAAGAACATTGAGCTTAACGGCCGCCATCGCATCGAGGTTGCGCTTGAGCACCTCCGGCGGCTGGTAATGACGGGCGATATCGATAAGCAAACCGCGCCAGGCGAAACGCGGCCGATCGCTGATCCTGACTGCCGGCAGGTAGAATCCATCACGATCGCCATTGAGCAGCTGCAGAAAAGTTTCTAAACCCCGGATAGCGCCTACAACCGTGGGCGCGACGAGACGTGCCTGTTTGTCCGTAATCTCCAAACTATAACTTTCGTCTTCATTCAGTGAGGGAATCGCGCTACCCGCCCGCGAGCACTGGATCACCAGCGTGGCCGCGCTCGGATCGGCAGCGAGATCGAATGGCAAAGTAATTACCGTTCGTCCGGCCAGCCGCCTGGTCATACGGATAATGGCGCCGCGCAAACGCTCATCTGCATAACCTTGGGTGGCGACCTTGAAACCGTTCGTAACCGGCAAACGTCCGGTTTGGAGTTGCACCGACGCAGGCACCGGCATGAGGTTGAGTTGGCCTGATGCCGCCGCGGTTGTGGTGGAATTCTGAGCTGCGACGGGCGCAGCAACATGCGAAGCGAGAGTTAAGAGCAGCGCCAGCTGCACGTAGGTGGCAATCTTCATTTTTAAGCTCGATTTTTTTCTGGTTACCCTGACGGGACCGGGGATGTTGTGGTTCTATTCCCTCTAAAATAGTGACATAATTGCCACCACTCGTTTAAGAGTTGAAACGTTAGGTAGTGCTCCATTAGTGTGTTGGTAACGAAGGGACGGTTCGAAGCGATGAAGTCAGTACCACCTCGCGGTAGCGGGTGGGTCTGGTCACGAACAAGGCCGCAAAGCAAAACCAGATGCTTTCCGTGAAATAGTTCCTCCATCGATCACCCACCCGCTACCGCGAGGTGGTACTGACTTCATCGCCTCCCAGTCGCGCGACCGGAATCGGCTGTTCTCTACCGAGCAACACAATAACGGAGCACTACTAAACTTTCGTTTGCGTCGTTAAACCGCAGCCTAAAAGCTAAACTACCGGTTCAAACTGTATCGATACTCGTTTGAGCGCATTGTAGCTGATCCGGAGTCGCTTTGGTCGTTACATTGTCACCGCCGGAGGGATTTTTCCATGTTCGGAAGGAAGGGATACCGCTTTACCTTCAGCGGAAATCTAACCCGAAGACTTTCTCTCAGATGGGCGCTGCCAGTCGTTGCGTTTCTGTCTATCCTGGTCTCGTATTCAAGTGTTGGCTCGACAGTTTCCACCAGTAATCCCGCGGTGTGGAGTTTAGTTTGGAGTGACGAATTCAATGGACCTAATGGCTCGGCGGTTGATTCGGCAAAGTGGTCATTTGATATCGGCGGCAATGGGTGGGGTAACAATGAACTGGAGAGCTACACCAGCCGGACGACTAACGCAGCGTTGCAGGATGGGTCGCTGGTAATAAGAGCTCTAAAGGAAACCTATACCGGTCCGGACAACATAACCCGCAACTACACCTCAGCCAGAATTCTCACCAGGAATAAGTTTACCCAAACTTACGGGCGCTTCGAGGCTCGCCTCAGGATTCCATACGGACAGGGCATTTGGCCGGCCTTTTGGATGCTGGGCGACAACATCGGTTCAGCCGGTTGGCCCACATGCGGCGAGATCGACATTATGGAGAACATTGGCAAGGAGCCTTCGATCGTTCATGCAACGCTTCACGGACCTGGCTATTCGGGCGGAAACGGCATCACCGCATCCTATTCGTTGCCCTCCCCGCAAAAGTTCTCTGACGATTACCACACCTACGCGGTTGAGTGGGAACCGAATGTCTTCCGGTTTTATGTCGACGGACTCCTGTACAAAACGCGCACGCCCGCAGACCTCCCGGCCGGCCAGGCCTGGGTCTTTAATCACCCATTCTTTCTGATTCTCAACGTGGCAGTCGGCGGCGATTGGCCGGGAAACCCAAACGACTCCACAGTTTTCCCTCAGCAGATGCTGGTTGATTATGTCCGCGTCTATCAGCGCGCCGTGTCGTCGAATGTGCCGGTGTTGCTTACGGACGAAGTCGCTAACAAAGCGCTGGCGCTTGATTCAGTAACCTTCAAAGCCGATCCGTTTTCAGTTAGAAACTCTCATAACTTCAGTGCGGACCAAACGACCAGGCTGATGCTGCTATCGGCCAACCTGGATCTGGAACCGGGCGATGGGCCCGCAATTGTGGCTGCGCAGGCCGACGATGGGGCCGGGCATGTTTCTCCGTTGCCGGTTGAATGGATAGGCAGACTACCAAACTTTGACTGGATAACCGTCGTTATTGTCAGGCTCCCTGACGACTTGGCTAATGCTAATCAGGCGCTGGTGAGTATTAACGCGCACAACCAGTCAAGCAATGCAGTCTTGATGTCTTTGTCGCCTTGATTTAGCATCAGCCCGGCTCGCGAGATGAAAGGACGATCGCATGAAATCCAGAATGATCAGCCTTAAGAGACTGGCCCGATTCCTGGGCGCCGGAGTTTTTCCTGTGGTTCTGGCAATCGCGACCTTCGCTCAGAGCAGAGCCCCCGGGCCACCTGCAGGGGCCGGGCGGCCTGCCGATATTAATCCGAAGCGTGGAGACATTCTGCGAGAGACCAGCCGAGCCGGATTGCGCAGCCTGGAAATGGCGTCCAATGTGGAAGCCGAAAATGAAAAACACATTCAGGCGGCAATTGCCAACATGAAGCAGGACTTTAGCCGTATTCAGGTTTTGCGCAATGACATCGCTCGTAATCTTGTAGCTCGCAAGCCGCTCGACTACAACCTCATTAGAGAGCAGACGTCGGAAATAAATAAGCGTGCTCACCGTCTCAATGTTTATATGTTGGCGCACGCTCCCGAAGACAAAGAACAAATCGGTTCGTCTGAAGGCACTGCAGCCGAAGAAATGACAAAGGCTCTGGTTAAACTGTGCAAGCTAATCGACAGTTTTACGGAAAATCCTGCCCTCAAGCATGCCGAAAGCGTTGACGCCAAAGATATCGAGAAGGTGAAGATAGATAAAGCCAGAGCTGATAAGGACCTGCTGGGCATTCTGAAACTGAGCGACAGTATTCACAAGACATCGGACATTCTCAGGACTCCTAAGTAATTTCGTGAGGGTGTTTTAGTAGTCTGATTTCGTGGATCGTCCGGTGGTCGTGCAAAGAAACGCTCTGCAGGACAAAAGGTTTCCTTGGCTTTGCCTCAAAAGTCGAATTCCACCAACGGCAGTTGGTGGAAGTTTCAGACCCAACCTACAAAGACTGAGTTCTGCTGTGGTTTTGTAATCCAACCAACGGCAGTTGGTGGATACTTCAAGTCCCGCCCTTTGTCGCCTAAGCCTTCAGAATTAGGCAGGATCTGAACAATCCGCCAACTCCCGTTGGTGGGATTCGGTCATTCGTAGTTCACCTTCTCGGTAGGCTGGACTTGAATGATCCACCAACTGCCGTTGGGTGGGATTCGACTTTTGAGGCAAAGCCGGTTTTCTTAACAAATTTTCTGGCCCGTTTCCTCGTCCCATAGGGACGAAATGTTTATAGGACGCGCAAGAGCCAAAGGATTCTCCTCGCTCCAGCGGAGCGAAACGGAAATCCGACTCGCTTACCAGTTCCGGAAACATTGCGCTCCCCTGGAGCGCGGGTCGTCGTCAACACTTGTTTCTATAAACATTTGGCTCCGCTGGAGCCAGAGCACTATTTGGTTGAGGACCAAGCCGCGCTGCGAAATCATCCGAAAAAGTCGCCAACAGACTGTTACCTCGTAATGACAAACCAGGCCTCTTGTTTCACCACCTTCTTTTGGCCCATATCTGTAGCTTCAATCACAACTGAATACTTTCCCGCAGCCAAGCCGGTGAGCTTAACGAATTTGGCGAAAGTCAGGTGTGGCACCGGTGCGATCACAATTTCGGTGAGCTCATAGTTCAGAGGCTTCATCGCCGGCTTGCCATCTTTCATTAAGTCGACTGTAACCCTAACCAGCGCTTTCGCACTATCCGCCCCCAGCGTTGGGTTATAGAGTTTGAAAAAGATGATCAAATTATCAGAGGTTTGAAACTCACGACTCGGCGAAGGGCGGATTTGAACGTTACCCGCGGTTAACACATCGACGGCCCCTGCCGCCGGGTGCGATAACGGCTCTGCGTGGCGACTTAACACAACCTCGCTGGCTGAGAATTCTGAATTGGTAGGTGGCAATGTCAGGCTCTGCCGCTTGGCAGCCATTTTTCCAGAGAGCTTGTCTTTGACTACCAGGTCAATGGTATAGGCGCCGGCTTCCAATTCCATATCCTGCCGGTAAAAGATCTTGTCATTC
>Ga0190274_10002236_pt1 | contig 11359 bp, 9 predicted proteins | sample Popmic531T_FD_133002 | JGI IMG/M metagenome (GOLD analysis project Ga0190274, IMG submission 133002) | Populus adjacent soil microbial communities from riparian zone of Yellowstone River, Montana, USA - 531 T | ecosystem: Environmental > Terrestrial > Soil > Riparian zone | place: USA: Montana...
AAGCAACTGACATATTAAGAGTCATCGGAATCATACTATTAGCAATTTTCGTATTTGCGGTTGGTGTGCCAATCGTCTTAACCGCCGCAGGCCTCACGCTGGGCATAATTAAGATCCTCTTCGGCATCGCCGTATTGGTTATCAAGCTGGCGGTCGTGGTTGCAATCGGTTATCTGATCCTCGTTGGTATCCGCGCCGTGTTGCGCTAGTCCGTCAGAGGGCCTCCCCCGGGAGGCCCTTACTTCATTCCTTGCATTAGCCCACCAAACCATCCAATCCCTTTCCTCTTGACCAAAACCGCGGTGTTGACTTAGAACTTGGAACTCGTAACGGAATCCAGGTCGTACGTCTTTCACAGCCGATTGAAAGCGTTGGACAACCCAGGGATGTTCGGAGCCGAGATATGACGTCAGAGCAACGACTCGATCGCTTGGAAAGAATAGCGAAGTTATTCGCCAAGGCAGGCCTGCGCGCCCGTAGTCAATTCACCAAACAACACGAGATTTTGCTGGATGCGCAGATGCGCAACGAGGCGAGGTTTGCCCAGAATGAAGAACGATTTGCCAGACTTGCTGAATCTCAGATTCACACGGACCAACGGCTCGACGCTTTGATTGATATTATTCGAGAAGGACGAAACTGAAAGTCTTCACGGCACGGTAACACTCGGAGTCTAATCGATATTATTCGAGAAGGCAGTCACGGAGACGCGTCAAGCCCCAACTAGTGTCAGTTGCCAAGGGTTCATGTAACCGATGACCAGTGGGTTTTGACTTTGGAGTTGACTAAGTCGTTATTAATAAAAGAGCCGATAGTGTCATGACTCTAAAGTCCTAAACATAAGTGCTGCCTCGCCGCAGAGCGGCGAAATGTTTATAGACAGGAGGCCAAAAAAGAACTTCCTCGCTCCGGAGGAGCGAAATGTGGCTTTCGGAATCGAAACGTTTCGCTCCTAACGGAGCGAGGATCAAATTTTTTAGCGTCGCGGCCTATAAACATCTCGCCCCTAATGGGGGCGAAGACCACAACCTAGAGAATCCAGTCGGATTTATGCGCGAACTTTAGAGCTAGGACTCTAGATGACTTCGGAGCAGAAACTTAATCTGGTGGAATGGTTAGCGCGCTCGCTAAGCGAAAGTCCGCTGTACCCCAGACGTAACTCCCGCAACGAATCTGCCAGGCTCGGAGACTACGTAAACGCGCTCACGGAATATGATGAAGCGAAGCAGGCGCTTGAGTAGAAGCCTGATGATTCTGAGACGAAGGAGGCTTTAAACCGAGCGCGGGAATCTTTAGATCAAGCTCGCGAGGTACTCAAACGTCAACGCAAAAATCGCTCAGGTCGGCTTCCGGCATGATTTGGTGTCTTCAGGTCCTAGAGAACAATATTTGGCAATGCGGCGCGGGGCTATGCCGCCTGATGTGCGGAAGGGCTCTGCCCTTCCGGCACGCCTCGATTAAGTTTGGGGCTATGCCCAATCTCGGTGGGCGTAGCCCCGCAATGATTAGCGGGACTGTACCGGTGGGTCAGAGCCACCACCTCACATCGAGCGGCACAGCCGCGAGCGGATTTGTCACACTCTATGACGCGGATGATTCAGATAAGAGAGCAACGTGCGAACTTAGGTGCTTCTGAGGAGAGACCACCCGCTAACGATATTGTGTGAAAACTGATTTGTAGGGGTGGCACTCCGTGGCCACCCCCAGCGTGGAGATTGCGATATCGTCCGGAAGTTGAGGCGTCCGAAGCCGGGGTGGCCACGGAGTGCCACCCCTACAATGGTTTTCACGTAGTCTCTGCAGCAGGCGGTTCTGACAGCCACGCTCACACGCGAGAAGGTTGATCGTTCGGTTAATCGAGATTGCGGATGTAGTTCATGAGGTGTTTGCGGACCAGCTTTTCAAAGTCAGCTTTTCCTTTGTAGGGCCACCACAGTCCTTCTTTGGGAAACTTATCCTTGAATTCGATGACCTTTCCCCACTGATCAGTCTCTGCCTTTGACTTCGGTGTGTGGGGTTTCTGATTGAAGTAGACGAAGATCTGTGGAGTTCGATTTTTCTGCCAGGCTTCGTAAGCCATATTGAATTCGTGTTCGGTCCCAGTTTTGCCGTCCGCGGTTGGCGTTCCGAAACGCTTCCAGAAGATGCCGATCAAAAGGTCACAGTCCGTGATCTTCAAAATCGGATCAATCATTCCCTGCGGGCCCTCAGGATGAAACCCTGGATGTGCGTCAGTTTCCCAACGTGACAAATCGAGATAGAGACCACGGTCAGCAGCGATGCCGCGTAGTTCATCAATAACGGACGCGATGACGTCGCGCTCTGGGTTTACATCGCCCGGCGATGCCACGACTATTCGGAAGATTCGCGGTTGTGCTTTATCAACTTGGAGCTTCGCAGAACTACGCTGCGACAATGCTCCTTTGTTCAAATCGCGCTCACGACGTTCCATGCGAGTGCCTAAGTCCTCTACGCCATCGAGCAATTCCCGCACAGAAAACTTCTTCCGCAACTCCGGGATGACTATTTCTGATTCGTTCATCTCCTCGTATGCAAGCAGATCTTTGTACGACACCAGCACCTCTGGAGAGCCAGGCACTGGGATCTTCTGCCCGATTTCAATTTTGAAATTGCTGTTGATTTCGTCGAAGGCCGAACGTATTACCGCGAGGAAAGCGCGACGAGTCTGCTCTTTGCCAGAGACCGAGATATATATTTTTCGGTCAACCATATCGGCTTTGACCTTAGCCAGATTCTTTCCGACATCTCCACTTTCAAGGAAGACGCCGTTCTTCCAGTAGTGGGGTCGGCTAATGAACTGGTTCATGCGAACGATGAAACGTGATATGACGGAGTCGGGCAGCGTCTCATAATGATATTGAAACTTCAACGCACCGGTATCATCCCAAGTCGTGTCTGGCTCATTATCGTGTAGGTGTCGTGGGATTAGATAATGACCCGGTCGGTCGGTGAACTCAAAGCACAACTCGAAATGCCTCATCACTCTAATTAGTCTCTCGTGCGTGTGTGACGGATAATGCCCTTTAGCATCAGGCAATCCGGCTAGAATCTTACCCACATCTTTCAGATCGAACTGCCCCTGGTCGTCGACCAGTTGCTTTGAAGTTAGCAGGCCGTAAACCCCCTGAGTCACCCAGCGTGGATTGAGGACTTGCGTGTCCCCCGGAAAGCGTACGATGGTGCCCAGAACGTGAAGGATATCAAGCAAAGACTGCTGGAGATCTTCATCATCCAATTTCTCTTCGGTGCAGATTCCTAGGTATTGTTCTACCGATAGGTAGTCAGCGCGCATAACTTTTAGACGTTCTTTGATGGCAAGCCATTCGCTCGGCCAGATGTCTCGCACGTGTTTCAATTGCTCGACATTGTGACCAATCGTAGCTTTCAAGCCGTCGATGCCTTCTCCGGTTTCGCATGAGGTTTCGACAAAATCCTTGATGTTGTACTTTTCCTGCAACGCCTTCCGATCCAGATTGAGCGGACGCTGTCCCTTCAACTGATCGATCTGATTGATGACAATTATGATTGGCGAATCGCCGCCGAAGCTCTGGATCAGCTTCAGCCAATATTCGATGTTGTCGAGTTGATTGCCTTTTCGCGCATCCACCACCAACAAATAGAGACTGCGCGTAGTCAGAAAGAACTGGTGCGTTGAATGCTGAATCTCTTGTCCACCGAAGTCCCAGATGTTCAGCTTGATCGGATTGCCATCGCCTTTCACCTCGCTCTGGACGACTTTCATCTCGTCGTTGATCTCGACGCCCAGCGTCGTTGCTTTCCTGGGATCATAAGTGTTGTAAATCAACCGTTCGACCACCGAACTTTTGCCGACTTTAGGATCTCCAACTACCAACATCTTCGCCTCGTTTAAGCGGTCTCCACTCTCCAATCCGGCAATGGCTGCAAAGATCGCTTTCACGCCTTTCGGCTTGGCTAGCGTTTCGGGAGCTATAGCGAGTTGATTTCCGCTGAGGTCTAGGTAGATCAGGTTGGTGAGCTTGGTGATCTCTGTCGGCAAGCTCCTCAATTGATTGTTGTTAATGTAGAGGTGCGTCAGATTGGTTAGCTTCGCGATTTCAGGTGGCAATCGGGTCAGTTGATTTTCGGCGAGATGCAGGTTAGTCAGTTGGGTCAGCTTGGTGATCTCGGGTGGCAGGCTCGTCAATCGATTGACGTAGAGGTGTAGGCTGCTCAGGTTGGTCAGCCTGGTGATCGCTGCCGGTATGCTTGCCAATTGCATTCGGTCGAGGGTGAGGTGCGTCAGGTTGGCTAGCTGAGTGATCTCCATCGGAAAGTCCGGCAACGGATTGCTACCGAGGTCGAGGTTGGTCAGGTTCGTCAACTTCGCGATGCCCGTCGGCAATCTCGCCAGTTGATTATTCCAAAGGTTGAGGTTAATCAGGTTCGTCAGCTTGGTGATCTCAGGGGGGAGGGTTTGCAGTTGATTGCTGATGAGGTTAAGGGTAGTCAGGTTGGTCAGCTTCGCGATCTCGGCAGGCAGCGTTGTCAGTTGATTGCTGATAAGGCCAAGGCTGGTCAAGTGTGTGAGCTTGGCGATCTCCGCCGGCAAGGTCGTCAGCTGATTTCCGCCCACATTTAGGCTAGTCAGACTAGTTAGATTGAAAATCTCAGGCGGCAAGCTCATCAGTAAATTGGACCAAAGGTCGAGGCTGGTGAGATTGGTAAGTTTGGTTATCTCGGGTGGCAGGCTGGTCAGTTGATTATTCCTGAGATTGAGGCTTGCTAGATTGGTGAGCTCGCCGATCCCTGATGGGAGGCGAGTCAGTTTATTGCTACTGAGGTCGAGCCTCGTCAGATTAGTCAGGGTACCGAGTTCTGAGGGCAGGCTGGTAAGGTATTTTTTGCTCAGGTCGAGTTCCGTTCGCCCTTCCTTTGCGGCCTGTTCGAGGAGATTGAGTATTTCCTGATTATCGGGCATGTCATCCTCCTTCGGTGAAGTGAAGGAGGATACTACGCTAGCTGGCACTGAGAGGTAAGCGGATCTTGGACATTGTGCAGGCTAGACGTTGAAGCGGAAGTTGACTATGTCGCCTTCCTGCATGATGTAGTCTTTGCCTTCGAGTCTCAGCAGTCCTTTTTCGCGGGCGACGGCGTAGGTGCGTGCGCCGATCAGGTCGTCGTAGCTGACTATCTCGGCGCGGATGAAGCCGCGCGCTATGTCGGAATGAATTGCGCCGGCCGCATCCTGGGCGCGTGAGCCCTGCGGGATGGTCCAGGCGCGGACTTCTTTTTCACCGGCAGTCAAAAACGACATCAGACCGAGCATCCGATAGGCGCTCTTGATCAGTTGGTCCACGCCGCTGCTCTTAACTCCGAGCGACTCCAGATACTCGCGTTGCTCTTCGGCAGCCATACCAACCATATCCGCCTCCAACTGCGCGCAGATAACGATGCACTCTGATCCTTCGCTCGCCGCGACTTCACGTACGGCACGCAGGTTTTCATCGTCGTCCGGTGCTCCGAGGGTGGCTTCGTTAACGTTAGCCGCGTAGATAGTCGGCTTCATCGTCAACAGGAAATAGTTTCGGGCAATGACCAGTTCATCCTCGTTGAGCGACACGCTCTTGGCGGGTTGAAACTCTTCCAGCGCCGGCTGCAATTTGTCGAGTACATCGAGTTCAGCTTTCGCCACTTTCTCGCCACCCTTGGCGCCCTTTTGCACACGCTCGCGGCGCCGCTCAACGGTGGCGAGGTCTGCCAGCGCCAACTCAATCTGAATCGTTTCAATATCGCGGCGCGCGTCGATCGGTCCATCGACGTGGGTGATATTCTCGTCTTCGAAGCACCGAACCACCTGAATCATCGTGTCGGTTTCCCGTATGGCTGCGAGAAACTGGTTGCCCATGCCTTCACCTTTTGATGAACCACGCACCAGCCCGGCGATGTCGACAAATTCGACACTGGCAGGGACGATGACTTTCGTCTTAACGATCTCCGCCAAGGGCGCCAGACGTTCGTCGGGAACGGTGACGACACCTACGTTTGGCTTGCTGGTGGAGAAAGCATAGTTTGCTGTGACGGCGGACGTTTGGGCGGTCACTGCGTTGAAAAGCGTAGTCTTGCCAATATTAGGCAAGCCAACGATACCGGCTCGTAACATATCTTTATTAACCCCTCAGCTTGAAACTACCCGATAACATTCCGCGGCGCAAACGCGGGATGTCCGACACACTTTAAGTTTGTCGTGTCTCCCGATATGGCGTCTCGGATTGAAAAGTCAACTTTCAGTCGTGGATTCAACGAAACGACAAACTGAAGTGTGTCGGACATCGGGTTCGCGTATAATCTCGCACCGTTGTTCGGCAAACAATATACGAAGGACCAGACGGTGAAGCTTTGTTAACCAGTTAGCCTCCGTCGCTCATTCTGTGATCATTTCGCTTGCGCTGGTACTGCTCGTCACGGCGAGCGGCACACTGGCCACCTACCTGTATGACGAAGGCTCCGCTTTCGCCGCCCGACTTTGCGCCGGCGCGTGCATCGGGATTGCCTCTTTAGGGCTAATCGGCTTTGTCCTGGCTTCGTTTCTGGGACTCACACCTCTTACTATCCTGTTCACCCTGGCAATTCAAAGTCTTCCACTGATCGCTCTGAAGGATCCGAATCGTCGTGCATTTGTTAAGCAGGATTTGACCAACGCTTATCGGAGCGTTCGCCGGGCGGTATCGGATCCGGGGCGAATGCCGTTTGGCTATGTAGCCTTCTACCTGTTTGTCGCCATCGTGCTGTGGACTGCATTTCAGCGTGGGATGATCGAAGCGCCTGAAGGCATTTACACAGGTCTATTGAACAACTACGGCGATCTGCCTTTCCATCTGAGTGTGATTACCAGTTTCGCTTTTGGAAATAACTTTCAGCCGGAGGACCCTACCTACGCGTTTGTGTTTTTCACGTATCCCTTTCTGACTGACTTTGTCTCCGCAATCCTGGTTCGTTGTGGCGCTGACCTAAACCAATCGATGTTTATTGAAAACTTCGTGGTGGCGTTGGCGTTTGTGGGGTTGCTTCATCGCTGGGCATTGGTAATGCTGCGCGATCGATTCGCGGCCCTGCTCACACCTTTGTTGGTTCTTTTGAATGGAGGTTTGGGGTGGATACTTTTGTGGGACAGAATCCCTTCACAGTATGAGAGCTTGATGGGATTTCTAAAGAGTCTCCCTCCTTCCTTTACCATTATTCCGGAAACCCCATGGCGTTGGGGAAATGCCATTTCGACCTTACTGATTCCTCAACGCGGCTTCCTGCTGGGCTTGCCGCTGGCAGTGATCGTGTTCACCCAATGGTGGCTTTCGGACGAAAGCGCGAAGAATGAAGAGGAGAACAATGGGGAACAGGGGAAAAGGGGAAAGGGGAAAGGGAAGAAGAAGAAATCAGGTGAATCCACATTAGATGAGGCGAACCTTGCGTCAGCGGAACGCTTATCCCTTTCCCCCTTCCCCTTTTCCCCTATGTCACTATCCACCCGGCGCATGATTGCAGCCGGGGTTGTCGCCGGTCTGTTGCCCCTGGTCCATGCCCACAGCTTTGTGGTCGTCATGGTCGTGGGCGGGTGTATGGCTCTTTTGCAAAGACGCTGGCGTTTCTGGATAGTTTTTTGTGCGGTGGCCTCAGTTATTGCCCTGCCGCAAATGTGGTGGTCAACTCACAACAGCGCGGTCGACGCGAGCAGGTTCCTTGAATGGCAGTTTGGCTGGGACCGAGGCAAGGAAAACGTCCTGTGGTTCTGGTTCAGAAACAGTGGCCTGTTTATTCCCCTAACTATTGCTGCTCTGTTTTGGGGGCGCAAACAACCTCTCGTGTCTCGCCGGCTCCTGCTCTACTTTCTGCCGTTTACGCTCTGCTTCATCATTCCCAACGTTCTGAAATTGGCCCCCTGGATTTGGGACAACATAAAGGTGTTATTTTATTGGTGGCTGGCGTCCGCGCCCTTAGTGGCCCTGCTGCTCGCGCGACTCTGGCGGCAAGGCCATTGGAAGAGAATCGTCGCCCTGATTCTATTTGCTTCCATCACCATGGCTGGAGCATTGGACGTTGGAGTGATATTGATCTCTCCGGCCAAACATCAGGTGTTTGACTCCGCGGGCATTGCGTTCGCCGAAATGATAAAGCAAAAAACGGAGCCAAGGGCGCTCGTGATCCATGCGCCAGTCCATAATCATCCAGTGTTCCTGACCGGCAGAAGATCGCTGATGGGTTATCCCGGGCACATCTGGTCGCATGGAATTAATTATTTCGCGCGGGAAGCCGAGATCAAGCGAGTTTACGCCGGTACCGTTGATGCTGATGCTATCTTAAGGAAATACGGAGTTGCTTATGCGGTAGTGAGCCCGCTTGAGCGTCAGATGAGTGTTAACGAACAATTCTTTTCCAGATTTGAATTGGTAGGAGAAGTAGGTGGTTACCGGCTCTACAAAATCACGCAACCGTAGTCAACGGCGCCCGGCCGAGAAAGCCGCCGTAACGAACAGTGTGATGAACCCCCCTCCAGGCGACGTTCCCCGAATTGAGATCTCGGAACGAACCTGGTTTCTCGCGGGCGCGTCGATCCTAATTGTCGCCGCCATCCTGCGTCTTTACGATCTTGATCTGGTCCCGCTTCATCATGACGAGGGTGTCAACGGAAACTTTTTGGTGCGGCTCGTGCGCGATGGTGTCTACTACTACGATCCGGCGAACTATCATGGACCCAGCCTTTATTACCTCGCGGCCGTATTCCCCTGGCTGCTCAGGCTCCCGTTTGGCCCACATGCCCAGAATACTTATGGGCTAACTACATTTGCGATTCGATTTGTCCCGGCCTTCTTTGGGCTGGCAACGGTCGCTCTGATCTTTTCTTTGCGACGGAACCTGGGAACTATTGCCACGCTTACCGCAGCCGGCTTGTTGGCAGTTTCTCCGGGAGCGGTTTACCTTTCGCGCTACTTCATCCATGAATCATTATTTGTTTTCTTCACCCTGGGAATCGCGGTGGCGGCTCTCAAGTATTTCGAGAGTGGACGTCCAACCTACCTCATTCTGGCGTCAGTTTCGGCAGCGTTTCTATTTGCCACCAAGGAGACTGCTTTTGTTTCCGCGGCCGTCCTGTTGATCGCACTGTTGTTGACGCGCTCCTACGCGGCTTTCTTCAAAGGAGCGTTTGGCGCCGGTGGTAACAACAGAAAACATCAAAGCCGCAAAAAGGATGGCAGTGAACAGTCTCTGCGTTTTATCGAACGAGCAGGCGGGCCTGTCAACCTGGCCATCTGGCTAGGAACAGCGATCGGCATATTCATTCTCCTGAACATCTTTCTCTACTCTTCCTTTTTTAGAAACTATCCAAAGGGCGTTTGGGATGCACTGAAGACGTTTGAGATTTGGTCGAAGACGGGCAAGGAAGCCCACGTGCATCCATTCATGACTTATTTTTGGTGGCTGCTTCTCCAGGAGTCGCCGCTCCTGATACTTGGAGCCATCGGCGCAGCGTTGGCAGTGCTAAGACCTGCGAAGTCGTTTGCCCTCTTTGCATCACTGTGGGCCTTCGGTCTGATCACCGCATATTCTTTGATTGCCTACAAGACTCCGTGGCTTTGTCTAAACTTTATCGTTCCACTGGCTCTGTGTAGCGGAGTCGCCTTCGAGCGACTGTATGCAGAACTTGCCAAATGGGAAGCCGGCAATAGCCTTCGCGCGGTAATCATTGGTGGTGTCTTGCTCCTGGCCATAGGGCCATTGCCTGGTCTCGCCAGGGCCTTTGACAAGGCAGTCAGCAGCGGGCCTTCGTCAGATCAGGGAGCCGGCATGGTCCGAGTGCTTTCCGAGATGAGGCCGCATTGGAAGACTTTCATTCCGGGCTACCAGACGCTGGATCTTAATTTCATCAACTATGACAACGACGATGGGTACTACGTTTACGTCTACGCGCACACGCGCAGAGAAACACATAAATTAGTGGATGAAATAAATCGAATCGCCGAACGAACGCATCAAGGTGGTGAGACTGGAATCACAGTAGTCTCGCCAGACTACTGGCCATTGCCGTGGTACCTGCGCGATTACAGTAGGGTGGGCTATCACGGAAAGATCGTCGTCTCGAATGAACCGATCATTATTGCTTCGCAAGGTCAAGCCGATGAAGTTGAACAAACTTATGGCGATCGATATAAGCAGGTGAAATCAGGGTTTAACCCCACCGGTACTTTTCCGCTGCGTCCCGGTGTTGATCTGCTGCTTTATACGCGAAGAGAACTAATGCCATGAGCGTTGAACTCGGCTCGTTTAAATAACTAGTGCGAGGTTTCGCTAAGTCAGCGCGAGGTTTGAGAGTGATATATGAAAAAATACGGACCATTCCTGCTTATCGCAGTAGTGCTTATTCTCTCCGTGATCGCCGTAGTAATGCTCGTGAGATCCGGCAGTGAGACGGGCACATTTACGGGTGGAACACCCGAACCGGGACCAAAACCACCGGCTAAAACGACCGTCACTCTGGAAGAGTTTGGCGACTATCAATGTCCACCGTGTGGTCTACTTCACCCGACGCTCAAGAGTCTAAAGAGTGAGTTTGGCGCTAACCTTAATTTCATTTTCCGAAACCTGCCGCTAACCAACCTTCACAAGAATGCGATGTTAGCTGCTCAAACTGCCGAGGCGGCCAGGGTACAAAGCCGCTTCTGGGAGATGCACGACGTGTTATACGAAAACCAGAAACTATGGAGTGAAGAAGCCGATCCGAAGCCAATCTTTTTGAAATTTGCCCGCGACCTTGGTCTGGATACGGCACGGTTCGAACGCGATCTAAACAGTGCCGAAGTGAAAATGCGCATTCAGGCCGATCAGGACGCGGCTGCCAAGCAGGGAATTACGGGGACGCCAACCATCCTGATCGACGGACGTCGTTTGCGAGTTGAGGCCACTACGCCGGATGGGATTCGCAAGATCATCGAGGTCATGACGCCTAAGCCTTAGGCCTGCGGATGTCCGACACACTTTAAGTTTGTCGTAGCGGTGGATATAGGCAGTGAGGGATAGCACCGTTGGCGATGGGTTGTGGTATTCAACGAAACGACAAACTGAAGTGTGTCGGACATCCGGGTTACCAAGCCCCCAAACAGGCGCAACTTAAGCACTTTTGGTTAACTTTGCTGGCTGCTTCATTAAAGATAGCTAACCTCAAGTTCTGGTTGACATTCTAAGCAACTCCAACTTATATTGGCACACCCGTGCGCCGCCTCTTGGAAGTCACTTTCTTCTTGTTCCGAGCTTGGGCTTTATAGACGATTTCTTGCATGTTCAAACTGAAACGCCTCGAGATTACCGGTTTCAAATCCTTCGCGGACTA
>Ga0190274_10002237_pt1 | contig 11359 bp, 9 predicted proteins | sample Popmic531T_FD_133002 | JGI IMG/M metagenome (GOLD analysis project Ga0190274, IMG submission 133002) | Populus adjacent soil microbial communities from riparian zone of Yellowstone River, Montana, USA - 531 T | ecosystem: Environmental > Terrestrial > Soil > Riparian zone | place: USA: Montana...
CGCCTGCTCGCCGACTTCGACCTGCTCGAGTCCTGGCCCGAGCACGTGATCACGATGCAGCGCAACTGGATCGGCCGCTCCGAAGGGGCGGAGGTCGTCTTCCGCTGCGAGGAGCTGGAGCTCGACTTCCCGGTCTTCACGACCCGCCCGGACACCCTCTTCGGCGCCACCTTCTTCGTCCTCGCCCCCGAGCATCCCGAGCTGGAGCGCCTGGTCGCCGGCACTCCCGCCGAGGAGGCGGTGCGCGAGTACGTCAACAGGGTCGGCCGCGAGTCGGCCGAGGAGCGCGGCGCCGAGGACCGGGAGAAGACCGGCGTCCCGCTCGACCGCAGCGTCGTCAACCCGGTCAACGGCGAGGAGATCCCGATGTTCGTCGCCGACTACGTGCTGATGGAGTACGGGACCGGGGCGATCATGGCGGTGCCCGGCCACGATTCCCGCGACTACGAGTTCGCCCAGAAGTTCGGGCTGCCGATCAGACGGGTGATCGACGGCAGCGACCCGGAGGTCGCCCGCGACGAGCAGGGCCTTCCCTATCCCGGCGACGGCCCGATGGTCGGCTCCGGTCGCTTCGACGGCAAGGGCAATCGCGACGCCTACGAGGAGATCGTCGAGTGGCTGGGCTCCGAGGGCCGCGGTGAGCCCTCGGTCAACTACCGCCTGCGCGACTGGCTGGTCTCGCGACAGCGCTACTGGGGGGCGCCGATCCCGATCGTCTACTGCGAGCGGTGCGGGACGGTTCCCGTTCCCGACGAGCAGCTGCCGGTCGAGCTGCCCGAGATCGAGGACTACGCGCCGCAGGGCAAGAGCCCGCTGGCGGCGGCCGAGGACTGGGTTGCGACCGAGTGCCCCAGGTGCGGCGGCCCCGCCCGGCGCGAGACCGACACGATGGACACCTTCGTCGACTCCTCCTGGTACTTCGTCCGCTACCTCGACGCTCGCGACGAGGGGGCGGCCTGGGATCGCCGCGCCAGCGACCACTGGCTCCCCGTCGATCAGTACATCGGCGGCGTCGAGCACGCGATCCTGCACCTGATGTACGCCCGCTTCTTCACCAAGGCGCTGGCGGACATGGGCCAGCTCGACGTGCAGGAGCCGTTTGCCAACCTCTTCGCACAGGGGATGATCACCCGCGACGGGGCGAAGATGTCGAAGTCGAAGGGCAACACCGTCAGTCCCGGCGACTACGTCGAGCGCTACGGAGCCGACACCGCTCGCACCTACGTTTGCTTCATGGGCCCGCCTGAGCGCGGGGGCGACTGGTCCGACGAGGGCGTCGAGGGCGTCAACCGCTTCCTCTCCCGCCTCTGGCGACTCTGTGGCGAGGTCGAGGAGCGGACCGCCGCCGTCGACCCCGGACCGGCTGCGGAGGGCGAGGCACGCGAGCTGCTCGCCAAGGCCCACTGGGCGATCGACAAGGCGACCCGGGACTTTCAGCGCGGCTTCCAGTTCAACACCGCGATCTCGGCGGTGATGGAGCTGGTCAACGAGGCCTACCGGCTCAAGGAGGGCCTCTACGGCAGCCCCGAGGGGGACGCGGCGATCCGGTTCGCGACCGCGACCGCCGCCTCGCTGATCTTTCCCTTTGCGCCGCACCTGGGCAGCGAGGTGTTCGAACGCCTGACCGGCGAGCGAGTCTGGGAGCGACCCTGGCCGCTCGCCGACCCGGAGCTGCTCAGCAGCGACACGGTGACCCTGATCGTCCAGGTCAACGGCAAGCTGCGCGACCGGATCGAGGCGCCCGCGGACGCCGGCAAGGAGGAATTGCTGGCGCTGGCCAAGGCGAGCGCGAAGGTCGGCGCCCACCTCGACGGCAAGGAGATCGTCAAGGAGATCGTCGTCCCGGGCAAGCTGGTCAACCTGGTCATTCGCTGAGGCGCAGCCGTCCGGTCACACGGGTCCGGGCCGCTATCTGGTACAAAGCGCGCCGATGCTCGTCAGGCGTTTCGAGGACGCACCAGTTGAGGCATGGCACCGGCTGCGCACGCATGTCCTCATGGACGCGGGCGAACTCGGCTCCCGGAACCTGTCCGTCACCTGGCTCTCGGTTCCGGCCGGGGCCGAGCAGACCCTGCGCTCCCACGAGGAGTCCGAGCAGGCCTACGTCGTCGTCCGCGGCGCCGGCACGATGTCGGTGGCGGGCGACACCCAGCAGGTGGGCGAGGGCGACCTGATCATGGTTCCGCCCGCGACCGAGCACTCGGTCGCCAACGACGGCGAGGCGGAGTTCTCCTGCCTCTCGATCCAGTCGCCGCCGGTCGCCGCCGCCGAGCTGTACAGCGATCAGTTGGCCGAGATTTCCGGCTACGACGACGACTGAGGCGCGATAAGCGGCGCATCTCGGCGTCCTCGGTCGAGCTGATCGGGTCACGCACGGAGTGCGCTCCCCTCGCAGCTCTCCCTGCGTCCACCGACCTGCTTGCTTCTCGCGCCTCAGTCGAGTGAGAGTTATTTGAAATAGCGCACCACGCGTGCGTTGGGTCGAGACAGCATCGGGATATGCCCGAGCTGAGCCGGAGTCAGGTCGTCGTCTACGGCGCGATTGCCGTGGCGCTGCTGCTGGTCGGGGCGAGGGCGATCAGGGCGGAGGATGGGGCCGAGCAGTCCTTTGCCGCCGGTTCGGCAGCCGCATCCTCCTCCGGTGACGGCTTCAGCCTCAGCGGCCAGGCCTCCGATCTCGTCGTCGACGTCGCCGGCGCCGTCCAGCGGCCCGGCGTCTACCGGCTGCCCGCGGGAAGCCGGGTCGAGGACGCGGTGAAGCGGGCTGGTGGGGCCACCGCGGAGGCAGAGCTGGAAGCGCTCAACCGGGCTGCCCGTCTTGCCGACGGGCAACAGGTTGTGGTGCCAGAGCGCGGACCGGGGGGCGTTGCCGTCGTCGGCACCGGGGGTGAAGAGGACGGGCCGATCAGTCTCGGCACCGCCACCGTCGAGCAGCTCGACACGATCGACGGCATCGGGCCGGTGACGGCAGAGGACATCGTCGACTTCCGCGACCTCCACGGCGGTCTCGCCTCGGTCGATCAGCTCGACCAGGTGAGCGGCATCGGGCCGGCGACGATGGAGTCGCTGCGCGCCCGGCTGCAGCCGTAGGGCCGGCGCGGTGCCCTCGCCGCGCCCGCCGCTGCCGGTCCTGGTCGGGATCGCGCTCCTGGTTGCCATCGCGCTCGTCCGCAGCGACCAGATCCGCGAGCGGGCCGAGGTGGGCCTGGGGCGCGGGATGCCGGCGCGCGAGGCCGAGCTCGCGCGCGGCTTCGTGCTCGGCGAGGACGAGGGAATCGACGCCACGACGACGGAGGACTTCCGCCGCGCCGGGCTCAGCCACCTGTTGGCGGTCTCGGGCCAGAACGTGATGCTGCTGGCGCTGCTGGCGATGCCGGTGCTCGGGGCGCTCGGGATTCCTCTGCGGGAGCGCCTGGTCTGGGTGCTGGGCCTGATCGCCGTCTACGTACCGCTGGCGGGAGCCGGTCCCTCGATCCAGCGTGCCGGCGTGATGGGCGCGGCCGGTCTGCTGGCGACGCTGGCCGGACGGCGGGCCTCGCGCCTCTACGCGCTGGCGCTGGCGCTGGTCGTGACGCTGGCGGTCGATCCCGGTGTCGCCGCCGACGTCGGCTGGCAGCTCAGCTTCGCCGCCGTGGCCGGGATCTTCGCGCTGGCGGCGCCGCTGCGGGAGGCGATCGTGGCGCGCATCGGCACGGGCGGCTGGCGCCGTGCCCTGGCCGAGGGCATCGCGGTGACGATCGCCGCCACCCTGGCGACGGCGCCGTTGATCGCCTTCCACTTCGAAACGCTCTCGACCACGACCCTCGTCGCCAACGTGCTGGCGATGCCGGCGGTGGCGCCGGCGATGTGGCTGGGGATGGCGAGCGCCGCCGCCTCCCAGGTTCCCGGGCTGCCGGTCGAGCCATTGAACTGGCTCGCCGCGCTGCCGCTTGCCTACGTCGCCCAGGTGGCGTCCTGGTGCGGGCGGCCGAGCTGGGCCGAGGTCCAGGTCGCGCTGGGCGGTGGTGGCCTCGCCGGCGCCTACCTCACGCTCGCCGCCGGCGCCCTGCTGATTCCATCGCTGGCACGCAGGCGGCGACTGGCGGCGGCGCGTAGGAGCGCGACCCCCAGCGTCAATGGCGCCTTTGTCGCTCGTGAGGCGACAAAAGCGCCACGGCGCCGAGGCGGCTGGCACCTTGCCGTCGCCCTTGCGGTGCTGGCGATGGTCGTGTCGCTCTGGCCGGCGGGAGGTGGCTCGGCGGCTGCGGGGCCGGCGAATGGGCTGCGTATCGAGATTCTGGACGTCGGCCAGGGCGACGCGATCCTCCTGCAGCCCGCCCACGCCCCGGCGGTTCTGGTCGACGGGGGGCCACCGGGCGACGACCTCGCCGGCAAGCTGGCGGAGGCTGGCGTCGAGCGCCTCGGTGCTGCCATCGTCACCCATGACCAGTCCGATCACGCCGCCGGCATCGAGGAACTGCTGGGGCACTTCCCGGTCGCCCGGCTCGTCTATGCGCGACTCGGGCCGCCCGAGCTCGAAGCGGCCAGGGCCGCCGGCGCTGTCACCATGCGCGCCGCGGCCGGCGGCGAGCTGCGTTCGGGCGACCTCCGGCTCGAGATCCTCTAGCCACCGCACGAGCTGCTGAGCGAGCCGGCACCCGGCGTCGATCCCAATCAGCTGGCCCTGGTGGTCCTCGCCCGCTGGCACGACTTCTCGATGCTGCTCAGCGCCGACGCCGAGGCCGAGTCGGTCCCGCTCGACCCCGGCCCGGTCGACGTCCTCAAGGTCGCCCACCACGGCAGCGACGACGCCGGCCTGGACGAGCTGCTGGACCGCACGAGACCTCGCTTGGCGGTGATCTCGGTCGGTGCCGGCAACCCCTACGGTCACCCGACCGCGGCGACGCTCGCGACCCTTTCCGCCCACGGGGTTCGCACTCTGCGGACCGACCTCGACGGCGAGGTCGTCATCGACGCCGGCCGCCACGCCATCGTCGTTGCCGGCGATGTCGGATCCGGACTCGACGGATGACCCAATCGAAACTGAGAGTTCCTGCCCGAGGCGTTATCGCCCTGGCAGGTCCCTGCCGATGCCTCACCAGATGCTCTCTCGGAGAGGACAGCTGCTGTCAATGTTGCCGTCCAGGCCCAGCTTCGCAGGCCATGGACTGTTCGAAAGGCTGCGCAGCACAGCGTTCGCCCTGCTCGGCACCACCGCCGCCATGGCGTTGGGCCTGGTCGCGCTTGCGGCCCACCAGGGCTGGCCCGACTTCCCGATCGTGCCGATCCCCGGCGACAAGGCGAAGGTGGGAATGCTGGACAGTCCCGTCGCGCGGGCCGCCAATACGCCTGGGGGCGAGCGGGTGGGCGCCCGCGCCGACGTGCAGCCCGCAGCGTCCCGGAGCCGGAAAGGCTCGTTTGGGGAGACCGGCTTTCTCGGATCGCGCCGACGCACCGGGCCGCCGCCCGCTGCCTCCGTTGGCATCCCCGCCGGCGTAGAGGCGGCACCGGCACCGGTGAGCGGAAGCCCGACTTCGTCGGCACCACAGCAGCCCGCCCCAGCCCCCACCTCGAGTCCGGCTTCGCCCCTCCCCGCGCCCTCTCCGACTCCGTCCGCGCCGCCGGTGGCCACCGTCAGCTCGCCCGGCAAAGGACACGCCTACGGAAAACTGAAGACCGGGCCGCCGCCGAAGCCGGTCCATCCCGCCCCTCCAGCCACGCCGTCGCTCCCCACGGCCACGCCGTCGCCGCCACCCACCGTCCCCGCCCCGCCGGCGTCCCAGGAGGTCAGCGAAGGTCCCGGCCAGGGGCATGGCCACGCCTACGGCCACGGCAAGTAGCTGCGCCTGGAAGGCCGCACCGGCATCTAGACTCGCCACGTGGCCGAGGAGATGCGAGCGCTGTACCTGATCGCCGGCACCGACGGGGCGAAGATCGACGCCACCCGGGGCCGCCTGCGGGCGCGTGCCGAACGCGAGGCCGGGGCCGATGCGCTGGAGGTCTTCGAGCCCGGTGAGGGGCGGGGGATGCCCGACCACGAGGCGCTGCTGGCGGCGATTCCGGCGATGTCGCTGATGGACTCCCGTCGCTACCTGCTGGCCGACGGGGTCGAGCGCTGGCGCGACCGCCAGCTCGAGGCCGTCGCCGCGGCCGTCGCCGAGCTGCCGCCCGACCTCACCCTGGTCCTGATCTCTCGCGCCAAGGCGCCAGCGAAGCTGTCGAGGGCGGTAAAGGCCGCCAAAGGCGAGATCCACGAGTTCGAGGCTCCGAAGGCGCGCGAGATGCCACGCCTGTTGGTCACCGAGGCGGAGCGGCTCGGTTTCCGCCTCGAGCCCACCGCGGCCCGCCTCTTAGTCGAGCGCATGGGCGCCGGCCCGGTTCGCCTGCAGCATGAGCTGCAACGACTGGCGCTGTGGGCCGGGCAGGGGGGAGAGGTCACCGCCTCCGACCTCGAGGCGATGATCGCCGATACCTCCGAGGCCGCGGTCTGGTCGCTCTCCGACGCCCTGCTCGAACGCGACGCCGCCACCGCGCTGCGGATCGGCGAGCGGCTGATCGACCAGGGTGAGAACGTGACCGGGTTGATCTACGGCCTCGCCTCGCGCCTGCGCAGCGCCTGCACCGCTGCCGGCCAGCTGGCCGAGGGAATCTCCCCCAAGCAGGTCGAGGCGTCGCTGAAGATGCACCCCTACGCCGCCAAGCAGCTGGTCGCGCGCCTGCGCAACACCGACGTCGGCCAGCTGCGCGCGGCTACGGAGGCGCTGGCGGAGCTGGAGCTCTGGTGCCGTGGCGGCGCCGACTACGGCGACGAGCTGGCCCTCACCCTTGCCCTCAGGCGAGCGGCGGGAGCTACGGCTGCGGCCTGACTACTTGGCGGCAGCGGCCGCGACACGCGCGGCTTTGGACTTCTTGCGGGCACCGGTGTTCTTGTGCATTGCGCCCTTCTGCACGGCCTTGTCGATCTTCGAGACGAGATCGCGTTCCTCGCTGGCGATCGCGCTGGCGTCGCCGCCCTCGACCGCGCTCTCGAGGCGCCGGAAGTGGGTCTTCACGGTGCTCGTGAGCAGCCGGTTCTCAACGCGCTCGCGCTCGCTGCGTAGGATCCGCTTCTTCTGTGAGGCTATGTTGGCCATGAGTCAAGTGCCGGAGCCGACGCCGTGCCAGCTCCAGGCGGCCGCCGACTATAGCGACTGAGACATAGAACCAGCTTGGAGACGCCCAAGGCACCTGACACCCCCGGAGACGACCAGCGGGCGGCGATCGACGCCGACGCCGCGGTCCGCGCCGCCGAGGCGTTCGACCCCGGCGAGGAAACGACCGGCGAGCCCGCTCCGGGTCGCCAGGCGGGCCGGATCGCCCGTTCCACCGCCTTCTTCTCGATCGCGACGGCGGCTTCCCGCGTCGCCGGGCTAGTCCGCGAGATCGTCGCCGCCAGCTTTTACGGCATCAGCGGCCCGATGTCGGCCTTCACGATCGCCTTCCAGGTCCCCAACCTGATCCGCAGTCTCTTCGCCGACGCCGCCCTGCAGCCGGCCTTCGTGCCGGTCTTCACCGAGCAGCTGGAGCAGAAGAACTACCGCGAGGCGTTCCGGCTGGCCTCGACCCTGCTGCTGATCGTGACCATGGTCCTGGGCGCCATCACGGCTGCCTTCATCCTCGCCGCGCCGGTCGTGATGCCGCTCTTCGCACCCGGCTTCAAGGGCGAGATTCTCGACCTCACGATTTCCCTCTCGCAGGTGCTCTTCCCGATCCTGGTCCTGCTCGGGATCAGCGGCATCGTCGTCGGCGTCCTCAACAGCTACGACCGCTTCGGCGCCTTCGCGATCGCGCCGCTGTTTTGGAACCTGACGATCATCGCCGTGCTCGTGCTCGTCGAGCCGCTCTTCCACGGCCAGAACCGCATCTACGCCTACGCGATCGGCATTCTCGCCGGCACCCTGGTGCAGCTGCTGATTCCCGTCTTCGACCTGCGCAACACCCCGTTCAAGTTCAACTGGAGCTTCGAGTGGCGGCACCCCGGGGTGCGCCGGGTGCTGCTGCTGATGCTGCCGGTGACGATCAGCCTCGGCCTGATCAACTTCAACCTGCTGATCAACAGCTTCTTCGGCAGCCTCGTCAGCGACGAGGCGCCGGCGGCGATCGACAAGGCCTTCCGCATCTACCAGCTGCCGCAGGGGATCTTCTCGGTGGCGATCGCGACGGTCCTCTTCCCGACCCTGGCTCGCTTCGCCAGCCGGGGCGCGATCGACGACCTGCGGGCGACCCTGGCCAACGGGATGCGTCAGATCCTCTTCGTCCTCGTCCCGGCCGCGGCCGCCGTGCTGGCGCTCTCGGAGCCGATGATCCGTCTCGTCTACCAGCGCGGTGCCTTCGACGCGGCGGAGACGACGCTGGTCGCGACGGCGCTCTTCTGGTTCGCCTTCTCGCTGCCGACCAACGGCCTCTATCTGCTGCAGACGCGGACCTTCTTCAGCCTCCAGCGTCCCTGGATGGCCACCGGCCTGGCGGGATTCGACCTCGCCGTCTCGACCCTGTCCGCCTTCGCCCTCTACAAGCCCTTCGGAACCGGCGGGATCGTCGCCGGCACGGGCATCGGCACGATCGCCGCCGCCGCCGCCCAGGCGCTGGTTCTGCGGCGGGAGCTGGGCGGACTGGAGCTGGGAAGACTGTTCTTGACCACGGCCCAGATCCTGCTCGCCTCGCTGGCCCTGGCCGCGGCGAGCTATGGCGTCTGGCACCTCCTCGACGGCGCTCTCGGGCGCGGCCTCTTCGGCGAGATCGTCTCCCTCGGCGGCGGGCTCGCCGTCGGCGCCCTCGTCTACCTCGGAGTCGCCCGCCTGTTCCGCATCGCCGAGCTCGAGCAGATCGTGCGCCTGCTGCGGCGGCGCTAGATGCTCGGCCCCGGCCGCTACCTACTGGGAGTCGCGGAGATCGCCCTGCTGGTCGGCTTCGCCTGGCTGGGGGCCAGCCGCGTTCGCCTGCGACTGCTTCCACGGATCGAGGGGGTCCCTGCTCACCTGGCCACCGGTGTCCTCGCGCTTGCTCTCCTGATCTTGGTCGCCGAGGTGCTCGGGACCATCTCCCTCCTCGAGCCCGCGCCGTATCTGATCGCTGTCGCCGTGGCGGGACTTGTCCTGCGGTTGTGCGTCAAGACCCCAGGCGCAGCTTCTGCGGGTGGCGCGGTGGCGGGGGTCCCCCGCGGCGCGGAGGCGGCTCCGCCGCCGAGCACCGTGGGGGATGCCGCCGCGACAGGACCCGCAGTTGCCGGCCCCGGTCCCTCGACTCTCGCCACCGCCATCACCCTGTCCATCGCCGCCGTCGCCGTGATCCACTTCGCCGCCGGTGTCCGCCTGCGCCTCGGCACCGGCATGACCGGCTTCGATTCCACCTGGTACCACGGCCCGTTCGCCGCCGGTTTCTTCCAGAGCGGCAACACCCTCGACCTCCACTTCATCGCCCCCCAGTTCCTCGCCTGGTTCTACCCGGCGAACGGCGAAATCTTCCACTCGGTGGGGATGCTTGCGTTTGAGCGAGACCTGCTGTCGCCGCTGCTGAATCTGGGCTGGTTCCTGGGTTGCCTGGTGGCCGCCTGGTGCATCGGGCGGCCCTACCGGGTCGCTCCCTGGTCGCTGGGGTTGGGGGCGATCGCGCTCAGCGTGCCGGCGCTGGCGGACCAGGCTGGGGAGGCGCGGAACGACATCGTCGGGATCTTCTTCCTGCTCGCCGCGGTCGCGATTGCCCTCAGCGCCTGGGCGCTCAGAGGGGACGGCGAGAAGGGGCTCTCGACCGGGCCGTTGATCGTGATCGGTCTTGCTGCCGGCTTGGCGGCAGGGACCAAGCTCAACTTCCTGCTGCCGGCGGCGGTGTTGGTGGTGGGGCTCGTCGCGATCGCCCCCCGCGGCGGCAGAGGGCGGGCGCTTGCGGCCGCCGGGCTGGCGGCCCTCGCCGGCGGTGGCTACTGGTATCTGCGCAACCTCGTCCACACGGGTAACCCGATGCCCTGGATTCACCACCTCGGCCCGATCTCGCTACCGGCCCCCGAGCAGGCGCTGGGTGGCCGCGAAGCGCACAGCGTCCTCGGCTATCTCGGTGACGGGACCGTCTGGTCCGACTGGTTCCTCCCCGACCTGCACAGCGGCTTCTGGTTTCTCTGGCCAGTCCTGGCCGTCGCCGCGCTCGCCGGCCTCGTTCTCTGCCTCGATCCCCGCGGCCAACGGTTCCGCGGTTCGAAGTCCACGGATGACGTGGAAAAGGAACCGCGCAACGGACGGGAGGCTGGCCGGGACCCCGCCTTGGCTGTCGCCGGCCTCGTCGGCCTCGCGACCGCGTTCGCCTGGCTCGTCGCCCCGACCTCCGCCTCCGGCCCCGACGGCATGCCCCGCGGCTTCGAGTCCGGCCTCCGCTACCTGGCCCCGGCCCTGGTCCTCGGCCTCGCGCTGCTCCCGGCGACGCCGTTTCTACGCCCGCGCTTCGCCCGTCTCTCCTTCCCTTTGACTTTGGTCGCCCAGAGGGCGACCAAGGACAAACGGAAGGTGCGATCTGGGTTGGGCTGGGGAGTGGCTGTCGTCCTAGGCCTGTTGACGGTGGCGATTGGCTATTCGATCCAGCACCACTACTTGGAGAGCCGCTACTCCGATCCCACCTTCACCACGCCCGGCCTCAATGCCGCCTTCGCCTGGGCCGACGACATCAGCGACGCCCGCGTCGCTACCACCAGCACCCGCCAGTACCCCCTCTTCGGCACCGACCTCTCCAACCACGTCCAGTTCGTCGGCGCAGAGACCGCCCACGGCGGCTTCGAGGCCCCGTCCACGTGCCAGACCTGGCGGCGTGAGCTCAACCAGGGTCACTACGACTACGTAATCGCCACCCGCGACCGTCTCGAACCCGGTAAGCCCCCATACCCACCGCAGGCCCGCTGGACCGAAGGCCCCGCAGCCCAACCCATCCTGAGAAAGCCGCCGACGGTCGTATTCGAGCTCAACGGCGACCTCGAGCCCTCGGCGTGCAGGAGTTAGGGCGAGCGGACTCCGCTTTCTTCAGCTAAAGAACGGCCGCGGTCCATGATGCGCCGCTGGCGGCCTGGGCCTCACCGGCGGGTGGCGCGGTGGCGGGGGTCCCCCGCGGCGCGGAGGCGCGCAGCGCCGAGCACCGTGGGGGATGCCGCCGCGACAGGACCCGCCGGCCGACCGCCCCCGTCCCTCATACTTCCGCCCGTCCATGGACCGCATCCGCAACTTCTCGATCATCGCCCACATCGACCACGGCAAGTCGACGCTGGCCGACCGCATCCTCGAGGTCACCGGCGCCGTCGACCCGAAGAAAATGCAGGCGCAGATGCTCGACTCGATGGACCTCGAGCGCGAGCGCGGGATCACGA
>Ga0190274_10002238_pt1 | contig 11358 bp, 7 predicted proteins | sample Popmic531T_FD_133002 | JGI IMG/M metagenome (GOLD analysis project Ga0190274, IMG submission 133002) | Populus adjacent soil microbial communities from riparian zone of Yellowstone River, Montana, USA - 531 T | ecosystem: Environmental > Terrestrial > Soil > Riparian zone | place: USA: Montana...
ACTTATCAATGGAAGAAAAACGGAGTTGTCATTGCGGGTGCTACAGGATATATGCTTCCCGTTTCCACCTCCGGGTCATACACAGTAACGGTTACGAATACATGCGGTACTGTAGTCTCAAACCCTGTGACAGTTACTATTTCTACAACACTACCATCAATACCCGGTACCATTACTACATCAGGTGGAGGAGTAAAAGTGTGTCCGGGTGAATCACGAACTTATTCTATCAACAGCATTGGTAACGCAACTTCATACACCTGGACTGCGCCTCAAGGTGGGGTAATTCAGTCAGGACAAGGCACCACTTCAATTGTGGTTGCCTATAATTCCGGATTTACGGTAAATGATACACTTCGTGTAAAATCCAATAATATTTGTGGAAGCAGTAACACCAGGAAACTTGTAGTTGCCCGTAACAACCCTGCCAAGCCATCCGTGATTTCAGGGAGCAATTTTGGACTTTGCAATGCAACCGCAATTCCTTATTCAGTTTTAAACGTATCCGGCATTACTTACAACTGGTATTTTTCAGTTCCAAATACTTCGATCGTTTCAGGACAGGGCACCAATGCAATTACAGCAAATTATACAGCAGGATTTCTTTCCGGCATTTTAAATGTAACTGCTTCTAACGCCTGTGGAATAAGTGCAGTCCGACCACTTTCAGTGTATGCAAAACCCGGCACTCCTGCTTCAATAACCGGTCCTGCCCAGGTTTGTGTGAACCAGCAGAATGTTCCGTACTCTATTAATCCAATTCCCGGTGCCACGACTTATACCTGGACAAGCCCAATAGGGGCTACAGTTTCAAACGGAATTATTACTGCAAACACGATTACCTCCAATGCGACTTCAGTGCTGGCTGATTTTGCGGCTACTGCCGGAAATATCAGGGCCAGGGGTAATAACGTATGTGCTTCGGGAAGCTACTATACTTTGGCTGTTACATTCAATTGCAGGGAATCCGGTGCCGAAACCGACGATGAAACAATCAGCGTATATCCCAACCCGTTTGATGATGAATTGACAATTACCGCAAGCGGATTCACAGAAGCCAGAATTTTTGACACCCGGGGCAGACTTGTTTTTATTTCACAATTAGACGCAACTATACATACATTCAGCCCTGAACTTCCTGACGGAGCTTACATGATCACACTGATCTCAGCAACTGAGACAAAAACATACCGGCTGGTCAGGATTGGTAATTCCGAAAAAAATTAATCACGAGGAGAAAGTTGTAAATCACCAAAAAATGAGTGAAAATGGTATTGACTAACCTTTTGCTAAGCATAAATAAATTACATTAGTAAAAAATAACAATTTATGATGGATTTTAAAAGGATACTACCAGTATTGTTTAGTCTGTTTTTATTAACGAATGACGGATTTTCCCAACAAAGTTTTATAATGCAATACGATGACATATTTACATCACAGATTTATCAAAATGACCAAATAAAAATAGCTGCTTGTGCTGACGGAGGTTATGGGATAACCTGGACTGCTAATTCATATTCCACTCCTTTTATAATTAAAACCGATTCAAATGGTATTGTTCAATGGTATAAGCATTATCCAATCACAGCACCAAGTCTACAAGATGTATACGGATTTGATATTATGGCAACAGCCGATTCGGGATTTTTTTATTGTAGCAAACAGCAAAACAATATGTTTGGTGGTTTTGAAAAAAGTATACTGTACAAACTGAACATTTTAGGAAATATTGAACATACAGTTGAAACAGACTGGGGTAGTTTTGGCACCAATAGTTATCATGTTGGATTCAATGACTATAATTCCAGCTCCAATATTTTTACTTCAGGGGTCAGCGAATATCATTATAATGGAACCAATGGTTCATGCTGTTACCAAACTGCAATGGCAAGATTTGACTCCCAGTTAAATGTTGTGAAAGCTGTGGAATTTACGGATTCATCCGCCGCTCAAAAAAGAATAAATGTGGTTAAAGAAGTGAATTTGAATGGAACTTTAGTTGGTTATCTATTATTAGGATCACTCACATATTCCTCAAACACACAGTGTATTTTAACAGATACTTCAGGGAATATTTTATGGAGCAATACTTTCGAATACCGGGAAGCGGATGATGTGATTCAAAAGGACAGTTCATTTTATATCCTGGCAAATAGTAATGCCGGCAGTGTTAACCGTTCATACATTCACAAGATAGATTTTTTTGGCAACACTGAGTTTTTTAAGGTTTTTAATTCTACCGCCAGACTGGAATTAAATAAAATAATGGAGAGTGGTACCGGTACTTATTACATATCAGGACTTTTCAATTATCAGGGTTTGATTATTGAAATTGATACTTCCGGAATTATATTGCAATCATTAAAAGGAATAGAAACTACTTACAGATTTGCCTCAATAGATCCAATAACAAAAGCTTTTTTATTCACTAAAAACTTTTCCACTTCAGGGACTTCAGGCTTCCAGTTTTTGAAAATATATATTAATAACCCTGCCTGCTCTTTTAATGTGTTTACATTATCAACATCTGATACATTGGTTATGAATTATGGTTCAATAGTTTATTCTTATAATTACAATCTGCCCACAGTAACTGTTTCTCATGGCCAAATTTCACCGTTTTATACTACTATACCCATTTGCGGACCACTTGCTTTGAATGAAATGAAAGAAGATTATAAATTAATAATCTCACCAAATCCTGCTTCTGATGTAATTAACATCAGCACAAACGAACCCGGAAATGCAAAGAATTTAATTGTAATTTATGGAATAGCAGGAAATGAAATATGCCGTTTCGAGGATCAGGATAACCAAACTGAGATAAATGTAAAAGACTTTGCGAAAGGCATGTATTTTATCAGTCGATTCAACGATGATTCAAAAGTAACCGGTAAATTTATTGTTCAATAAAATTTACATGATTATAACTTTTTTCGTTGCAATTTTCTGACCATCTTCTATTCTGATATAATAGGTGCCAGGTGTGTAATTTTCACAGTTAAGAATTATATGATCTTCATTTCTTATCGTGTTAGTATACAACTGCTGACCTAAAACTGAAAATAAGGTGTAAGTTCCTTTTTTTATTTCGTCATTTAAAGTTATATTCACTAAACCGGTTGAAGGATTTGGAAAAATGTTGAAATCTAAAATATTATCAATTGACCCAATTCCGTTAGGAAGATTACTTATCGCAATTCTATATATGGAACTTCCCTCTGTTCCGGCATACATATTTATTGAATCGTGACTAAATATATTCACACGATAATCCATCAATCCTGAATTTAATGTCGACCATGTAATTCCGTAGTCAAGCGAATAATAAAGGCCATTATTTTTTATTCTTCCTACCAAAAGTTCCCCTACAAATTCAAGTTGCATAACCCAATCAGGAAATTGATTGTTTTTCAAATACCAAACATCTCCATGGTCATAGGAAGCATACACACCATAGCGGGTGCCTGCATATAGTACTGAATCGTGATAGGTGAGCCCAAACACATTTTGGCTCATTGAAGGGAGGGCCAGATTGGTTTTAAACACCCAACTTAAACCATCATTGTTAGATGTATACACACCAATTGGAGTAGCTGCATACACTAGTGAATCTGTTGATTCAAACCTGGAAATAGGAGTGCTTACTATTCCAATATTCCATGGAATCCAAACATTTCCATGATCATTGGTCATATAAATATCCTGATAGGCATTCGCGATGATAACAGTATCGCTTTTAACCATCATACCAACTCCTCCATACATGCCATTACTTTTTGCAACCCAGGTTATACCGGTATCCGACGAAAGATACATTGGCTCATATGTGTCACCAGTACTTGCGAAAAAGGACGTATCATCATAAAGGAGATAGGAAGTAGTAACTGGAGCAGTGCTCATACCATTAACAGGATTGAAAGTTGCTCCGGTATCTGAAGAATAAATTACATGACCCGGATAAGCTCCTGCAACAACTCTTGAACCAGCACTATAGATCGATACTATTTTGTTGATACACATTCCGGAAGTATATAAAGTCCAGGTTGCAGTTGAATCCAGACTTCTATGAACTCCTGTTGACGAGCAGGCAAATATGGTATCTCCCATTTTTGCAAAACCATCTGTTTTAAATCCGGGAGATACCACTGCAGTTATCCAGGTAGCTCCCAAATTGATTGATTTTTTAATATTATTCCCGATCGAAATAAAAATTGTGGAATCAATAAAAGTCATGGCATATACCTGGCTGCAACAATAAGAGTTTGCCCAGCTGGCTCCCATATTAACGGAACGGTAAGCGCCATCACTCTGCGTTGCAGCCATGATTACAGAATCAATTACTAAAATTGAAGTAACATTAACATTGGATGTCAGGAAATTACTCCAGGTTACTCCATTGTCAGGAGACACATGAATACCGGTACCTGCACCAGCAAAGACATAATTTCCGGCTATTTCAACACATTTGACTACAGATGGTGGTGCACCGGGTGCTGTTATTTTTGACCACGAAACACCGCTGTCTGAAGAATGATACAATCCAAAATTGACTCCACTATCAGTTCCGCAGTAAATATTGGTTCCTGAAACAGCAATAGATGAAATATTCAGATTACCAATATTCGAGTTTAGTGATGTCCATGTGAGTCCATCATCAGATGAAATAAAAATGCCTCCATCACAACCTGCATATATGTCATTTCCGTATGAAGCAAGACAACTTATCGGACTATATTTTGTTGGCAACCCGTTGTTTCTGACAATCCAGGTAACTCCTGAATCTGCTGAAAAATATATGCCTCCTGTGGTTCCGGCAAACAAACCTGATGGAGTAGATTCAGCGCAATAAACTATACCTCCTTCAAGACTTGTAAGCTGCTGCCATTGCGCATGGGTCGATGATGTAAAAAAAAGAACAATTAAAATTGCAATAAAAGAACAGTATTTCATCATGCTTGTTTTTAAACGTGACTTTAAAGCATAGGGTAAGCGGTATTAAAAATACACTTTATCTGCTACTTACTGATCATTTTCTTAATATCATTCAATTTCATCAATGCCTCCACAGGTGTGAGCGTGTTGATATCGGTTTTCACAATTTCTTCCCTGATTTGTTCCAGTAACGGATCATCCAGTTTGAAGAAGCTAAGTTGAAATGCTTCCTTTTCGGCAGATTTGGTAGCAGTTTTTACCAACTCAGCATTGCTGTGAGCCTTCTCAAGCAACTCAAGCATTTGATTCGATTTCTGAATAATGCGGGCAGGCATTCCGGCCATTTTAGCCACATGAATTCCGAAACTATGTTCGCTTCCTCCCGGAACCAGCTTTCGCAGAAAAAGAATTTTCTGTCCTGTTTCCTTTACGGAAACATGGAAATTCCGGATGCGCGACAAACTACCGGCAATTTCATTCAGCTCGTGATAGTGTGTTGCAAATAAAGTTTTCGCTCTTGCGGAAGGGTGCTCGTGAATATAATCAGCAATCGCCCAGGCAATCGAAATACCATCGTAAGTAGAAGTACCACGACCAATTTCGTCAAGAATCACAAGGCTCCGTGGTGAGAGGTTATTAAGAATGCTAGCCGTTTCATTCATCTCCACCATGAAAGTAGATTCCCCTGAAGAAATGTTATCGGATGCACCCACACGGGTAAAAATTTTATCGACCATTCCGATTGATGCAGAGCGGGCAGGAACAAAACTCCCGATTTGCGCCATCAGCACTATGAGTGCAGTTTGGCGAAGCAGTGCCGATTTACCCGACATATTCGGACCGGTAATAATAAGCATCTGTTGGTTTTCAGGATCCAGGTACACATCATTTGCAACATAACTTTCACCGGGCTGCAATTGCTTTTCCAGAACCGGGTGCCTGCCATCTTTGATATCGAGTATGAGCGTATCGTCAAGATGGGGGCGGGTGTAATTATTTTCCAGAGCGATGTTCGAAAAGGAGAGGAGGCAATCGAGCCTTGCCACACAATATGAGTTGATCTGCACAGGGGAGATGTAATCAGAAATTTTAAGTACGAGGTCATTAAAAATCTGCTCTTCATGAGTCAGGATTTTTTCTTCCGCACCCAGAATTTTTTCTTCGTAAATTTTTAACTCTTCAGTAATGTAGCGTTCCGCATTTACCAGTGTTTGTTTGCGGGTCCAATCTGTGGGAACTTTGCTTTTATGCGAATTGGTTACTTCAATATAATACCCGAACACATTGTTGAATGAAATTTTCAGTGATGTAATTCCCGTTCTTTCAATCTCACGTTGCTGAATACCTACCAGGTAATCCTTTCCCGAGAAGGCAATTTTCCGCAGTTCATCAAGTTCAGTGGAAACACCGTCACAAATAACTCCTCCTTTTGATAGCAAAGCAGGAGGATCGTTCTGGATGGTTTTTTCAAGAAGCGCGATCAAAGCAGGGCAGGGGTTCATCTGATCACCGATTATTTTCAGATTGTCGTTGCCTGAATTTTTACAAAGTTCAATCATGGGACCAATGGCAAGCATCGCTCTCTTTAATTGCACCAGTTCCCTGGGATTAATTCTTCGCACAGCCACTTTCGAAATCAAACGTTCGAGATCGCCAATGGCTTGTATCATTTTTCCGAGTGACGCGGCTTCATCCCGGTGAGCAGTTAAAAAATCAACCACATCAATTCGCTCCATGAGTGGTTCCTTATCTTTCAGCGGCATCAAAATCCAACGTTTCAGCAACCGTGCTCCCATAGGGGAAATTGTTTTGTCGAGCACATGCACCAGCGTTTTTGCATTGTCGTGCTGCGAACCTACAAGTTCAAGATTCCGGATGGTGAATTTATCCAGCCACACATAACGGTCTTCGTCTATGCGCGATAAGCCTGAAATGTGCGAAAGCTTGTCCTGGTGATTCTGACCAAGATAATACAATGCACCACCTGCAGCGACTATCGCCAGTTCCAGATCATTAATTCCAAATCCTTTGAGCGAAGTAGTTCCAAAATGCTTCAGCAGTGTTTCTTCACCAAACTCCCTGGTAAAAACCCAGTCTTCGAGATGATATGTATAAAACCTGTCGCCATATTTCTTACCAAATTCCTTCACACCGGAGCGTGTCAGCACCACTTCACTCGGACTGAAACTCATCAATACTTTATCGATGTATTCATCACTTCCCTGGGCACATAAAAATTCACCGGTACTTATATCAAGTAGTGCGATTCCTTTATTTTGTCCGGCTTCATGAATAACTGCTAAAAAATTATTTGCACGGTGGTCAAGGATCTTATCACTGAATGCAACTCCGGGAGTTACGAGTTCAGTAACGCCTCGTTTTACAATTGTTTTAGTGGTCTTTGGATCTTCCAGCTGATCACAAATAGCTACCCGCTGACCGGCTCTGACCAGCTTCGGCAAATAAGTATCGAGTGCATGATATGGAAATCCTGCGAGTTCAGTTTCAGAGGCAGAACCATTTGATCGTTTGGTCAGAACTATCCCCAGTATCCGGGAAGCTTTGACCGCGTCCTGGTTAAAGGTTTCGTAAAAATCACCTACTCTGAAAAGCAGTAATGCATCAGGGTATTTCGCCTTGATAGCATTGTATTGCTTCATCAGGGGCGTTTCCGTAACTATTCCTTTTGGTGGTTTGGTAGTGGTGTCTTTCATTAGAAAAGTTGTTCAATTGGGAACCGCTAAGGTACTTCCATTTTTTGGAATGATGATCATTACCTTTACCCGTTCCTAAAAAATAATACTGCCAGATGGTGCATATTTGCTGCCGTTTTACAAATATATCAATTGCATATGAAATTTCTTAAAAATGAAGAATTAGGAAGGCCCGACTTACAGGATTACAGGCAACAGGACAAGTTAAAAGTCACTATTGTGCTCGATAATGTTCGCAGCGGTCTGAATGTAGGTTCCGTTTTCCGATCGGCCGACAGTTTCAATGCGGAGCAGATATTTCTTTGCGGAATCACTGCAAAGCCACCTGAGCGTGATATATTAAAGTCTGCTTTGGGAGCTACCGAATCGGTTCGATGGAAGCATTTTGAAACCACTGCGGAAGCTCTGGAATCGCTCAAAAGTGATGGGTATACAATTTATGCAGTGGAGCAAAGCGATCCGTGTATTAGCCTGGAATCAGTTGAAGCGGTTTCAGGTAGTAAATATGCATTGGTTTTTGGTAACGAAGTGAAAGGGGTGGATGAACGTCTGATTCCATTACTTGACAATTGCATTGAGATCCCGCAATCAGGCACAAAGCACTCATTGAATATTTCGGTATGTGCCGGAATTGTGCTTTGGAAATTTTATGAGTTGCTCACTCTCAAAAAGGCATAAAAAAAGGCTGCTAAAATTTAGCAGCCTTTTTTCTGAGAATTACTTTACTTATTTCACAATAGAGAAATCAGCTCTGCGATTCATAGTCTTGTTTTTAGTATCTGCCATTGGTTCTTTTTCACCTTTTGATTCAGTGCTGATACGTGCAGCATCGATACCATAAACTTTAACCAGGTGGTTCTTCACGGCATCAGCACGTTTGAGACCCAGTTTATCGTTGAATTCATCACCGGCTGAAAGATCAGTGTTACCTGTAATCATGATTTTCAGATCAGGATTTGATTTCATAGCGCGGGCTACAATCAGGATCCTGTCTTTGTAAACCTGCTTTATTTCAGATGAATTTGTTTCGAAGAAAATCGATGGAAGGAAAGAAACAACAGTTGAAGTGATATCACCAAGTTTGATTGATGTTCCCTGGAAGTTCACCAGTTGTCCTTTCGGAGTTCCAGGCTCAAGATCGCGGCTATCAGCAACTCCGTCACCGTCAGTATCAATTTCAACTCCATTGGCATCAACCTTTGCATTTTTCAAGCTGAATGGATCACCATCTTTGCTGTCCACAATGCCGTCACCATCTGTATCTACTGAAGTACCGTCACCATAAACTTTCATACCTTCTGCAGTTGAATTATCCTTATCAAACATATCAGAAACACCGTCTTTATCTTTATCTCCGGAAAGGATATCCACTTTATCTTTCAGGTCAGCAATATCATTGTAAACAACTTCCATTGGGTTAACCCACTCCATAGCTTTGTTTTTCTTGCCAAAAGTGTAATTCACTCCAAGTTTCAGCATTCCATAACCATCGTATTCAGTTTCCGGTTTACGGATCAGGTCAATATCATCAGTAAATGTTTTTCTGTAATCCCAGCTCAGCGCTACGTCAAACTTTTTGATTTGATATTTGAAACCAAGGCTCACGGGAATCATTAATCGTGAATCTGAACCAGAAATTGAAGTATCTGTAAGCGTGGTTTCAGTAGTTCCTGTCAATTTGGTATCAAAATTAAATGCACCAATTCCCAATGCTGCAAAAAAGTGGAATTTCTTATTTCTTTTCAGGTGAGAGATATTACCGAATGTGTACACGGCATCAAGTGTTCCTTCATACAGAAAACCATCAAGTTCCACATTCGACATTTTGATGTTTCCTACTTTTTCAGGATTAGGACCGGCAAGCAGAGTGTTATAACCTCCACCCAGACGAAGAGCAATTGAATGCGTTACCTGGAAGCCAACGTTTAAGCCGAATGCAGGCATGAATTCAATATTCGAAAAGAGTTTATTCTCATGATCAGGATCTTTTAAAACATCACAGGAAAGATACGTTTGACCAAAATAGAGACCAACAGACCATCTGTCATAATCCTTGGGACTCGGCAACCCGTACTTGCCGGAACCCTGGGCAAACAGAGAATTTCCGATAAACAAAAAGCAACAAGTAAGCAATAATAAGTTTCGTTTCATGTTTGGTATGTTTTGATTAAAATAAAGCATTCTCAGAATGCAATAATAAACAATTGTTTGTTCATAATTATGGTGAAAATCAAATTTAATTAACAAAGGATCACCTTAAACTCAGGTCTTTAACATACTGATAATGAATTGATAATCCATTTCATTGTTAACAAAATCGAGGTTTTCAGAAGGTATAATTACCAGCTTCTCAAAGTTATGGTTTTTTATCAAAGAATGGTAGGAGTTCTGCAAAGAAGTTAAATAATTTTCAGAGAGTTCACGTTCGTATTCACGACCTCTGTTTAATATATTCGAACGAAGCTTTCCAATTCCTTTTTCAAGATAGATTACAAGATCGGGTTCAGGAATCTGCGAAGAAATAATATCATAAAATGCTTGAAACAGCTTCAGCTCTTCGGGTTCCAGCGTGTTTTGAGCAAACAAAAGAGATTTCCTGATATGATAATCTGAAATTACTGGTACGTTAGATTCGCTGTGGAATTGTTGCTTCAACTGGTTGTGCCTTGCGGCCAAAAATGAAAGCTCAAGCGGGAATGCATACTTCGCTGGATCCTTGTAAAACTGCGGCAAAAAGGAATTCTCGGCAAACTCTTCAAGCAGGAGCCGGCCACCGGTGTCGGCTGCCAGTTTTTGCGCAAGTGAAGTTTTGCCTGCACCAATATTTCCTTCCACAACGATGTAACGATACTGCTCAGGAAATTTCATTTATCAGTCTGTTTTGTTACCTGTAACTCATCCTCACATTTAGTTAACAATTCCGAAATCGATTCGTGAAAAACCGGATGGATCCAATCAGCAGCAATTTCTGCTAATGGTAATAAATTAAATTTCCTGAGATGCAGCCGTGGATGCGGTATGTCAAGTTGTGAATCCGAAAAAACCAAATTCTCAATCAAGAGTATATCAATATCAATTTCACGAGGTCCGTTGACCTCCCTTTTAATTCTGCCTAAAAGGGATTCAATTTTTTTTGTCTGTTCCAGAATTAGCACGGGTGACAAGCTTGTTTTCAATACAATAGCCTGATTACGAAAAACCGGCTGTGCACTGATTCCCCAGGGTTCTGAAATATAGATTTCGGACACTGATACTACTGGTCCGACCCGTTCGTTTAATAAATCAATCGCTTTTGAAAAATATAAACCGGTATCTCCCAGGTTTCCCCCCAGCATCAAAGCCACCCTGAATTCCCCTGATTTCATGGTGTAAAAGTAATCACCTTTCCCTTTTAACAATACATTTGACTATAATTGCATATTGTATTTAACTTTTAAAAAAAATTGAATGAGACAATTCTTTAAGTTCATGTTTGCATCCATGTTGGGCGTATTTTTAAGTGTGATTCTCCTTTTTTTCCTGGTTGCTATCCTGGTGTCAGCGATGGTATCGTCTGTTTCGGTCGACAACAAGATAAAAGTTGAGAACAATTCCATCCTGCATGTATATTTCAAATCACCTATTCAGGACCGGGGTTCAGAAAATCCTTTCGAAAACTTTAATTTCAGTTCCTTTTCAGCAGGTCAGCAGCCAGGCTTGAATGAGA
>Ga0190274_10002239_pt1 | contig 11354 bp, 11 predicted proteins | sample Popmic531T_FD_133002 | JGI IMG/M metagenome (GOLD analysis project Ga0190274, IMG submission 133002) | Populus adjacent soil microbial communities from riparian zone of Yellowstone River, Montana, USA - 531 T | ecosystem: Environmental > Terrestrial > Soil > Riparian zone | place: USA: Montana...
AAACGCCGTATCCCGTCAGACCAACATTCGAGACAACGGCAGGTATGAAGACCAGCCCCGTAACCCCGCGCACGGCCTGCGATATCATTCCCCACGCGGAGTTGGCGAACAGAGACCTTTCTTTCACCGAAGCTCGATTCCGCCAAAAAAGATGCGATCAGCGGACGTTGAAGGAACTGTCAGATCCACTCGATTATAGCCATCGACGGCGAACACTCCCGGCTCGGAGATATCCAACTCTTGTTCATTCCAGCCCGGGGATAAGCTCAGACTTCCAAGAGGCTTTCCGTTCACGCTGATCGCAAGCTGGCTGATTGAATCTGCATAGGTTTCGATTCGAACCTTCTGGAAACGGCCTTGCGAGAGAACGCACTGGCTGGCAGCCGCCATCAACAAAGCCTTCTTTCCCCCACGGTCCTGAACTTTTTCTTGCCGGAGTTCGAATCCCCGGTGCAAATACGGCAAATTTGCGACTTCGCAAACGTCGATCCGCGCAGGCGGATTGTATTCGAGTCTCTTTGCCACAACCCGCGCAGGCGCGCCGACGGCAATACTATAAGGAGGGATATCCTTCGTTACGACGGAGTTCGCACCAACAATGCTGCCTTTACCAACAGTAATGCCTCGCCTGAGGACTGCCCCCCACCCAATCCAGCAATCGTCTTCGATAACTGTCTTCTTCGATTGAGCTTCGACAGAACCGCGGCGGACTACCAGATCCTGGTCCTTAATCAATAGCTCAGGCTGATGCCGAAAATTGTGATCAAACGACGAAACAAAAATGTTTGCCGAAAAAAGGCAGTATCGCCCAATCTCAACGTCGCCCGCTATGTAGCAGCCCATATGAGTTGAGGTCTCATCGCCGATCTGAAGGGTTTGCCCCGCGCCGACCGCGAGCTGGTTCCGATCGCCAAGCTTCACACCTCGACCGAGCGTAATTTTTGGCGCAGGTCCTGTTTTCCCCTTTACAAGCATGATGATCGTGCCCGCCCCGAGGGTCAGGTCCGGGCCAACGTGCAGATTCTCAAGAGTGTTGATCCTGACGCCGAGTCCTGCGCGAATGCGGCCTCTCAGGCGAACTTTGAGCCGCCACACACAAACAACTTTTTGCAGGTGGCTCACGTAGGGCCTGAAAATTGACGCCCAGGTCCGGGAAAAGAAGAGGCCGTTCACTTCTTTCTCTTCAACCGGATCTGAACCATTTCATTGAACGGGTTGATTGCGATTCCCGACCTCTGGGCACGTTCAATTGTCCACTCTCCTTTCCGTGCTACTTCTTGAACGTATCGGTAGAGCCCGCGAAGGCGGTGAAGATTCAGGACTCTGAGCTTGGATGCCCAACCGCGCAGATCGTGGGACCATAATTCATCGACCGGCTCGAAAAATACGACAAGGTCGCTCGAAAGCGAAAGCATCTGGTCAACAGCCCCCTGGAAGATCTTGGGCATCATCTCAAGCGCAAAGCTTGAAAAGCAGCAAATGACATTCTCCTGGGACAAGTCAATCGGGAGAGTCCTCGTGACATCTGCGCAATAAAACGAGACATCAGCAACTTTGAATTTTGTTGAGGCAGCCTGCGACAAACCAACTGAAATATCGGAGAGTTCGAAACCGACAAATTTCATATCCGGGAAACACTTCTTGAGATAGAACAAGTTCCGCCCATCTCCGCTCCCGAACTCAACAACGGTGGCGCCCGGACGAGCGACAGAAGAAACCGCATCTTTGAGCTCATTCAGTAGAAGTTCGCGCGGAGCACGCCACTCCGAAAACCGGACCTGGCCGTCGATGAGAGTGAAGTCCTTACGGTCTTTCGAGAAAAACACGTAGGAGTCCCAGTCGATTCCCTCCAGATCATCGACCATCTTCTGCCTGTCAAGGTTGTAGGCGGTCCGAACGGTTTCGACAGTTCTCTTTTGAAACAGGGTTCGCGGAATCAATAGTGCCGCATAGTAAAGAAAAGCCTTCGTTACGAGATCGGAGGGTCCGGAAACCTCGCGAACCGGAATCCAGCCTGTTCGATAGGGTGTACTCAAGGCTCTTTGTCCTACCTGTTCACTGGCCGGAGACCACGAGCCAGGTCCGACGCCGTACGATTGGATGCTTGAGCCGGCTTGGCAAGCAAGATCAATGCACACAGCATGTAGAAGTAGAAATGCAACGGAAACTTACTGAGGTATGCCGTAATGTTGAACGAGAAAAGAACAGCAACCAGGACGAAACTCCCCGAAGCGAAAAGGATTGCCGCCATTTCTGAATCCCCGATTCGCCGGCACATTTTATATTTCCTAAACGCAACACGGGCAACCAGCACAAAAAAGAGTCCCATCGCGAAAACAGGCAGTATGCCGTTGTTCCGGATTAGAATGAGCCACATGCTGTCATACATCACATACTCCTGACTGCGAAAATCCCCCACTAATATTTCAGCAAGCGTCGCGTTGTTGATGTAGTCCCCCATTTCCTGCAAAGAATTCATTCGCCCTGAAATCGTAGACGAGTCCTGGCTAAACGCAAAGTTCACACGCTCGATCGCAGAGTCCAGCAATCCTGTTAACAATAGAAAGACAAACAACACGCCAACGGCAGTTATGACCCGCAAGAGTGTAGCGAGGCCCTTTCTTGCCCACAGCAGCATCAACACGTAAATCAAAACCATACCCATGGCGGCTACCGAGAGGGTAAAAGCAATACCAAAAACACAAATCACCAGCACGCCATACAACCATCGTGAATGCTTCTGGACCATCGCAACCTGCGCCAGAGCCTGGAATACGACTATCGAAAGAAAGAATGCTGTGTGATTGTAATGATCAAGCGATCCGAAGATTCTCTGTTCGTACTGATAGTCAACGAGAACAAACTTATTATAAAAACAGAACAGCCCCTCGGCGAACCCCAACCATATCAAGAACCGCACATACCGAGTGATGTCTTTCCTGTTCCGAATCCAGTACGGAAGAATCAGCACTGCCGCCGCATAGAAAACAATGTTCTTCAGATCCTCCCTGGCGTTAATCATTGGATCAGTTCGCTGTATCACGTGCAGCAATGACACAGAGGTCAGCAAGAGATGCACAACGATGAATGCCGGCAAATAAGTCCGATAGGTGGATGACAGTTGATCTGAAAGTCTGCGGTATCGAAGAAGAGCGTAGCCGAAGAATGCTGCCCATACGGCGTCCTTGATAAGAAACACCCAGGTCGGCGCTTCCACAGCCGTCGTGAGGCTCGGCCGTGGAAATAAGAACACGAAGAGATAGTTCGTGATTGTGAAAACCATGAACAGATGGAGAAGTGTCGGCTTCTGTCTTGGCACCCGGCGACGCTCGGCGCCGGGCATAACCCGATCAAATTGGAGTGAGTGCGACATTCGACTACGAAGGCAAGCTGAAATACATATCAGCGCCTCCCTGCATCACTTCCGCACTCTGATCGGGATGGAAGATGTTTCGACACCTGTAACCATATCCCGTAAGCAGGCGAAAGACCCCTTCCCGGCTCGGCACGTTTCCTTTTGCCGCTTCAACAATCATGTGTGACGGGGGGTGAGGCCCACTCAGAAGCTGCACCATGCCGCGGAGCGCAGGAACTTCATGGCCTTCGACATCCATCTTGAGCAGTTTGCATCGTGGCAAGGAACGGACTTCCGAAAGAATGCCATCCAGGGTGCGCAACTGGATCTCCTGTTGCGGTCCGCCGCCGACATCTGCGGTCGGCGTTACGTAATGGCCTCCTTCGTTGTGGTCGCAGATTGAGAGGGTTCCGACAGTGTCCTTGTCTGAGAGTGCGGCATGAACAGGAATCGTGGTTTCGGTTTTGCGATTGAAGCTAAGGTTTCGCGTCAGCCGGAGATAATTCGCACTCTCCGGTTCGATGCTTACAACCCGTCCGCCAGGCCCCACCAAATCTGAGAACACCAGCGTCCAATAACCTACATGGGCCCCGATGTCGATCGCCAGGTCCCCTGGCTCGAGGACGCGTTTTGCGAGATGCAGAATGTGGGGCTCGTAAGCGGGCTTCACCCACTGGATAAACTGAATTTTCTGCGATGGATTGAGAATGATCCGCGAACCGGTGCGAAGGGACTTCACGAACTCCGATTTTCCGGTTGTCGCGTGAAGCAACTTGAAAGGCCCAAGGCAGCATTCAACAACAAAAGACTTTACTGCCTTCTTGGTCATACCGGCTAGTGCTTGGATCGCTCGGTCGCAGGTTCCCAGCACACCAGGACGCCATCGTTTCTAGGCCCTGGCGCGTAGTACAAGCGCCGTTGGTCGAGGATGATTACCTGCGACTTTTCTTTGTATTCGCCTAACGTTTTGACCAGGCTGTCCTGATAGTCCATCCGTCGCATGTAGAGATAATTGAGGACGTCAAGCGGGGAAAACAGTTTCAACAGTTCCGTCGTGGGTTCGATGTGAATCACACGCCGTACCCCCGCTCGCAGCAACCGGTCGATGATTTGCTGAGTTCCATATTTGAGCTGTTCGAGGCAGTAGTAAGTAAAAACACACTTACCACGCAACAAGCTCCAGTTCGGATCTGCTGAATCGGTCAGGTCCAGCCTGCGGCACTGTATATGATTGAGACCAAAGTGCTGTGCGGCGGCATTGGCTGCGGAGATTCCGTTCTGCGAAATGTCAAACCCGCTTAAGCGTTCCCATCGTCCCAAAAGATGCGCTGAGAACAGGTTCGAACCCCAGCCGCATCCCAATTCGACCAGTTCATCTGAGCCGACTGCATACTTATCCAGGACCGCCTGCAATGAGCGCAGCCGGTAGGCGTAGTAGTCGTTTGACCGAATATGAACCAGACGGTTTTCGATTTTTGCTATCCGCAAAGTAGCATCAGGCGGAACGACATACTCCCGAACAGAATCACACTGGAGCCACCTTTTTTCCTCCAGCAAGTCCTTCCAGGCGCGTTGATCATAATCGGCAGAAACCTGATCTCTGCCTCGAACACGCTTCGCCGAAATCAATCCGAACAGGTTACGCAGGATCTCTTTGGATACAACCCGGGCATTCACCCACGACGACACAGGGGAGTATTCCAAATTGACTTGTGGCGTCTTATTCAACTCGGCGGCACTCATATGTTCAACCTGAAATCATGACTTTGTTAATGGGCCTGTGTTCAGCGGGATCAGGACTAAAATCAACGTGTGGAAAAGAGCCAGTCCATTCCCTCCCGATGTATTGGCTGCGTCGTACGAGGGACGGTCGAATTTGCATTACGATAACATCACGATGCCGAGTCTTTGCCATATTCGCCTTGTGGACGGTATTGTTGTCGAACAGGACTAATGTCCCTTTGGGGCCGACGACTTTATGAGGTTCGAAGCCCAGTTGGCCGTATCGCTCCAGCATTGGTCTCGTGATGAGCGTATCAGCCGCAAGAGGTCGAGGATCAGCAACGAATGCCTTGCGAGTAGTCGTAGACCGCAGATATTCAAATGGTCCTGCGGATTCCGACACATCGGTCAAATAAATCATAATTTTCAGGATTTCGTTGGGATGGTTGTCATAGTGCCATCTCCACGAGATTTGATCTTCCAACCGACTGACCAGATTCCTGTAAATATATACCTTGTCGACGACAACATCGCAGCCATAAACCTTTCGCTCGATTTGCGGCAAAACGATGGCGCAGAGTTCATTCAAACCTTCCAGGCCCAAACATTCTTTGAGTTGGGCGGAAATAACGTCACCAGCCTTGACGGCAGGGTGGTCACTTGTTCGCGTTACACCCGGAATGGATTCGAGTTTCGGCAGGAAGAAGCAATTGGCAATATCCTCCAGCTTTTCTGCAACGTCGGCGGCGAGGCGGTCAATGATTTCGAAATATCGATTTTCAAAATCCACGAGGTTATCGTCAACACGAGGAATCGAAATCCTTACACCGGTCTCCGTGATCGATTTGATTAACCGCTCGTCCTGACCGCTTTTGCCATAGACCTTCTGTGCGCGCTCGTAATGCAGCAGGTAATCCCGGAGAATCTTCCGGCTCTTGAAATATCCGAGACATGAGCGGCTGGCGTGATAGACCGAACGAACGATCGAATGCGCAGCACTCATGGCGCCTTACTCCCTGTCGCGCCCTTGTCCCATACGCTATCTTTGCTTTTCGTGGCTGCAATCAATTCTGTCAACTCCCTGACGGCGCCGTACCCGCCGATCGACCGCAGCACGAGCCGCGCTGAGGCGCGTGCCAAGGGGTGGGCGTCCGATACAACGACTGGCAGACCCACAAGCCGAAGACACCCCAAATCATTCACATCGTTCCCCAGGAATGCGACTTTTTCGGCAGATATCCCGTTGCTCCGCAAATACTCGGCCAGAAAGTCCTCCTTGCTGGCGATGCCCTGATAGCACGGGAGGCTCAGTTTGCGGCAACGTGCGGCCACAACGAGATTCTCTTCAGTAGAAAGCACGATCATAGGGACTCCCAGTTGCCGGAGAAGCGAGACTCCGAGGCCGTCCGAGCGATCACATCGTACTGCTTCCATACCGTCGCTTGTTACCCAGACCGCATTGTCGGTCATCACGCCGTCGAAATCGAAAACCACGAGTTGGAGGTCGTCCGGCACGATCGAGTGCGCCCTATAGCACGGCTTGGTGAGAATCCACTCCGCCAACTCGAAATCTTCCGGAGTATCGATCTGAAAAGAGGACCAGGGATCCATCTCGTAGAAGGAGATTTTGCCACCAAGCCTGTTGTTCTCGCTACGAAGAACACTGGGGTGAAAAACGTAGATGGACCCATTTTCCTCATACTGCTTTTCGAAGTCCTGCTCGCGCTTCCGGCGGCGAAAGTCATAGTTGACAGAGACGGCTTTACCGTCCTTGGTGGTCCAAACGTATTTCTTGTTATCAACCACGGACAGCAGGGAGTCTGCGCCAGTTCCGATGAGCGTCGCTACCGCGGAATCAATGTCGGTTCGCTTTCGCACAGGCGATGTACATTGAAGAAAAACCACCAGGTCCGGATCCCGTTCTTTCGTTTTTAACCTTTCATCGAGGCAATGCAAAAGTGCGGACTCACTGGTGGCAGTGTCGCTGGCTAATAATCGGGGGCGCCATATGACTTCTGCGCCGGCCTGCGCGGCGATGGTGGCGATTTCCTGGTCATCCGTAGAGACATAGGTTTCCTGTATGGAACTGGAATCCAATGCATGACGAATGGAGTGCACAACCAGGGGAACACCTGCAAGCTTGAGAGCATTCTTCCGAGGTACTCGTTTCGAGCCACCGCGCGCTGGGATAATTGTTATGACGTGGGGGTTTGACGGCACGGCTTAAATCGCTGCACGGGCATCCCGCGACAACTCTACTCCTGGCGCGGTCCCTTCCGCGGCTTTCCATTCCTTGATATGTGGGACAAGAATTTCTCGTACACGCTGGCGCCATGCCTCGGCGTCCTCGGGCAGAATCCGGCAATCCACCTGGCCAAGCTTGTCCGCTCCTTTCGAAGGCTTGCGGAAACGATTCACGTAAGTCCTTGCCTGTTCCTTGGCCATCGATCTCATCAATGAGAAATCCAGCTCAGGGCCTTTGGTTCTTTTCGGCTCCGAAGCGATTTTCGCCAGGACGTTCGCGTGAGTCATGCATCGCTTGCCATCAACTTGATAAAGCCATTTCTTGATGTAGGCGTCCCGTACTTCAGATTGCTCTTTGCTGGGCGCTCCGCCGTTTAAGTAATAATCGATGCGGTCGATTAATCCAGTCGTATCAGAAACCACATCGTTGCCTCGAGCGGCCTCCGCCGCGGCCCCACCAAGTTGCATGGACCAACCGTAGTAATCAGCGGAGTGGTATTCAATTGAAGGCACGTCCAGTAACCAGGCCTCGACCCCGGTGGTGCATAAACGGTGGATATGAGCATCTGCACAATTCAGCACATCCCAAATGTACTCGGATGCGATGAACGTCAATCTTCCCTGAAACTCGCTGCGAAATTCCCGCAGGAACGATTCATAGCGCTCATGATCCTCCATCGGATGAGGTTTGAGCAGCACCTGCACTTCGGGCCGAGCCCTCAGAAGGTCTCTCAGGGTAATCAACATCTGTTCACGCGCCTCGAAGTCCCGCTTGGCAAAATCTTCGGGCTTCCTATATGTAGCAAAATTGAACAGGCCCAGGTCCTTCCAATCTCGCCACATAAACTCTCGATTTCGAAGATGGTATTTTGCGGTCGTGAAGTTCGTAGACCAACTGACGATCTGTTTGTTGGGATTCAGACCGTACCGCTGACAAATCGCAGTACGTTGAGCCAACAGCGTGCTGAGGACGGGCCGATAGAAATCAAACCGATGAACGCCACCGACAACGATTCTGTCTTCTGACAGGTGGTGTTGTGAAACAAGAAAGTCCCGAACCGTCTCGCTCCAGGTAAACAGGAGATCTACACCGTCGATATTCATGCTTGAACCGACGAGATAATGCATGAGTTCGGTATTGTTAGGACGACCTTCGGTGTGAATAACGACGAGCCTGGTACCAACGGCGGCCGCCTTGTAGGCAATAGCACGACTCCTGGCACCGTTCATATGTGTGACGACCAGGACCTTCGGCCGGTAGTCATGAAGCGTTTGGAACCACTTTGTGTATGGGATAAGCAGTACAGTCAGTCCGTGAGCTTCTTCCAGCCAGGTCGCCAGCGCCGCCATGCCGGGAAGGTCACGCCATTTGGAATCGACAATTAAGGCAATATCCAGTCTTTGCACTACCAAGCCACCCGCCCGCCATTCATGACGATATTGAATCCGGTCAAGTACGCCGAAGCATCGGACACCAGGAACACAACCGCGCCCTTATATTCATCGGAACTCGCCATGCGGCCGAGGGGTATGAGTTGCGTGAGTCTTTTCACAAAACCCTCACTTTGGTTGGTATGTACCCCGCCTGGAGACAGCGCGTTCACGCGAATGTTGTAATCCGCCCAATACGTCGCAAGATACCGGGTCATGCTGATCAACCCGGCTTTGGCAACAGAATACGAGAGCGGTGTGTTGAACGGAACTCCTGGATAGTCGGTTGCAGGGTCCGGCCGATAAATTCTGTGGTCCGGGCTGAACACTCCAACATCAGAGGCAATGTTGAGAACTGCGCCCATGCGGCGTTCTTTCATGTGACGACCAACCGCCTGAGTGACAATGAAAGCGCCAGTGAGGGAAACACTCAGAGCCTGTTCCCACAGGGACACTTCGTATTCTTCAAAGGGAGCAAAGTAGCCACTCTTACCCAAACTGCTTTCCACCGTCATCGCTGCATTGTTAATGAGGACGTCGATGCCACCGCGCTGGCGGATGATCTCTGAAACGACGCGCCCCATCTCGTCGGCATTTGTGATGTCGACTGCAAAGCCAAGGGGCCCCTGTCCGAATTTCTTTTCCAACTCTGCAACACGGTCGTCGAGGCGACCTTTGTCGGTGTCCAGAAGTACAGGGATTCCGCCCATCTCGGCGATAGCTTCGGCGTGCTTTGTACCAAGCAACCCCGCGCCGCCCGTAATGACAGCAGTCTTTCCATCAAGGCGAAATAAATCAACTGTCGTTTTAGACATCGAATGGCCTAGAACACATGAGTTTGCCCGCCGTCAGCGATGAGCGACGCTCCGGTAACGAACGAGGCACAGTCGGAAACAAGAAACGCGATACATGAAGCGATTTCCTCAGCACTGCCAAATCGATTCATGGGCACCTGGGACTCGATGTAAGCCTTCGTTCCTTCCTGATCCGCCTTCAGACGACTCTCCCAGACTCCACCCGGAAAAAGGATATTGCCGGGACAAACAACATTTACGCGCACGTTGTGAGGCGCCAAAGACCGCGCCAGGGTTTTGCCTGCGGCAAGCAAAGAAGCTTTTGCGCAAGTGTAGGGTATGGGTGCAGGGAGAGCTTCAACTCCAGCGATCGAGGAGACCAGGCAAATAGCGCCTGCGTGTTGCTTCTGCATTACGGATCCGGCCTGCCGGACAAGTTCCATTCCGGAAAACAGATTGAGGTCAAACATCCGGAGCCATTCAGCCCGGTCGGCATCTTCAAACGGTACACCCCGGCCGGACCCGATATTGGCAACGGCAATATCCAGACGTCCAAAACGCGCCGTCGTTTGCAAGACACAGTCATGCACCTGCTGCGCCTCGGTCAGGTCGCCTTGAAAGGAAGCGATTCTTTCCGCACCAAAAGACGAACGAAACTCGCCCTCGGTTTGCAGCAGGGACTCCTGATTTCGCCCGCATATCAGGACGGACGCTCCTTCCTGAAGAAGGGTTCGCGCTGTTGCCTTGCCAATACCACGGCTTGATCCACTGACCACCGCGACCTTTCCTTCCAAGCCAAGATTCATCCCTCTGTGACTCCGAAAAACTCCTTCAGCTTCCCATCGACGAAGTCTTTGTATGTTCGTGCCGTCGCGAAATCGTCGGCGCCTCGCGCGCCTTGAATAATAAACAGTCCGAAATAACCGTGGTCTCGTGCCGTCGGAAAAAACGAATCGAACTTCGCGGCTCCGCTACCCAGGGGCACCGTAGTACCGTGAAGCAAGCGATCCTTAATGTGGACTGACGAAACCCTGGAGCCGTAGGCAGACCACTCCTGTGTAGGATCGAAACCCAGGGACGCGCTGTTCCCGACATCGTAATTTACCGTAACTCTTTGAGAATCGAATTGGTCAAGCAATGCGGAGAACTCCTGGGGAGGTAAATCTGTCTCGAGCGCCAGATTAATTCCTGATTCTTCGCAGAGGTCAACTACTGGCCGCAATTGCCGTACGAGTTGCACTCGATCATTTTCCGAAGCCAGCTTTGAGGCATCGACACATGGGATGACAACGTCCGTCAAGCCAAGGATACGGCTGTTACCAATGAGTTCCATTGCCAGCTCAACTCTCCGCGCTCCCGCGATCGGATCCGGAGAGTGGAACGGATGCGTGATGAAATAGTCCGCGCAGACAGTGTTGACGGCAACTCCATGGCGATCAACCAGCTGGCGGATTGACGGGCATTCTTTCTCAAGTAGCGGATGCGCCTCAATCGGAAAGGTCTCCTCGGCATCGAATATGAATTCTATGGAGTCGAAACCGATCTGGCTCGCCAACGGGAATTCGTCCTGCCAGTTGGAGTCGGGAAACGCCTGAATCCGACCGTTAATTCGGGGAACCAGACGACCTTGCATGATTCCAATTCGCGGTTTCATGTGACTGTCCAGCCGCCGTCAACGACAATCGCCTGACCGGTGATGTAGCTCGATGCATCGGAAGCCAGCAGAATCAATGATCCGAGTAGCTCTCGGGGCTTGCCGACGCGATTCAACAGTGTGCGCTGCTGCAACCTTTCAAGAAATGGATCGT
>Ga0190274_10002240_pt1 | contig 11353 bp, 11 predicted proteins | sample Popmic531T_FD_133002 | JGI IMG/M metagenome (GOLD analysis project Ga0190274, IMG submission 133002) | Populus adjacent soil microbial communities from riparian zone of Yellowstone River, Montana, USA - 531 T | ecosystem: Environmental > Terrestrial > Soil > Riparian zone | place: USA: Montana...
CATCGACACGCTCACGGTGTCGAGCGGGATCCGGTCGAACAGGATCTTCATGTCCTCGACCGAATCGATCGCGACCCCGGCCTTGCCGACGTCGCCGACGACGCGCGGATGGTCGCTGTCGTAGCCGCGGTGGGTGGCGAGATCGAAGGCGACGCTGATGCCCTGGGCGCCGCCGGCGAGCGCCTTGCGATAGAAGTCGTTCGACGCCTCGGCGGTCGAAAAGCCCGCGTACTGGCGGATCGTCCACGGCCTGACCGCGTACATCGTCGCCTGCGGGCCGCGGATGTAGGGCGGAAATCCGGGCAGCGTGTCGGTCGTCGGCAGCGCCTGGACATCGGCGGCGGTATAGAGCGGCTTGACGACGATGCCGTCGGGCGTGTGCCAGTCGAGCGCGCCGAGGTCGGCGCCGGGGGCCGAGCGCGCGGCGGCAGCGCGCCAGGCGGCGAGCGCTTCGGGATCGGCAGCGGATGGCGGTTTCAAGGCGGCTCGCTCGGCAGGGGTGGGTCACGATTATCGCGGCGGCGGCGGCGACAATCCCGGCCATGCCGCGTCCCCTCGTCAGCCTGATCGCCGCGGTCGCCCGCGATGGCGGCATCGGCCACGCCGGCGACCTGCTGGTCCGCCTCCCCGACGACCTGCCGCGCTTCAAGCGCATCACCATGGGCGCGCCGATCGTGATGGGCCGGAAGACCTGGGATTCGATCGGCCGCGCCCTGCCCGGCCGGACCAGCATCGTCGTCACGCGCGACCCGACCTTTGGCGCCCCGGGAGCCGAAGTCGCGGCAGCGTTCGACGATGCGCTCGCGCTCGCGGGCGCGGCGCCGCGCGTCTACGTCATCGGCGGCGCGCAGATCTACGCGCTGGCCCTGCCGCTCGCCGACGAGCTGCTCCTGACCGAAATCGACGCCGTGTTTCCCGCCGACACGTTCTTCCCGCCGTGGGACCGGCAGCGCTTCGCGCAGACGGCGCGCGAGCCGCACCGGAGTCCCGGCGGCGTCGGCTACGCGTTCACCACCTACAAGAAACTGACCCCGGGAGACTGACATGTCGGAGCACGGCTTTCACGTTCACGGACCGCACGACCATGCGCTCGAGCACGAGTCCCAGGCCGAGCCGCACGGCATGGCGGGGCGGCTCGCCGTCGCGACCGCGGTGATCGCCACCGTCGGCGCCCTGTTCGCCTACATGGGCGGCCTGACGCAGGCCAACGCCGGCTTGTACAAGAACGAGTCGGCGATCAAGAAGACCGAAGCCTCGAACCAGTGGAATTACTACCAGGCCAAGAGCAGCAAGCAGAACCTCTCGGAACTGGCGATCGAGCTCGCGCCCGAGGCGCGCAAGGGGTTCTACGCCGACGAGGTCAAGCGCTACAAGGCCGAGAAGGAGGTCGTCAAGAAGGACGCCGAGAAGTTCGAGCGCGAGTCCGACGAATGGAGCAAGCGGAGCGACGAGGAGATCCACCAGCATCACCGCTGGGCCCAGGCGACGACGGCGCTGCAGATCTCGATCGCGCTGGCCGCGATCGCCCTGCTGACCAGGAGCCTGCGGCTCCAGTACGGCGTCTACGGGCTGGCGGCCGTCGGCGTCACCGTCGGCGCCCTTGCCTGGCTGCACATCTGACGCGGTCGCCGGCAGGCGACGACGGCCTCGTCAGCGCGTCGGCAGCTTGTCGATTTCGCGCCGCAGCTCGGCGATCTCGATCTGCTTGCGCGTGATCGCCGTACGCATGCCGGCAACCCGGTCGAGGTATTTCTGGAAGTCGAACTCGTCGATGTGCCGCTCGGGTTCGCCGCCGTTGAATTCCTGCTCCAGCGCCGAGAGCTTGCCTTCCTCGGCCTTGAGCTTGCCTTCGAGGGCACGCCGCGCGTTGCTGGCACGGGCGCGCAACGCGTCCGAGTCGGCGCGCGACGTCGTCTCCAAGGCCGCGGGCGGGGCCGGCGGCGGCGGCGGCGCCGACGCTGCATCGGCCGCCTGAAGGATCGTCACCGTCGCGTTCTCGACCTTCTTGCAGCGGCGCTTCTCGGCCTCGCTGGCCGAGATCGTGTTGCTGTAGTCGTTGCCCGGACAGCGGTACATGACGCCGACGTCGCTCGTGGCCTGCGGCACCGCGGGCAAGGCGACGACGAGCGCCAGCGCTGCGGCCAAGGGAGGGATGCGCATGCTCATGGGGTCGCCTCGTCGCGCCGATTCTGGCGCAGGAGGCCAACCGCAATCGAGCCGTTCGTCAGGCCGCAGGCACCGCGCGGCGCACGTCACGCATCGGCCACCGCTTGCCGCGCAATGCGTGCGCGCGGCCTCCCGGTTACTTGTCGTCCAGGCCGAGTTCCTGGATCTTGCGCGTGATCGTGTTGCGGCCGATGCCGAGCTTGTGCGCCGCCTCGATGCGACGGCCGCGCGTCAGCTCGAGCGCGGAACGGATCAGCTGCGCTTCGAATTCGCGCGTCAGCGTTTCCCAGACCATGGGCTGTCCCGAGCGCAGCAGCTCGCGCGCCTGGCGCTCGAGCCCGGCGAGCCAGCCGCGATCGGCGCCATCGGCTGCTCGCCCGGCCTCGCCGCCAGGCAAGGACGCGTCGACGGCCGGAGTCGCAGCGCTCGTCGGTTCGGCCAGCGGCGATGCCGCAAGGCCCGCCGTCGCGGCAATGCCATCGGCCGGACGCGACGGCGCGCGCGGCTGCAGCTCGGGCGGCAGGTCCTTGGCATCGACCATCTGCGCCGGCGCCATCACCGTCAGCCAGTGGCAGATGTTCTCGAGCTGGCGCACGTTGCCCGGATAGTCGAAGACGACCAGGCGTGCGATCGCCGCGTCGGTCAGCCGCTTGCCCTCGACGCCGAGCTCGCGGGCGCTCTTCTGCAGGAAGAAGCGTGCCAGCGGCGCGATGTCCTCGATCCGCTCGCGCAGCGCCGGCAGGCGCAGGCGGATGACGTTCAGGCGATGGAACAGATCCTCGCGAAAGGCGCCGGCCCGGACGCGCAGCTCGAGGTCCTGGTGCGTCGCGGCGATCACGCGCACGTTGCTCTTCATCGGGTTGTGGCCGCCGACGCGGTAGAACTGGCCGTCGGCGAGGACGCGCAAGAGCCGCGTCTGCAGGTCGAACGGCATGTCGCCGATCTCGTCGAGGAAGAGCGTGCCGCCGTCGGCCTGCTCGAAGCGGCCGCGCCGGGTCGTCTGCGCGCCGGTGAAGGCGCCGCGCTCGTGGCCGAACAGCTCGGACTCGAGCAGGTCCTTCGGAATCGCCGCCGTGTTGATGGCGACGAACGGCCCGCTCGCGCGCGGGCTGTGCTTGTGCAGCGCGTTGGCGACCAGCTCCTTGCCGGATCCCGACTCGCCGGTGATCAGGACCGTGACGATGCTCTGGCTCAATCGGCCGATGGCGCGAAAGACGTCCTGCATCGCGGGCGCCTGGCCGAGGATCTCGGGCACCTGCGCCGCGGGCGCGTCGTTCACGCCCTCGTGCAGGCTTTCCTCGACCGCGCGCCGGATCAGGTCGACCGCCTTGGGAACGTCGAACGGCTTGGGCAGGTAGTCGAACGCGCCGCCCTGGAAAGCGCTCACGGCGCTGTCGAGATCGGAGTACGCGGTCATGATGATGACCGGCAGATCGCGGTGCTTGGCCTTGATCTTGTTGAGCAGCTCGATGCCCGAGCCGCCGGGCATGCGAATGTCGGAGACGAGCACCTGCGGCTCGTCGTCCTCGAGTGCGGCCAGGACATCGCGCGAGTTGGTGAAGCTGCGGACCGCGAACTCCTCGCGCGTCAACGCCTTCTCCAGCACGAAGCGGATCGACTGATCGTCGTCGACGATCCAGATGGGTTTCATCAGGAGCAGTCGATCAGGCTAGCGGAATGACGATCTTGAAGATCGTTCGTCCGGGCTCGCTTTCGAACTCGACGGTGCCATGGTGCTGCTGGATGAATGTTCTGGCGAGCGTGAGACCGAGCCCGGAGCCGCCTTCGCGGCCCGACACGAGAGGAAAGAAGATCCTCTCGCGCAAAGACTCCGGGACGCCCGGCCCGTTGTCTTCGATATGCAATTCCAGTGCCAGACGATAGCGGTGCTTGCCGAGCGTGACCTGGCGGACGACCCGGGTGCGCAAGGCGATCCGGGCGGCGCCGAGCTCGATCATCTCGGCCAGCGACTCGGCCGCGTTGCGGGTGATGTTGAGCACCGCCTGGATCAGCTGCTCGCGATCGCCGCTGAACTCGGGAATCGAGGTGTCGTAGTCGCGGTCGGTGACCAGGCCGCGCGGAAACTCGGCCAGGATCAGCGCCCGGACCCGCTCGCAGACCTCGTGGATGTTGACGTTGCCGACGACGTGAGGCTTGCGGTGCGGCGCCAGCAGGCGATCGACCAGCAGCTGCAGCCGATCGGCCTCCTTGATGATCACCTGGGTGTATTCGGTCAGCGCCCGCGACTCGACCTCCATCTCGAGCAGCTGGGCGGCGCCGCGGATGCCACCGAGCGGGTTCTTGATCTCGTGGGCGAGATTGCGGATCAGCTCCTTGGTCGCTTCCGCCTGCTCGAGGGCGCGCTCCTCGCGCTCCTGGCGGTGCTGCTGCTCGATCTCGACCAGCTCGAAGACGACGTTGCGCGAGCCGTCGATCTGGTTCACCGTGACGTGCACCGGCAGCACGTCGCCGGGCGCGGCCGAAGGGCGCCTCAGCAGCGCCTCGAGCCGGCTGGTCGAAAAGGCGTTGTTGCTCACCGCGACGACGGTGTCGCGCAGCACCTGGGCATCGACGAACCAGTCGAACACCAGGCCGCGCGACATCGTCCGGCGGGACAGGCCGAGAACGTTCTCGAACGAGGAGTTGGCGAACTCGCATTCGCCTTCCGGAGTCACCACCGCCACCATCGTTGCCAGCAGGTCGAGGGCAGCCTGGGCGGCCGCGTGGCGAGTCGGCGACGCCGGCAACTGCGGAGGCGATGCCGGCGCGATCACGGCTGCGGCGGCGGCAGCTTCTTGAGTTCGCGCTGAAGCGCGGCGATGTCGATCTGCTTGCGCGCGATCGCCGCGCGCATTTCTTCGACGCGGTCGAGATACTTCTGGAAGTTCTTCTCGTCGCCCTGGCGCTCGGGCTGGCCGTTGTTGAATTCCTTCTGCATCGCGGCGAGCTTGTCTTCCTCGGTCTTCAGCTCGGTCTCGAGAATGCGCCGGGCATCGCTGTCGCGGGCGCGCTGCGCGACCGGGTCGACGCGGACGCCGCTGGCGGTCGCCGCCGGAACGCTGGTGCCGGTGTTGGGGCGAGGCTTGGTCATCTGGATGATCGTCACCGGCGCGCCCTCGATCCGCTTGCAGCCGAGCCGCTCCGCTTCCTTGGCCGTGATCGTGTTCTTGTAGTCGTTGCCGGGGCAGCGGTACATCACGCTGGAATCGGGCGTGTCGGCAGCGCCGAATACCGGGAATGCCACACCGCAGGCGAGGATCGCCGCGGCGCAGCGAGAAAGGCAGGTGGGCAGATTCATGCGTCGTCTCCAGGCCTCACAACGCCCGGCGACGCCGCCGCGCCGACAGGCTGGCCTGCATTGTCACGCAGCGGCGCGGCACCGGATCCCCGCAAGCAGGCCGCAATGCCGCGCACTTCTCGATCCTCGCCGAAACCCAAAGAGAAGGGGACGGCAAAGCCGTCCCCTTCTCTTCCGTCCCGGCGCAGCCTACAGCGAGTAGTACATGTCGAACTCGACCGGATGCGTCGTCATGCGAAAGCGCGTGACTTCCTGCATCTTCAGTTCGATGTAGGCGTCGATGTAGCTGTCGGTGAAGACGCCGCCCTTGGTCAGGAAGGCGCGTCCCTTGTCGAGGTACTCGAGCGCCTGCTCGAGGCTCGAGCAAACGGTCGGGATCTTCGCGTCTTCCTCGGGCGGCAGGTGGTAGAGGTCCTTGGTCGCCGCTTCGCCCGGATGGATCTTGTTCTCGACTCCGTCGAGGCCGGCCATCAGGAGGGCGGTGAACGCCAGGTACGGATTGGCGAGCGGATCGGGGAAGCGGGCCTCGACGCGCCGGCCCTTCGGGTTGGCGACGTACGGGATCCGGATCGACGCCGAGCGGTTCTTGGCGCTGTACGCCAGCTTCACCGGTGCCTCGAAGCCCGGGACGAGCCGCTTGTAGCTGTTGGTTCCGGGGTTGGTGATGGCGTTGAGCGCGCGCGCGTGCTTGATGATGCCGCCGATGTAGAACAGCGCGAACTCCGACAGGCCGGCATAGCCGTCGCCGGCGAACAGGTTCTTGCCGCCCTTCCAGACCGACTGGTGCACGTGCATGCCGGAGCCGTTGTCGCCGACGATCGGCTTGGGCATGAAGGTCACGGTCTTGCCGTACGAGTGGGCGACGTTCTGGATCACGTACTTCTGCAGCTGCAGCCAGTCGGCGCGCTCGACCAGGGTCGAGAACTTGGTGCCGATCTCCATCTGCGCCTGCGCCACCTCGTGGTGGTGCACCTCGACCGGGATGCCGAGCGACTCCAGGATCAGGCACATCTCCGAGCGCATGTCCTGGAACGAGTCGATGGGCGGCGTCGGGAAATAGCCGCCCTTGACCGTCGGCCGATAGCCCGAGTTGCCGTGCTCGTACTCCTTGCCCGTGTTCCAGGAGGCTTCTTCCGATTCGATCTTGCAGAAGCAGCCCGACATGTCGACCTGCCAGCGGACGCTGTCGAAGATGAAGAACTCGGGCTCGGGGCCGAAGTAGGCCGCATCGCCGAGGCCCGACGCCTTCATGTAGGCCTCGGCGCGCTTGGCGAGCGAGCGCGGATCGCGCTCGTAGGGCTTGCCGTCGCCGGGCTCGACGACGTCGCAGGTGAGGATCAGCGTCGGCTCTTCGAAGAACGGATCGATGTTGGCGGTGTTCGGGTCGGGCATCAGCTGCATGTCCGAGGCCTCGATGCCCTTCCAGCCGGCGATCGACGAGCCGTCGAAGGCATGCCCTCCGGTGAACTTCTCCTCGTTGAAGGCCGAGATCGGCACCGTGACGTGCTGCTCCTTGCCGCGGGTGTCGGTGAAGCGGAAGTCGACGAACTTGACCTCGCTGTCTTTCACCATGCTCATCACGTCGGCGACGCTCTTGGCCATCAATCAATCTCCCAGGAATTGGAATTCGGTAAGGGGGCGCGAGGCACAGGTCCCCGCCAGCGGGGCCCCAAAATCGCGCACGGAATTTAGCAGAAAGCGTGCCAGAGACCGCTCCGGGCGTCGCCACGCCGCCCGGTGCACCGCAATGCACCGAAAAGGCTCGTCGTTGGCGCTATCGCACCAACTCGGGGCCCAGCTTGGCGTGCTGGCTTTTCAGGCCCGCGAGCAGCTCGCGATAGGCGGAATCGAGCGAGTCCAGGTCGCCCTTGACGCCCAGCTCGATGTGCCGGCCCCACTGCGGATGGTCGACGCTCGGCAGGCTGAACACCTTGATGCCGGGATGGGCCGATTCGATCGCCTCCATCAGCGGCGTCAGGGCCGCCTCCATCGCGCCGAAGACGATCACCGAGCGCTCGCGCGTCGCCCTGGCCGAGTGCAGGTGGCCGAACCGGTGATCGAGCACCCACTCGATCATCGGCCACGCCATCACCGGAAAGCCGGGGACGAAGAAGACGCCACCCTCGCCCGAGCGCACCGCGAAGCCGGCGATCTTGTTGTACGGATTGGGGATGATCTCGGCGCCGGCGGGGAACACCGCCATGTTGAGGCGATGCCGGTTGTCGTCGCGGTCGGGGTCGAAAGTCGTTCCCTGCTCGCGCGCGACGTCCTTCATGCGCTCGATGACGAAGTCGCGCGCCTCGGGATGCAGGGCCAGCGGAACGCCGAGCGCCGCTGCGGCGCACTGGCGCGTGTGGTCGTCGGGGGTCGCGCCGATGCCGCCGCACGAGAACACCAGGTCGTGGCTCGCGAACGCATCCTTCAGGTCGGCGGTGATTCGGACCGGATCGTCGCCGACGTAACGCGCCCACGCGAGCTCGAGGCCGCGCGCCGCAAGCAGCTCGATCACCTGCGGCAGGTGCTTGTCGGCGCGCTTGCCCGAGAGAATCTCGTCGCCGATGATGATGAGGCCGATCTTCATGCGGCGAATCCTTGCGCTTCGGGTGGGAGCGGTCCCGGCAGGGCGATGCTCGCCGGCGGCGCGGCTGCGCCCTCGGCTTCGCGCAGCCGCTGCAGCGCCGCGAGCAGGTAGTGCGCGAACCAGAGCGACGAGAACGCGAACACCAGGGTGTAGAGCCAGATCGAGACCAGGATCAGGAACGGCGCGAGCACCAGGGTCAGTGCGCTCACCGCCCAGAGCAGCGAGGGCGCGGCGCCGAGCGCGCCGCAGACGACGCCGACGGTGAGAAGCGGCCAGCGCTCGGCGCGCAACAGCAGCGCGCGCTCGGCGCTGCTGGCGTGCAGCGCGAGAACATCGAAGGCGAGCACGCGATAGGTGAGCCAGCCCCAGATCAGTGGCGGCAGCACGAGCACGAGCGGCGGGATGAACCAGAGCGGAATGCTGACGACGAGCGCGACCAGGGCCACGGCGGTGCTGCCGAGCGACCAGGCGAGGCTGCTCCAGAAGCCGCCGCCGTGGCGCTGGTCGAGCCTCGGGAAGCGACGCGCGGCGACAAGCGCGACGATCGCTGGCGTCATCAGCAGCGCGGCGACGAAGAGCGAAGCGACGACGAAGACCGGCACCGCCAGCGCAACGATCACCAGCGGCGCGATGACGCTGGTCCAGCCGCCGCCGCCGATCGAGTGCAGCCAGCCGAACAGGGCATCGAGCATGGTCCAGTCGTCGAGCGTCGCGCGCACCGCGTCGACGGCCGGCTCCCAGTAGAAATAGCCGAGCGCCGCGGCGCTGCCGCCGACGATGGCCAGCGGCAGCAGCGAGAGCACGATCACCTTCGGATGCAGGCAGTAAGCGGCGGCACGCCAGAACGCATCGAGGAGCTCGCCGAGCGCGGGCCGGCGCGTGCTTTCAATCCGAACGGTCATGGCGCTTGGCGGCGGGCGAAAAACGGCGCGGATCGCCGCGACCGGTGAACGAAAACCAAAGTGTACGAGTGCCCCTGAGGCGAAGCCGCACCGCCGCTGATCGCATTCCGCGAAGGGCATGCCGTCGCAGGCGTGCCAACTCGTAACGCTTTCGCCGAGCACGCCGCGCAGCGCCCGTTGACAGGCCCCTGCGCGCGCGGGCCGCTGCCTAGAATTTGAGCATGCCGTTACATCCGCCGACCCTGCTTATCGCTTTCGCGGCGATTCTCTTCCTCGCCACCGGCGCTTCGGCGTCGCTCGCGCTGAAGCAGCAGAGCCGTCGCGGCGCTCACTGGTGGCTGGCATCGAACGCGTTTCTCACGGTCGCACTGATCATCCAGGCGCTCGCCGACCCGGCCGGTCCGGGAGCGCCGATCGCCGCCTTCTTCGCGCTCCAGTGGCCGGTGGTCACGCTCGCCGGCATCCGCCGCTTCTACTCGCGTGGCGCGACCCGCGTGCCCGAGTGGGCCGACCGGGTCGCGCTGGTCGTCGCCGCGCTCGCGACCATCGGCACCTGGCTGGCGCCGATCGACGTCGCGACGCCGGCGCAGGTCTACGCCGCAGCGTCGTTCGGCCTCACGCTCTACGTCGCCGCCGCGGTCTCGCGCCTCGAAGACTTCGCCACCAGCTCGACGCTCAAGACGCTGCGCCTCGGCCTGGTCGCCGGCGCGCTGGTCCAGGTGGCGTGGCTCGCGGTCGCGATCGCCTTCCTCGGCCCGGTCGTCGGCGCCGCCGACGCCGCGCTCGGGGCGATGCTGACGATGGCAGCGGTCGCGCTGCTCATGACCCAGCTCGCCCTCGTCATGAACCACGAGCGGCGCATCGCCCACCTGGTCGCCTCGCAGAGAAAGCTGCGCCATCTGGTCGATGTCGACACGCTGACCAAGCTGCCCAACCGGCGCCACTTCCACGAGCTCGCCGAGCGCGCCGTCGAAGCGGCGCGCGACGCGGCGACGCTGATCGTGTTCGACGTCGACCGGATGAGCCGCGTCAACGAGCTGCTCGGCCACACCAACGGCGACGAGGCCCTGCGCCAGATCGGCACGGTGCTGCGCGAGACGCTGCGGCGCCGCGACGTCGCCGGCCGGCTCGGCGGCGACGACTTCGCCGTCGTCCTGCCGCGAACCCGCCTGGCCGACTCGGCGCTGGTCGTCTCGCGCATCGTCTCGCGCCTCGACGACCGCCAGGTCGCGCCGCGGATCATGCGCGTTGCCCTCAACGTCGGCTCGGTCCAGATGCAGCCGAACGAGACCATCGCCGAGGCGCTGCGTCGCGCCGAAACGATGCTGGTCACGCGCCGCGACGAAGCGCGGCGCGGCGACACGCTGCCGCTGGCGCGCGAGGCGGCGCCGATCGTCCTCGACGAGCCGGCGTCGCCGTCGGCGCTGATGAACCTGATCCCGATCGGCGAGGTCACGCAGACCTGAGCGTCGCGTCGCGCCGCGTGGAGCGGGCGCGACGCTATTCTCGGCGGATGGACTTGCTCGCCTGAGCGCCGGCCCGGCCGCATGCCCGACTTGCCGCTCGCCAGCGTCGTCGCCGCCGCGTTGATCGTCGTCCTCGCGTACACGGTGTTCGGCGTCACCGGCTTCGGCGCGGCGATCGTCGGCGTGCCGCTGCTCGCGCACTTCTTTCCGATTCGCTTCTGCGTGCCGATGATGCTGGTGTTCGACCTGTGCGCCGGCCTGCTTCTCGGCCTGAAGAACCGGCGCGATATCGACCGCGCCGAGCTGCTCAGACTGGCGCCGTTCGTCGCCATCGGCATGCTGCTCGGCATCACGGCGCTGGTCCAGGTGCCCGAGCGTGCCCTGCTCGGCCTGCTCGGTACCTTTGTCGCCGGTTACGCAGCCTGGAGCCTGATGGGCCGCGCCGCGGCCACCACGCTTCGGCCGGTCTGGGCCGCGCCGGCCGGCATCGTCGGCGGCGTCTTCACCGCGCTCTACGGCTCCGGCGGGCCGATCTACACCGTCTACCTCGCACGCCGGCTCGGCGACGCCAAGCGACTGCGGGCGAGCATCGCGGTGCTGATCTTCTGCACCGCATGGGCTCGGCTGGCGCTGTTTTCCGCCGCCGGACTGTTCTTCCAGCCATCGCTGCTGCGCCTGGCGATCGTGCTTCTGCCGTGCGCGGTCGTCGGCTACTTCATCGGCAGCCATCTGCACGGCCGGCTGGCGCCGGCGCAGGCGGCACGCGCGGTCTGGGCGCTGCTGATCGCCAGCGGCGTCTCGCTGCTCGTTCGCGCGCTCGGCTAGCGTGGGTTCAATTGCCGCCCGAGCCTCGGTCGAGATGCAGCACCGGCCACGAGCGCAGCGCCGCCTCGGTCGCGAGACGCGAATCGGGATCGACGACCACCGGCTTGCCGACAGC
>Ga0190274_10002241_pt1 | contig 11349 bp, 10 predicted proteins | sample Popmic531T_FD_133002 | JGI IMG/M metagenome (GOLD analysis project Ga0190274, IMG submission 133002) | Populus adjacent soil microbial communities from riparian zone of Yellowstone River, Montana, USA - 531 T | ecosystem: Environmental > Terrestrial > Soil > Riparian zone | place: USA: Montana...
CAGCAGGCGTTGCTGGCCATAGGCGATTTCGCGGACCTTGCGGTGGGCGAGATCGTCGATTCCCAGCATGGCGAGGGCTTCCATCGCCTCGCTCATCACGTCAGGCATATCCAGATAGTTGCCGAACATGCGCCCGGCTCGCCCCTCGCGCTGCAGGATCGCCATCGCGACATGCTCGGCCGGCGTCATGTCGTGGAACAGCCGCGTCACCTGAAAGGAGCGGACAAGCCCCCGCCGGACTCGCTCGGCCGGGCTTAGGCGGGTGACTTGCTCGCCGCCGAGCAGAACCTCGCCGGAGTCGGGCTTCAGATTGCCGGTGGCGATGTCCACGAAGGTGGTCTTGCCGGCGCCGTTCGGGCCGATCAGTGCGACGCGGTCACCGGCAGCAAGAGACAGTGAAATGTTGTCGCTGACCGCCAGCCCGCCGAACGACTTTCTGAGCGCCCTGACTTCGAAGACCGGCGTCACGGGGCTTTTCCCTTCCAGCGCAGGAGAAGGTCCTCGGCGGTTCCGTAGAGACCCTTCGGCGCGAACAACACCACGGCCACCAGCAGCGCGCCCACCATGGTGAGCCAGTGGAACGGATTGGCGGCGGAGACGAAATCCTCGAACAGCATGAAGATCACCGTTCCGGCCAGCGCGCCGTAGAGCGAGCCGGCGCCGCCGAGCACGAGCATCACCAGCGCTTCGGCCGAAAGGGTGAAGGACAGGCTGTCCAGCCCCACCACCTGCGTCGTGATCGCACTGAGCGCGCCGCCGACGCCCGCGACGGCGCCTGAGATGACATACATCTTCACCAGCGTTGCGTGGGGCGAGGCCCCCATTGCCCGAACGCGGACCGGATCCTCCCTGATGCCGCGGCACAGCATGCCGAACGGCGAGCGCACCAGTATCCTCAGCAGGATGAAGACCGCGATCAGCAGCACGACGGCGAATACATAGGCGGTGCGGCCCCACAGATCGAAGGTGAACATGTCGAGTAAGGGTCCCGGCGAAATGCCCGACAGTCCGTCGCTGCCGCCTGTCCATGAGGTCGTTTTGTTGGCGAGTTCGTGAAACAGATGGATCAGCGCAATCGACAGGACCAGTTGCGGCAAGCCATGGGCGCGCAGGATGACAATGCCGCAGATCAGTCCGGCGATGGCGCCGCCGGCAATGCCGGCCAGCACCATCAGCAGAGGATCGGTGATGCCGTAGTGCGCGGCGCCGATGCCGGCCGCGTAGGCCCCAGCCCCGAAGAGCGCAGCCTGGCCGAGCGTGGCGACACCGCAAATGCCGGTCACCAGATCGACCGACAATACCAGCAGGGCGATGGCGATGATGCGGGTGAGCAGTGCGAGATTGTCGGGGAAGAGGAGGAAGCCGAGCGCGGCGAGCGCCAGGAGCGCGGCTATGCCGATCAGATCGCTGCGCAGGCTTCGGCTTCCCTTTGCCAGGGGCATCTCGTCCAGGGCAGGGCTCATGCGCCCCTGCCGCCCGCGAGGCCGCGCGGGAACACCCAGACGATGGCGATGACCGCCAGGTAGAAGAAGAACTCGCCGAATTCCGGCATCAGATAGCGGCCGGCCGTGTCGATGGCGCCGAGCAGCAGGCAGGCGACGAGCGCGCCTGGTATCGAGCCAGCGCCGCCGACCGAGACCACGACCAGGAAGGTGACCATGTAGCGCAGCGCGTAGTAAGGCTCGACCGGCAGCAGTTCCGCACCGACCACGCCGCCGAGCGCCGCAAGGCCCACCGCCACGGCGAAGCTCACCGCATAGACCACTTCCGTGCGCACGCCGAGCGCCGCCGCCATGGCGGCGTTGTCGACCGCGGCGCGCAGCTTGATGCCGAACGCCGTCTTCTCGATCGCGTACCAGAGCGCCGCCGCGACGATCAGGCCGCAGACGATGGCGAAGACCCGATGGGTGGCGATCGACCGGAAGCCGAGATTGACCGACCCTCTGAGTTCATCCGGCAGCGGGATCGTCTTCAGCGTCGGGCCGAAGACGTAGTTGGCGATGCCGATGATCATGAAGGTGACGCCGATGGTCATCAGTACCTGGGTGAGCTCCGGCTGACCGTAGATGCGGCGGTAGAGGACGCGCTCGATCGGGATGGCGATGATGATAGTGCCCGCCACGGCCAGCAGCACCGCCGCCGCGTAGCCGAGGCCAAGAGATTGCGCCGCATAGGAGGCGATGTAGCCGCCGATCATGGCGAAAGCGCCATGCGCGAGATTGACGACGCGCATCAGCCCCATCGTCACCGACAGGCCGATCGAGATGACGAAGAGCACCATGCCGTAGGCAAGGGCGTCGACACCGATGCTGAAGATGGTGTTCATGCGTATGGTCCCGACTGTCGAAGCGGCTTGGGTACTCCCCAGCGTCAGGGCTATCTCAGCTTGACCTTCGAGTCAGTTTGAAACGCCCCTCACCCGGCCTTCGCTTCGCTCGGGTGGCCGAGCGAAGCGGAGGCCGGGTTAGGGGGCATAACCGATGGTCCTACGTTCCAAAAGGACCCTCCAACCGCCACTACTTAACCGCCGCCAACCCGGGATCGCCCTGCTTCTCGAACGTCTTGATCTCCTTGTTGTAGTAGGTTCCGTCCTCTGCCTTGGCTACTTCGCGCAGATAGACATTCTCGGTGATGTGACGGCTCTCGGGGTCGATCGAGACGGGGCCGCGCGGGCTGACCCAGGACAGGCCCTTGACGGCATCGACCGCCTTCTGGGCGTTCTGCTCGCCGCCGGTCGCCTCAATCATCTTGTAGATCACATGCATGCCATCGAAAGCGCTGACCGCCGGAAATGACAATTCGGCCGGATTGCCGATCGCCTTCTTCGCCGCCTCGACGAAAGCCTTGTTCTCCGGCGAATCGTGCGAAACGGCGTAGTGATAGGTGGTCTGGAGCCCGACCGCGCCATCGCCCAGCGCGGGAAGATCGGATTCCTGGGTAAGGTCGCCCGTGGCGTAGAATTTGATGCCGGCCTCCTTCAGGCCGTTCTCATTATATGCCTTGACGAAGCCGAGCGTCGGCGGACCGGACGGCAGGAAGGCCATCACCGCTTCCGCGCCGGAATCCTTGATGCGCTGCATGATCGGCGAGAAATCATTGGTCGCCATCGGCATGCGGATCGATTCCACCACCGTGCCGCCCCGCTTCTCGAAACCGGCCTTATAGGCTGCCTCGGCATCATGACCGGGCGCATAGTCGCTGACGACGGTGATGACCTTCTTGACGCCGGCCTCGGCGGCCACCTGGGTCACCGGCGTGGCGTTCTGCCAGATGGTAAAGGAGGTGCGCACCACCAGCGGGCTTTTGGTGACGATGGCCGAGGTCGCCGCGTTCATGACGACCATCGGCACGTTGGCCTGCTCCAGCAGCGGCGTTGCCGCCATCGCATCCGGCGTGAAGTAGAAGCCGGCGAGATACTGCACGCCTTCCTTGACCACCAGTTCCTGCGCCAGCGCCTTGGACTGCGCCGGATCGGCCTGCGGCACGTCGCGGTAGACGATCTCGACGGTGTCGTCGCCCACCGTGGCGCCGTTCATCGCCATCCAGGCATCGATGCCTGCCTTGAAGTTCTTGCCCTGCAGCGCAAATGGACCGGAGAACGGGCCAATCATGCCGACCTTGATGGTATCGGCGAAGGCCGCGCCATTCAGCGCGATAGCCGCAAAGGCAGCCAGTAGCAGGCGTTTCATATTCCCCTCCCTGACGATTGTTCCGCCGTGAGGCGTTTGGAAGTGGATTACAGCATTTCCGGCCGGAGCGAAATCACCCGGCTTGGCACACAGGCGGCCAAAACAATGAGTTGTGGGTTGCGGCAGCGGCTTGCCAGCGATTGAACTTCTGCCAAGCGGCGAATATTCAAGGCGGCAATCTTCCGAGAGAGCGGATATTTCCGGCCAATTCGAGGGCGATCCGCACCGAGGCTGCCGCAGCGCAAACCATCGCTGGCAGAAGCAGCCATTCCAGCGTCCAGGCCGCGCCTGAGCGTTCCTGCTCGTGAACGAGCGCCTGGTGCATGCCGCCAAGCTGCGTGGCGTTGAAGCGGGCCAGCGCGACAAGCGTTTCGGCCGCGACCGGGTTTTGCTTGTGCGGCATTGCCGAGGATCCGCCTCCGCCGGCGAGTTCGATCTCGCCGCCCGCTTGCGCAAGCAGCGCGATATCCTGCCCGAACTTGCCGAGCGCCCCGGTGATGAGCGAAAGGATGTTGGCGAGATCGGCCAGGCGGTCGCGCTGGCTGTGCCATTGCGGCGCGTCGGCGAGGCCCAATTCCTGCGCCAGCAAAGCGCGAATGGATGTTGCTTTTCCGCCCAGTCGGTCCAGGCTTCCCGCCGCACCGCCGAACTGGATCGGCAGATTTGCAGCGATGGTCTGGCTGAGCCGTTCGGCAGCGCGCGCAACCGGCCCGTCCCAGGCGGCTACGCGGTCGGAAACAAGGATGGCGATGGCCGGCTGCATACGCGTGTGCGCCATCAGCGCGTTGGATCCGAAGCGCTCGTTCAGGTCGGCGAGACTGCGGAGCAGGGCAATGAGACGGGTTTCCAGGACGGCGAGAACCGGCTTCAGCCGCAGCATCAGGCTGGTGTCGATGACGTCCTGGCTGGTGGCGCCGAAATGCACATGCCGCGCATGCGGCTCGCCGACCGCCTGGCGCAATTGGCGCACGAGTTCGGGCACGACAACGCCGTCCACCGAAACTGCTATGCGGAGCCTCTCTATATCCGGCTGAAGCGCAGCGGCGGCTTCGGCGATGCGCGCGGCGGCCTCCAGGGGGATGAGCCCTTGGGCGCCCTCCGCTTTGGCGAGCGCCGCTTCGAAGTGGAGCATGGCTCGACAGTCGGCCTCCGCGCTGAAATGGCGGGCGATTTCCTCGTCGCCGAGCAGCCCGCCGAGATAGGGGTGATCGAAGGCCGAAAAGCTCATGCTAGGCGCCGCAGGACAAATAGCCGGCTAAATACATGCTCATCCAACGCCTCAAATATCCAGAAACACCGTTTCCCGCTCGCCCTGCAGATGTATGTCGAAGGTGTAGACGTTTCCATCGCGCGCGGCGATGAGGGTCGCCCGGCGATGCGGGTGCTCGATACGGGCCAGCAGCGGATCCTCGGCATTGGCCTTGTCTTCGTCGCCAAGATACATGCGCGTATGAAGCCCGATATTGATGCCGCGCGCGACGATCCAGAACGTAACATGCGGGGCCATGAGGCGGCCGTCCTTGAACGGTGCGCGGCCGGGCTTGATCGTCTCGAACGAATAGACGCCCGTATCGGCGTCCGTGGGGCAGCGTCCCCATCCTGTGAAGTGCGGATCGGCGGTGCCGCGCATTTCGGCGGGGCTGTTGTAGAGCCCATTCGCGTCGGCCTGCCAAATCTCGACCAGCGCGTCGCGCAAGGGGGAGCCGCCGCCGTCGATTACGCGGCCCTGAATGGTGATGCGCTCGCCGGCTGTCTTTTCGGTAAGCATGGAATTGCCGAGGTCGGCATCGTAGACAGATGGGATCGTCGCGAAATTGGGCGTGAGCCCGATGTGGACGTAAGGGCCGGCCGTTTGTGACGGCGTTTCCTTCAGCAGGTCGAGTTGCTGGACCATCAATTGCCCTCCAGCCGGTTTTCGAACAGCGTCGAGCGACGGCCGCGCAGCACGATGTCGAACTTGTAGGCGCGCGCATCCATGGGAATGGTGTTTGCCATGTCTAGCGGCGCGATGAGTTGCTCGACGGCGCGCTTATCGGGAATGGTGGACACGATCGGGCAGCGCCAGATCATCGGATCGCCCTCGAAATACATCTGCGTGATCAGCCGCTGGGCGAAGCCGTGCCCGAAAATGGAGAAATGGATATGCGCGGGACGCCAGTCGTTCGGGCCGTTCGGCCAGGGGTAGGCGCCGGGGCGGATCGTGCGGAAGCGATAACCGCCGTCCTCGTCGGTAATAGTGCGGCCGCAGCCGCCGAAATTCGGATCGAGCGGTGCGAGATAGGTCTCCTTCCGGTGACGATAGCGGCCGCCGGCATTGGCCTGCCAGAACTCCAGCAGTGCGCCCGGGACCGGCCGGCCGCGCTCGTCCAGCACGCGGCCGTGAACGATGATGCGCTCGCCGATGGCGGATTCGCCCGGCTTGGCAAAGTTGTGGATCAGGTCGTTGTCGAGTTCGCCGAGGATGGCATGGCCGAACACCGGTCCGGTGATCTCGGAAATGGTGTTGTCGAGCGAAAGGAGGGCTTTCTGCGGCGAGCGCAATACGGAAGTTTTGTAGCCCGGTGCATAGGCGGGCGGGTGCCAGGCGCGATCACGCTGGAAGAAGGAGCCGATTTCCGGCTTGCGGTTGGGACGATCGCTCACGGTCACGTCGCCTCGCCCGCATCGAGTTGCTGGAACACCTGCTTGGCGATGCGGATCGCCCGGTTTGCCGCCGGCACGCCGGCATAGATGGCAACGTGGAGCAGCGCCTCGCGAATGTCGTCGCGCGTTGCGCCTGTGTTGAGCGTGGCTCTGATATGCATCGCCACCTCCTCGTCATGGCCGAGTGCGGCCAGCAGCGCGATGGTGACGATGGAGCGCTCGCGCAAGGTCCAGCCGGGGCGGGACCAGACATGGCCCCAGGCCGCTTCCGTGATGAGGTCCTGGAATGGGCGGTCGAAATCGGTGGCTGCCGCCTGCGCGCGCTCCACATGCGCGTCGCCAAGCACCTTTCGGCGGGTCGCGAGGCCTTGCCGGTACCGTTCCGACTGGCTGGCATCAGCCATCGACGGTCTCCCGCCGAAGAAAATCCTGGACGAGCGCGACCAGCGCCTCCGGCTGTTCAACGCAGGGAATATGCGCCGCGTTGGCGATGATTTCGAAGCGTGCGCCGGGAATCAGCTCTGCGAAGGATTGCACCAGCGGCGGCGGTGTCGAGCCATCCTGGTCGCCGACGACGACCATAGACGGGAGATCGATGCGCTGGGCGACGGCCGTGAAGTCGGCATCGCGGATCGCGGCGCAGGCGGCGGCGTAACCTTCGACCGACTGGCGCACAAGCATCGTGCGATAGCCGGCGAGTTCGGGGCCGCGCTCCCGATGAAATTCCGGCGTGAACCATTTCTCCATGACACCGTCAGCGAAACTGCCGATGCCCTCGCTTCTGGCGGATTGGATTCGCCCGTTCCACATCTCGCCGGTGCCGATCTTGTGCGCTGTGTCGCAGAAGATGAGCGCGCGGATCAGGTCCGGCCGCGCGGCATAGAGCGCCTGGGCGATCAGTCCGCCGATGGACAGGCCGCATATGACAGCCGATTTCACCTGGAGATGATCGAGCAGGGCAGCGAGATCGGCGGCATGGGTTTCGATTGTATCGGGCGCGTCGCCGAGCTCGCTCAACCCATGTCCGCGCTTGTCATAGGTGATGATCGCGTAGTCGCCGGCGAGGCGCACGACCACGTCACGCCAGATGCGGAAATCCGTACCCAGCGAATTGGCGAAAACGATGACCGGCTTGCCGGCGGGCGCGCCGATCAGCTGATAGTGGATGACGGTATGGTTCAGGCGGGCGAATTGCACGGTCTCTCCCTTGATCCTCTTAGGGCCTATGGTCCGGGCGATATGTCCGCGCGTCAAGTGCCGGCCTGGCTCAGTAGGGCAGGCCGACATAGTTCTCGGCGAGCACTGTGGCGGCGGCCCGCGAATGGATGAGGTAATCCAGTTCGGCTTCCTGGACCTTCTGGCCGAAGGCGTCGGTGTCGGGAAAGCGATGCATCATCATGGTCATCCACCAGGAAAAGCGCACCGCTTTCCAGACGCGCGCCAGTGCGCGCGAGGAATAGGCGTCGAGGCCTGTCGCGGAGTTCCGCGTATAGTGCTCGCTAAGCGCCTCGAACAAATAATGCACATCGCTGGCCGCCAGGTTGAGCCCCTTGGCTCCCGTCGGCGGGACGATATGCGCGGCATCGCCTGCAAGGAACAGGCTGCCGAAGCGCATCGGCTCGGCAACGAAAGAGCGCAGCGGCGCGATGGACTTTTCGAAGGACGGGCCAGTGACGAGGGCTTCGGCGTGGGGTTCCGGGAGCCGCTGCCGCAGCTCATTCCAGAAGCGCTCGTCGCTCCAGGCCTCCGCCTTCTCGTCGGCGGGCACTTGCAGATAGTACCGGCTGCGAGTCATCGACCGCATCGAGCAGAGGGCAAAGCCGCGCGGATGGTTGGCGTAGATCAACTCGTGACTGACCGGAGGCACCTCGGCCAGCAAACCCAGCCAGCCGAAGGGATAGACCCTCTCGAAGGTCGTCAAGGCGGCGGCGGGAATGGCGCGGCGGCTGACACCGTGAAAGCCATCGCAGCCGGCGATGAAATCGCACTTGATGCGGTGCGCCGCGCCTTCGCGATGAAAGGTCACGGAAGGCTTATGCGTGCCGATGTCGTGCAGCTCGACATCCGCGACCTCATAGAAGCCCGCCGCGCCGGCGGATTCGCGCGCGGCAATCAGGTCGCGCGTTATCTCCGTCTGGCCATAGACGGTCACGTGCTTCCCGCCGGTGAGGCCGGTCAGGTCGACCCGATGGTCGCGGCCATCGAAGGCCAGCGAAAATCCTGAATGGGAGAGACCTTCGGCCTTCAGGCGCCCGTCCGCACCCGCCCGGCCAAGCAGATCGACCGTGCCTTGCTCCAGCACGCCGGCCCTGACGCGGGCAAGGATATGCTCTTTGCTGGCGCGGTCTAGGATGACGGTATCGATGCCTGCCTTCAGGAGCAATTGGCCCAACAGCAGGCCGGCGGGGCCAGAACCGATGATGGCGACCTGCGTGCGCATTCGTTTCTCCGCGGTGCAGGCTATCGCTCCGCTAGGCAACTCGGCAACCGCTCTTGGTGTACGACCGTGAGGATCAGGAATAGCGGGACGCCTCGAATTCAGCGAGCTGGATGCCCATGGCCACGAAGCCGGTCAGCGCTGCCGCCCGGTCCGCCAGCGCCACTCGCGCCAGACCGGCCAGAATGCCTGTGCTGACGGCTCGCGCCGTGCGGTTGACCTGGGCGCTGCGCGGATAGCCGGACGGCCGCTGCGGGTCCTCCTGGCTCCAGGCTGCGGCGAGCGCGACCCAGACGCCGGGGCTGCGCTGCTCCGCCATCAAGGCTGCGTCCATCAGAATACCGCGGCGATATTCGCTCGGGTCGCTGACCCAGCCGTGAACATGCTTCAGCATGGTCAGATCGAATTCATCGAGGGCGGCGGAAAGGTGCTCCAGGCATTCGTGGCCCCACCAGACGGCGACGCGATTGGGCAGGATATAGGCGCAGAAGGTTATTGCCTCTTCGGGAATGCGGCTGACCAGCAGCGTGCGGCAAAAACTCAGAACGGGCCGATCGTTGGGACGTGCGCGCATTTCCTGCGCGACTGTCGGATAGGCAGCGTAGAGATCCCGTGCGGTCGCAAATCGAAACCTCATCCCTCATTGCCTTCCCCGCCTCAATCAAGGCGACGGCAGTCTGGTGCTGACACTTAAAACGATAATCTTGCGCCGGGCACCCCTGCAATAGTTTTCATTATTATTGGTAATCAACTTACACCACCGAATGCTTCCGGGCCGCAATGTTCCACCCATGATTGCAGGCGCGGGCAGAACGTAGCTTTAAAGCTGGGGCGTTGCAGTGTACAATTAATCTTTCGCCTCTCCTAACCCTTGGAAGATCATGACGATGTTCAGGGTCCTTGGATGGATTGCAGCACTGACTATCTGCTGGGTTGCGTCCGTCGCGGCGGCAGGTGCGGCTGCGTCCGCCGATGAGGTTGCAGGGCGTCGCGCCGCCCTTGTCATCGGCAATTCCGGCTATGAGAACCTGCCCGCCCTGCCCAATGCGGTTAACGACGCCGAGCGGGTTGGCGCGGTGCTGCGGGAAGCGAATTTCGAGGTCACGGTCGGTGAAAACCTCGACAAGGCGTCGCTGGAAAAGACGGTGAGGGCCTTTCTTCAGACGCTTAACGACAGCGATGTCGCCCTGTTCTACTACAGCGGCCATGCCGTTCAGGTGGCGGGCGAAAACTTCATCCTGCCGGTTGATGCGAGTTTGAAATCGGCTTACGATCTGGAGGTCGAGTCCTACAGCGTCTCAAGCCTGCTCGACTATATGCGCGCCGCCTCCGGCCTGCAGATCCTCGTGCTCGATGCATGCCGCGACAATCCCTTCCGCAGCGGCGAGTATTTCCTCGGCGAGAAGAAGATTGATGTGAAGGGAGAGAAGGGCCTCGCCTCGATCGCGCCGCGTCAGGGCGCGCTGATCGTCTATTCGACGGCGCCGAACGAGGTTGCCTTCGACGGCGCGGGGGACATCAGCCCGTTCGCCGGATCCTTCGCCGAGAATGTGCTCACACCCAATCGGGAAATTCGCGATGTGCTGACCAAGGTGCGCAGCGAAGTGATCGACAAGACGGCCGGCAAACAGGTGCCATGGGACGTCTCCAGCCTGACCTCGCAATTCTATTTCGTATCGGCGCAGAATTTGCTGACGCTCAGCCGCAACGTCACCGAAGTGCGTGTGCTGCCGGAAACGACGCGCATCGAACTCGACATCGCACCCCCGATCGCCAGCGGATCGATGTCCCTCAGCGCAGTGTTCGAGAAACTACCGGCAACGGGTCTGCTGTTGCTGGATGAAAAGGCGGTGAAGGCGGGCGCTCCCTTCGACGCTGCGCGCATCAGCGACGTGGTCTACGTCACCGATCCCGGCCAGAAAGCGGTCGAGCTGATCCCCTATTCGATTCTCTCCGACACCGGATTGTCGGCGAATGGGGCGGTCGCCGTGGTCTTCGATCCCACCGCCAAGGCAGACGCTCCAGCCGTTGCCGCGGCGCCCGATGTTTCCGCTGATGCTGTCACTGTCGCGGTGAACTCGGATGTTGGTACCGGCTTCGAACTGCTTCCCGCGGGTATCCGCGGCGCGCCGGGCAAGGATGGCTGGTTCAGGATCGACAGGCGGGACGCCGCAACACAGGTGGCGCTCGACCAGACGATGCTGATCGTCGGCGATCTGGTCAAGGCGGAAGACCTGCCGAAGGTCAAGGTGCGGCCGGCGCTTGGCGCGCAAACGGCAGAGGCCAAGGTGGTGCTGACGCCGCTGGGCGACCAGCCGGAGGCAAAGCCGCTGGTGATCGCCGTCGCCGCGCAAACCAATGCCTGCGACGAGCTTGCCGCCGAGCCGCTGGATATCCAGGCTGTCACCGACGGCGTCTATCCCAACGACATCAAGTTCAAGGATGCGATGTCCGCCTGCGAGAAGGCGATCAGCGACTTTCGCGCGGTTGCGCGGTTCAAGTTTCAGTATGGCCGCGTCCTTTATGCGGATGGGCAGTATGAGGCGGCGGTGAAAATGATGCACGCCGCGCTCGACCAGG
>Ga0190274_10002242_pt1 | contig 11344 bp, 19 predicted proteins | sample Popmic531T_FD_133002 | JGI IMG/M metagenome (GOLD analysis project Ga0190274, IMG submission 133002) | Populus adjacent soil microbial communities from riparian zone of Yellowstone River, Montana, USA - 531 T | ecosystem: Environmental > Terrestrial > Soil > Riparian zone | place: USA: Montana...
AGCTTCCGGGACTAAGCCCCTAGCTCCTGGAAGTGAGCGGTCCCGGCTTCTCCTGCATCTTCGTGTAGGTCGGGGCCGCTTCTCTGTCTGCAGGATGGATCCACCGATGACCGTGCTGATCTACGTGGATACGAGCAAGCAGGTCGGAGACCCCGATCACCTCAAGGTCTTTGCGAATGCCGATGCCGCGGAGGTCATCTGGCAAGTGTGTAGCCGCCGGCCCGCGACATCTAGAGGTTATCGGTCAACAGCACGACCAAGACGAACATTGTCATGATCGCCAGCATTGTGAAGGTGACAACCAGCCAGTCAGGCAAAAGTGTTTGTTTCATTGATTGCGTCCCTGCAACCCTAGAACGATATATCGGGAGCAGCGCAACGTCACGTGAGACACTCGCTAAGATTTTAGGAAAAGTTCAACGCCGCCTGAGATGATCCCGTTTTGGGTCGCTGAGTGGCGGCCAGTGGCCGCCCGCCCTCAATCTGCTGAGGGGCCATTGTCGAGGATCGTAGGATGACGGTCTGGATCTACGTCGACACCGCCAAGCGGAACCCTGAGGGCGTGGCGTTTGAGTACGAGGTGATCGGCGCAGAATAAAATGGCCCCAGCGCGAGTATCTGCGCTGAGGCCATAGAGTATTCCCATTTCAAATTGCCAGTTGGAGTAGTGGGTACCCATCTGGCGTACCGATAGAAGCGGGAAAAAGTGGCAACGTCTGTCCAATAGTGAACAGAACGCGGAAGATCCCTTGAGCCGGGCCGGTTAGCGGCCCGGCAACACGCAACGCACCGAGGCCGCCGACACAGCGACCACCGGCGGGGAGGCTTTTGGGGGCGTTGCCGGGAACGTTCAGAATAGGCTTCCATCCGGCCATCGTCTGTACGGCAGCCGACAAAAGCGAGGCCCGCCAGCGTGAACCGGCGGGCCGCGACCGGCATCAGGTCGGCATCTGTAGTTTGGCGATGTCGATCGTGACGCCCTGCGCGAGCAGGTAGTCGTGGCGATAGCCCTTCCCTTCAGCTTCCAAGACGATTGCTGCCGCCTTCATCGCGACATCGTTCAGGTTCCGAGAGCGAAATTCCGCCACCTTCCTTCGCGCCTTCTGTTGATCGTTAGACGCATCGCGCCAATCCTCCTGCGCCTCGTAGAAACCGATCCTAGCCATGAGCTTGGCGTGGCGGTTCTCCCACTTGCGATAGATCCGGCTCCCATACTTGCGCGGTTCGGGGTTGAGCTTCGACCATGCCGTATATTGCTCGTGAATAGCATCGTAGATCGCCGCCTTCTCCTTCAGTACGTCGTCTACGTCGGACAGCGCGTGCATAAGATCGCACAATACGGGACTAACCCTCTCGGGATCATACAATGGCACGGCCGATGTGGCAGAGCTGCTGCGGTGGCGATGGCGGCACTTCCTACGAGCATGTTCATTAGTGTCCTCCTGTTTACTGCAGCCCCGCCTTTCTGAATCGCCGAACCGCTGAATGGTTCTGGCTCGTTTTTGACTCCCTGCCCTGCAGCAACAGGGGCTAGTGGAATCACTGGAGGTGAAGATAATTGAACGGCGCCTGGGGCGCTAACGCTGGGCGCGTTTGTGGGTGGCGTGCTAAGCACGCTGTCAGCCTGAGTCATTGGATTACCGTCCTTAGTGGCGCTTGGGTTAGAGCCGGGGTGGAAGTGTCAGCTTCCCCTCGGCTCGATTTTGTGTTACACCGAAAATCATGAAGAAGTCAATAAAGGTTACACCGAAAAAAAGACGCGGACGACCCGCCACAGGCCGGGATCCTCACATCACGTCACGGATGCCGGCCACGCTCATTGCCGAAGTAGAGGCTTGGGCGACGGCTAATGAAACCGGCCGCTCCGAAGCCATCCGCCGGCTCATCGAGATCGGGCTGTCAAAATCTGAACCGCCAAAGCAACCGAAGGTGCTCACAACTGCCAAACAGTCTGCTGCTCGCGCGGTCGAACCGGCCGGCAACGCGATAGACAAGCGTTCCGACCAGGATGCGTCCGATGATGAGCGCAAGGTTCGCAAGCGGAAGCTTATCCAGGGGCCAAGCGTCTTTCGCGATGCCCGAAAAGATCGGCCGGGCAAGTGAGGGCATCGTCCCGAGGCTATCCGCCGGCTGGTCAAGTCTCGAGCTGGAGGTGAAGAAATGACAAAGCCGCCCACCAAAGCCGAGAGCGAAGCGCGCAAGGCATTTCGCCCAGTCGATGCCAAGAAGAAAATGACTGAGCAGGAGATTGCGCAGAAGGCATTCTCTAATAACCGCGAGCGTCTAAAGGCAGAGCGGCTCGCGAGGGAGGCTGCGGGCCCGCCGCCTTCGAAAACCAAGGCTCCCAAGGCGAAAGGGAAATGATCCGACCCACTCTCGGAGATCAGCACGTGGCAAAACCGCTGGGCTTCCCGGCCTCTTAATGGCTATTGCCGGTTTTATCGGTTGGCGTCGCAGTCGCCGCTCCGCACCAACCATGTGTGCCTAAGCCACGTCGCCTGTGACTTGTGACGTGACTATCCTTTCCAAAATCGCTTGCACTCGGGATGCAGCACCGACTTGCCCCGATATTGATCTCCCAGATCAGAGCTCCCGCTCACATTGCATCAGCGAGAGACAGGCTCAACATAATCACGATGCAACAAGGTTGGCGACTTCAAGCCATCGAAAATAATTTGGACGGTGCTTTGATATTGGCCAGCACCTACGATCACTCCCTCTTTGTCGGCGAGACGCGGACATCTGGCCGCTCCTAGCGGGCTCAGCTTCACTCGGGCACCTATCGTAATTTCAACCTTGTGACGAATCATCGAGGCCGTTCGCCAGTGGCGCGCTGCTAAAATCGATCTCGACCCAATCGAAACCTGCTGGCCCTGGATCGGGCCCGCAAGAACGTCGAAGGTTTAAGAATGATTTCGATTGCCGAGCGTTGAAGACAGAGTGACCGGCGGAGCGATCCTCGTTGGCTCGGTGAACCTGAGCCCGAATTCTAGGGCCGCTTATGTCCACTCTATTGCGACGTCTGACCATGGCCATTCCCCTAAAGGGGCCACAGACAAAACCCTCGCCGGGCCTTGTGAACTTAGCCAGTGCGATAGGCATCCATGGCGTACACGGCAAAGATCGCAAAGCTGATCACCGCGAGAACACCTGCTGAAGCCTCGATCACTGCTCTCCCTGAAACTGGCCCATTGCCGCGAGGTATCTGTTGCACGACTGCGTCCAAATGAGATCAAAGATAAATTGCATTTTGGAGGTCCCAATCTAATGGGAAGAGGATACTGGGCCCTTTGTTTCAGGACGGTTTCATCGCCTCCGCAAAATGGTTTCGTTACAGAAAAGGAAGTCCCCGCCAGCCATGTGTGCCTAAGCCACGTCGCCTGTGACGTGACTAGAGCCTCATACAATTACTACCCTGCTTATCGCGGCGCTCGGTTTTTGCGCTTTCTGGTGGTGGGAGCTTGGGAAAACGATAGATCGGCGTGGGGGCGCCCTCTTTTTGCCGGCCGCAGTCTTGACCGGCCCGCACAGCGCGAATTCGCCATTCTCAACGCATTCGTCATCGGGGCAAATTCGGCGTTCAATTTCGCAAGCACTGCTCGCACGGAAATTTGGTTGGCTGTCGGCGGCAGCGCCAAGTCGTCCCCCCATCTCGACGCGGTCGCGCCGCCCAGCAAAACCGCTGCAGCAAAATCGGCAGGAAGTGGCCCCCAAGTGGCCCCAGATTGAACAAGCTGCAATTCAGTGGCCAAAGCTATTGCGGGGGTGGCAATCGCAAACATTGAACAACTGATTGTAAACAAATTGCTCGAAGCACGTGAAGACCGGAGCCGCCCTCCTCCTTTTTTTGCGAAAAGTGAAGGTATTAGAGACAGCTAGTTGATCAGCACTACTAGGAAGTACGTTCCAAGCCACGAAAAGGAGCCGCAGTTTCTGGCGGTGCGCGTCGCCCAGACATCGGGCCGCTCTCGATCTGTCTGAAGGCTGAGCAAGCTAAAGCACCGATCTTGAAATACGCAAGGCCTGATACTGCGCAGTATTGTCCCGTGCGATTGCGTAACGATTTCAAGCTCTACGGGCTCGGCTCCATCTCATCTAGTCCATGCGGGTTCGTCTAGTCGCGAGGGATTTGGGTCCAAACTTGGGTCCAGCCCTTCACGCAAAGGGGCTCTCATGGATAGCTGGGTCATCGTCCTGATGCTGGGTCTGATCGCTGCATACGCCGTCATTCGGCTGGCTTTGCGGTTCTATTTTCCGCCCGATACCTGACCCGCCAAACAATCCCGCCATAACTCTGGGAAGCCGCCTGCGACTACGGCCGCGCTGGTCCGTCATGTACCGGCCGATCGGCGCCAGCGCATAGGAGAGTCTCCGCTCTGGCCACGGCGCCAAGGATCGATCAATCGTCTCGTTGGAGGCGGTTGTTCACGGTGCCAAGCCAATGAACGTCTGACAATACTTCCTTCTCCGGCACCTCGCGCCGTTCGAAGGCGGCCTCGAATAGCCGTGTCAGGGCGTCACGCTGCTCTTCCTTCCAATCGCGTTCGCTCATTGGAGGTTCCCTGCGCTGTGAACTGCAGGAATATGAATGAGTCGCCCAGCGCGCCTTGATCACAAATTCTGGCCGTCCCCAGAAATCGTGAGTGCTAAACCGAAGTTTCGCCAAGGACCAGCCCAACACTCTGCCGTGAACGAAACTCTTTGCCTAGATCGCGAAGCCTTCCTGAAACAAAGCCGTCTTAGCTTTCGGTTGCGTTTAACACCCATAAGGGAGCGCCAAATGCGCAGCATGATTTTCGGCGTCATTTTGATCGCAGTGGCCGCTGCAGGGTTTCACACCCTGATCTCGTCGTCACTTGCTGCAGCTCGCGACAGCAAGGCAGCGACATTTTCTGAACGATTTGCACCAGTGCTCAAGCCGCAATGAGAAAGGCATGTGAACAAATGAGGATGGGATATTTCACGAACGGAGTTAGTCCGGTCGATTGCGCCTGCGTATGAGCGCCAGCTGCGGTCAAAAATCGGTTGGCCGGCAATTGCTCTGATCCTTATAGCTGCCTCAGACCAGCGCGGGACCGAAGCCCCGCGCCTTTTCCCTAGTGAGAACTCATCTCTCGCTTGAGTGCTATCACCCGCTTCTCGGCCTCATTTGGCTCCAGTGGAGCAATCGTTGCGGCGGCGGTTTGGATGGCCTCTGCCTCCAGCGCAGCCAATTCAGTCAACGACATCGTTTCAATGTTTGCCGCCAAGTCGTCTTTCGACATCATTTGCCTCCCACGTTTCTGCATTTTTTGCTCCGATTAATCTCCAAAGCAGGGCATCAATCAATCAGGCGTTGAAAGAATGATCTGAGCCACTTCTGGCAGATTTGTGACCTTGGCGATTTGACTGGGGGTGGGCCATCCGGCCGAAGCTGGACGGCCCTATCGTGTCATTTACCGCCCAGCAGCCTGCAATGGCTCGCCAGCCGCTGCCGGTTGCGCTCCTTGTGATCAGCATCGGCGCATGTGCGGGACGACCGCGAGATCGTTTTGCCGGGACCTCGGCTTAAGCAACGCGGATCTCAGCGAAAATTTCATGGCAATACTCGCTCAGCCGCCTGGCTCTTTGCTGTTCCGGACGGGATTTAGCGATCAGTGCCGCAATATCTGCACGGCCAGAGGCTGCAACTTCGTGAAGCAACAGAAGGGCATCTAGGGTTACGCGTTCGAGACCGCACTCCATTTTAGACCTCCGCGCTGGTTCTTAATTCTTTCATTGATTGGAACGTCCAGGGGCGTAGTTGAGGCGCTTCTTAGAGCATTCATGGTTAAAATAGGCCAAGACTAAGGCCGTCGAGCGTTTCGGGCGATGCACTAGGCGCCCCACATGAAAAACGCGGGGTCTCGCCCCGCGTCCTCGTATTCTTTCGCTTGAGCCGGCGGCGGTGGGTCATGAGCCGCTGCCATAGCGAAGGATACACAGTAATCGCCAATTTGAACGGCGTTTACTTTTCCGAGGGACGGGCCCGCGCTTCGCTTCCTTGTTCTTCAGCCTTGCGGGCTTGACATGGTAGCCGGGACACTAAGGACGGCTCCTCCGACCGAAACAGGCACTGAGCGGTTACGCTGCCGAACCATCATCCTCTTGTGCCCTGCCCGGGATGGCTGGTTACGAGCGTGCCTTGTTGGAATGGAGGAAGTTACTTCCGGGGTTGTTGTCTTTGGCAGCGAGTCGACCTTCGCTATAAGCGTGGAAATCTTGGCAGATACGTTTTTCACGTCTTCATGCTCATCAGTTATCTGAGAAGATATTTTCTTCCCAATGAAGCGCTCATCCCCGACGCTCTGTCTCAACGAAGCAAGCGTAATTGAATCCTGCTGAATCAGAGCTAGGGCTTCCTGCAACAGGAAGCTATTCTCTCGCAGAGCTGTAAAATGTTGCTGCTGGGCCCACTGAATATCCTTCAAGGCGGCGACAGCCGGATCCGGTGGTAGACCGGAAGCTTTCTGCTGGGGAAGCAGTCCGGCCAAACTGCCGATATGAGGCAGGGCAAAATCGGAAGGCAACAGTGTATAGACCGCCGCCGTAGTGTTTATTCCGAGCGCAAATACCGCAAACGCCAAGATCGATTTCCGGCTCGATTTCTTAGTCGGCACCGTGGATTTGGGTTGTTCGGTTTGGCTCTGCTTTTCCGACGTCTGGGTCACGTGCTTTACCCTCAGATGAGTAACAAAAAAGGAGCCGTCGCTGGATGTCCGTCGCGACGGCTCCTTTGCGCGGCACCCAACTAGAATTTTCTGAAATATAGGTTGATGAGATTAATTCCGCGTTAGCACTTCAGTCGTCCGGAAGGAGCCGCAAGTCGGGCGATCGGGTTCGTCTAAACGAATTGGGCGCCTCTCGCAGCCCAAAGATTAGAGTTCGAACTGGGAACAGTGGTCGCGCTTGCCAGCCACAAAAGCCGCATCGCCTCCTGAAGTCCATCGATCCTACGTGGAGCTCGATGACGTTGAGGCAAAAGGCAGATGAAGTTTCAAGCCCACGGACAGGTGGAGAGTAGACATTTAGCGTGGCGCCAACCTCCCGGACCATGCCAGGGTCATAGCCCCTCGCAATACAGTCAGGCACAGCGGGACAGGTCGACATGGCTTCCGAGGATTTCCCGTAGATCAGCGCAAAGCGCCTCTTCCACCAAATCAACTTGAACAGCTTGCGGCGCGCTTGAATAACCACTGTCACTTCCGCTTCTGGCAGATAATGTTCTGCAAACTTCTTTTGGACCACTGAAGACAAGTTCTCCGGGCTGTGTGGCTGGCGATCGAATAATCATGCGGGGGACCGCAGCAAAGAGTGATGAGCACATCGGCAACTTCGGCCGCGCGTTGGATGGCACATCGATCGGCGATTATCGCTTGATTGGTCTTTTCGCGACTGCGCAAGAATCTCAACCGACTTTTGCAACAAAATCTGCCAGAAGGCAGACATCAAGGCGCCCCCCCCCCTCGACTTCCCAATCCCTGCCTTTTTCTGCAAAATGGCATCTGCCAAGGATCGTCATTGGGGTGGGAAATCAAATGGCAGAGCAACAAATTCGCTTCGACGATGGAGCCAGCTACGAACAGATGATGGGAATTTGGAGCCGGTCCGCTGGCGAGGTATTCCTTGATTGGTTGGCGCCTCCCTTAGGTTTGCGGTGGATCGATATCGGTTGCGGCAACGGTGCCTTCACTGAACTATTGGTCGAGCGATGTGGCCCCGCGGAGGTCCAAGGGATCGATCCGTCTGAAGGGCAGCTCGCGTTTGCACGCACCCGACCAGCGTCGCGCTTGGCAAAGTTTCACCAAGGCGATGCCATGGCCCTTCCTTTCGCAGACAGCAGCTTCGATGCGGCTGTGATGGCATTGGTCCTTGTGTTCGTTCCGGATCCCGCCAAGGGCGTTAGCGAAATGGTCCGGGTAGTTGTCCCCGGCGGTGCAGTCGTGACCTACATGTGGGACATGCTGGGTGGCGGATTTCCGCTCGACCCAATCCACTCCGAGTTACAGGCAATGGGCATTGGGGCAACGCGCCCACCCCGGATGGATGCTTCTCGAATGGATGCGCTGAAAGACTTGTGGATCGGCGCAGGCATTGAGGACGTGCAAACACGAGAGATTACGGTGCACCGGACTTTTTCGAATTTCGATGATTTCTGGACGACAAATCTCAAATCTCCTGCGCTTCGGCCTACAGTTGCAACTATGACATCCGGAGATGTCGAGACGCTCATCTCACGGGTACGTGCGCGCCTGCCGGCGGATGCCGATGGTCGCATCACCTCTGGTGCGCGCGCGCATGCGATAAGGGGACGTCGGCCCACGTAGCTGATGTTGGCTTAGGGTTTCTTGGCTGTGGGAAACCGCGAAGACGCTCAATCCGATAGAAGAAGTGATTCGTCCAAGACCGCTTTAGTCGCCGCGCGACCACCGAGCGATGAGCGGCGCGACGTGCCGCAGCGGCGGCGAGGTCCCCGTTCGGCCCCGCCGGGGTGCGGCAACTCCTGCCAACCACTCAACGGAAATTACTGGCTCGCCCGTTCGGCGGCGGTGGCGGTGGCCATGTATTTCGAATAGAACTGCGCAACCCGCTCGCGCCACATTCCGACAAACGCCCCCGATGTCAGCTTATCGACCGATTTCCACGCGTGTTTGACGGCCGGGAGAGTATTTCGCCAGATCGCGCGTTTGCACCATTTTTCGCCTTTCTCCCTGCCTTCGCTGGTGGCACACAAGGATTTCCAAGCGATGCGATCGGATTGGCTGATGTGCTCGGCGGCGCCTTCCCAACCTTGTTGATGGATTAAGTAAAGATCGCTCAAGGTCGGCTTCTTGTGCGTCACCCACTCGAACAGAATGCCTTCGGTAATGACCTTGTAGGCCGCCGCAACGGCATTGTCGCGGGGATCACGAATCTGCCCGGAGCCGAATTTGTTGAACTCGTATTCGCTCAATTGGAACAGGCCGATATACGACCCCGTGCGTTGCTTGGGGTCGAAACCGCTGTTCGAGTTGATCTGCACCATCAGCTCCAAGGTATCATTTATCTTGAGGTCCAAGACGTGAACTAGATCACAGCCTTGCTTTCGCTTTGGGCGGCACAGCGGACCATGCCCGGACTCCATCCGGTCGTGAATGACCGAGCCCGGACATTTCTTCACCGGATCTGAAAGGTCTCCAGCCCGGATCAGTTAGTCAAAAACAGATTGATCTCGTCGAAAAACCGAGCGGCGGCGGGTTCGTGCTTTAGAAAGAGGTGATTTCGCCCGGGAAGCGCTACGAAATGAGCATGGGGGATCCCAGCCGCCATTTGACGGCCTGCATCGATCGGAACCATGAGATCGTCACGCACATGCATGACGAGCGTCGGCACCTGCACTTGCGGGAGCAACTCGCGCACATCGACATTTCCCACGACGTCGAAGTAGCGAGCCGCGCATTCAGGCGACGTGGTCTTGCGTTGAAGGTCATTGAACCAATCAGCCTGTTCCTTTGTACACTCAGGAATGAACTGCGAGGTGAACATTTGCCGGAATGCCGGATCGGCCATGCCCCAACCAAGGCGCATCAAAGTCCCCATCGCCTTGCGCTTCTCATGTTCCTGGGGCGATCGCTTGGCACCGCCCAGCGCAAAGCCACCATACAAAATCAAGTGAGAAAGGCGCTCCGGATGCCGCACCGCATAGGCAATGGAAATGGCACACCCTTGGGAGACGCCAAGAAGCGGAAAGCGCTCGATCCCCATGGCGTCGACCACGGCTTCCAAATCGCGGACCCATGCTTCGAGTGATACCTCTTCAACATCCCAATCGGACAGCCCGTTGCCTCGTGCGTCGTATCGAACCAGCGTGTGATCTTTCGCCAATCCTTCCAGCAAATGATGCCAGATCGGGCTCTCCCAATCGTATTCAAGGTGGTTCATCCAGTTCGCGGTCTTGACCAAAGGTGAACCCTGCCCCACCGTGGCAAAGGCAAGGCGCACCCCATCGGACGCTCGGCAATAATTGATCTCCTGCGCCATGCTGACGGAACCGAAGTTCACCGAATAGACTTCGACGGGCTTCGCGATGTTCTTGAGGTTGCGAAACCCCATTTTCTCGCAATTGAACGAGAGTTGTTCGACCAAGTGATCGTGTGCCTGCCGCGAAATGCAAATTCCGCCCGGTTCGGCTATCCCTTCAAGCCGTACGGCGATGTTCACGCCATCGCCGTAAATATCGTCATCCTCGATTATGATGTCGCCGAGGTTTATGCCAATGCGAAATTCGATCCGCTTGTCAACGCTTACCCTCGCGTTCCGCTCGCTCATGCCACGTTGCACTTCAACGGCGCATCGTACCGCGTCAACCACGGACGCGAACTCGACCAGCATGCCGTCTCCGGTGTTCTTGACGATATGGCCCCTATGCTCTTCGATTTTCGGATCGACAAGCGCCAGATGTCCCTTCAATTGGGTGTGCGTGCCTTCCTCGTCCATGCTCATGAGACGGCTGTAGCCTGCCACGTCTGCAGCCAGAATGGCGGAGAGCCGTCGCTCCAAGCGTTCGCGCTCCAAAGCACACCTCCAGATAGGGGGCAGTTTACGCCTCGCGTTGCGGTCGCCAAGGGGACTGACGGATTTGACGCCACCGCGCGCCAGTACCGCCGGGGCGGCCCCTCCGCGACCGATTAGTGGCATCTGCGGAGTGCCACTCTCTGTATGTCCGCGCATCGCGCCATTTCGATTTGTGACATTTGGTCGCGATGGGGAGTATAGCGGACATTGAGTAGGACGCACCGCCTCCCTGATCGCGCGTCGGTGATTGATGCGATGCGACGTGCTCAATGACGGGATGGACGTGCGGGCGACGGACTGCCCCATCGGTTTCGGGGGCCTCCCGAGGGCGCGAGTTAATGGGGCACGGCTCGACCGCACTTATTGAGGATATTTGCTGCCAGAAAATCCGTGGTTGCAGTTGCAGGGATGGCGGTGTGTCCTGCTCAACTTCCGCAATGCCCTGCAGCGGTCCACCACTCATTGCAACCCTGCTTTCCGAAGCCCCTCGATCTTCGGCCTTGGAGTGGTCAGCGTCGGTGCGTTTGAACCCCGGAGCGCGCATTCATGTGCGACGCGGCTAGGTCGTGGACTTCTGCTAGTCCGGGACCGATGGCAATCCAAATGTGGTTCACGACCATGAAGGTGCAGATGACAAACACAGCGGCGATCAAGCGTCGGATGGTCCGGTCAGTCATGACATACCCTCGGTGTCCCCTAGGGTGAACGACGACTGGGCGCGCTTATCTTGGGACCGTCAACTAGACCCCGCTACCGACCTCGGGCTTGGTCG
>Ga0190274_10002244_pt1 | contig 11339 bp, 9 predicted proteins | sample Popmic531T_FD_133002 | JGI IMG/M metagenome (GOLD analysis project Ga0190274, IMG submission 133002) | Populus adjacent soil microbial communities from riparian zone of Yellowstone River, Montana, USA - 531 T | ecosystem: Environmental > Terrestrial > Soil > Riparian zone | place: USA: Montana...
GCAGCCGCAGTCGATGTTGATCCCACGCGACCAGACCGAGGCGATGCCGATGATGAAGGCGACGAACAGGATCGCGGAGATCACGGCCGCGCCGCGGGTCAGCAGGCCGATCACGAGCATCACACCGACGACGAGCTCGATGACGGGGAGGAGCTGGCCGACCGGCGTGGCCAGGCTGCTGGGCAGCAGCTGGTAGGCGCGTACGGCGGCGACGCTCTGGGCGGGGTCGGTCACCTTGAGGCCCGCGGCGACGATCCAGACGACGCCCACGACGAGGCGCAGCAGCAGGCCGACCCATTCCTTCACGGATCCGACCCTAGGCGTTCTGTCTGAGTCGTGTCTGAGAGGCGAAAGTCCCGATTCGTCCCGAGGCTCTCAGCCAGCACCCGTCCGGGCCGATCTCCAAGGTCCACCCACTTCCAGAGAGGTCGTGTCGGAGGTCGCCATGGCCATGCAGCAGCCGGTCAGCGACACCGCCTGGAAGAACCGGCGGGCCGAGGTCTACTACCGGTAGGTCGTCCGTCCGCACTGCGTCATGGAGCCCCGGGGCCGCTCGGCCCCGGGGCTCCTCGGCGTAGGGTGACCTCTCGTGAACGACCGACTTGTCTGGATCGACTGTGAGATGACCGGGCTCGACCTAGGCGCCGACGCGCTCATCGAGGTCGCGGCTTTGGTGACCGACTTCGAGCTCAACGTGCTCGGTCAGGGCATCGACATCATCGTCAAGCCGCCGCCCGAGGCCATCGACCAGATGAACGACTTCGTGCGCGAGATGCACGAGAAGTCCGGGCTGTCCCGCGAGCTCGACTTCGGCGTCACCCTCGAGGAGGCCGAGGAACGGGTGCTCTCCTACATCAAGGAGCACTGCCCCGACGGCAGCCGTCCTCCGCTGGCCGGCAACACCGTCGCCACCGACCGGGCCTTCCTGGCCCGCGACATGCCGACCCTGGAGACCTTCCTCCACTACCGGATCGTCGACGTCTCCTCGATCAAGGAGCTGTCGCGGCGCTGGTTCCCTCGCGCGTACTTCCAGGCGCCGGCGAAGCGCGGCAACCACCGTGCGCTCGCCGACATCCAGGAGAGCATCGAGGAGCTGCGCTACTACCGCGAGGCCGTCTTCGTCCCCTCGCCCGGCCCGGAGAGCGACGTCGCGCGGGCGATCGCCGCGCGTCACGGCGGGGCCCTCACCGGCCTGACCGGCGACGAGAGTCCGGCCGCCGAGGTCGATTCCACGAACGGCGAGTAGTTCCCCTACACTTTCTCCTCGGTCCCACTGGGACCAGCTTGGTGGGTATAGCTCAGCTGGTAGAGCGCCGCCTTGTGGTGGCGGATGTCGCGGGTTCGAGTCCCGTTACTCACCCCAGTTCGTCAAGCCCCTGACCTGCACAGACAGGTCAGGGGTTTGACGCATTCCGGGCCGCGAGCGACGACTCAGCTCCCGCCTCCTGGACGTGGCCGGGCGTCCGGGTCGAAAAGCAGGTCGTACAGCCGCGGCGCCCACCTCAGCTCGCTGACGGTCAGCTCGGGAGCCGAGAGTCGTCGCAGGCGCCCAGGGGGCCGCTGGTGCTCGTGGTCGGCGGCGGCGAACGTCGCTGCCCGGTCGAGCACCCGCCGGCGACGGCCGGCGTACCCGGGGATGCTTCGGTTCATGGACTTGGGCACCGGCACCGGTCGGCGTAGTCGTCTGTTCGCCAGCAGGCCGCGCACCCCGGTTCGCCTGTCCCGGGTGTCCCCGCCGTACCACTCGTCCAGAGCGTCCGCGCACGACACCATCGCGTCGAAGAGCTCGTGCGGGTCCTCAGGTACCTGGTCCGGCTCGCGGCCGAGGTGTTCGGCGACGAGGGTGCGCAGCAGAGTGCGCGGGAAGGAGTCAGCGGGCGCGGGGGACGAGAGATCGCCGCGGTCGTCGACCACGGCGCACGCGATCTCGCTGTCACTGGTCCACGAGCGACGGTTCAGGTTGTCGGACCCGACGCTCGCCCAACGGTTGTCGATGACGCAGGTCTTCGAGTGAACGTAGACCGGCATCCCGCTCTCATTGGTGAGCCCGAAGAAGGCCACCCGGTCGCCACCCGCCTCGAGGATCTTCCGCATGGCCAACGAGCGCCCGTAGAGCTGCGGGACCTCGACCGCGACGCCTTCGCGGTCAGGCACCATCGGGAGCACGACGACCATCCGGAGGTCGGGCTTGTCGCGAAGGGCGCCCGCGAAGTGCTCACCCACTTCCTCGGACCACAGGTACTGGTCCTCGACGTAGACCAGGTGCTCCGCCTGCGCGATGGCCTTGGCGTTGCCGAGCATCACCGAGCGTTCGCCGTCGGGCGCGAAATCGTAGGACTTCGGGTAGATGGCCGGGAACGTCCGGATGATCTGCACGGTCTCGTGGCCTTGCGGCCGGCGCGCAGGAGGCGGCGCCTGGTCGCCGAGCGGGTCGGGCGACAGGTCCTCGCGGTGGACGAAGCTGGACAGCAGCCGGCCCGGGTTCAGGGTCAACGGAGTGCTGTCCTCCCAACGCTCCCGGAACGTCGACTCGACGTCGTGGACCGCGGGGCCCTGGATCGCCACCTGGACGTCGTGCCAGGCGGGCGTGGGGCCGTACGCCCGCGCCATGTCGACCGTCTGCCGGTCCCCCTGGTGCTTGGCGTCGTCGCGCCTGCCGTTGCATAGGTCGATGCCACCCACATAGGCGACATCGCGGTCGGGGTCCGCGACGTGCCGGATGACCACGAACTTCTGGTGGTGAGCGCCGCGGGTGCGGACCCTCATGTCCCGCAGACACTGGCCGCCGGCTTCACCGATGTCCTCGCCCAGCTGACGGTGCCGATGTGCGCTGAACCCGAACCGGTGCCAGTGCGAGCGCCACAGCAGCCCGCGGACGTCGACCCCGCGGTGCACGGCGTCGACCAGGGTGTTGTTGAGCGTTGCCCGGGGGTCGTCGGTCAGCTGCTGGTCGGGATCGCCCTGCCAGTCGGCGAAGTAGAACCGGTCGCCCGGGCCGAGGGAGCAGATCCGGCCGTGCAGCTCCGCGAAGTAGTCACGACCGTGGACCAGCGCCCGGACCGTGTTGCCGGTGCTCCACGCCGTCCCGTCGCCGCGCACCGCGTCGATCGCGGTGTGCGGGTTCTCCCGCTCCTCGCTGAGAAGAAGCCACTCGCTCACGTCCACGGCGGCAATTCTGCTCCCGACAGCGCCGGGCAAACCTCGAGGGTCGGCGTTTGCGCAAGTCAACCGCTGCGCAGGATGCAGTGCATGGAGGGGCACCCCACTCGAGCGCGCCGTCTGACGCGCGCCGTGCTCTACGGCGTGGTCGTGGCGGTGCCGATCGGCCTGCTCGCGTTCCTGGTCCGCACGCGGTTCGATCCGTTGGTGGACCTGGACGAGCGCGTGATCCTGTCGGCCACCGACTTCACCCGGTCGCACCCGCACTTCCGGTCCTTCGCGGAGACCTGGGAGCTGATCAGCCAGCCGTGGGTGATGTACCTCGTGCTCGGCGTGCCGCTGTGCCTCGTGGCCTGGACCCGCCTGCACCTGCGCACGCGCGCCATGTGGGCCCTCGCCACGATGGCGACGGGCTGGACGATCGCCGTCGCGCTCAAGATGCTGGTGCAGCGCGCCCGGCCGGTGGTCGAGGAGCCGTTTGCCGTGCACGCCGGCTACTCGTTCCCCTCGGGCCACACCACCAACAACGCGATCGTGGTGACGGTCATCCTGCTGCTGCTGCGCCCCGTCCTCGGCGTGACCCTCCGACGGGTCCTGCTGGCGGTCGGCGTGCTGTGGGTCCTCGTCACCTGCGCGGACCGCCTCTTCATGGGCGCCCACTTCCTCTCCGACGTGGTCGCGGGCGTGCTGCTCGGCTTCGGGCTCTGCATCGCGTCGTACGCCGGCTACGTGGGCTGGAGCCCACCGACCACTCCCACCACCCCCTCGAAGGAGTCAGCTGATGACGTTTCTCACCAGGTGGCATGACGACCAGTCGCGCCCGACCCTGAAGGAGGCCGGTCGCGACCTGGCGGTTCGGGTGCTCGTACCGCTCGTCGTGTGGTGGCTGGTCGTCCTGGCCGTCGGCTGGGCGCTCACCGACGGACCCCTCAAGCACCTGGGCACCTCCGAGGAGCGGATCAACAAGGCGTTCGCCTCCTCGCGGACCTCGCTCTTCGACAACATCACGCTGTTCTTCTCCTGGACCGGCGCGACGGTCAGCATCATCGGCGTCTGCCTGGTCGTGGTGGCGCTGGTGTGGTGGCGCACCAAGCAGTGGTGGTACGCCGTGGTGCCGCTGATCGCCATCTCGGCGCAGGCCCTTGTCTTCTTCTTCACCACGCTGCTCATCGACCGGGAGCGCCCGGACGTCGAGAAGCTCGACGATTCGCCGCCGACCTCCAGCTTCCCGAGCGGTCACACCGGGGCCGCCACCGGCCTGTACTTCACGCTCGCGCTGATGGCGCTCCGGATCCGGCAGCCGGTGCTGCGCGCCGTCGTCGTGACGGTCTGCCTGCTGGTCCCGTTCCTGGTGGGCACCGCCCGGCTCTACCGCGGCATGCACCACCTGAGCGACGTGTGCGTGGCGATCGTCAACGGGCTGATCGCGTGCCTGCTCGCCTGGAACTGGCTGCGCCGCGAGCCCGCGACGGATGCCGGTGCCGAGAGCGAGCGCCCGCTGGACCAGAGCCGCGCCTAGGTATGGCGGGGTCCCGCATCGGGTACGGCGTCAGAGGGACCGGGAGATCGAGGGAGACCATGTCACAACAGAACGTGTCGGCGCAGGCGGGCCGGGCGGCCGCTACCGCCAAGGGAGCCGCGGCCCAGGCGGGGGATCACCCCGTCGTCGAGTGGGGCGCACGCCTGGGCTACGCGGCCAGCGGCGTGCTGCACCTCGTCCTCGCATGGCTGATCGTGCAGATCGCGGTCCGCGCGGGTGCGAACGCCAGCCAGTCGGGTGCCGTCGGCACCGTGGCGCGTCAGCCGTTCGGGCTGTTCCTGCTGTGGGTGCTGGTGGCCGGCTTCGCGCTGCTCGCGGTCTGGCAGGTGACCGAGCTGATCACTGCTCGGGAGGCCTTCGACAAGGCGAAGGCGGCGGGGAAGGCGGTCATGTACGCAGCGCTCGCCTGGACCGCCGGGGTCTTCGCGGTTGGCGGGCACACGTCGAGCAACAAGCAGACGAAGGACTTCACCCGGACCCTCATGGATGCGCCCGCGGGGCGGCTGCTGGTCGGGCTGGTCGGCGTCGCCATCCTCGGTATTGCCCTCTACCACGTCTACAAGGGGTGGAAGAAGAAGTTCCTCGAGGACCTGCGGGAGCACCCCGGCCAGTGGGCCGTCGTCGCTGGTCGGATCGGCTACATCGGCAAGGGCATCGCGCTCGTCGCCGTCGGCATCCTGTTCATCGCCGCGGCGATCCAGCAACAGGCCGGTAAGGTCACTGGCCTCGACGGTGCGCTGAAGTCGCTGCGCGACCTGCCCGCGGGCTCAGTCGTCCTGATCGGCATCGCCGTGGGGTTCGCGGCGTACGGCGTCTACTCGTTCGCACGGGCCCGCTATGCGCGGGTCTGACATCAGGGTCGTCGTCAACCCGACGAAGGTCGACATCGACGAGGTCAGGGCGACGCTGGCTGCGGTCGCCGAGTCGGCAGGCATGACGGCGCCTGAGCTCGTGGAGACGACCGAGGACGACCCGGGCTTCGGCCAGACCAGCGCTGCGCTCGCGGAGGGCGCCGGGCTGGTGTGCGCCCTCGGCGGTGACGGGACGGTCCGCGCCGTGGCCCAGGAGCTGGTTGGGACCGGCGTACCTCTCGGCCTGCTGCCCGGAGGTACCGGCAACCTGCTGGCACGCAACCTCGGCCTCGGCGTCGACTCGCTCGAGGACGCTGCGCGCGCGGCGTTCACCGGCCGGGACCGGCGCATCGACGTCGGCTGGCTGGTCATCGACCCGACGCCCGAGCAACGCTCCGGCCTGCCCGCGCCCGCGGACAACGTCCACTGCTTCACGGTCATGGCCGGGGTCGGGTTCGACGCCCAGATGATGGCCGATGCACCCGAAGGCGTGAAGGACCGCGTCGGGTGGGCCGCGTACGTCGCCAGCGGCGGCAAGCACCTCACCGACCCGCCCTTCACCCTCGACCGCGTCGTCGACGGACAGACGACCGCTCCCGGGAAGGCCAGGACAGTCGTGGTGGGCAACTGCGGCGAGCTGACCGGCGGCATGGTGCTGCTGCCCGATGCCGTCCTCGACGACGGGCAGCTGGACGTCGCCACGGTCAGCCCGGAGAGCCTCACCCAGTGGATCGGCGTGGCGGCCCGGGTCCTGGCCGGGCGCGACGACGGCCCCTCGCTGGACCGGGTCAGCGGCCGGGACATCACGGTGGACGTCGACCCGGCTCAGCTGTGCGAGGTCGACGGGGACGTGCTCACCGTGGCGTCGAGGATCCGGTTCGTCGTACAACCGGGCTCGCTGGTGGTCCGGGTCGGCGACGACGACTGACCGGTCGACGGACGAGGTCGACACCGCCCCCTCCTCTGACTACGGTCAGAGAATGTCCTCGACCGACACCGAGACCCTGCGCCGCTTCAACCGCACCTATACCCAACGCATCGGCGCCCTCGACGAGTCGTTCCTCGGCACCGGTCGACCGCTCGGGGTGTCCCGGCTGCTGTTCGAGATCGGGCCGGACGGCGCCGGCGTACGCGAGCTCCGCGACCGGCTGACGCTGGACTCGGGCTACCTGACGCGGCTGCTGGGCCGGCTCGGCCAGGAGGGCCTGGTCGACGTCTCACCGGACCCGGCGGACCGGCGCCGTCGGGTCGCGACGCTGACCGACGCGGGCCGGCATGCCTGGCGGGAGCTCGACGACCGGTCCGAGGAGCTCGCACAGCAGCTGGTCGCGCCGCTCACCGAGCGACAGCGGGACCGTCTCGTCGCCGCACTCGCCACCGCGGACCTACTGGTGCGCGCCGCCACCATCCAGCTGCGCGAGGTCGAGCCGACGGACCCGGCGGCCGTCGACGCGGCCGGGCGCTACTTCGCCGAGCTGGCGCGGCGGTTCCCGCACGGCTTCGACCCGGGCGAGCCCGACCACGCGGGCACCTTCCTGCTGGCGACCAGCGACGGCTCGCCGGTGGCGTACGGCGGAGTGCGCGGGCTCTCGCCCGAGACCGGGGAGATCAAGCGGATGTGGGTGCACGAGGACTGGCGGGGCGCCGGCCTCGGCTCTCGAATGCTGCGCGAGCTCGAGCGCCTCGCGGGTCGACTCGGCCACCGCCGGCTGGTCCTCGACACCAACGGGACGCTGACCGAGGCGATCGCGATGTACGGCCGGGCCGGCTACCGCCCGATCGAGCGTTACAACGACAACCCGTACGCCGAGGCGTGGTTCGAGAAGGGCCTGTCAGCCGACGGGAGCGAGGATCGGTAGCAGCACCCGGAAGGTCGTCCCCAGGCCCGGCTCGGACTCCACCGACATCGAGCCGCCGTGCTGCTCCACGATCGCGTGGGCGATCGAGAGCCCCAGGCCGCTGCCGGGGATCGCGTTCTCCTGGGCGAGCGACGAGCGGAAGAACCGGGTGAACAGCTGCTCCTGCTCCTGCAGCGGGATGCCGATGCCGGTGTCGGCCACCTCGATCACCACGGACTCCGGACCCACCTGGAGCCGGACGTCGACGTGCCCCCGCTCCGGCGTGAACTTCACGGCGTTGCCGACCAGGTTGATCACCACCCGTTCGAGCATGTCGCGGTCGCCGAGGAACGGGACGGGCTCGTCGGGAAGGTCGACGTCCAGCTCCAGCGCGCGCCGTTCGAGGGACGGGGCGACGACCGCGCAGCCGGCGGCAATGACCTTGCGCAGGTCGACCAGGCGGTCGACCATGCCGAGCTGGCCGTCCTGGATCCTCGAGAGCGTGAGCAGGTCGTCGATGAGCGACAGCAGCCGCGAGCTGTTGGTCGCCACTCGTCGTACGGCGTCGAGCTGGTCGTCATCAAGGTCGCCGTACGCGCCGTCCTGGAGCATCTCGGTGTAGCCGAGGATGCTCGTGATCGGGGTCCGCAGTTCGTGGCTGACGCTGGACACGAAGGCGTCCTTGACCCGGTCGACCTCGCGCAGCCGTTCGACCGCCTGCCGCTCGGTCTCGAGCGCCTCGACCAGCCGGCCCTCCGCCTCGACCCGCTCGGTGATGTCCTCGGAGGTGCTGACGTAGCCGATCACCTCGCCACGGTCGTCGACGATGCGGTTGAGCGACATGGAGTGGCTGCGCTCCTCGCCGTCCTTGCGCACGAACTTCATGTCGCTCGGACCCTGCCCGATCATGGCCGCCGCCACCGCGCCGAAGTCGTTGTCCACCCCCAGCTCGGCGGCCTTCTCGGCGACGCCGTCGGCACTGTGCAGGAACATGCGCGTCGGCAGGCCGTGCACCTCGGCGGCCGAGTAGCCCAGCAGCCGCTCGGCACCCGGGTTGAAGAGCGTGACCCGGCCGAGCGCATCGGACCCGATGATGGCGACGCCCGTGGAGCCGTTGACGATGCTCTGCACCCTGTCCCGCTCGGCGGCGACCTGCCGGGCGTTCTCGATCTGCTCACCGACGCTGAGCACGAACGGCACCACGACCAGCGCGCAGTCGATGATGAAGACGGCGAGCAGGATGCCCTGCACGTCCACCGGCAGCCCGTAGCGGACGTCGACGTGTGCGAACGGGCCGTGACCACGCGTGGTGAGCCCGATCGCGACGCCCAGCGTGACGAACAGCTGGGCGATCGACTCGTAGGCGCCGCTGCGGAGCGCGCCCCACGCCAGCACCGGCATGACCATGAAGACCATCGCCGGGAAGTCGTCGAGCATGAAGACGACCGGCGTCACCGTCAGGATCAGCGTCCACTGCACGACCCGTTCGACCGTGGGAGCCAGGCCGCGGTGCGGACGCATCCGGCAGAAGAACGGCGTCACCGCCAGCTGCGACGCGAGGCTCGACGTACCGACCGCGAGACCCAGGAGCCACGGGTTGCCCCACCCGGTGGCGAAGCTCGTCGCGACCGCCGCGGCGGCGACGACGAAGTGGCCGATCACGGCCGAGCCGATGTAGCGCGTGAGGTCGCGGTTCGTGTACAGCAACGGCCGCTCGCGGACGCCGCCGGTGAGGATCCACCACACCACCCAGGTCTCCGCAGTGAGACCGATCGCCAGTCCGAGCGCGAAGTCGGCGGGCCGGGCGCTCCAGATCGTGAGGAAGGCGATCACGAAGACCAGCGCGAGCACGACGGTGGTCGGCGGGCGCCTCGACACGAGCAGCGCGGCGGACGCGAGCGCGGACGGCCAGATCCCGATCGCGACGCCGTCGTCCGGCGCGCCGTACAACGCCATCAGGCCGAAGACCGCCGTCAGCGCGAGCAGGCCCAGCGCGGGCAGCGCCGACGACCTGGCCGTCACTCCCCACCTCCCGAGCCGTCTGCTCGACCTCGACACCGTCCCCGCATCCTCTCGCGAGTCGTGCAGTCTGGCACGCGACTTGCCGGTTCCAGACGCAGCCGCCGCTTCCGCGAGACCGTGCCCTAGGTTGATCGAATGAGCTCGGAGCGCAGTTCGTACGACGTCGTCGTAGTGGGCGGCGGCCACAACGGTCTGGTCGCGGCCGCCTACCTGGCCCGCGCGGGGCTGTCCGTGCTGGTGCTGGAGCGGCTGTCCCACACCGGCGGCGCCGCCGTGTCGGCTCACGCGTTCTCGGGGCACCCGGCGCGGCTCTCTCGCTACTCCTACCTGGTCTCGTTGCTGCCGGAGCAGTTGATGGCCGACCTCGACCTGAATCTGAACCTCGCGTCGCGGTCGGTGGCGTCGTACACCCCCACCCTGCGGGGCGGCCGGGCCGGCGGCCTGCTGGTGGAGCGCCCCGAGGGTGCGCGCACCGAGCAGTCGTTCCTCGACCTCACCGGTGGCGGGGACGAGTACGCCGCGTGGCAGCGCTTCTATAGCGATGTCGCAGGCCTCGCCGAGGTGGTCGCCCCGACGCTGCTGCGGCCGCTCCCCCTGGAGCGGGAGATCCGCGAGCAGGTCGATCCGGGCGTGTGGGACGACCTCGTCGCCAACCCCCTCGGCAGGACCATCGAGGCGCGCTTCGCCGACGACACCGTCCGCGGCGTCGTGGCGACCGACGCCGTGATCGGCACGTTCGCGTCGATGAACGACGCTTCTCTGCTGCAGAACCGCTGCTTCCTCTACCACCTGATCGGCAACGGCACCGGTGAGTGGCGGGTGCCGGTCGGCGGGATGGGGGCGGTCACCGACGCCCTGGCCCGCGCCGCCACTGCCGCCGGCGCCGAGATCCTCACCTCCGCCGGCGTCAGCCGGATCGAGGCCTCCGACGACGCCGCCGAGGTCACCTGGGACGACGGCTCGGGCACCCACCGGGTCAGCACCCGGCACGTGCTGTCCAACGTCGCTCCCTGGGTGCTGCAGATCCTGCTCGGCGGCCCCGAGGACTCGGAGTCGAAGCCGGCGGGCTCCCAGCTGAAGGTCAACATGCTCCTCGACCGCCTGCCGCGGCTGCGGTCGGGCGTCGACCCCGAGGTCGCCTTCGCGGGCACGCTCCACCTGGGCGAGGACTACAGCGAGCTCGGGAAGGCGTACGACGACGCCGCGGCGGGCCGCGTGCCCTACGTGCTGCCCGGCGAGATCTACTGCCACTCGCTGACCGACCCCTCGATCCTCGGCGACGCGGCGCCCGGCCAGCACACGCTCACCTACTTCGGCGTCCACACGCCCGCTGCGCTCTTCGAGCATGACCCCGAGGGTGCGAAGCGCCTCGCCGTCGCCCGGGCCGTCGAGTCGCTCAACCTGCACCTGGTCGACCCGATCGAGTCCTGCCTCGCCACCGACGCCGACGGCAAGCCGTGCCTGGAGGCGAAGATCCCGCAGGACATCGAACGCGACCTGGCCATGCCCGGCGGACACATCTTCCACGGTGACCTCGAGTGGCCGTGGGCGTCCAACCGGGCTCGCCTGGACACCCCGGCCCAGCAGTGGGGCGTCCAGACCGACCTCGCCTCGGTCCTGGTCTGCGGCTCCGGATCGCGTCGCGGCGGTGCCGTCTCGGGCCTCGGCGGACACAGCGCCGCGCACGCCGTACTCGCGTCGCTCTGAGCCCTGCCGCGCTCGTGGGACGTCATGCGGATGGGGCATCCGCTTGCTCGCTCCGCATGACGTCCCGCGACGGCACCCCTCGATTTTTCTCGAGGGATTCCCGCTGGTATCGTTCACGTCGCTTCACCAGCGCGCGGCATTAGCTCAATTGGCAGAGCAGCTGACTCTTAATCAGCGGGTTCGGGGTTCGAGTCCCTGATGCCGTACCACCCTCGAAGGGCC
>Ga0190274_10002245_pt1 | contig 11339 bp, 10 predicted proteins | sample Popmic531T_FD_133002 | JGI IMG/M metagenome (GOLD analysis project Ga0190274, IMG submission 133002) | Populus adjacent soil microbial communities from riparian zone of Yellowstone River, Montana, USA - 531 T | ecosystem: Environmental > Terrestrial > Soil > Riparian zone | place: USA: Montana...
CAGGTTGCGCAGGCTATCGCCGGCAAGAATGTGCGGAAGTTTGGAAATAAATCCGAGGACGGACTCCGACCCATCGGGTGGCTTCCCGAACATGTCTGCTGTGACTTTGCTCTTTCGTTCGGCTAGCGGGTACGTATTGACCCCGTCCAACGGCAGCGGCTTTATCGAGTACCTGGATTCCACGGTCAGTCCTGCGGGTACGCCTCGGGAAAGAGCTCGCGATCGATCAATTCACAGAGAATGTGTCCCAGGAGGATGTGGGTCTCCTGGACTCTCGGTGTCATGCGGGTTGGGACGCAGAACAACACGTCGGCTTTCCCATTCATTTTGCCGCCGCCTTGTCCCGTAAAACCGATCGTGAACAATCCTTTCGATCGGGCAACATCGAGGGCTTCGAGCACACTCGGTGAATTCCCGCTGGTCGAAATACCAATGGCGACGTCGCCGGTGTTGCCCAGTGCCTGAAGTTGTCTGGAGAACACCGCGTTGTACCCATAGTCGTTGCCAAGGGCGGTGAGCGCGGATGTATCGGTGGCAAGTGAGATAGCCGGCAGTGGTATGCGGTCCGGAATAAACCGCCCGACGAATTCTGCGGCAATATGCTGGGCATCTGCTGCGCTGCCGCCATTCCCAAACAAGAGCACCTTGCGTCCATCCCTGAGAGCAGCAGCCACTTTTGCGGCCGTTTCCGCCACCAGCGAAGAGTTGGTTTCGAAAAATTCAGTTTTGACGCGAACGCTTTCGCTCACGAAGTGCTCGATGAGGCTTTTGGAGTTTTTCATAAAACCTGTGCCAGGGCCTGACCCGTGTAGGACTTTGGGGACCGGGCAACATCCTCCGGAGTACCGCTCGCCATAATCTTTCCGCCGTGGACACCGCCGTCGGGCCCGAGGTCGATTACCCAGTCGGCCGTCTTAATGACGTCCAGATGATGCTCGATAATGATTACCGTGTTTCCGAGATCTGTCAATCGATGAAGAACGTGTAGCAGCTTTTGAACATCGTCGAAATGCAGGCCGGTAGTCGGTTCGTCGAGAATGTAGAGCGTCTTGCCCGTGGCGCGCTTGCTGAGTTCCCGCGCGAGCTTGATGCGCTGCGCTTCTCCTCCGGACAATGTTGTCGCCGGCTGACCAAGCCCGATGTACCCCAATCCCACGTCCACCAGGGTTTGCAGCTTGGCGTAAACCTGGGGCACCGCCTCGAGCACCGGCAACGCATTGGCCACGTTGGAGTTCAGCAGATCCGAAATCGACAACCCTTTGTATTGGATCGCCAGTGTTTCGCTGTTGTAGCGCTTGCCTCGGCACACTTCGCAGGAAACGTAGACGTTGGGCAGAAAGCTCATCTCGATCTTTCGGAGTCCGTCCCCCTGGCACGCTTCGCATCGTCCGCCTTTGACGTTAAAGCTGAACCGGCCCGGCTTGTAGCCGCGAACGCGAGATTCCGGAAGCATGGCGTAGAGTTCGCGAATCGGCGTAAACACCCCGGTATAAGTTGCGGGATTCGAGCGAGGCGTACGACCGATGGGGGATTGGTCGATCTCGATGACCTTGTCGATCAGATTCAATCCTTCGATCGTCTTATGTGCGCCGGGCTCGTCGAGCGCGCGATAGAGAGTGCGCGATAGCGCCTTATAGAGAATCTCGTTAACGAGGGTGGATTTGCCCGAGCCGGAAACGCCCGTGACGACCGTCATCAAACCGAGAGGGAACGCAACGTCGATGTTCTGAAGGTTGTGCTCGGTCGCCCCGCGGATGACAACCGCCTTGTGATTCGACTGCCGCCGCTTTGTCGGAACGGAAATGCTCAATCGCCGCGAAAGATACTGCCCTGTGAGGCTCGCCTCGTTTGCCGCTACAACATCCGGAGTGCCTGCTGCCACGAGGAAGCCGCCTTCCGTTCCAGCCCCCGGCCCGAGGTCGATCACGTAGTCGGCCTTCCGGATGGTTTCCTCATCGTGCTCGACGACAACCACTGTGTTGCCGAGGTCACGCAGTTCCTGGAGCGTGGTCAGTAATCGCGAGTTGTCCTTGTGGTGCAAGCCGATCGACGGCTCGTCGAGCACATAGAGCACGCCTCGCAGACGCGATCCGATTTGAGTCGCCAGGCGAATACGCTGGCTCTCTCCGCCGGAAAGCGTGTTGGCTGCCCGATCGAGGCTCAAATAGTTCAACCCGACGTTGTCCAGGAACTCGAGGCGATCCCGAATCTCCCGAACGATACGATCCGCGATTAAGCGTTCACGAGGCGCGAGATCCAGTTCGGCAAAAAACTGGATCGTTTTAGTGATCGGCCATGACGCCACTTCAGCAATCGACTTGCCGGCGATGCGTACTGCCAGGCTCTCCGGTTTCAGTCTCGAGCCATGGCAATCCGCGCACGGCCGCGTGACCATGAATCCTGCAAGGTCTTCCGCGAGAGGGCTCTCGCGGTCGTATTGCGCATTGAGGAATTCAACGACTCCAGTAATGCGCTTTCCGCGCTCCTTGCTGCCGTAAAAAACCACCTGTTGAACTTTTTGGGGTAGCTGTTCGAACGGAGGAGAGAGATCGATTCCGGCTAGTTGTTCGATCTTTTTAATGTGGGTTTCCAGCTCGTCGTCGAGCCACGTATTGGTCGCAGCGAGCGCACCTTGAAGCAACGGCCGCGTGGGGTCGAGCACGATACGGGCCGGATCAAAGTCGTACTTCACGCCCAGCCCGTGGCACGTATCGCAGGCTCCATACATGCTGTTGAACGAAAACGTGCGCGGCTCGATGGCGGGCACGTTGACGCCGCAATCGACGCACGCCATCTTTTCCGAGTAGAGATGCTCCGGCCCGTCAACGATGGCGACCAGAACGATGCCCTTTGTGAGTTTGATCGCCTGTTCGACAGAGGCTTCCAACCTTTTGTCGATGTCTTTCTTGATAAGAAGGCGATCGACCACTATCTCAATCGTGTGATTTCTTTTTTTATCGAGGTCAATGGGCTCATCCAGAGAATGCAGCGTGCCGTCGATTCGGGCTCGGACGTAGCCCGTCTTTGCCAGCGCCTGGAGCTGTTTCTTGAACTCGCCTTTGCGCCCGCGAACGATCGGCGCGAGGATCATCACGCGCTCGCCTTCCGGCAGCGCCTTGACGTGCCGGACGATCTGATCCGGCGTTTGCTTCGAGATGGGTTTGCCGCATTGGTAGCAATGCGGAATGCCGATAGACGAAAAGAGCAACCGCAAGTAGTCGTAGATTTCGGTAACGGTTCCGACCGTGGAACGCGGGCTCCGCGACGCCGTCTTTTGCTCGATGGAAATCGCAGGCGACAGGCCTTCGATCGAGTCCACATCGGGCGGCTCGAGCCGGTCCAGGAACTGCCGGGCATATGCAGAGAGCGATTCCACGTAACGGCGCTGGCCTTCGGCATAAATGGTATCGAACGCCAGGCTCGACTTGCCCGAACCGCTCAGACCCGTGATAACCGTAAGCTGATTGCGCGGAATCTCGACATCCACGCTCTTCAGGTTGTGCTGTCGCGCCCCGCGAACCGTAATATTTCGGATGTTGGCCATAGGCAGCGATCCGGTAGACAAACGAACTCAGCAGTATAGCAGGTTTGAAGGGCCGGGAAACAGCGGGCGGACAAGCTATACTTACGTCCCTTATGGGTACGATTCTTGAAAACATTCCCAGCGGAGAGAGGGTCGGCATCGCGTTTTCCGGAGGCCTGGACACCAGCGCGGCGTTGCACTGGATGCGCGCCAAGGGTGCGATCCCGTTTGCATACACGGCTAATCTTGGACAACCCGACGAACCGGATTACGACGACATCCCGCGGCGTGCCCTCCTGTATGGCGCTGAAAACGCTCGGCTAATCGATTGCCGTCGGCAGCTTGTGACCGAGGGAATCGCCGCGCTCCAATCCGGGGCTTTTCACATCACGACGGCCGGAGTTCCGTACTTCAACACGACGCCGCTCGGCCGCGCCGTGACCGGCACCCTCCTGGTCGTGGCCATGAAGGAAGACAACGTCAATATCTGGGGCGATGGCAGCACCTTCAAGGGCAACGACATCGAACGCTTCTACCGCTACGGCCTCCTCGCGAATCCCGAACTGAGGATTTATAAGCCCTGGCTCGATCAGCAATTCATTGATGAACTCGGCGGCCGGAAGGAAATGTCCGAGTACATGGAGCTCAACGGCCTCGCCTACAAGATGAGCACGGAGAAGGCCTACTCGACCGATTCGAATATCCTCGGCGCCACGCACGAGGCGAAGGATCTCGAACAACTGAATTCGGGAATCAAGATCGTCGAACCGATCATGGGGGTCGCCTTCTGGCGCGACGGCGTAAACGTCAAACCGGAAGTCGTAACCGTGCGTTTCGACGAAGGACGGCCTGTCGCGCTCAATGGAACCACGTTTCACGATCCGGTCGAGCTGATGCTGGAAGCAAACCGCATCGGCGGGCGTCACGGTCTGGGCATGAGCGATCAGATCGAGAATCGCATTATCGAAGCGAAGAGCCGCGGTATCTACGAAGCGCCGGGAATGGCGCTCCTTTTCATCGGCTACGAACGCCTCGTCACCGGCATCCACAACGAGGACACCATTGAGCAGTATCGCGACAGCGGCCGCAGGTTGGGCCGTCTGCTTTATCAGGGGCGGTGGTTCGATTCGCAGGCGATGATGCTCCGCGAAACCGCGCAACGCTGGGTCGCCCGCGCCATTACCGGGGAAGTCACACTGGAGCTGCGCCGAGGCAATGACTATTCGATTCTCGACACAACCAGTCCCAACCTCACCTACAAACCGGAACGCCTGACAATGGAGAAGGGCGGATCGGCCTTCTCACCCCAGGATCGCATCGGCCAGCTCACGATGCGGAACCTTGACATCACAGATACTCGAGAGAAGCTGATCACCTATGTGAAGACAGGTTTGCTCGCACCATCTCTAGGATCGGCAATCCCGCAGTTATCCGAAGAAGCCGGCAAGGACGAAGAGTAGAAGTCGCAGGTCAGCGTCCCCTCCTCTTGAGGAGGGGACACGCTGACCTGCGACACCTTCAAGGTCGTACAAATAAACTCGTGGTCACGCGGGCGGCAGCTGAGCCGAGAGTGCTTCCAGTTGGTCGTACAAACGATCGAGGGTCGCCTGGACTTCGGCATGCCTCCGATGTGCGGATTTCCAATCGAACTCCGGCGCCGGGTTGGCGAAACTGGCTTCGAGCGTTGCGAGTTCCGCCTCAAGTGAGGCGATGCTGCTCTCCGCCTGGAGGACGTCTTTTTCCAGCTTCTCCCGTCGATTCTTGCTCATACCTGCTGTTGGCGGGGGTGCGGTCGGTTTTGTTTCGGCTTTTGCGGGTTCGATCTTCTTTTCGGGCCCTCCGTCCAGCCATTCCTCAAACGCGCTGAGCCGATCGAAGAGATGCACCTCACCGTCTTCAATGTAGATCAGGTGCGTGGCGATCTTTTGAGCGAGGTAGCGATCGTGAGTCACAAACAGAATTGTTCCGGGATAGTCCGCCAGGGCAGACTCCAGGGCCTCGCGCGAAGGGATGTCGAGATGGTTTGTCGGCTCGTCGAGCGCGAGAATCGTCGGCGATTCATAGATCAGTTTCGCGAGAGCCACGCGCGACTTTTCACCGCCGCTCAAGCTGCCGATGATCTTGAATACGTCATCGCCGCTGAAGAGAAATTGAGCGAGATACGAGCGCAACTCTCCGTCCGTTGCCGTCCTGTCGAGCTCGCGGATCTCGTCCATGACCGTGGATTTCATGTTCAGGCCTGCCAGCTGCTGGTCGTAGTATCCCAGGCCGGTGCCTTCGCTCCAATCGAGCTCACCTGCGATTGGCGACAACGATCCGGTCAGAGTCTTAAGCAGGGTCGTTTTCCCAGTGCCGTTGCCACCCAGAATTGCCCAGCGGGATCCGCGCTCGACATTCAGCCGCAAGTTGCGAACGAGCGGCGTCTGATAACCCACTGTCAGATCGCGGGTGCTCAGGACATTCCGGCTTCCCCGTTCGATCGGGAGAAACCGAAACTTCACTTGTTCTGAAGAGCCGCGCGGTCTTTCAATCCTCTTGACGCGCGACAGCATTGTCCGGCGGGACTGGGCTTGCTTCGTTTTCTGGCCGGCGATATTTCGGCGGATGTAGTCTTCCTGTCCGGCAATCCAGTCCTGCTGCTGACGCCATTCCTTTTCCTGCCGTGCCAGCCGTTCCGCCCGCTCGCGAAGGTAGGCGGTGTAGTTCCCCCGGTAATCGTAAAGCCGGGAATCCGCAATCTCGAGAATCCTGCCCGCCACGCGATCCAGAAAGATCCGGTCGTGGGAAACCACCACGATAGTCTTTGGCGTTTCGCGGAGAAATCGTTCCAGCCATTCAATGGAGCGGATGTCGAGGTGGTTGGTGGGTTCGTCGAGCAGCAGGAGCTCGGCTTCAGAGAGAAGAAGTTTTGCCAGCGCCAGCCGATTCTTTTCTCCGCCTGAAAGGGTATTGCTTGGCCGGCTTAGCGCCTCCCTGGAAAACCCGACGCCCTGCAAGGCCGCCTCCGTCATGGCCCGGAATCGATACCCGCCTTTGACTTCAAACTCATGTTGAAGAGTGGAGTAGCGCTCAAGAAGGGTCTCGTTGTGAGAGTCGGAGATTTCGTGCTCCAGCTGGCGCATTTCCCGTTCGGCGAGAAGCAGGTTCTCGAAGGCGTTGAGCCCCTGTTCAAGGACGGTGGTGCTCTCGTGGAAATCGGGAATTTGATCGAGGGTGCCGACCTGAAGTCCGCTTTTCCGGCTGACAACACCCTCATCGGGTTCCGCCCGCATGGAAAGCATCTTCAGAAGGGTCGTCTTTCCGGAGCCGTTGGTTCCGATAAGCCCGACTTTTTCAGAGGAATTGATCTGGAAGGTAACGTCTCGAAGGACGGTCTGTGAACCGAATGCCTTCGAGACGCCGTTAAGTTGAACCAGCACGAGAAGCTTGGACTACGGCTACGCGGCCTTCCGGGTGGGGTTTCGAAGTTCTTTCAGGACTTCGATGGCCTTATCCATCTGGACTTCGTTGTCGGTTCGCTTGTCCGCTTTCTGAGTCGGCGCCTGGAGTGCTTCCGCAGAGTTGGGATCCAGTCTGCTGACTTCAGGAGATCGGGTGTCTGGCGTGACCCCAACCATTTGAATGTCTTTGCCGGACGGACTGTAGTACTTCGCTGTCGAAATCAACAGTGCAGTGCCGCCGTCGAGGTTGATCAGGGTCTGGATCGAACCCGTTCCGAAAGTCCGGGTGCCCACAAGCTTGCCACGCTTGGAGTCCGAAATGGCCGCTGCTGCCAGCTCTGCTCCGCCGCCCGTGCCGCCATCGATAAGGACGACCAAAGGTGACTTTGTGAGCGCGAGTTTCGAGTCGGCCTGGTAAAGTTGTTGAGGAACCTTTTGTCCCTTTTTAGACCCGAGCGTGCCGGAATCGATGAAGAGATTTGCGAGCGCGAAGCCTTCGGTGTCTTTCCCACCGGCGCTGGCTCGAAGGTCGAGGATGACCCCCGTTGCGCCTTTCTTCAGAAGGTCGTCCAATTGTTTGCGAGCATCGCCGGCTTTGCCTTGTGAAAGCCAGGGGATACGAACATAGGCGATGTCGTTCTGAATCATCCTGGATTCAACGGGTGGCATCTTCGTGACTTCCCGGCTCAACATCACGGTTTCCGGTTCGGTCCGGTTATTTCCGATAAGGGTCAGCGTTACGGGTTTGTCGGCCGGTGTTGCCAGGTATCCGTAAGCCTGGACGAGGTTCATTTCGCGTGTGGGTACCCCGTCGATAGCTTCAATCGTATCGAAGGTTTTCAAGCCCGCCTTGGCGGCAGATCCACCAGGTATTGCTTCGAGAATGGTGGGAAATCCGTTTGCCTTGGCTAGAACCACGCCGATGCCCGGCGTCTTTTCATGGCTGAAATCCTTATAAAAGGTGACATCTTTCTGGGTCAAGTAGCCGGCATAGGGGTCCACTTGTTCAAGCAGGCCGCGAATGGCGCCCGTAATGGCGGCATTCATCGAAGGCTGGTCGACGTAGTCGTGTTGGATTCTTCCAAAGACCTGGCTGAAGACTTCCAGTTGCTGTATCGAGCTGTCCTGAGCGCTGACTCGTCCGAATTTGCCGCCGACTATGGCGTAGACGACAAGTACAGAGGACAGCAGCAAAGCTGCGTACTTACTCTTGGAAATCAAATGGAACCTCCGGAGAGTCATTATAGCTTCTGGACTGCGTTGTATCATTCAATTTCATGCGCGTAATGGCATTGGACGTTGGGGATAAGAATATCGGTATAGCCGTCAGCGACGCCCTGTTGACGATAGCTCAGGGTCGATCGACACTCCGCCGGTCGTCTTGGGAGGCCGATTTGGCCTATATGCGGAAAATCGTCGAAGACAACGAAGTCGAAAAGATAGTGGTTGGCAACCCCCTGCATATGGATGGAAGGGAGAGCCCTCAGGGCAGGAAAATCGCCCAATTCGCCAACAAGTTGTCGGATACACTGGGAATTCCGGTTGTCTTCTGGGACGAACGGTTAACCAGTTTCGCGGCGGAACAACACCTCGAGGAGATGGGCTTGAATTGGCGTGACCGCAAAAAGCACGTCGACAAGATCGCAGCCATGTTCATTCTTCAAAACTACCTGGATAGTCAGAAACCGTGAAGAAAGCGCGGATTCTGGCAGCCCTCCTCTTGTTGCCCATGATTGCGGGCGCGATTGGCTATGTCTATTTGCAGCAACAGTTAAAGGTTCCGCACAGTTCGGGGGCGTCTGAAAAAGCCATTGAAATTCCTTCCGGGCTTGGAGTTAGGGGCGTCGTTAAGTTGCTGCATGAAAAGGACGTTATTGCCGATGAGAACCTCGCGCTGGCCTACATCGCGCTTTCCGGAAAACGAAAGGCTCTGAAGGCTGGTGAGTATCTTTTCGACAAGCCCATGACGATTCCGGAGGTTATCGACAGGCTTTCCAGCGGCTCCGTCTACCTTCACCGATTTAAGGTTCCCGAAGGACTGACCATGGCGGAAATCGCGCTGCTGTGGGAGGCCCAGGGTTTCGGCAAGGCCGAAGAGTTTGCTACCGCCGCCGCCAGCGCCGGCTCTTTAGTTAAGGACCTGGCGGGGACCGAAAACCCCTCGCTCGAAGGCTATCTCTTCCCCGAGACCTACTCCTTTCCGATTCGGACGAGCCCGCAAAAGGCCCTCCAAGCCATGGTTGGGCGCTTTCGCGCCGTTCTGGACCAGATGAAGAAGAAAATTCCGGAGAAGTGGCCTCTCAGCGATCGCGAAACCCTGATTCTCGCTTCGCTGGTGGAAGAGGAAGCCAGGCACGATGACGAGCGACCGCTCGTAGCCTCAGTTTTCATGAATCGCATCAAGAATAAGGCGCTTTTGCAGTGCGATCCGACGGTAGTTTACGCGCTGGAGCGAGTGAATCAGTATCGCGGCACTCTCTTGAGTGTGGACCTGAAGTTCGATTCGCCCTACAACACCTATCGCTACGCCGGGCTGCCTCCCGGGCCGATCTCGAATCCGGGCAGGCGGTCTTTGGAAGCGGCGGCAAAACCAGCGTCAAGCGCGTACTACTACTTCGTGCGGACAACCGAAGGGCGCCACACGTTCTCCGAAACGAACGCCGAACATAACCGCGCCGTCGCCGCCTATCGCGCCATGATCCGGAAGAAGTAAGGCTAGGGAAAGGCCGGCTTTTTCCGATACTCGGCCAGACTCAACTGTTTCTTATCCCGTTCCGAGAGAATCGGATCTGTGTACGGCCACTTGATCCCGACATCTGGATCGTTCCACGCGATCCCGCCCTCTGCTGCGGGAGTGTAGTAGTCCGTCTGTTTGTACTGAACTTCGCAGTATTCCGATAGCGTGGCAAATCCGTGGGCGAAGCCCACCGGCACGTACATCAGCGTCCTGTTCTCGGCCGTCAGCTCCGAGCCGAACCACTGGCCGAAGGTCGGCGAGCTTGCGCGCAGATCAATCGCGACATCCAGGATGCTTCCAAATGTACAGCGCACCAGCTTGCCCGTAGGCGCCCGCATGTCTTGAAAATGCATTCCGCGCAACACGCCATATCGTGACCGGGAATGCGAATCCTGGACGAAATCTGCGGTAACGCCAATCGCGGCAAAATCTCTTTTCGTCCAGCTTTCGATGAAAAATCCGCGTTCATCTTTGAAGTGGTCGATGTTGATGACGAGAAGCCCTTCGAGTGGAGTAGGCGTGACGTGCGCTTTCATTTGAGACTTGGATCATAATGCATTCGATGGAGATTTACCTCGGGCTTGGTTCAAATATCGGTGACCGCGAGGCACAACTGCGCGCGGCTCTGATCGAACTTGAGCAGAGCGAAGTTGCCGTCCGGAGAAGTGCATCGCTCTATGCCACGGAGCCGAGAGACTTCGAAGAGCAGCCCTGGTTCTTGAACACCGTTATCGAGGTGAGAACATTGCTCGAACCCGAGGCCCTGCTTCAGCAATGCCTGCAGATCGAGAAACAGGCAGGTCGAGTCCGCGATCAATCCAGGGGACCGCGGCCGATCGACATCGACATCCTGCTTTACAAAGACCGCCTCATCGATCAACCCAACCTGATCGTGCCCCACCCTCGGTATCGGGAGCGCCGATTCGTTCTTATCCCGCTTGCAGAATTAGCTCCAGACCTTCCCGATCCCGTGTGCGGATTGACGATGCGGCAATTGTTGGATCTGTGTCCAGACGACGGCGAGGTCCGGCGTCATGGGGCTCCGCTACTCTAGATATTCTCGGATTCGATCTGCAATACGGCGGCTTTCTTTTTCGGAGCGGACCGCAAGGAACACCGTGTCGTCGCCAGCCAGGCTGCCCACGACTTCCTCCCAGCTCGCTTCATCAATGGCACGAGAAAGCGTGGAGGCGTGCCCCGGCCCCGACTTCAACACAACGATGTTTTGCGCAATGGCGACATCGGTCAGAAATTCCCGAATCGTTCGCCGGATCGTCTCATCGGAGCTACGCGGCGGTTCAGCGCCCATCACCGTATAAACACCGCCGCTCTTGGCCAGACCGAGCTCCTGGATGTCGCGCGACAACGTTGACTGAGAAACTTCGATCTTTCGGGCGAGCAGGCCTTCCAGTAATTCTTCCTGACTGGCGACTTCCTGACTGCGCACGAGATCCAGAATGGCTTTTTGGCGAATTTTCTTCATGCGTGAGCTCTACGAGGGTCGGCCGCGGATTATAGCAAAAAGCATTTGACGCTGGCGCGCACTGTCCGCATACTTATTCAACGTTATGCATAACTATTCAGACCTTCTCACAATGTCGCAACTGTCTGCAGAGGAGTTCGGATACCTTTTGTCTTC
>Ga0190274_10002246_pt1 | contig 11337 bp, 8 predicted proteins | sample Popmic531T_FD_133002 | JGI IMG/M metagenome (GOLD analysis project Ga0190274, IMG submission 133002) | Populus adjacent soil microbial communities from riparian zone of Yellowstone River, Montana, USA - 531 T | ecosystem: Environmental > Terrestrial > Soil > Riparian zone | place: USA: Montana...
AATCCTGCGCAGCGCGCTGGGCCGGGTGCTGACGGCGTTCTATCGCATCACCGGCCGTGCCAATTACGACCGACTGCATCTCGAGCACGTGCGCGATACGCCGATCCTGATCCTGCCGTCGGTTTTCAATCCGCGCGTGTTGCGCTCGGGCGCGTTCTTTGCCGAGACTATCGCCGCGGGGCGCCTCGGCGAACACGGCCAGGTGCTCGACCTCGGCACGGGCTCGGGCATCTGCGCGGTCTTTGCGGCTCGGCATGCACGGCACGTCATCGCCGTCGACATCAACCGCGAGGCCGTGCGCTGCGCCGGCATCAACGCGGCGATCAACGGTCTCACCGAGCGCATCGACTGCCGTCACGGCGATCTGTTCGCGCCGCTGGCAGGCGAGCGCTTCGATACGATTTTCTTCAATCCCCCGTTCTACATCGGCGCTCCGGCGAGCGACCGTGATGCCGCCTGGCGTTCACTCGACGTCGCCAGCCGGTTCGCCGCGGGGCTCGATGCGCATCTCGCGCCGCGCGGCCGCGCCTACCTGCTGCTGTCGACGTTCGGCGACGCCTGTCCGCGCTTTCTCGAGGAACTGGCGCGTGCGGGTTTCGCGCTCTCGGTACACGCGGTGCGCCAGTTCATCAATGAACGCGTCACCATCGTCGTGGCGTCGCGGGGCGAAACGCGCCCGGCAGGTGAGTGAGGTGGCGCGCCGCCTGCTGCTGGTGAATCCTGCGATCACGTCGCGCAGGAGCGCACGCTTTCCGCTTTCGATCATGACGCTCGCCGCGGCTGTCGCCGGTCGCAACGAGTGCACACTCGTCGACGGCAACCTCGATCGCAACGCGGTGGCGCGCGCGCTGGAGATCGTGCGGTCAGGAAACGTCGAGGCGCTCGGCCTCACAGTCATGGGTGGGCCGCAGGTGGCGTCCGCCATCGAGTTGTCGCGCGCGATCCGCGCGGCGCAGCCGTCACTGCCGATCATCTGGGGCGGCTATTTTCCGTCGCTCTATCCACAGGCGGCGCTCAACAACGGCTACGTCGACTACCTGATCCGCGGACAAGGCGAGGAGACGCTGCCCGAGTTGCTCGATGCGCTCGCCGGCGGTGTGCAGGATCTTGGCGGCATCGCCGGCCTTTCGTGGCGGCGCGACGCCACGATCGTCAACAATCCGTCGCGCGCATTCACGCCGCGCCACATCGCTCCGGTGCTCGACTACAGCCTGTTGCGCGACCCGCGCGACTACCTGGTCGAGACGTTCCTCGGCGCGCGCACCGCCGCGCACCAGGCCGCGCTCGGCTGCCGCTTTCGTTGCACGTTCTGTGGTGTCGCCGCGATGTTCCGCGGTGCGACTGCGCTGCCGCCGGCGCAACGCCTCGACCGCGAGCTCACGTTCCTCAAGCACGAGATCGGCGCCGATTCGATCCAGTTCTACGATCACAACTTCTTCGATCGTGAAGAAGACATGATGCCGCTGCTCGAAGTGCTGGCGCGTCACGAACTGCCCTGGTGGTGCTATGCGCGCGCCGACGCATTGATCAATCTCTCGCCGGAGGCGTGGCGGCTGCTGCGTGCGAGCCGGATGCGCATGGCCTACATCGGAGCCGAAACGCCGAACGACCGTCTGCTCAAATCCATCCGCAAGGGCACGCGCGCCGACCAGACTCTCGAGGTGACGGAACTGTGCCGGCGCCAGGGCGTGATCCCGGAGTTGTCCTTCATGGTGGCGCCGCCCGAGGATCCGGAAGGCGAAACGGAACGCACCTTCGAGTTCATCCGGCAGGTGAAGAAGGTGAATCCGCAATCCGAGATCATCGTCTACATCTACACGCCGCTGCCGGCCGAGAGCGTTCCCGACTCGCATCGGCTCAAGCTCACGCCGCTCAAGGATGCGAACGGTGCGCCCGTGGCCTTTCCAACGACCGCCGAAGAGTGGACCGAGCGCCGCTGGGTGGACTACTCCTGCCACGCAGACGCGCCGTGGGTCAGTCCGCGGTTGCGGCAGCGCATTCGCGATTTCAACACCGTGCTCGGTTGCCGCTTCCCGACGGTCTCGGACGTTCGCGCGCCCACCATCGCCAAGCGGGCACTGGCGCTCATGTCCGCGTGGCGCTATCGATTCGAACGTTATGATCATCCCTGGGAACTCGACCTGACGCGGCGGCTGATCACGCTCCACGATCCGAAGACCGCGAGCCTGTGAGACCTCCCGTGAAGCGCGCGGCTACGACATCGATCGACATCCCGCGCGATCCCTTCGGTGAGGACCGTGCGCGCGCGTTGCGCTGGCGCACGCGCGTGCTTGGCTCGAGCGTCGAATTCACGAGCAACAGCCGCGAGCTGCTCGGCATCGCGCGCGAAGCGTTCGCGCGCGTGCCGCAACACCGCTGGCCGCGCGGCACCCGCCGGACACTGCGCATCAACCTGCAGTGCGCGCGCGACGGAACATCGCCGGCACGCGCAAGGCCTCCGAGGCCGGTGCTGAGCTCGGGCGCCGGCCTGCTGTGCGCGCACGTCGACGCGAGCAATTTCGTGCTCGTCGATCCGGGCGCGGCGCGCTCGCTGGTACAGGTGAGCGACTCGATGTTGCGTCACCGCCAGCTGGTGCGCTACGAAATGATCGAATTCGCCGCGATCATGCTCGCCACGCGTGAGCAGGAACTGGTGGCGCTGCATGCCGGTTGCGTCGGCGCCGGCGGACGCGGAGTCCTGCTGCTCGGCGCAAGTGGCGCCGGCAAGTCGACGCTGACGCTGCACGCGGCGCTCAGCGGTCTCAATTTCCTGGCCGAGGACAGCGTCTTCGTGCAACCCGCGACGCTGTGCGCGACGGGCTTGAGCGCGTACACACATGCGCGCGAGGATGCGCTGCACCTGATCGCCGATCGCCGAGTGCGCCAGGTCGCCCGTCGCGCGCCGCGCATCCAGCGGCGCAGTGGCGTGCGCAAGCGCGAAATCGATTTGCGACGCGGGATCGTGCGCCTGGCGCCGAGGCCGTTGCGCATCGTGGCGACCGTCGTGCTCTCGGCCCGGCCCGCGCACGATGCCGGACCACTGGTGCGACTGTCCGCAGCGCAACTGCGACGGGTGCTGCGCGCGGAGCAGCCATTCGCGGCAGCCCGGCCGGGCTGGAAGGAGTTCGAACGGCGCGTATTGCGCGCCGGTGGATTCCGACTGCACCGCGTTCCGCCCGCGGACGGCGTCTCGTCACTGCGCGAGCTGCTGTCGGGGAAGGTCGCATGAACCTGGTCGGCCGCTGTCTCATGCTGACGGTGGCTGCGTTGTCCGGCGCCTGCGCGGACGATCCCGGTCCGCCCTCGGATCCGCGCGACGTCATCGAACTGCGCTGGCTGAAAGCGTATGAGCAGGAATCCCGATCCGCCGTGGAAACCGGGTTGCTGTGGGGACTGTCGTTGTTAGGCGCGAAACTGCCGGAAGGCGCGTCCGTGATCCGCTGGCATGAAGACCGCATCACGCTGGACCTGGCGCGCGCGCAGGTGCTGGAAGGAACCACGCCCGCGTGGCGCCAGCTCGTCGAGGCGATGAAAGCGAGTGGCGAATACCGGGCTCACGGAGCGCTGGACATCGGGCGCTTCATGGCGCTGACGCTCGGCAGTCCGAATCATTACTACGCGCTCACCGGCGCCACGGCTGATTACGCGAAAGCCCGGGAACGCTATCGCTTCGAAGGCAGGCGCGCCGACATCGTCCAGTCCGCGGTGGCGCTGGGCAGCCGCCGCATCGAGGTGTCGATCGCGGACACCGCGCCGCAAATCGCCTTCGTTGCCTTCGAGGGCAGCGGTTCGCTGGGTAACGGCACTTTCATTCCGCACGAGATGGAATTGCTGGACATGATGCCGAACGGCCAGCTGCGTTTTGCGCTGTACGATCTCGATGGGCGACTCAAGCACGGCGCAACGCCCGAACTCACGAAGGCTGGCAAGCCGGCGAAGTGCATGTGGTGCCACGAATCGGGGTTCCAGCCCACCTACGTCGAATACACCGCGGTCGACGGCTCATACACGCGCCGCGAGTTCGATGCGCTCATCACGCAGCGTCAGCGGATGCTGTACGAGTATCGCGACCAACTGTCCCCGCTAATCAAATACCGCAACCGGCAGGATCACACTTTCGGTGAACTGCTCTATCTCACGTTCGAAGAACCTTCCCGTGAACGGCTGGCCGCGGAGTGGGGCGTGACCGTGGAGCAGGCAACCAGGTTGCTTCGTGACAAGCCGACCCACGCGCAGGAAGAGTTCGCCTATCTGGGTGTGAAGCTTTATCGACGTGAAGACGTCGACCACCTGGCGCCCTACGAGGTGCTCGCCGCGCCGCACAGTGTGCGCGAAATCTCCGCGCACGAACCCGACCTGGTCAGGGTGTCGCCATGACGGATGTGTCGGTGGTCATGCCCACGTGGAACCGGGCGCGATTCCTGCCAGCGGCCCTCGAGTCGGTATTCGCGCAGACCGTGCCCATCCGCGAAATCATCATCGCCGACGACGGCTCCGATGCGCCGACGCGGATGATGCTCGAAAAATACGCGGCGATGCCCGGCGTTCACGTGCTCTGGCGGAGTCACTGCGGAAATCCCGGCGCGCTGCGCAATGCGGCCATTCGCGAGGCGTCGGGTCGATACATTGCATTCATGGATTCGGACGATATCTGGCTCCCGCAAAAGCTGGAGCGTCAGCTCGCGGCGTTGGGCACGCGACCGGAACTCCGCTGGTCGTATACCGCGGTGACCTTCATCGATGGGCGGGGTCAGCCCACTTCGCCGCCGGGCGATGGAACTCCGCAAGCTCACGCGGGCTCGCTCGTCGAGCGATTGGCCACGCTTCATGTCGATGTGGCACTGCCCTCGGTGCTCGCTGAGCGCGCATTGCTGTTTCAAGCGGGCCTGTTCGACGAAAACCTTGGGTGTTACGAGGATTACGACTTGTGGCTGCGCCTCGCGATGCTCGCCGAAGGCGCCGCGATCCCCGAGGCCCTCGTGAGCTTGCGCCAGCACGACGAGCATTTCTCGCGGCGCGATCCCCGCGCCGCCCTGAGCGGCCGCGTGAATTTCCTGTCGCGCGCGCTGCGGCGCGTTGATGCGCCGGCAATCCGCGCGGAACTGCGCCGCATGCGCGCGCTCGACCTGGCACAGCTTGCGAACCTGTCGGCGCGGTCCGGCCACGCCGGCGATGCGGCACATTGCCTTCGCAGTTCGCTGGCGGATGGCTGGAGTACGCCGCGCTGGTGGATCATGGCCGCGCGAACTCATTCGCATTTGTGGAACCTGCGCGCGAGGCGCAGATGGGAGCAATGGTGGTGACTCCCGCGCATGCGCTGACGACCATCTGGAGAACGCTGACGCTCGCGCAACGGCGGCGTTTCGTCACGCTGCAGTTCGTGTCTTTGCTCATGGCCACCTCGACGGTGGCCGGTCTTGCTGCGGTCATGATTTTCCTCGCGGTGCTCGCGGACCCGTCGCTCGTTCAGACGCAGGCCGTCCTGCGTGCGCTGTGGCAGGCGCTGGATACCACGAGGCGTGACTTCATCGTCACGCTGGGAGCCAGCTTCATCGCGATGCTGGTGTTGAGCGCCATCGTGAATGTACTGGGTTCGCGCGCCATGGGGCGTTTCGCTCACGCCGCGGGCGACCGGGTTCGCGAGGTGCTGTTCGGCGAGTACCTGCGGCGCGACTATCTATTCCACGCCCAGGTGGGTGCCGGGCGCCTCATGGACCACGTGCTCAACCAGGCGGATCGCATCACGATCACCGTGCTCCACGGCCAGCAGCTCATCACCAATGCGGTGCTGACGCTGCTCGTGGTCGCATCGATCGCGGTCGTGAACTTCAAGGTCGCCGTGGGTGGCGTGCTGGCGATCGCCGGCGGCTACTTCCTTTTCTATCGGGTGATCCGGCGCAGGATAGGTCGCCACGGACGTCTCCAGGCCGAGCTCAGTGCCGAGCGCTTCGGGGTCGTCGAACAAGCCTTCCTCGGCATCAAGTACCTGTTGGTTGCGGGCGCGCAGAAATCCTTCGCCAGGCGATTCAATTCGGTCACGCACTCCCTGTCGCATTCTTTCGCCGATACGCAGTTCATCGGCCAGCTCCCGCGTTACCTGCTCGAATGCGCCGCGGGCGCGGGACTCATCGCGTGCGCGGCGTACGTCAGCGGTAGTTCGGGCAGCGGCGTCTGGCTCGCGCAACTGAGCTTCATCGGGTTCGCGGGCTTCCGGCTGCTGCCCGCGTTTCAACAGATGTACCACGCATTCGTGATCGTTCGCAGCAATCGGGCCGCGATCGAAGATGTAGCGGCCCAGCTCGCGCTCGTACCCCAAGTTCCGGAAGTGGCGCGCGCACGGCATTCCAGCGATCCGGCATTCCTGCACGACATCGAGCTCGTCCGTGTGTCGTTTCGATATTCACCCGCGGCGCCGCTCGTCCTCGATAACGCGTCGCTTCGCATCCCGGCAGGCGCGGCTATCGGAATCCTCGGCGCCAGCGGATGCGGCAAAACGACGCTGGTCGACCTGGTGCTGGGGCTGCTGCGTCCCGTCGCTGGCCGCATCGAAATCGACGGCGCGGTGCTCGAGCCGGGCGGCGTGCCGAACTGGCAGCAATCCATCGGCTATGTGCCGCAGGACGTCCTGATCCTGCACGCGCCGATCCGCGAGAACATCGCCTTCGGCGTCGAGCCCGGTGAGATCGACGATGCGCGAGTGCACGAGGCGGCCCGGCAGGCGGGCGCCAGCGAATTCATCGAAGCGCTGCCCGGCCGATATGGCGCGCGCCTGACTGGCGTGGGCGGAACCTTGAGCGGCGGGCAACGCCAGCGTCTCGGAATCGCGCGCGCGCTGTATCACCAGCCGTCGCTGCTCGTTCTCGACGAGGCGACCAATTCACTCGATGCCGCCACCGAGCGCGCGATCATCGAAACGGTGGTGAGAAATCGCGGTGCAAAAACGCTGTTGATCGTGGCGCACAGCGCCGCGGTCATCGATGCCTGCGACCAGGTATTCGAATTGCGCGACGGCGCGCTCCATGATTGCGGGTCGCCGCAGGCGCAGGCCCGCACGACGCGGTTGCGCCAGAGCGTCGAATGACCACCACGCTCGCTCCGCCCGTCGAGCGGCGGCCGCCGCCACTGGTGCGCACCGTGACCAAGGTGTTCACGCGGGGGCCGACGGTGGCGCTGCGACGTTGGCGCCGACGCGCGTTGCGCCTCGACTATCAGCGCGGCGGTGCGAACCCGGGGCGCGATCTGCCCGCGGAAGAATCCGATCCGGCGATCGTCGATATGGGACGGGCGCTCCGGCAGCAGTTGATTGCGGCGCATGAGCGCAAGCATGCCGCCGCCGGATACCGGGTGCTGATGTTTCGCCCTGGCAGCATCACCGCCGAGATCTGGTTTGGCGACCTCCAGCAGAGCATGCAACACGCCGGCATCGACTGCCGCGTGCTTCCGCCCGATACGCCAACACGCGAGATCAACGCCGCGATCGACGCCTTCCGGCCGAACGTGTTCATCGCCACCGAGGCGCCCAATTCCCTGCGCGCTCTCGATTTGCCGTATCTCCAGGGCCATAAGCGCAGGCACGGATGCCTGCGATTGCTCATCCCGGTGTGGCACGCGAATTCGCCGACCGTGGATGTGCCGAGTGGACGCACCAGCCCGGAAGAGGACGACTGGCGCCGGCGACTGCGATTGAACGGCCTCATGTCTGACGCGCATTTCTCGATTTTCGAGCCCGAGTTCCATGCGCGCTTCTCGCATGATCCCAACGGACCGAAGGTCGAGTACATCGCGGTCCCGCAAGCCTGCAACCCGTTCACCGACTATCCAGTGAACGCCATGAAACTCCACGACTACCTGATCGCTGCCTCGATGACCGACGATCGCATCGAAGTCTCGTATCGCTTCCTGCGCCCGATCCTCGGCCGTTATCGGGGGCTCTGGGCCGGAGCGCAATGGGGGTTCGGCGCGGAAGGAGGCATCGCACCGGCGGAGATGCCGCTTCACTATGCGCGGGCGCGCGTCGCGTTGAGCCCGCTCGTCGGATTCGTGCGCCGTTACGGAGCCGAGCTGACGCATCGGGTTTACGCCGCGGCTGGCTGCGGAGCTTTTCAGATCACGCTGCCAACCGCGATCACGCATCGACACTTCCGGCCCGACGAGCTCGTGCAGGCTGCATCACCGGCCGAGTACGCGATGCTGTTCGATCACTACGTGGATCGTCCGGAGGCGCGAAATGCGATCGCGCTGGCCGCGTTGCGTCGCGTGTATGCGGAGCACACCTGCCTTCATCGAATCGATACGCTGGTGTCTCACTGGGACGACTGGCGGCGCCGTGGATTGTTCTGACGGTCAGTAAAGCCAGAGCCCGTAGCGTTTCCTGACGCGCATCGGAATGCAGGCGAGCACGACGCGCGTCGTGCTTCGGCGCAGCCACGCGAGGACCAGCCATGCGCGGATCGGGACCGCGCGGTCCCGCACGAGGTCGGCGCGGACGAACAGCGCGTTGAACTGCACGTACTCCACCGGCCTGTCGGTGGCCAGCAGGTGGAAACCGGCCTGCTCCAGGTAGCGACAAACGTCGGGGAACAAGCGCTGTTCCGCGCCGATGCACGGCGTCGTTTCCACTTCCACGTGCAGCATCCGCGTGTTTCCGAGCACACCGGCGGTGCCGCTGATCACCTCGTAGGCCTTGCCCTCGGCGTCGATCCAGAACGCGAGCGCGTCATCCGCCATGCGCTCGCCCGTGAGCAGCCGGTCGAGTCGCACCGCGCGTACCGGAACCACGTCCGCGAGCAACGATGGATCCGCGCGACGATGCAGCGAACTCATGCCGCGGCGAAACCGGTCGTTTTCTCCCGCGACTAGTTTGACGACGAAAAATGGCGCTTCGGCTTCTTCATCGCTCGCCGCGAAGGGCAGCACCTGGATGCGGTTGGCGCGAAGGCGCTCATCCTGCCGCATGAGCGCGAAGTTGCGCGGGTTGGGTTCGAACGCGAGGATGTTTGCGTGCGGAAGCTGCCGGCGGAATATCTGCGCGTCTGCGCCGTCCATGGACCCGACGTCGCAGACCGTGGTCACGTCGAGAGTTCGCAACAGCCTGGCGAACAGCGGCCGCGTGCTCGCCACCGCCGTCATGACGCCACTTCGGTCCGAATCGCCGCCGATACCGAGGCAATGGTCAGTTCGCGTGGACGCGCGAACAGCCAGCGCGCGATGCGCATGGCTCGCGAGACGCCATATCCTCGCGCGTGATTGCGCCGAGGTTCCGACTGCGTCGCCGCCAGGAACTCATCGCGCGTCACCCGGTCGGGAACGAGGCGGCCGCGTGCGACGCGCAGCGTATCGGCGAGCGTGCGCGACCACTCGCGGCCGGGCAGCGTGGCGGTGCGCAGATTGCACAGGCTCACGTCGTAGATCGACACCTTTTCGTAACGTTCGCGCAATCGTCGCGGGCACACGCGCCGCAGTTCGGCCAGCACCTGCGCAGGCACGCTGCCGGGCACGTAACGCGCGGCCAGCGCGAACGATGGATACAGCCACCAGGTTTGCGCCCGTGCATCGCCTTCACCACAGAGCTCGCGCCAGTCGGCGGAAGTCATGCGGCACGCGATTTGCGCGACGTCGCAGACCTGGATGAAGCGCAGGCTATTCGCGCGCATGTTGCCGGCCGAATGCAGGCATACGTGCCGCAACAGCGAGGCGAGGGAGGCGTAGCCATTCGCGCCCGGAGCCTGGTGTGGGGTGGGGATCGACGCGGTGATATCCACCTGCTCGACGGGCAGCACTTCCGACACAGCCGTGTGGAGTTCGATCTTGAGCGGGTTGTCGACGTGCTCGGCGAATGTGGACGGTTCGGTTCGAATTCTCGGGGTGTAGACATCGTGACGGCGGATGGAGAACAGCAGTTCGTACCCCACATCGTCGATCGGCTTGCGGCAGGCGGCCAGACTTTCCGGGTCGACCAGCAGGTCGATGTCACTCTGCGGTCGTTCGCCGGCCTGATGAAAACGCAACGCGCGCATGGCCGAACCCTTGAGCGCGACGAACGGGATGCCTTCTTTCCTGAAAGCGACATCGAGCTTCTGGAGCAGTTGCCCGATCTTCGTGTCGCGCGCGAGCAGGTGCGCATGCTGATCCTCGAGGAAGCGGCGGAACGCCGGCGGCCCCGGCCATCGCAATCGCGTGGCGAGCAGCCCGGAGATTCCCTGCATCGCGCACACCGCGCGCGCGACCGCCCACTCGAAATCGTTCCAGTCGGGTGATGTATCCCGCGGCTTCACGACCTCGCGAACCAGCCTTTCCGTCGTGGTGCGCAGCGCCGCTGCGATCACGCGCACCGGCGGTAGTTCGGCGGGCCGTGTCATGACGCCTGCTTCCAGGTCAGCATCAGTTCGCGCGCCTGATGCGCGTGGCTCAAGAGCTCCGCGGCGCGGGCCGGATCGGCCGCTTCGAGCCGAAAAGCCTCGACTTCATTGCGCAGCCACTGATCGGCGAGCTTGTAGTAATCCTTGCCGTGGCGGCCGGCGACAACGTAATCGCGGTCCGATCCTTCAGCCCAGGCAATCGGCATCTCCACGCGGTCGACCACCTTGGCGAAGTAACCCGTGCCCTTGATGGGATACGACACCGTCGTGAAAAACACGTCGGGATTGCTCTGCTTCACGTGTTCGACCGTGGCGGCGATGTCGTCGAGCTCCTCACCTTCATAGCCCCACATGAGGAACATGCCCACCTGGATGCCATGCGCCTGCGCCAGCCGGCAGGAGTGGCGTACCTGCTCGACCTTCACGCCGCGCTGCATGGCGTCGAGAATCTTCTGGCTGCCGCTCTCCGAGCCTATCCAGATGCGGTAGCAGCCGAGTTCGCGCAGCAGCTTCACCGCGCCTTCGTTCTGCAGGCGATCGGCGCGCGTGATGGTCTCGAAGGGGCGGTGGATGCCGCGGCGCTTGAGTTCGGCGGTGTACGTGGCGAGCCACGGGTGGCTGATGGTGAAGACGTCGTCGGCGTACCAGACCTGGTCGGGATCGTAGCGATCGATGATCCACTGCATCTCATCGGCCACATTCACGGGACTGCGCCGCCGGTGCGAATGTCCGTACACGGCGTGCGAGCACCAGTTGCATCGATAGGCGCAGCCGCGCGCGGTGATGAGGTTGATGCTGCTGGCGCCGTGATGGGTTTTCCAGGCGTTCAGATAGAGGTCGTGGTCGATGGCTTCCCGGTCGGGAAATGGCAGCGAGTCGATATCCGGCACACGCGCGCGCGGCGCGTTGCTCACGACGACACCGGACTCATCACGGAACGTGATACCGGGCACATCCTGCAGGCGATGCACGCCCTGTC
>Ga0190274_10002247_pt1 | contig 11329 bp, 9 predicted proteins | sample Popmic531T_FD_133002 | JGI IMG/M metagenome (GOLD analysis project Ga0190274, IMG submission 133002) | Populus adjacent soil microbial communities from riparian zone of Yellowstone River, Montana, USA - 531 T | ecosystem: Environmental > Terrestrial > Soil > Riparian zone | place: USA: Montana...
ATCCCGCGAGCCTTCTGCACTGCGGATGAGGTCAGACAGCGGGGTGCGCCGCTGCCGAATGCAATCGCCCGATGGCTTAGTGGCCGCTCATAAATGAGGTGCCCCATGAGCCTGTTCGGCAAGATTCTGGACAAACTCGGATTCGACAGGAAGTCGCCCGCTGCGGCTCGGCCTACGACGACGGCAACGGCATCCGCACCGCCAGCCAGCCCTCGAACGGCCGCTGCGCCGCCGCCCGCGTCCATCGCGGTCCCAGAGGTCGATGTCGTCGCGAAGCTGGAGGGCATGGCCGCCACCCAATCGCAGAAGCTCAACTGGAAAACATCCATCGTCGACCTGCTGAAACTTCTCGGGCTGGACAGTACCCTCGAGGCCCGCAAGGATCTGGCGGCGGAGCTGGGCTGTCCACAGGAAAAGATGGCTGACTCTGCGCAGATGAACATGTGGCTGCACAAGGCGGTGCTGCAGCGACTGGCGCAGAACGGTGGCAATATTCCCAAAGAGTTGCTCTAGCCGCCAGTTGTTCATCCTGATCTAGAGCCCATGTACAGAGCCCATACCGTATCCGTCGGCATCGCCATCGACCCCAACGCGGTCTATTCGTACGTATCCGATCCGTCCAATCTGCCGGTCTGGGCGCCCGGCTTCTTCAAGTCCATCGAGAAGCAGGGTGACCGATGGGTTGCGCAGACCACGCTCGGTGAAATCACGATCCGCTTTGCGAGGGAGAATGCGCTGGGCGTGCTCGATCACGAGGCCGATTGCCCGTCGGGCACGTTCCACAATCCGATGCGGGTCATTCCGAACGGTGCGGGCAGCGAGGTGCTCTTTACCCTGATGCAGCGGCCGACTGTTTCGGACGCGCAGTTCCAGCAGGACCTGGATACGGTCCGTGCCGATCTCAACAAGCTGAGAACAGTGCTCGAACATCAGAATGGTGGCGCCCGCCCTTAAGCTTGTCGCTGGTGACCGCTGACTCACGCGCCGGAAATCCGGCGCCAACGCTGGCATGCGCATCGCGGCCACGGCCGCTGCTGCTGCTGCTGCCGCTGCGCAGGCGCGTGGCGCAGCTGGGGCCTTCGGCGCAGCAGATCCTGCAGCAGCTGGGCCGCGCCACGAGTTCATGAATAAAAAGGGGCCGCCAGCGCTCTGGCGGCCCCAACTTCGGCGACGGGAACTCAGGCGACGAACTGGTCCTTTTCGGTGCTGCCTTCCATCGCACCGGTCGAGAACTGTCCGGACATGACTGCGGTCTGCACGGCATCGAAGTAGCCGGTGCCGACGAAGGCCTGGTGCTTGGCGGCGCGGTAACCGGTTTTTTCCTGCGCAAACTCGCGCTGCTGCAGGTTCGAGTAGCCCAGCATGCCGAACTCGCGATAGGCCGAGGCCAGCTCGAACATCGACAGGTTCAGCGCATGCCAGCCGGCCAGCGTGATGAACTGGAAGCGATAGCCCATCGCCGCCAGGTCTTCGCGCCAGCGCTGCATCGAGTCATTGTCCAGCTTCGAGGCCCAGTTGAACGACGGCGAGCAGTTGTAGGCCAGCAGCTTGCCCGGGAACCTGGCATGGATGGCTTCAGCGAAGCGGCGCGCTTCGTTGATGTCCGGCTTGCCGGTTTCACACCACAGCAGGTCGGCATACGGCGCATAGGCCAGGCCGCGCGCAATGGCCTGGTCGATGCCGTTCTTCACGTTGAAGAAACCTTCCGAGGTGCGGCCGCCGGTCAGGAAGGGCTTGTCGCGCGGATCGTGGTCCGAGGTGATCAGGTTGGCGGCTTCCGCATCGGTGCGCGCAATCAGCACCGTCGGCACGCCGGCCACATCGGCCGCGAGACGCGCGGCCACCAGCTTGTTGACGGCTTCGTCGGTGGGCACCAGCACCTTGCCACCCATGTGGCCGCACTTCTTGGCCGAGGACAGCTGGTCCTCGAAGTGCACGCCGGCCGCGCCGGCCTGGATCATGGCCTTCATCAGTTCGAAGGCATTCAGGTTGCCGCCGAAGCCGGCTTCGGCGTCGGCCACGATGGGCGCCAGCCAGTCGATGTCGTGGCGGCCGTCGAGCGCATGAATCTGGTCGGTGCGCAGCAGCGCATTGTTGATGCGCTCCACCATTTTCGGCACTGAGTCCACGGGATACAGGCTCTGGTCGGGATACATCTCGCCCGCGCTGTTGCCATCACCAGCCACCTGCCAGCCCGAGCAGTAAATCGCCTTCAGTCCAGCCTGCACCGCCTGCACGGCCTGGTTGCCGGTCATGCAGCCCAGTCCGCCGATCACCGACTCCTGGTTGACCAGGCGCCAGAATTTTTCAGCGCCGACACGGGCCAGTGTGTGCTCGACCAGTACCGAACCGCGCAGCTTGACAACGTCGGCCGCCGAGTAGGGACGGGAAATGCCCTGCCAGCGGTCCTGGGTGTTCCATTCGGTTTGCAGACGGATCTGCTGCTGCTGTCGGTCGGTCATCGAAATTCTCCTTGTTGGGGGTCGGAATGCGGGCGGTCTTGCCGGGACGTTGGGTAGCAGCATAAAGTGCTAAAGGCAGAATTTGCACAACAGAAACTTCACAACGTGAATTTCACCGCATGGCCGGCGCACTGATACGACAGGGTCATTTCCTCGGCACCAAGCTGCGCACCCTGCGCAAGCGTAACGGCTTGACTCTGGACGAATTATCGGCGCGCTGCGTGCAGGTCGATGCCGCCATTGCGCCGTCGGTGTCCTATCTCAGCATGATCGAGAACGGCCGCCGCATGCCCTCGGAAACCCTGCTGGCCATGCTGGCCGGCGTATTCGGCAAGCAGGTGCGCTGGTTCCTGGACGAAAACACCGAGGTGCCGGCGACGGTGCCAGCGCGCGCGCGTGGTGGCCTGGAAGCCATGCCACTGGAGCCGGCCTTCCTGTTCTCGCACGACCTGCTGCAGATCGCGCTGCCCGAGCTGCTGTCGCAGACCGCCACCAGCGGCCGGCAATTCGCGCAGCTGCTGATTCGTGTCTGGCAGGAGGCGCGCCACAACGATTTTCCGGATATCGAGCGTGCGGCCGAGGAAGCCGGACAGCGGCGCATGCCGCTGTCGCTGGATGAGTTGCTGCAGATCTGCCGCAAAGTGGGCCTGCGCATGCGCTGGTATGACGGTGATGGGGATCGGCCCGAGACCATGATCCGCGCGCGCTTCGAAGCACCGGGCACGGTGTGGATCAACAAGCGGCTGCGCAGCCAGGAGCAGCGACTCAAGTACGAGCTGGCTTTCTTCGCCGGCCACCGCCTGCTTCATAACGGTGACGGACTGGTGTCGCCGCATGAGGCGACCTGGGGCGGTGAAACCGATACCAAGGTTCCGGCGGTGGCCATGGGCCAGCAGGATGTGCTGCACGCCTGGCGCGATTTCGAATGCGGCTTTTTTGCCGCAGCCCTGTTGTGCCCGCGCGTGCCCTTCCGCCGCTACCTGATCCGCGAGGGCCACAGCGTGCTCGGCACCGAACAGCTGGGCGTCACCGCGGCGGTGATCATGCGACGCATGACGGCGGTGTCGCCGTACCGGCACTGGCATTTCTTCGACGCCTATCCGCCCGGCTTCCTGCGCGCGGTCTATCGCGGCAACGGCATTCCGCTGCCCTGGGGCAACATGAGCCTGGTGCCCGATCCCTGTCCGCAATGGGCGGTGTTCCGGCTGCTGAACCAGTCGAATGGCGCGCGCGCCGCGAGCGGCAAACCCCGCTCGCAGATTTCGGTCATGCATGACGGGCGGCGCGAGCGCCTGTACTGCTGCCACTCGTTGCAGACGCGCGATGCCGCCGATGTGCCGCACGTGCTGTCGATCGGCGTCGATCTGTCACCGGCGCTGGATGCGCAGGGCTATGACGGCGAAGCCATGGTGAAGTCGGTGAATCACGCCTGCCATCGCGGCGGCGGCCAGGCGGCGCTGCCCGGCGACGTGGTCGCGGCGTTGCGTTCGGTGGCCAGTGTGTTGAACATCGGCTGGATCGGCGACGCGCTGGATACGCCGGCCGTGATCATCTGCCCGCGCAGCAGTGCCTGCCCGCGCCAGCCCAATCCCTGTCGCTAGTTTCGAGTTGGAGTCGATCAGCATGACGCAATACTGCAAACGCGCCGGACTGGAAGTCGCCACGTCATTGGCCGAGTTGATTGAAAACGACGTGGCGCCGGGCGTGATGGCCGATCTGCCGGCGTTCTGGAGCGGCGTGGCGCGATTGCTGGATGAACTGGTGCCCGTCAATCAGTCACTGCTGGCCAAGCGCGATGCGCTGCAGGCGTCCATCGACGAATGGCATCGCCGGCATCGCGGCCAGCCCTTCGATGTGGCCGCGCACGAGGCGCATCTGCGCTCCATTGGTTATCTGGCCGCTGAAGGCGCGCCGTTCAGCATTGGCACCACCCACGTGGACGCGGAGATCGGTGAGCTTGCCGGTCCGCAGCTGGTGGTGCCGCTGAGCAATGCGCGTTATGCACTGAATGCCGCCAACGCGCGTTGGGGCAGCCTGTATGACGCGCTGTACGGCACCGATGCCATCGCCGAGGACGGCGGCGCCACGCGTTCCGGCGGCTACAACCCGGTGCGCGGGGCGCGCGTCATCGCGCGCGCGCGGCAGCTGCTGGATCAGGCCGCGCCGCTCGCCGGTGACAGTCATGCCGAGGCCGTGCATTACCGCATTGAAGGCGGCGCACTGCAGGTGAAATTGCGCGACGGCCGCAGTGTGCCGCTGGCGACGCCTGCGGCGCTGCGTGGCTATCGCGGTTCCGCCGCAGAGCCCGCGGCGCTGCTGCTGCAGCACCACGGCCTGCACATCGAGATCGGCATCGACCGCGCGCACCCCATCGGCCGGGACGACGCCGCGGGCGTCGCGGATGTGCAGATGGAATCGGCACTGACCACCATCATGGATCTGGAGGATTCGGTGGCCGCCGTCGATGCCGCGGACAAGGTGGCGGTGTATCGCAACTGGCTGGGCCTGATCCGCGGCGACCTGCACGCCAGCTTCGACAAGGGCGGCGCGCGCGTGAAACGCGGCCTGAATGCCGATCGCCGTTACACCGCGCCGGATGGCAGTACGTTGGAGGTGGCGGGCCGGAGTCTGATGCTGGTGCGCAATGTGGGCCACCTGATGACCAGCGACCTGGTGCTGCACCGGGGCGTGGAAGCGCCCGAGGGCATCATCGATGCCATCGTCACGTCGATGATTGCCGCGCACGATGTGGGCGGCGCCACGCCGCTGCGCAACAGTCGCGAGGGCTCGATATACATCGTCAAACCCAAGATGCATGGGCCGGAAGAGGCCGCCTTTGCCAACCGCCTGTTCGACCAGTGCGAGGATCTGCTCGGCCTGCCGCGCCACACGCTGAAGATCGGCGTGATGGATGAGGAGCGCCGCACCACGGTCAATCTGACCGAATGCGTGCGCGCGGTGAAGGACCGCATCATCTTCATCAACACCGGCTTCCTCGATCGCACCGGCGATGAGATGCACACCGCCATGCAGGCCGGCGCCATGCTGCGCAAGGGCGAGATGCGCAGCGCCACCTGGCTGAAGGCGTACGAAGACCACAATGTGGATGTGGGTCTGGCCTGTGGATTTTCCGGGCGGGCGCAGATTGGCAAGGGCATGTGGGCCATGCCGGATCTCATGGCCGAGATGCTGAAGGCCAAGTCGGCGCATCCGCTGGCTGGCGCCAATACCGCCTGGGTGCCCAGTCCCACGGCGGCGACGCTGCACGCGCTGCACTATCACGAGGTGGATGTGACGGCGCGCCAGCGCGTACTGGCCCAGCGGCCGCGCGCCGCGCTGCGCGATCTGCTGTGCGTGCCGCGGGCGCCCTCCACCGACTGGAGCATCCAGCAGAAGCGCGAGGAGCTGGACAACAACTGCCAGGGAATACTGGGCTACGTGGTGCGCTGGATCGATCAGGGCGTGGGCTGTTCCAAGGTGCCCGACATCCACGAAGTCGGACTGATGGAGGACCGCGCCACGCTGCGCATCTCCAGCCAGCATGCGGCCAACTGGCTGCTGCACGGCGTTGTCACCGCCGATGAAGTACGCGAGGCGTTGCGGCGCATGGCCGCGGTGGTGGACCGGCAGAATGCCGGCGACCCGCTGTACCATCCCATGGCGGCGGACTTCGAGGGTTCAGTGGCCTTCCGTGCCGCCAGCGACCTGATCTTCAAGGGACTGGAACAACCGAACGGGTACACTGAGCCGTTGCTGCATGCCTGGCGGCGGGTGCGCAAGCAACAGCCGTAGCGACAGCATCGACATCAGGGGGCGCGAGTGGAGTTCTACACAAAAGCCTTCTTCGTCACCCTGGCAGCGCTGGTGATCTATGGCCTGCTGCAGGTGCTGCAGCCCTTCGCCGGTTCGATGGCCTGGGCGGCATTCCTCGCCTTCCTGTTGTATCCGCTGCACCGCTGGCTGGGGCGCAAGCTCAAGGGCCGCAGCGGCTGGTCCGCGGGCATCCTCACCGGGCTGACGCCCTTCGTGCTGATGATTCCGCTGACCTTCCTCGCCATCGTCTTCGGCAGGCAGGCCCAGGCGCTGGTGGGCTACCTGCAGAATCGCAACATCCGCCTCAATGGCGGCATGCTGCTGGATATCGAGCAGTACCCCGTGATCGGCCCCATGGCGCGGCTGGCGCGCGAGCAGCTGTCGCTGTCCGCGCTGGACATCCAGGAATACGTCACCGAAGCCACCCAGACATTGCTCAGGAATGTCGCCAGCCTGGGCGGCGGCGTGTTGTGGGGCGCACTGGGCACGCTGATGGGTTTCTTCTTCATGCTGTTCCTGCTGTTCTTCTTCCTGCGTGACGGCGCCGGCATGTTCGACCGCCTGCAACGCCTGATTCCGGTGCCCGAGGAACATCGCGAGCTGCTCTTCGATCACCTGGCCAGCGTGACGCGCGGCGTCTTCTACGGCATTGGACTCACGGCCATCTGCCAGGGTGTGCTGGTGGGCATCGGCTTCGCGATCGCGGGGCTGCCATCCCCGGTGGTGTTCGGTGTGATTGCCGCCATCCTGGCGCTGCTGCCGGCCGGCGGCGCCGCGCTGGTGTGGATTCCGGGCATGCTGTATCTGGGCGCCACCGGCCACTGGGGCATGGCCACCTTCCTGCTGGTCTGGGGCGTGATCGTTTCCACCTCCGACAACGTGCTGCGGCCCATCCTCGTGGCGCGCTACGCGCCCGTGTCGGCGTTCACGGTGTTCGTGGGCGTGGTGGGCGGCATCGGCGCTTTCGGCGCCATCGGCATCGTTGTCGGCCCGGTGTTCCTGGCGCTGGTCGCGGCCATACTCAATTACTTCGACCACAAGGTCATCGCGCCGAACAAGCAGCAACTGGACGCGCAGGCGGAGGAGCCCTCGTGAACATGAAATCGTTGCACGGCATTCTGCCCATGGCGCTGCCGCTGCTGGCGCTGCTGATTGCCACCGTGGCGGTGGCGCAGAATTTCGGCCGGGGCCGGCGCATTGTGCAGAACGATCCGCCGCGGACGGAGTTCATCGCGGCGCGCTGGCACTTTGGCACCAACGGCTACATCGGCCACATGGGCTGGTCGCACAACTATCCCAACTCCGACCGCAACCTGAACGAGTTCCTGAAACGGGGCACCCGGCTCAACGTCGAGGAGGCGTCCTATCGCATCGTGGAACTGGGCAGCGACGAGGTGTTCGAGTATCCCTTCGCCTATGTGTCCGAGCCCGGCGAAATGGAGCTGACCGAACAGGAGGTCGTGAACCTGCGGGAATTCATCGGTCGCGGCGGCTTCGTGCTGGTGGATGACTTCGACGGGCCGGAACAATGGGAGCAGATGCGCTCGCAGGTGGCGCGCGCATTTCCGGGTAGTGCCTTCGTGCCAATGGGCGTCGACCAGCATGTGTTCCAGCAGCATTTCCGTCTGGAGGATCTGCAGGGCATGTCCGACTACGTGCCGGGCGGCAGCATCATCTACTACGGGCTGTTCGACGACGCGGGCCGACTGGTGATCCTGGCCGGCCTCAACAACGACCTGGCGAATTTCTGGGACTGGTACGGACAGGCGCGCGCGCCACTGGAGCCCGCCGCCGATGCGTTCCGGCTGGGCACCAATGCGGTGCTGTATTCGATGACGCACTAGGAATCGACCATGCACAAGTCTTCCCGCAGAAACTTTGTCGCCGCAACCATGGGTGCGGCGGCTTCGACGACGCTGGTGGCGCAGGGCGCGGCCGCGGCCACGGCCACGGCCGGCGCGACACCGCTGTTCGCGGTGCCGCCGGTGTCCATCCCCGTCATCGGCGAGTCAGGTGTGTTTCCGGTGCGGCGCATCTACTGCATCGGCCGCAATTACGCGGCGCATGCCATTGAACGGGGCGGCGATCCCACCCGTGAGCCGCCGTTCTTCTTTCAGAAACCCACCGATGCCATCCAGAACGTGGCGCTGGGCGCGGTGGCCGACCATCGCTATCCGCAGCTGACAAAAAACTATCATCACGAAGTGGAACTGGTGGTGGCGTTGAAGTCGGGCGGGGTGGATATTCCCGTGGACAGGGCGCTGGATCATGTCTACGGCTATGCCGTCGGACTGGACATGACGCGGCGCGACCTGCAGGACGCCATGCGCCAACTGCAGCGGCCCTGGGAAATCGGCAAGAGTTTCGATCACTCGGCGGTGCTCGGTCCCCTCCACAAGGTGTCGGAGGTGGGTCATCCCGGAAAGGGCGCCATCTCGCTGGCCATCAATGGCGCCGTGAAGCAGAACTCGGATCTTTCCAACATGATCTGGAAGGTCGCCGAGCAGATCGCCCGGCTGTCGCAGGCCTTCGAACTGAAGGCCGGCGACATCATCTACTCCGGCACGCCGGAGAATGTCGGGCCGGTGGTCAAGGGCGATGTGCTGCTGTGCCGGATTGCCGGGCTGAAGGACATGTCGGTGCGGATTGCCTAGCCAGTCCGCTGACGCAGCATCCGCAGTTTGAAAATTCCATTCGCAACCTGGCGCATTGGCTATCGGCGCGATTGGCTGGGTGGCGACATCGGCGGCGGCCTGACCGTGGCCGCCATCATCATCCCGAAGGTCATGGCCTACGCCCTGATCGCGGGGCTGGGCGTCGAGGCAGGCCTGTACACGGCGCTCGCGGCGATGCTGGCGTACCCGCTCTTCGGCAGTTCGCGCCTGCTGATCGTCAGCACATCGTCCTCGCTGGCGATGATGACGGCCGCGGTCGTCGCGGCGGCGTCGCTGTCGCACGGAGCCGAACCTGCGGCGGTCGCTGCCACGCTGGCGCTGCTGGTCGGCGCTGTGTTGATCGGGGCCAGTGTGCTCAGGCTCGGCTTCCTCGCCAATTTCATCTCGTTGCCGGTGCTGGTCGGCTTCCAGGCCGGTGTCGGTATCGTGATCATCGTCGGGCAGCTCAAATCGCTGCTCGGCGTGCAGGTCGCGAGCAGGACCACGCTGGGCACATTGCTCGAGCTGCCGGGCCTGCTGCCGCAGGTGCATGCGTTGACGATGCTGGTGGGCGCGGCCGCGATCGTGACCTTGCTGCTGCTGGAGCGGCTGTTTCCACGCCGCCCGATGCCGCTGTTGCTGATCGGATTGGGCATTGTGGCGTCGTTGCTGTTCGGTCTCGAGGCGATGGGCGTCAGGACGATCGGCACATTCCCGTCCGGCCTGCCCGCGCTGCAGCTCCCGGAGCTGTCGCTGGTGAGGACGCTCTGGCCGGTGGCGTTCGGCGTCGCGCTGATGTCCTTCGCCGAATCGATCACTGCGGCGCGGGCGTCCTGGCGACAGGATGAGCCGCCCGTCGGGCCCAACCAGGAGTTGCTGGCCCTCGGCGCCGCGAACGCGGCCGTCGCCGTCGTCGGCGGGATGCCCGCGGATGGTGCCGTGTCCCATACCGCGATCGCGAGGCAGGCAGGCGGGCGGACCCAGCTGGCGCAGTGGTTCGGCGCCGCCACCGTGGCGGCGGCGCTGTTGCTGCCCTCGCGTGCCATCGCCGCACTGCCGGAGGCCGTTCTCGGCGCGGTGGTACTCGTGGTGGCGTTCGGCATGTTGAAGCCACAAGACTTCGCTGCGATCGCGCGCGTGCGGCGCACTGAGTTCGTCTGGGCGTTACTGGCCCTTGCCGGTGTGGTGCTGATCGGCACGCTCGAGGGGATACTGATCGCCGTCGCCATTTCGGTCCTGACGCTGATCTACCAGGCCAGCCGTCCCCCCGTGTACGCCATCGCCTACAACCGCGAGCAGCGCGTGTTCCGCCCGGCCGGAGAGAACCCCAACGACGAAACCTTCCCGGGGCTGCTGATACTGCGCGCCGAAGGCCGGCTCACGTTCGCCAATGCCAAGAATGCCGGCGACAAGATCCGGGCGCTGGTCGAGGAGTCGCAGCCGCGCGTGGTCGTGCTCGAGTGCAGCGCCATCCTCGACATCGAGTACACGGCCCTGGTCGCGCTCGCGGCGGCAGAGCAGCGGCTGCAGCAGCGCGGCGTGGCGCTGTGGCTGGCCGGCGTCAATCCCGGGGTGCTGCCGGTGATCGCGCGTTCGTCACTCGAGGCCGCCACGCACCCGGAGCGGCTGTTCGTGAACCTGCACCGGGCGCTCGAGGCCTGGCAACGCACTGATTCCGTTGTGAACAGGCCCTAGCGGAAAATGCCGCGCTCGAGGATGGTGCCGTGTCCAACAGGGCGGCCCACGCTGAGCCATATGCTCCAGGATTCGGTGGAGGTTGCCCCGACGCCCAGCGTCAACGGGCCCACCATGGTGCGGCCGGTCAGGAACAGCGATCCACCGTAGATGCCTGCGGCGGATTCCTCGTCAAAGCGGTCATGGACTCCACCGCCCACCACCTGGGCGCCGGCGTACAGGGCGTGATTGCGCAGCGTGGTGATGTCCCTGATGTTCCACAGATAGCTCGTGCCCAGCGTCCAGTAACCGCCCGCCCGCATCTCGCCGAATTCGAATCCCGGGAAGCTTTGCGGTCCACCGAGCGAGAACAGCCGATCGGCCGGCAGATTGCCGCTGAGATCGTCGCCACCGGCGAGCGTGATCCACCAGATATTGCGGCGGAACGGCACGGCAATGCCCACGCCCAGCTCGGCGCGCTGCCATTCGCGATCGCTGCCGAGTGAATCGTTGACGTTGTAGTACTCCAGCGCGGCGGCGAACCCGCGCGTCGGCGCAAACGTCGTGTCGCGGCTGTCGTATTCAACGGTGGCCACGATTCCCGCGTCGGTGGGATCGGACTCCGCCAGCAGTGGCGAGCCCACGTCGACGTTGATCTGGCGCAGGTCGTAGATGTATCCGAGGCGCGCCTGCGCGTAGCGCCCGGCGTTCACGCCCAGGTCGATC
>Ga0190274_10002248_pt1 | contig 11329 bp, 9 predicted proteins | sample Popmic531T_FD_133002 | JGI IMG/M metagenome (GOLD analysis project Ga0190274, IMG submission 133002) | Populus adjacent soil microbial communities from riparian zone of Yellowstone River, Montana, USA - 531 T | ecosystem: Environmental > Terrestrial > Soil > Riparian zone | place: USA: Montana...
CGCTCACTGCGAAGCGGGGGCAGTTAGGATCGTAGTTCGCAACCGTGCACCACTGGCCAGCCCCGGCAAGCGAGGCACGCATCGCGGGTTGGGACTGGAATTGGTGCGCGAACGTTTGCATGCGGCGTTCGGTCCGGCGGCGGGCCTTACCACCGAGCTGACCGACGCGGGAAACTTCCTGGTGCGACTCACGTTTCCACGACGTGAGATGGCGGCTCTGGCATGAACGCGGAGCAGGCACCGATTCGCACGCTCATCGTCGACGACGAGTGGCCGGCGCGTCAGTGGCTGCGCACGCTCTGCGGCAGGATTCCCGATATTCGAGTCGTGGGCGAGTGCGCCACGGCGTCGGAGGCATCGCGCGCGCTGCGCACGTCTTCCATCGATCTCCTGCTGCTCGACATCCAACTGGGAGCGCATACCGGATTTCAGGTGCTGGATGGTGTGGCGTGTTCGGCGGTGCCAAACCTGGTGTTCGTCACCGCGCACGACAAGTACGCGGTGCGCGCGTTCGATCGACGCGCGGTCGACTATCTCCTGAAGCCTGTGCGCGAAGACCGTTTCCGCGAATCGCTGGATCGTGTGCGGCGCCAGCTTCGCGGCGGAATGGCGAGCGAGATCCGGTCCGCGGTGCGTGAGACCATCATTCCGCTGGAGCAGTCGCTGCTGTCGATGCGGACGCATGGATACACCGAGCGGCTGGTCGGCGAGCGTGACGGCTCCTATCGCATCGTCGAATGCCGCAACATGGTCAGCCTTGAATCGGAAGGCAACTATGTTCGCGTGGTGGAGCAGGGCAGCACGTCGCCCGCTATCATGCGCGGCACGCTGCAGGGCTTCGTGGGGGTCCTCGATCCGGATCAGTTCGTACGCGTCAGCCGGTTTGCCATTCTCAATCTTGCCTTCGTTGATCGCATCGAACGCGACACCGACAGCCGCCTGGTCTTCATCATGCGCGATGACGCCCGCGCGTTCAGCGTGGGCCGCGCCTATGCCGCCGATGTTCACCGCGTGCTCCGCCCCGGATAGCGACCGGACCTGACAATAACGAGCAGATTTGGGGGGCCGGGAGGCGGCGGGTATGATCGTCCGCGATGCAAGCTCAACCCGGAATTCTCATGCACACGTTCCTTCGCGCCAGCCTCGTCATTGCGGTCACCAGCATGCTTTTCGCCTGCAAACCCAAGCCGGCACCCGAGCAGGTGGTCGAAGCCGAGCCGGTGGCAGAAGCGGAACCGGAAGCGGAGAAAGGCTCCACATTCGACGGCACGTTGGTCGAAGCCTGCCGGATCAGCATATCCGGGGCCGAATCAAAGGACTGGACTACCTACTGGAACGCAGTCTCCAAGGCCAGCGCGAGCAGCGCCCACTCCATCTACTGGGCAGACGAAGACGAGAAACAGTTGATCCTGACACGTAGCGTGCCCACGCCGCTCACCATCCAGTGCAGCAGCGACGAATCACCGAGGGTCAGCATCACCCTGTCGGCGCCTACGTCCAGGGAAGAAGACGTCCCGCTGGCCGCGCGTGATTACCAGATCGTGGGCAAGAGTTCCGGCAGCCCGCTGCCGGGGCAGTTCCAGGTTGGAACCGTTGCGGTCGGTGACCGGCGATTCGAGCCAGCGAGCGGCGCCCTGCAGATCACCGGTTTTGACACGTACGGAGTGCGCGGCAACTTCCAGATCCAGGGCAATGAGGCGAGCGAAGACGGCGAGGCGTTCGTCCTCGAAGGCTCGTTCGACATTCCGTGTCGCGGTGGCGCCATGGAAGGCGAGTGCGACGCCAACAAGGCGATTTCGAGCAAATAGGCTTTTGGTCATCGGGCAACGGCTGCGAAAGCTGCCGATGAGGGCGTCAAGCTGGCGGATCAGTGCAACGAGTAAGCGCGTCGCGTGATGAAGTAGATTGCCAGGCCGGCTACGGTCGCAAAACCCACATCCATCAGTTCGTGCATCGAACTGTTCGCAAGGAACGCCACGCACAGAATCGCGGACGCGCCCGCCACCCAGGTGCCGCCGGGCAATGTGAACTGGGCCGCTGGGGCGTCCGGCCTGCGGCGAAAGATGGGCAGCGTGACGCAGGTGATCGCGTAGATGGACAGCCGTGCGATCAGCGTGACCTTCACCAGATAGATGAATGAGCCCGAGATCGCGAGCACGAGAATCGATATCCCGGTGACGAGTATGGCGATGACCGGCGTGCGGAAACGCTCGTGCACGAACGCCAGCGGATCGGGCAACTGGCGAAGATCAGCCATGGAGTAGAGCAGCCGCGTGCCGGGCGTCATCGAGGCACCGAACACGCCCGCACAGGAGATGACCGCAGTGATCGCGATCGCGATTGCGCCGGCTGGACCTGCGAGCAGCAGCGCAACGTCGGCGAGCGGGCGCTCGGACTTCGCGAGGTGCGGCAGCGTGCCCACGCAAACCACCTGGATCAGCGTGTACAGCACGATGACGCAGGCGATCGAGAAGAGGATGGCGAACGGCACCGAGCGCTTCGCGTCGCGGACTTCGCCCGCGAGCACGGTGGTGCCGTCGAAACCCACGAAGGCAAAAGCGGCCAGCAGGATCGCGGTAGATAGATCGGTGGTGGCGGGCAACGCCCCGAGCCGCATCGCCTGGGGATCGACGAAGAACAGACCGACCGCCACAAACGCCACCAGCGGCACGATCTTGAGCACGGTGAACGTGGTGTTGACGGCGGCGGTCTGGCGGATGCCGCGGATGTTGATCCAGGTGTAGCCCAGCACCAGCAGCGTGATGCTCAGCGCGCGCACGCCCGAATGCGCCAACTGCGGCCAGAGGACCTTGCCGTAGTCCACGGCCAGGTTCGCGACCGCGGCGCAGGAGCCGATGCGCGAGATCCACAGCAGCCAGCCGACGGTGAATCCGGCCGTCGAGCCCAACGCCTGCGACGCATAGAGCTGAGGTCCGCCGGTGCGATCGAACCGGCTGCCGACTTCGGCGAAACAGAGCGCGATCAACGCCATCAACAGGCCGCAAGCGATGATGATGGGCACGCTGTAGTTGCCGACCAACGCCTGGATCTTCGAGGGCAGGCCGAGGATGCCCGAGCCCACCGTCAGGTTGATCGCAAATGCCGTCAGCGCCCAGCGGCCGATGCCGCGCAGCAGGCGGTCGTCGGTGCCGAGGAGTTGCGGCGCGGGCATGTCAGGAGTCTACGCGCAGTTGACGCAACGCAGAACACCAGCCTACTGTTCGGCCGCATCGACACTCCATCTCGAGGAACCAACGTGTGAAGTTGTTTGCAACAAGCATCGCCCTCGAGGGCTGTTGGTTTTCTTGAGCTCGTTTCGTGTTCTCGTTGTCGTTGCGATTGGTGCGTTCGGATTGTGGGCGTGCTCTTCCGATCGAACCACTTCCAGTGAAGTCATTGTTTATGCGAGTGTCGACCGCGCAATCGCCGAGCCGATCCTCGATCGATTCGAGCAACAGACGTCGATCAAGGTAAGAGCGGTTTTCGACACTGAGGCGAACAAGACTACGGGGCTGGTGAATCGCCTCATAGCCGAGGCTTCGCGACCGCAAGCTGATGTGTTCTGGAGTGGCGAGATCGGGCAAACGGTGCGTTTGAGTCGTATCGGCATGTTTGCCCCGTACAAACAAAGTACAGAGAACGAGCTGTCCAGGAGATTCGTCGCGGCGGACAACACATGGCATGCGTTCTCGGCGCGTGCCCGGGTACTGCTCGTGAACACAGAACAGGTGACAGTCGAAGAGACGCCCCAGTTTGCCGAGGGCCTGGTCGACGAGCGGTGGAAGGACCGCATCGCCATTGCGGACCCGCACTTCGGTACGACTGGGACGCATCTATCGGCACTGCTTCAGGCCTGGGGCGAGACGCGATTTCGCGACTGGCTGAAAGGTTTGCGCGAAAACCGAATCCGCGTGTTGCCCGGCAATGCGCAAGTACGGGATGCTGTGGTCAACGGTCTTGTCGCAGCAGGTTTGACAGATTCAGATGACGCCGCCGAAGCGGTCAGTCGCGGCGCGCCGGTCAGGGTTGTCTATCTGCGTCAGTCCGCGGATTTCGGCGTAGTCATGATTCCTAACACGGTGGCTCTTGTTCGAGGTGCGGCAAATGTTTCGTCCGCGGCCAGGCTTGCCGACTACCTGTTGTCACAGGACACAGAGTCGCAAATGGTTGCGATTGAATCAGCGTTTTTCCCGACTCGACCCGGGGTTGGCAGTGCCGAAGCGCGCGAACGCGTTACCGACAGCGATCCGAAAGAGTACGAGACATTGGCCGATGCGCAGCCGCGAATGCTCGAGATGATCGAAACAGTCTGGCTTCAAGGCAACACGCGCTCACCATGACTCAAACGCAGAGCGTCCATGGGGTGCGGCGCATCGCATTGATCGCCAGCACTCTCTGTGGAGCCCTTTTAGTCGTTCCATTGGCGGCTTTGATCCTTCTTGGCGCAGCCTCTTCGAAGGCGTCCTCACCCATCGTCAGTGCCTCCGCATTTGCGACATTCAACTCCTTCAGCCTGGCGTTTGCCGTAGCTTTGATGAGTTGTGGACTCGGGTTGTTGTTTGCAATGTCTATCGTCCGACTACCCATCGCCTGGCGAAAACCCGCCTTGATCGTTCTGGGTATCCCAATTCTCTTGCCTAGCTACCTGCTGGCGATCGCCTGGGCGCCGATCTTGTCGCCGACTGGGATGGTCATAGCGCCTCTGGGCGCATCCCCGACGCTTAACCTGGCTGCCTTTTCCGCCTGTACGTGGATATTGAGTTGCGCCTACTACCCGATTGCGATGCTGGTCTTTTACGTGACGCTCATGCGTTGGGGCAGCGCCTACGACGAGGTCGCCCGATCGGTCGCACTTCCGCCAACCACACGCCTGGCAATCAAGCTTCGCTGGCTTGTCAGGCCCGCTGTTGCCAGCGCCTTGATCATTGCGTTGCTTTCACTCGGAGACTTTGCCGTGCCGGATTTTTTCGGAATCCGGACGGCGGGATCGGAAATATTCGCCATTGCCGCGTCCTACCTGGATGCTCGCGCCGCGCTTTACGCGAGCCTTCCTCTCATTCTCGGCACGATGCTCTTACTGCTCTTTCTCGCGTACAACAGCCGGCGTACCTGGCGAGCGCTGGCACTGGCAGGGGCAGCTCGGGGTCGGCAGGAGCCTCGCGACGGGCGAGCTGCAAAGTATCTCGCAGCGTTTCTAGCTGCGTCGGCAATCGGGATCCTCGGAGTGCCGCTGACTGCAGTGCTGAGTACGCTTGCGAATGGCACGGCGACCTGGACAGCGGTGCTCGGTCAAACCATTGCGTCCGTTGATGGTGACATCATCGATAGCGTCCGGCTCGCGAGCCTGGTGGCTATGTTCGCTGCAATTCTATCCTTGCTCGGCGCATACGCTTCCTCCCGAGCGGAGAACAAGCTGGATCATCTGGGACGTGGAGTGGCGGCGCTTGCGCTGGTGACGCCCATCGGGCTATGGGCCCTTGGCGCCAGCATACTCTCGGCTAATCTGCCGTTTTCGGTAGCGGGGAGCGTGGGAGTGGCGTTGGCAATTGGAGTGGGATTGCGCACGTTGACGCCGTCCATGGAAATATTCGCCAGTGTCCTGCGCGGCGTTCCAGTGTCATATGAAGAGGCGGGTCGGGCCGCCGGCCTCTCGAACGGAACCATATGGGCGCGAGTGCTGGCGCCGCAGTTGATCGAGTCGATGTTCGTCGCCTTTTTTGTGGCGTGGGTGTGGGCGCTCAACGATGTGACGGTCACGGTATTACTGGCGCCACCAGGCTTCTCCACATTGATGTTGCGTATCTTTCAGTCCGTTCACTACGGCCCTCCGGAATATCTCGCCGCGCTCGTGGTAATCCACATAACGATGATTCTCGCGGCGCTGGTGGTGGCACTAGCCGGTTCGCGGCTGCTGCGGCGGATCTGGCGATGACGCTCGAAGTCAAAGGACTGCGCGTCGAAATCGAGGGGCAGCCGATACTTAATAATGTGTCGCTACGCCTCCCAGCTGGCGCCACTGCGATCGTGACGGGTCCGAGCGGCGCTGGAAAGACGACACTCCTGAGAACTCTCGCTGGCTTCATTCGGCCGAGCGCCGGCAGTGTTGAATTGTCTGGCGCCATCTGGAACGATCCCGCCGAGCGCGTTCCCACCGAGCAACGCTCGATTGGCTGGGTCTCCCAGGACCTGGTTTTGTGGCCGCATCTTTCTGTCGCAGCGCATCTTGAAATTACTTTGGATGCGTTGACACGACGTCAACGTCGAGAACGTGTCGCCGAGGTGCTCGATGCAGTTGCACTCGGTGCGTTTGCAAAACGATTGCCAGCAGAATTGTCCGGAGGCCAGCAACAGCGCGTCGCGTTGGCACGCGCGCTGGCTCGAAGGCCCCACGTTGCGCTTCTCGACGAACCGACGAGCCAACTTGATAGCGCAACCGGTCACAACGTCATCCAGTGGATTCGAAAAGAACAGCAGAAGGGTGTGACAATTCTGATTGTGGTGACACATAGCATTGAATGTGCCCGCGCATTTGCCCAAGGTGTGTCGACTGTCAGTCAATGGCAGCTGCAACACGGCGAACTTCTTCATCTCTGACTCGACGCGCGCTTTCAAATGCTTCAGAAAGGTTTGATGTTCCTGCAGGTTTTGGTCTTGCTGGTCGCGCCGGCAGCGCGTGCAGGCAATGAGCCGCCGTCCAGCGCCAAAGATTCGACTCGCGAGCCATCGCCGGCTGAGGTTTGGGTTACGTGGAAGGGTGCTGAGCCGGACAAAGGAGCTTCTGCCTGGTATCTGAAGCGTTTTGTACGACACGATGTTCGATTTCGCGAAGTCGATGCAGGCCTGCTCGATCTTGGGGCGGGCATGCCCTTCGACGTTCCGCAGGCGGATTTCCGACGCACGCACAAACTCGCTGTGTACGAGCAACTGCTGCGCGCCTATCCAGTGACGGATCCTGTTGCCAGGAGGCTCGGCGACATAATTCACGACATCGAAATCAATCTGTGGCAACCAAAGAAGTTTGTCGAGAGTTCTGTCATCGAAACTGCTGCGCTGGAATATTCGAAGTCCCGGGTAGATGGTTCGATTCCGCTTCCGTGCTATGTCGCCTGGTTTGAGTTGATTTATTCGGCACTGCAAGAGAACGGAGCGCTTGCCATTGCGCCGCCCTTTCCTGTTGAATGCGGCGCCAGGTCGAAAGATTGAAACGCATTCGCGGCGCGCGGCCGCATCTCTAACTACAAGGACGTCGAAATCTTGATGCAGGGAGCGCGCCGAGAAAGGAATTCCAGGAAAGCCTGGCTTCTCAGTTTGATGGCGGTCATCCCCATACTTGCAGTTGCTGCAGGCTTGTCGGTGATGGCCGAGCGCCGTTCCGAGCCGCTGATCGTTCCGGCGGTCAGCGCCGACACCGTGCTCAGCTACATTCGAGAGGGTCGGAAAGTCATTTTCATCGACTCGCGAGAAAGTGCGGAGTTTGCCGAATCGCACATCCCCGGCGCCATCAACGTGTCGCTTCGGGACTTGCAGGAGCTTGGGCCTCGCGCGAAGCAACTCCTGCAGGACCCCGACCTCGTCGTTGCCTACTGCCTGAAAGACTTCCGCGGATATGAAGTTGCTCGCGCGCTTCAAAACCTCGAAGTGCGTGACGCAGCGACTCTTTCAGAACAAGGGATCAACGGATGGAAGAAGCGCGGATTACCCATCGACGGTGCGGGCAGTTCCGACGATAAGGATGCGGCGCGGAAGCTGCAGGCCTGTGCCGAATCCCCGCAATCCTGCAAGGCGCCAGCATGAACACGCGAACCGCTGTCTCGGGCGCCTCCGCAGAAATAGGTGTTACCGCGATCGTGAGAGTGCTCGTCGTGCTGGTTCTGACGCTTCCGGGCGTGCAGTGGCTTGCGACCAGCCAGACGATCTGGGCGGTTTCACTCGACCAGCTGCCTGAAGGCCAGATCCTCTACTTGCTCTCGAAATTGGCGGCGCTCTACGCCATCGCCGTTTTCACTCTGCAGCTCGCCTTCGGCATTTCGGGCGCGCGCGCCCGCTTGATGCTCGGCATCGATCTCGGGTTGAAGTTTCATCGTGCCCTGGGCTTCAGCGTCTTGTTCCTGTTGCTCGCGCATGCGGGACTTTTTGTCGCCGCGGTGAGTGTTCGCGCTGGTCACTTTGCCACCCAATATGCGCTGCCCGACCTGTTCGGCAGCTATTACGTCTCGCGCATCGCGCTTGGATGGTGGGCTGGAGTCGGCATTCTGCTGGCGATGGCGGTTGCGCTCTGCCGCGCTCAATTGAAGCGCATCTGGCGCGTCGCGCATTGGTTGTCGCTTCCCGCCGCGGCCGCAGTAGTCGTGCACAGTCTTTCGATCGGCACCGAGAGCCGCATGCCCTTCATGTTGATGGCCTATCTATGCATGGGTGCGCTGCTGTTCCTCGCGTCGTATCTCCGTTTCCAGTTCAGCGCCAATCCGAAGAACGGCTAAGCGTCAATTCGTTTTCATCAGGGTGAAGTGGGTCTATGCACAAATTCGCTAGGGTCCTGTTCTCAGTATTGTGCCTGGCAGGCGCGAGCCAAGCGTTTTCCGGACCACAGACCTACTATCTGCTGGCCCCGGAGACCTTCAATGGCGACCTCAAGGTCGTCAGCCTCGAGCCGGCGAACACCATCACGGTGGGCAACTATCAACTGACGCTGGACCAGTATCAGCGCGCATCCATCCCGAACAGCGTTCTCTATTCCGGCGCCGCGATCAGCGGAACCAAGAGTTTTTCTTTGGGCTCGGATCCTGATGCCACGGACTTGCTGGTCCCGTCGCAATTTGCCGGAACGAGTTTCGCTATTCCGCACGTCGCGGGACAGCATCGCTACTATCTGATGACCACCGAGCCTGGTGGAGCGACTGCGACGCTTACCGTGGGAGCGTCGACCACCAACGTCACGCTGTCCGCCAACACCGTGATCGAAGTCGATGGCGGTTCGGACAACGCGCAGGCAGCGCGTATCACCGCGAGCGCAAACATCTTTGTGGCGCACGTTGGAGTGGTTTCCGGAGCCGTACGCGACGCATTTCCGGTCCCGCCGGCCGCATCCACCGTGGTCGGAATCCGTTCGCAGAATGTCACGTTGGCGGCTTCCGCCAATAGCACCTCGGTGACGGTCTATGCGAGCGATGGCACCAGCACGCCGTACAACCTGAACGCCGGTGAGCAGGTGCTCGTGACGACCGGCGTGAACACTGCGCAAGGGCAGGGAAGCGCGCTGCGTATCGACGCCAGCAATCCAGTCATGGCCGTACAGCACGATGACGGAGATGGTAACGATGCCACAGCATTCTGGCCCGTAAGCCTTCATGCGCGCCGGCTCGCGATTCCAGTGGATGCTCAGTACGTCGCGGTGGCTTGCACTTCCGCGAGCGTAAGCGTCACTCTTTATAGAGGCGCGACCGCGCCCGACTCGCAAACTTGCTCGGGCAGCGCGACCAATCCTGGAAAAGTCTATTTTGGAAGCGCCACCAATGGCGCGAATATTTTGGCTGGCTGGTACGTCATTGCTTCAGCTGATGTGTACGTGGCGTATGAAGCCGCGACTCCCAACGACGAACACAACCTTCTCGGCGTCACATTGGCGGCTGGCCCGGCAGCGCCGGTGCTGACTGCGCCGGCGGCCACTACAACTTCGAACCCGCTCGCGATCAGCGGAACGGCCGCCGCCAACGCATCGATTCGCATTTTCGTAAACAACAAATTTGTGGCCACAGGTACCGCAAATGGTTCTGGCGCATTCACGATCAATGCGTCCCTGGTTGACGGCGCCAACGTCATCTATGCGACGGCGCTCTCGGGCAGCGATGAAAGCGCGCCCTCGAGTGCAGTCACTACGACCTACACCAACAGCATTCCACGCACGCAGACCGGAACTATCGCGAGCAGCGCGGTTTGGACCCCGGGCAGTCCGGCAACGCCATACGTGATCTCGGGCAATCTGACCATCGCCGCGGGCGCTACGCTCACGCTTCAGGCTGGGACCACCCTCAAGATGGCCAACGGCGTGGCACTTGCTTCAGTCGGCACGCTCAGGATTGAAGGTGAACCTGGCAATCCGGTAACCATCACTTGCAACGCGGCAACCTGCACCAAGGGCATTTGGAATGGCATCGACGCGATTACCGCGACCAGCAACGTCTCGATCAACTACGCGACCATCGAATGGGCAGTGACGGGCGTTGAGGTGAATGGGGGCGTTGCCTCGGTTCGCAATTCCACAATCCGCAACTTTTCCGCCAACGGTGTGTGGGTGCAGAACGCAACCGCGTCTACCGTAATCGCAAGCAACTACATCGACAACCTCAGCGATGCTGGGGATTGCATCGAGACCAACGCTTCGTCGCCGACGATATCCGGAAATACGCTGACGAACTGCGACAACGGCATCAGCGTGGTCGGCAATGCGTCTCCGACAATTGGCGGTGGCAATGTCATTACCGGCAACAACTATGGAATACGGGTGACCGCCAACGGCGCTTCGCCACAACCGGTGGCAACCGGGAACCAGATTTTTTCAAACGACACCTACGGATTCCTGGTCTCCGGCTATGCGGCCGGTGCCCAGAATCTGCGCATCAACGCGACTTCCAATTGGTGGGGAACGACCGTTGCTTCGCTGATCACGCCGGAGATTTCGGACCTGAGCGACAACAATACGTCGACGACCATTCCGGTGGTTGACTTTGCGTATTTTCTCGATTCACCGAACGGGTCGCCGATCCAGGCTAACTATCTGAATGGGCTGGTGAGTGCCACGATCACGACGTTGACTGCGGGAGCGACCTACGAAGTGCTCGGCACGCTGCAAGTTCCTGCTGGGAAAACACTGAATGTGCCCGCCGGGACCACGCTGCGCTTCCACGGCGTCATGTGGTTGGTTTCCTACGGCACTCTGAACATCCAGGGGACGAGCGCCTCACCCGTGGTGCTCACGTCGGGCCGTCCGGCGCCGGCGCGTGGTAACTGGGAAGGCGTGGTGATCCGCTCGAACAATGCGCTCATCGAATACGCGGTCATCGAGTACGCCAACAACGGCGTCAACCTCAACGAGTTTTCGGCCACGGTGCGCAACTCGATCATCCGTAATTTCGACACCAACGGAATCTGGGCAAATGGCGCGGGCGCCAGCGCTTCGGTGATCCAGAACAATCTCATCGACAACTTCGATGATTCCGTGGATTGCATCGAGACCAACAACGCTTCGCCGAGCATTACCGGCAACACCATCCGGAACTGCAATTACGGTATCCACGTCTACCAGAACGCTTCACCGACGATCAGCGGCAAC
>Ga0190274_10002249_pt1 | contig 11329 bp, 10 predicted proteins | sample Popmic531T_FD_133002 | JGI IMG/M metagenome (GOLD analysis project Ga0190274, IMG submission 133002) | Populus adjacent soil microbial communities from riparian zone of Yellowstone River, Montana, USA - 531 T | ecosystem: Environmental > Terrestrial > Soil > Riparian zone | place: USA: Montana...
GACGACATCGCGTTCATCCGCCGCCTGCTTGACGCCAACCGCTTGGTGGCGCGCGTGACGCCGTACCAGGAGAGCCCGATCACCGCCGTCTTCGACCTGCGCGGCCTGCGCGCCGCCGTCCGCCCGCTGCAGGAGACCTGCGGCTGGAAGTGACGTCTTCCTGGCGCGGCCTCGTTCAGCTGCCGAGCAGGAGGCTCTTGCGGGCGCTGGCGCGGGCCGCGGACTCCTCGGCGACGAGCCTGTAGGCAACGTAGTATTTGAGGACGTTGCGCACGTACTCGACCGGCTCGCGGCCGATGCGCTCGGCTGCGACACGCTCGACGTTGCCGAGCCAGACGTCGGGGGAGTAGCCGAGCTTCCTGGCTTCGCCGCGCAGGCGCTGGATACGGGTCGGGCCCGCGTTGTAAGACGCCAGGGCGAACATCATCCGGTCCCGCTCTTCGAGCTGAGGCTCGTCGAAGTAGGTGGTGATGAGCTTGCGCAGGTAGGCGGCGCCGGCGTGGACGTTGTGCTCGGCGCGGTGGACGTCGCCCACGCGCAGCTCGCGAGCGGTGGCCGGCATCACCTGCATCAGGCCCACGGCGCCGCGCGGGCTCACGACGGACTGATCGAGGCGCGACTCCTGGAATGCCTGGGCCAGCAGGAGCAGGCCGTCGAAGCCGTAGCGCGTGCCGTAGCGGCGGAACAGCTCGGTCGTCCGCTCGTAGCGCGCGAGCTCCTGCGCGCTTGCCGCGGGCTTTGCCCAGCGCGCGCTGCGCAGGTAGCGCGCGTGGAGCATGTTGCGATTCTGCGAGCCGACGCGCAGCTCGTTGGCCAGGAACGCGTCGAGCGCCCCGCGCAGCTCTGGGCTCGACTTGCGCACGGCCCAGGCGATGCTCCCGCTGCGTCGCACGACCAGATCCGGGTGAGCGGTGACGTTCGGGAAGGTCTGCTTCCAAAGCTCGAAGATCGGCGCCTCGATCACGGCGAGCTGGATCACGCCCGCGTCGAGCATCTCGAGCTCGTCCTCGCTCTCGATCTCGTCCGGCAGCAGCTCGAGGCGCATCGGCGCCAGCCCGGCCGCGTCGAGGCGCTCGTTCAGGGCGGCGAGGCTCTCGAAGTAGCTGGTCGCCAGGCGCACGTGGACCGTGCGCCCTGCGAGATCCTCGAGCGAACGCAACGGCGCGACACCGCGTGCGCTGACGATGATCTCGTCCACGTTCTCGACGACGGGGCTCGTGAAGTCGACGAGCTCCTGGTGCGCGGGCGTGACGGCGAGATTCGCCGCCGCGACGTCGCCGCGCCCGTCGCGGAGCGCCTCGAGGATCTCGTCGCGACACACGGGCACGAACACCACGTTGACCCGACCTGCCGCGAGCCTCGCAGCGTGGCGCTGCTCGAGCACCTTGCCGAACAGCGAGAACTCGTCGTGCGTCAGGCCGCGCTGGACGCCGCGGTCCACGAAGTAATGCGTCCGGCTCGGCACCACCAGCACGCGCAGCGTGCGGCGCGCGAGCACTCCGTCCAGATCGCCGACATATCGCAGTGTCGGCGCCAGGTCCAGAGCTCCGCGCTCCCGAGCGGCGCGCTGCGGAGCGATCGGCTCGGCCTGCTGAGCGGGTGCCCCGGGCGACCCCGCGATGCTCAGGAACAGGGCCAGCAGCAGGCTCCTGCGGAGCAGCGGGAAGAGGGGCATCCGCCCCGCAACCGCCCCTGCGGCCGTCGCGCGCGCTCTCTCTGGACTGGCTCCGCACATTCTTCCATTCCAGAAGGCACAGAGCGTGCCCAGTCCAGTGTTTGGTGATCCTGCTCACTCTTCGAGTACGAGCCGCAGATAAGAAAAGGATCAGAAATCGCGAAGGACCCAGGCGCGCCCGGCCGGGTACGTTCGAGCTGCGTTCTGAACCTCGACTTTCTGACTCGTATCACCAAGGGGAGAGATCACTCATGAAGCGTTCTGGGATCAAGTCGTTCGTGTTCGCTGGGCTGCTGGCTCTCGCTGCAGGTGCGCTTCCCGCGCTCGCGGGCACCTTCAACAGCGGCCCGTACAATGCCTCGCGCATCAACACGGGAGGCATCGGCTTCACCAACATGACGGCGAGCGCCACCACCTTCTGCTTCCTGAGCAACGTCGGCATGCGCGACACGGACTCGAGCACCGAGCTGGCGGGCTGTCGCGTCGTGCGCGGTCCGATCGTCTGGACGCTCCAGGCCGAGCTCAGCCAGAGCGACGACGCAGACGCCTTCTGCCAGGCCACCTGCTACAACAACTGACCCCGGCCTTCACCCCTGTGAGGACGGGGCTCCTGTCCTCGCAGGGGTCCGGCCCCGGAGGAATGCATGAAGCTCGCACAGAGCTGGACCCTGATTGCCGGAGCCGCCGCCGGCGCCGTGCTCACGTGGGTGCTGTCCGGTCGCGATGCGTCGACCCGCGACCCCGCTGCTGCAGCGCAGCAGGGGGCCGCGGTCGAGACGCGCGCGCTGCCGCGCGAGCCCGCGCAGCAGGACGTCGCCGCAGCACCGGTCGTGCCTGCGACGCGTGACGCGGCGGAGTCACCGGCCGCGAGCAGCGAGCCGCCGGCGCCGCGCAGGTTCTCGGATGCCGATCTCGGCACCTGGATGGAGGAGTCGCTCGACTCGGGCTACGCCGATCAGGCGGCGACCGGGCTCGCGACCGAGCAGCTCGAGCAGAGTCTCGGCGACGTTACCGGTGTGCGTCTGGCAGATCTGCACTGCGGCGAGCGCTTCTGCCGCGCCTCGCTGCAGGCCGAGCCTGGCGCACAGCTCGACGCCTCGCGTCTGTTCGGGCTGCCGCCGTTCGCCTACGCGAGCGGCGGGTTCACCGTCGTGGACGCCGACGGCACGACGCGCATCTACTACGCGCGCTCGGGCCAGTCGCTGGACGCCCTGCGCGACGAGGCGACGCGACTCCCGGCGCCGGTGCACGCCGAAGCGCGCTGAGCGCGGGGCGGGCGTCTCACGGGGCTGGCCGACTCGCGCGCGAGGCGGCCAGCATTGCCGTGGGCAGGAACGCGAACGGCGTCAGAATCCAGAACCAGAGCGGCGGTGGATAGGTCAGGTTGTTGATGACCGCGCCGACCGTCATCAGTCCTCCGACCAGCAGCGCGGGGACGCGGCTCCGCGCTGCCGCGAGCCGCGTGGCGAGGAAGCCGCCGACCGCGCCGGCCACGAGCCACGCCACCAGCACGACCACGAGCGCGCCGCTGGCGCCCGGCTTTGCGGCCTCGGCCTGGATGAGCGCAGGGTCGTCGGCCTCGACCGCCCTCATCAGGTCGGGGTAGAGCCACAGGTTCAGGAGGGTCACGCCGAGCATCGTGGCGTTCGACGCGATGAAGCCCGCGAGCGTGGCCAGCGCGTTGCGCACGATGGGCTTCACCCGATAACGCCTCCCGGTGCCTACCGTACTCCGCTGCGCGTCCCGCGTGCAAGCGCACGGCGCCGGGGCTTTTCACGGCGACTTCGACACGACAGAATCTCGCCCGTGACGGTCGCCGCCTCGATTGCCGTGCTCCCGTTCGAGAACGCCTCCGGAGACCCGGAGCAGGCGTACTTCGCGCGCGGGTTCGTCGAGGAGCTGATCACCGAGCTGTCGCGCTTCCCGACGCTCGAGGTGATCCATGCCCACACCTCACTTGCGCTCGGTGGCGAGGCGCTGCCCGTCGCGTGGCTGCTGCAGGGCAGCGTGCGCAGGCTCGGCCAGCACGTGCGCGTGGGAGCGCAGCTCGTGCAGGCGGAGGGCGCGCGGCAGGTGTGGGCCGAGCGCTTCGACGCCCCCGCGGACGGGCTGCTCGCGGTGCAGGACGAGATCGTGGCTCGCGTCGCGAGCGCGCTCTCGCTCGAGATCGATGCGGCGCGCCTGCGCGGCGCGCGCCGCAAGCCGGAGTCCAGCCTCGACGTGTACGACTGCTGGCTGCGCGGGCTCGAGCTGCTGCGTGGTGGCACGGTCGAGGACGACGAGCGGGCGCGTGCGTTCTTCGAGCGCGCGCTCGCGCTCGATCCTCACTCCGCGCGCGCTCACGCCGGGCTCTCGCTCTCGCACTTCAACGAGTGGAGCTGTCAGGTCTGGGAGCGCTGGGACGAGAAGGAGCAGCGGGCGTTCGAGCACGCGCGGCGCGCCGCCGACCTGGACGACCGCGACTCGCTGATTCAGGTCGTGCTCGGACGCGTGCACCTGTTCCGGCGGCGCTTCGACGAGGCGGCCCGCCACATCGACCGCGCACTGGACCTGAACCCGAGTGATGCGGACGTGCTGGCCCACGCGGCGATGTGTCGCACCTACCTGGGCGACGCAGCGTCGGCGGGCGCGCTCGTCGAGCGCGCGCAGCGGCTCAACCCGCGGCATCCCGCGTGGTACGTGCCGAGCGCCGGCATCACCTTGATCGTCCAGGGCCGCCCTGCGGAGGCCGCGGCTCTGCTCGCCACCACGCCGCGCGCCATGGTCGACGTGCCGGCGCATCTCGCCGCGGCGTGCGCCCTGCTCGGCGACCGCGCGCGCGCCCACGCGTGGATCGAGCTCTTCCTGGCGGACTTCGTCGAGAAGATCACGTTCGGCCGCGCGCCCGAGCCGGGTGAGCCGCTGCGCTGGCTGCACCACGTGAACCCGTTCCGGCGGGCAGAGGACGTGGAGCTCTTCGAGCGTGCGTGGACGCTCGCGGGGCTGGTCGCGGATCCCGAGGAGCAGCGGCCGGCGACCGTCCACGCAGCGGCGCGCGCCGTGTTCCGCCGCGAGGGCGAGCACTGGCTGCTGGCATTCGAGGGGAGCGCGGTCCAGCTGAGCGACACCAAGGGCATTCGCGATCTGGCCCAGCTCCTGGCCCAGCCCCACGCGCCCGTGCACTGTCTGGAGCTCGCGGGCCGCTCGGCGGAGTCGGCGGTCGATGCGCCCGTGCTGGACGAGCGGGCGCGGCGGGAGCTGGCCGCGCGCGTGCGCGAGCTCGAGCAGGCGATCGAGGACGCCGACGTGCGTAACGACCGCGGGCGCGCCGAGCTCGCGCGTGCGGAGCTGGACCAGCTCGTGAGCGCGCTGTCCGGGGCGCTCGGACTGGCCGGGCGATCGCGCGCGCTCGGCAGCCCTGCCGAGCGCGCCCGCAGCGCCGTGACCTGGCGCATCCGCAGTGCCCTGCGCAAGATCGCCGCCGTGCACCCGTCCCTGGGCCGACACCTGGACCACGCCGTCCGCACGGGCACCTGGTGCACGTACACCCCCGAGAAGGCCCTCGACTGGGTGCTGTGAGGCCCTGCCTCACAGCGTGAGGGTCGACCTCACGCCTCTTCAGTGAATCCATCTCGAGGAGAGGCGTCATGTCCTGTCGTTCCGTCGTTTCCCGGTCCGAGGCCGTCTCGTGCGCGGACCGCTCCGCTCTCGATCTCTACGAGCGGGCCCTGGTCCAGCTCCACGGCTATGTCGGCGACCCCATCGCCACGATCGAGCAGGCGCTCGCACATGCACCGGACTTCGTGCTCGGCCACGCCTTCCGGGCGCTCGCGCTGCTGACGTCCGGAGAGCGCCGCTTTGCCGAGAAGGCGCGCGTGAGCGTGGTGTCGGCGGAGGCGTTGCTGCCGCGCGCCCACCCGCGCGAGCGCGCGCTGGTCGCGGCCGCGCGCGCGCTGCTCGACGGGGACTGGGGTCGCGCATGCGCGCTGCTCGACCGCTCGCTGGTCGACCACCCGCGCGACATCCTGGCCAGCCAGGTCGCGCACCTCCTGGACTTCTTCCGCGGCGACTCGCTCAACCTGCGCAACCGGATCGCGCGCGTGCTGCCGCACTGGAGCGCAGACGTCCCCGGCTACTCGTACCTGCTCGGCATGTACGCGTTCGGGCTCGAGGAGTGCAACCAGTACGCCGAAGCCGAGGACACCGCGCGCCATGCCCTGGCGCTCGAGCCGAAGGACGCCTGGGCGGTGCACGCCGGTGCGCACGTGATGGAGATGCAGGGCCGCATCGACGAGGGCATCGAGTGGCTCACCTCGCGCGAGCCCGACTGGGCACCCGAGAACGGCTTCGCGTTCCACAACTTCTGGCACCTGGCGCTGTTCCACCTCGACCAGAGCCGACCGGCCGACGCGCTCGCGCTGTACGACGTGCGCATCCACGCCGCCCCGCCGGATGCGATTCTGCCGCTGATCGACGCGACGGCGCTCCTGTGGCGGCTGTATCTCGAGGGTGTCGAGCTCGGGGACCGGGCCGTGCGCGTGGCGGACAACTGGGCAGCGCGCCTCGACACGGAGCGCGGCTTCTACGCCTTCAACGACATGCACGCGATGCTGAGCTTCGCCATGGCCGGCCGCGATGCCGAGGTCCGGCAGCTCGAGGCCGACCTGGACTGGGCGGCCGAGCACGGCGCGTGCACCAACCGCGGCATGACGCGAGAGGTCGGCCAGCCGATCTGCCGCGCGATCCGCGCCTTCGGCGAGGGTCGCTGGGCGGACGCCATCGCGGGGCTCGAGCCGGTGCGCGACGTGGCGGCGCGCTTCGGCGGCAGCCATGCCCAGCGCGACATCCTGAGCCTGACGCTGGTCGAGTCGGCGCTGCGCAGCGGCGAGCCCGAGCTCGCCCGCCACTACCTGGCCGAGCGCATCGTGCTGCGGCCTGGCAGCCGCTGGGCGCGCCGGCTCGGCGCGCGCGCGGAAGCAGTCCTGCAGACCGGCGTCTGATCGCTCGTGGACGCGCCGCGCGCAGTCACTCGGGCTGCGCGCGGCGCGCGTCAGCGCGCCGACACCGGCGGAGCGTCGGCAGGCGGAGCGGCGGCCAGGGCGGCGTCGATCTGATCATCCAACGCGTCGAGTCCCTCGACCTTCCGGAACGCGCGGAGCCGGGCTGCGCTGGCGAGCTGCTTGGCCTCGGCGAGGCGGTCGGCTCGGAACAGACCGAGGGCGAGCAGGTAGTTGATCTCGGCGTTCGAGCTCAGGAGCTGGTGGGCGCGCGCCGCGGCTGCGAGGCCGGCGGCGCTGTCCTGACCCTCGAACTCCAGGTAGCTCTGCGCGCGCTTGGCGTGCGCCTCGGGCAGCTTCGCGTCGAGCTCGATCGCGCGCAGCAGGTGGACGCGCGCCTCGCTCAGGAGCTTGCTCTGCTCCTCGCCCGCGCGCATGTCCTCGGCGCGGGCCAGCAGGTACGCGGCGTAGTCGAGCTGGCTCAGTGCGGCGTCCGGTGCGAGCTCGAGACCGCGTGCGTAGAGCGCGTCGACCTCGCCGCTCCGATCGAGCAGCGCGAGCGGTCCGGTCCGCTGGCGCAAGGTGCTCGCGAGGCCGAGCACGGCGCGCGCGTCGTCGGGCTGGATCTGCAGCGCCGCGCGGAACAGAGACTCCGCCCGCTCGGTATCTTCGCGCGCGAGCGCGAGCGTGCCGAGCTCCGTCGCAACCTCTGCAGCGCTCATGCGCCGGGCCGTGGGCGGCGCGGGATCGGGGAAGCCCTCGCGGCTGATGCGCAGCCCGCGCAGCTGGCCCTTGCGCAGGTACTCCTCGAACTCCTGGTCGAGCGCCTCGAAGCTCGTGCCGAAGGCCTCGCGGAAGGCCGCCTCTGGCGTTGCACCTTCGTTGAAGCGCAGCAGGTAGCGCGAGACCTGTGCGGAGCGGTCGGGGAAGCCGACGCGCGATCCGTAGCGGAGGTAGTGCAGAAAGCGCCACGCCTTGGCGTAGAGGATCCGGTTCTCGACCTCGGTGACGCGCCGGTCGTCGGTCACCATCTTGCGCAGCGGTAGGAAGCGGTTGTCCTGGACGGACATCTGGCGGTGCGCGAGCGGCAGACCGAGGTCGATGTGCTCCTTCTCCACGTCCGTGCCGCTCATCAGCTCCGCGAAGCCCTCGTCGTACCAGCGCGGATACGTGAAGGTCGCATCGTTGTGCACGACGTAGTGCGTGTACTCGTGGAGCAGCACGTTGCTGGCGCTGATTCGCTTGGACTCCGCGTCCACCACGGCGAAGTTCGCCCGCTGCAGTGGAATGAACACGCCTGCGCTGCCGCGCGGGGCGAACAGGCGATAGGCGTAGGTGTCGCGCAGCACGAAGATCGTGGTCTGCACGCGGGGCTCGAACTCCCGGGCGTTCGTCAGCTTCTTGAGCACGCCCTGGAACAGCTCGAGCTCGTTCGCGAGCTCCGTCGTGCGCAGCTCGTCGATCTGGCTGACGAAGCGAAAATTCGCGCTGCGGACCTCGATCCACGGCTCGTTCTGGGTCTGCGTGGACGCGCATGCGGCTCCGAGCAGCGCGAGCACGGGCAGCAGTGCGATACGGCGAGCCAGCGGTGACACGTGAGCGAACCTCCGTTCATTGGGGATCGACAGACGACAGAATAACACCGTTCCGCGACCCGCTGGCCAGCGTGGGCCACACCGCACGCCGGCGGTCGGGGCGGACACTCGCGTCGCCGAGATGCATAAAGCGTCAGTGACTCCTCGACGATACAGGCCGGTGAGAGTCCTGCGACTCCGACACAGGGGGATTCGATGGCCGGACGCAGCGGCGCAGTGAAACTCCTCGCGACCTGGCTGCTGGCCAGCCTGGCAGTCGGCTGTGCGACCACGCCGTCCGGCCCGGCAGCGGTGAGCAGTCTGCTCGAGCAGGGCGTGGCGGCCGCGAACTACCATCTCGCGCGGCAGGAGCCCATCGAGACGATCCAGCTCCTCGACGCAGTGGCGGCGATCGACGCCGAGTACCCAGGCCTCCAGGCCGCCCGTCAGCGCGTCGGAGCGGAGACTCCGGCGGGCATGGCGGATGCGTTCCAGCCCTCGCTGCTCGGCGTCAACCGCCTTGCGCGCTATCCCGTCGAGCGCACGACCGGTGAGAAGGTGCTGCTCTACGTTCCCGACCGCCTCGTGGACCTGCTGGACTGTGTGACCTTCGAGTTCAACTTCGGCCCTGGCATCTACCTGAACTACCACGCCACGCGCGCCGTCCAGCTCGGCGGCGGTGGGCGTGCCGTGGTCGGGTTCGGGACCTATGGCGCGCGCTCCATCATCGGAGTGCGGGGCCACTCGGAAGCGAGCACTTCGGTGCTGATGCTGGGAGGCGAAGCTCAGGCCGGCGCGCTCGCCTCGCTCGCCGGCATCGCGACCGGCACGCACGTGCTCGCGGGCGTGCACAGTCCGAGCAACCCCTATTACCAGACCTACGCCGATTACTGGGAGGTTGGTGCGGCGACCAGCCTCCTCTATTTCGGCGCGGACTGGGGCGTCCACCCTCTCCAGGTCGGCGACTTCTTTGCAGGCTTCGCGATGGTGGACTTCCTGCGCGACGACTGGGCGACCTCGCGCTCCATGAAGCTCTCGGGCGAGGAGCGCGAGCTCGTGCGCCAGCTGGTCTCCGTCGGGAGATCCGAAGAAGAGCGCGCGCGGTACACCAAATGGAGCCGCGCCCAGCGCGCCGCGGAGACACCGCCTCCGCAACCCTGAGTTGCCCCAGCCACGACGCGCTCGGCTATAGTGCGCGGAATGCACCTCACGAGCGGAATCTGCAGTCTCGTCGTCGCTGTTCTCCTGCTGACCACGGCTCGCGCGGAGGCGGCCCGCGCGTACCTCGACAGCCCGGCGCAGGCCGTCGCGACCTTCTGCCCGTCGGGCGACCTGGTCGCCGCTGCACGGAGCACGGCGGGCTATCTCACCGACCCGAGCGAGCCGTTCCCGACGACGGGGGGCGTCACCTACGTCCGCGCCGTGGTCGCCAACATCAGCGGCTGCCTCGACGACGTGGCGGGGTTCGATTTCTTCCTGCCCGAAGGCGGGGACTTTGCGGTGAGCACCGCCAACCCCGTGATCTGCACGCGCGGCCGGCTCGACGGCACGCTCCGCGAGCCCGTGCCGACCGGCTCAGACTCGAGCTGTCTGCAGACGCCGACCATCGGCGAGAACGGCGGGCCGTTCTTCGGCTTCTCCGCTCTGCCGCCCGGCGGGTTCCTCGAGATCCAGGTACCGGTCGTGTTCCGCACGAAGCTCGACGGCAGCGCCGGCCCGGTGAGCCATCGGCTCACGATCCTGACCACGAGCTCCTTCGGCATCATGGCTCCCGAGCAGGCCGTGACGACGTTCGACCCGCTCGTTCAGCAAGACTGAGCCAGCGCCGCGCTCCGGCTCGCTGCGCGCAGCCTGCATCGGGCCTGCGCGTGCGCCGCGCGGTCTCACTGCGCGTGCGCCCAGCGCCGATGAGCAGGCATGTCCAGACGCAGGCTACTGCGCGCCGTGGCGACGTTTGCAGTCGCGACGGGCGTTGCAGGGTGTAGCGCGTGGCGCAGCGATGCCGCGCTGTCCGACCACCCGGATGAGGTGCTCCAGGTCCGGTCCGGCAAGGGCGCCGAGCTGCTGCGCGTCCAAGCCGAGTCCGACGCGACCCTCGCGGGCTGGGTCGCGCAGCACGGCAACCCCGACTATGTCCGCGTCGAGTCCGCGAAGCGGGTCGAGCTCTGCTACATCGCCCAGGATCGGCTCGTCACCTTCACGCGAGGCTGGACTGCCAGGAGCAGCGCGAGCGTGTCGGAGCCGATTCCGGACCGGCTCCGCCAGCGCTTCGCCCGAGCGGACCAGCAGCGACTCAGCGCGCAGCGCGCACCGCTCCCCGCGGTCCCCCGCGCCAAGCCCAAGCGTGCGGCCTCCGCCAAGGCGGCGCCCAAGACTCGCGTGCAGGTTCCTGCGAAGGCAGCGGACGTGCCCGCGGCGCTGGGTCTCAGGATCGACGAACGGGACGAGCCGTACCGCGCCGAGCTCGTGCGCATGGTCGAGAAGATCGAGCGCGAGAACGGTCGCTGTGCGAGGGCGGGCTCGGTCACGCGCTCGATCTCGCAGGGGACGCCGAGCGACCCCGCCTGGTTCGCGACCTGCACGGACCGCAAGGGCAGCGAGTTCGACGTCTTCTTCTCGCGGTCGGACATCCGGAGCGGCAAGAGCATGGCCGCCGCGCCGCACCTCGCGAAGTCGGTCGCGATCGAGCGCTGCAAGAAGCACGCGCTGTCGATCTCGACTCAGACGAGGAAGACCGCGTTCGCCTGGTCCGATCCGCACGTCGAGGAGTATCCCGACGGGCGCACCCGCGTGACGACGTCGTTCGAGGCCAGGAGCGCCTCCGGGCTGGAAGAGAAGCTCGGCATCTCCTGCCTGATGGATACGGGCGAGCTGTTCGAGGCCAACATCACGCCGTAGCGGCGCGCTGCGCATTTGCGCCCGAAACTCCGTCCGCCTGGATGAGTGGCAGAAGCGCCGCACCACAGACGATCAATCCCGCAACGACTGCTCTGCGCATGATGCTCCTCCTTCGCTCTGCGCCGCATGCATGCGGCGTGCGTCGCAGGAGAAACGAGCGAGCCGTCGGACCTCCCTCACGGCGCCGGCGGGCGTATCATGGCGGC
>Ga0190274_10002250_pt1 | contig 11328 bp, 2 predicted proteins | sample Popmic531T_FD_133002 | JGI IMG/M metagenome (GOLD analysis project Ga0190274, IMG submission 133002) | Populus adjacent soil microbial communities from riparian zone of Yellowstone River, Montana, USA - 531 T | ecosystem: Environmental > Terrestrial > Soil > Riparian zone | place: USA: Montana...
ATCTGCATGCCGTCATTTTGCCCAAAGATCCTAACGCGCCGGTGGAAAGCCAGCTGCACCCGGTGACCTTCTCTGTTTCGAACTCCACATTTACTTACGATGGACGGCCGATTAACAACATCGACGTCGAGGCGAAGGCCGGAATTAATGAAACGCGAGTAGACATTCAGGAACTCGTCCTGCGCTCGCCCGTGGCTGAGGCGAGACTCCAAGGCCATATGGACGACTGGCGCGCACTCCGGTACCAGATGAACATCACCTCCTCGGTTGACCTGACTCAGCTTTCCGACGTCCTTCAGTCAGGCGCCACTTTGCGCGGCAGCGGGAATTTTGAAGGCATAGTCTCGGGTGAAGGTGATCGTTACAAAGTTGAAGGCAGCATTAAGTCTGACGCGCTCGCGGCCGATGGTATACGGCTGCAGGGTTTGAACATGACGGCCAAAGGCAGCGGCCAGGGAAAAGCCTACGACATTAACGGCAAAGCAGTCGCCGCGCTTTTGACGGCCGGAGATTTTCAACTCAATAACGTCCAGCTGGTTGGTGGCGTTATGGGAACCGGATCCGACTTTCGCTGGATAGGTGAGTTACGTGCGGCTGCCGAGAGAAGCTACGGAACCACTCTGACTGGTTTGATCCTGCAGGACGCCCGGGCGGAAATGAATGATGGAGTGCTGACGGCTTCTTCGAGACAGTTTAGCGCCGGCAGTCTAACGTCTTCAGGCACGCGGGCCAATGGCATTACCGCCTCGGATCTGCGAATGCGCAATGACAGTAACGGTACAACAGCCAGTGTCGCTAAGTTGAAAGCTGGAACGATTCAGAGCTCAGGCGCCAGAGTCGACGGGGTAACCGCCAACAATATTGAGATTGTAGACCGCGGTGGTGTTACCAGTGTGGTCGTGAAAGATGTGCAGGTTGGTGCAACTCACGCTTCCGGTGCTGAGATCGGCAGCATAAGCATCGCCGGAGTCCGATTGTCAGTTCGCGCCAAGCGAATAGAAGGCTCGACCGCGGACATCAACGCGGGCACCGTCAAGCTCGCCGACGGGCAGGTGGAGAATGTAAAACTTGCCAAACCTGTCTTCGTAGTTGAGCCATCCGGTCGCTATCGGGCCAGCGCTGATTTGACGATTGGCGGTGGTGTGATGGGTCAGCTGGCAATGGGACAAGCCAGCGCCAAACTCGTGGCCACCAGTAGCGAAATCCAGCTCAACAACTTCGAAGCCGATATCTTCAAAGGCAAGGCCAACGGAAATGCCAGCATCGCTATCTCCAGAGGCGGTACGTCGCGTATCAAAGGGGCCTTTAGTGATCTCGAAGTTTCCGGTCCCCTGACTGCCTTGGCGGGCGCCGCGGTCCCGCTGGCCGGCAAGGCGAACGGCAACATAGACCTCGCTTTTCCAGGTACTGATTTCAAACAAGCTTCCGGAACGCTCTCAACCACTTTCAAGGCAGACGTCTCCGAAGCCGGAAGCGGGCGTGTGCCGCTCTCCGGCGTAGTCGCGTTGCGCGCAAATCGAGGCTTGTTCGTCATCGATCAGGTTGACTTGCAAACGACGCAGACGAAGCTCAAGGCCACCGGTCAATTCGCGTTTGACGGCGACTCCGATCTCCAGGTTGACCTCAACTCCGCAGATGCCGCGGAGCTTCAGGCTGTGCTGATTTCATCGGGACTGCTGCCGGATGTTGAGGAGCAAATGCGCAGTTATGGCATCGACCTGGGTGGGCAGGTGGCATTCAACGGAACGCTGAAGGGGAAACTCAGTTCGCCAGATATCGATGGCAAAGTCTCGTTGGGTTCACTGCTGGTCAATGGAAACGACCTCGGGTCGGTGTCGGCAACGCTCAAGATGACTGCCGACGAACTGCGTGTTGCCGACGGACGATTGACGGAAAAGGATGGCGGCGGCATGCAGTTTACTTTGAACGCCCCGCGCACCGGTGAAAACAACATCACGCTTGAGGCAACGCTGGATCGGGTAAACGCGGCCACCTTGATAGCGACCTTGCCAATCGACAAAGCGATGCGGGCTCAGTTGGAAGACACTCAGGCCGACGCCTCGGGACAAATAAAGATTAGCGGCATCCCTAAGGCAATGACGGGTATTGCCGATTTGCGTTTCGGCCCCGGCCGCCTGGCTGGCGAGCCACTTGAGAGCCTGGTGGCGCGCGCGTCATTCAGCGGCTCGACTGTCACTGTTGAAACGGTCGATGCCAAGCTGGCCGCCGGTCACATCGTAGCCAGCGGCACCTACGATACGACGAGCCAAGCTTTTGACCTTCAGGGTCGCGCAGAAGGCGTTCAGGTAAGCCGGCTCTTCGCCCTGACCAACCCTGCTGCACCGGCCGCCGTTACGGGTACCGCCGACTTCAATGCCCGGGTGGTGGGAAATCTTTCGCAAGGGGATTTTTCCGGGTACCAGATCACGTTCGACGGCGTGGGTAAAGATGTAATCATCAATGGCCGCGAGGCCGGCACACTTGCCCTGGTTGGCAGGACCGAGAACAAGCAGCTCAACATAACCTTAACCACCGGGCTTCTCGGCTCACCCCAGGTCGTCGCAGCCCAAGTGAACCTTGGCGACGAAAGGTTGGCCGCCAATGTTGAAACCACTCTGAACAAAGCCGACCTGGCCACGGTTTTGAAGATGCTTCTACCTGACGCGGGCGTGAAGCTGGCCGGGACCGCAACCGGTACGTTGAAGATGAGCGGTAATCTTCTCGATGAAGATGGCTACTTTTACGCGGGTGGACTGCAGGGAACCGCCAACCTTTCAGAGCTCAGTTTCCGCGTTGAGGATGTCACGCTCAACGCTACGTCGCCGCTGATTGTGCGGTTCTCGCCGAACGAACTCACGTTTGACCAAACTAAGTTTACCGGCCCGGGGACAAACATCGTCCTGGGTGGAACCCTGGCGATTGGTCCCGGCGGACGCCAAAGCATGACTGCCGATGGTCAGCTTAATCTCCGAGTCTTGAATGGACTCAGTCCGGATGCGTTTACCTCCGGCACGGCTGAAGTTGCAGTCCGCGTGACCGGCAGCTACGAGGCGCCTCGATTTAACGGAACTGCATCAGTAGCCAATGGCTCAGTTTCTCTGTTGATCGGGAACGAGCGCTGGACCATCACAAATTTGAAGGCCCTGGTTAGGTTCACTTCAAACCAGGCCCAGATCGACACCCTTTCAGGAATACTGGGAGGCGGCCAAATCTCGGCGACTGGCGGCGCATTGCTCAACGGCTTAACGCTTTCCAGGTTTCTATTCAATATTCACGGCGTGAATGTGAGTGCGCCTTTTCCGACTGGCTTCAACACCACCGCTAATATTGATCTTGAAATAAAAGGGACTTCGCGCGAGCAGCTGGTGAGTGGCGTGGTTAATATTCGCCGGGCCGAGTATACGACCGACATCGAACTAGCCAACTTGATCAATTTCAGGAGCGCTGAGTCGATTGAAGAAGGAAGCGAGATCGAGCTAACCAGCGGGACCTTATATAGCGGCTTAAGAATCGAAGGCCGGAACGCATTGGTAGTCAGAAACAATCTGGCGGATTTAGTGGGTTCGCTCTCGTTGGAGGTAAATGGCCCGATCAAAGACTCGGTGGTGTCGGGCAGAATTACCGCCACCAGCGGCACCTTGAATTTCCGCAACGACCGTTACGAGATAACCCGTGCCTTGATGGACCTGCCGCCGCAGCCAAACGCCGACCCCATCATAAACATTCAGGCTGAATCGCAGATTCGCGGATACCGCGTCACCGTGGGTCTCTCGGGACCTCTCTCACAACCTCAGGCGGTAGTCAGTTCCGAACCCGCCCTGCCGCAGGCCGATGTGGTGTCCCTGATTACTACCGGTCAGCTTTCCTCTGGAGATACGAGCGCGTCCGTCCTTTCGCAAACAGGTCTGGGGACTGCAACCAGTCTCCTGACCGATGCGCTTATTAACGCGCCGGCCCAACGCGCGACCAGCCGGCTCTTTGGTCTAAGTCGTTTTGAGATCAGTCCGGTAATCAGTGGACGGAGTGGGGCCACACCGGCGGCTCGACTAACGCTGGGAAAGAGAATCAACAAAGATCTTTCGGTTACTTATTCGACCAACGTTGCCTCCGATCCGAACCAAATACTGGCTCTCGAGTATAGGGTTTCCGATCGGTTATTTTTCGTTGCGCAGTATGAACAGGCATCCACTCGGAAGCTTACTGCGCGGAACAACAGTTTCAGTTTTGAGATTCGATTTAGAAAACGGTTTTGAGGTGGTGTCCGCGCAGCGATCTGCGTGGAGTGCAGGATATGGGGCTTCTAGAAGCATCGATTCGACCCAGTCCGCGGAGCGGACGACTGACAATAGCCCAGCACTTGAGTGCTGGGTTATCGAACCATCACCGCTCACAGTCCGTGAAACGGACGGCTGAGTTTGTTAGTCAGCGGACTGGTGACCAGGCGTTTCAGTCGTCCGCTTCACGGACTGTAGTTCGTGATTTGGTAATCCCAGCACTCAAGTGCTGGGCTATTGTCATTCGTCCGCTTCGCGGACTACTGAATTTGTTTTCGAAGAGCCTGATGCGCTCGGCTATTACTACCGCCGTTGTTGCAACTTTACTCGCCGGCAGTTCGACCGTGTGCGCGGCTTCCTCCTTCGAGGACTACGAGGGTCGCTTAATCAGCTCAATCGAAGTTACTTTCGATGGTTCTCCACCTGACCCGGCAGCCGAAGCCGAATTCCTGTCGATAATCAGGATTCTCCCAAACACAGAATTCTCCGCCGTCAGCATCCGTAATTCGCTTCAGGAGCTGTTCAATTCTGAGCGGGTAGCCAATGCGCGGGTTGAAGTTATTGAAGCGGCGCCGAACAGTTCAACTCGTGGTCCGCTGCGGCTGCGATTTGTGATTCAGCGTCAGGTGCAGATTGGTGATGTCAAGTTTGTGCTGACACCTCCGACCGGAACCCCAATCTCCGAAGATGAATTGCGAGCGCGAGTAAGCCTTACTCAGCCAGGCACGCGACTGACCAAACAGATCATTAGTCGTAACACCGACGAGCTCCAGGTTTTTTTGAGAGACCGCGGCTACTTCAGTGCAACCGTCGAGGCGACGGACCAATTGGACGCGAGTGGAACCCGGGCCACAATTAGTTACCGAATTGTTCCGGGTGAACAGGCGCGCGTCGCGGCCTTCAACATCGATATACCGGGCGCTGATCTGTCCGCCGTCAAGCCGACCTTACAGCTGCGATCCGGCGCGCCCTTCACTCGCGATGGGCTCGGCGAAGACATCAAATCCATTCGCCAGGCACTTATCGACAAGGGATTCCTTTCTCCTCTGCTTGATGACCCGCGAGTGGTTCGCGACCCCGAGGGAAACACTATCACCATCGTGTTAACGGGAAAAGTCGGACCGAGTGTGGTGGTTCTGCATCCGGATTATCCGATGAACGAAAAAACTGCGCGCGAACTTTTGCCGGTAAAACGCGAAGGTAACATCGATGTCTCGGCGATCATTGAGGGTGAGCGAAGGCTGCAGAATAAGCTACAGGAACAGGGCTACTTCTTTGCGGACGTAACTCCGGTGTGCACGATCACCCCGCCAGTTCCAGAGCTTGGTGAAAACGGGACAGCCGCTACCTGCGAGATTTTGAATCCTGACACGTTGAGCGGTCACACCGTGGAAATACGATATGACATCGACCGCGGGCGCCGCTTCAAGCTGGATGATATTCGGATCACCGGGACCAATAAACTCTCTTATGAAGACGTAGCTGCCGATCTTAAAACTCAGAAAGCCAGCGTCATCGGACTGATTCCTTTTCTGGGATATGGACGTGGCTACACCAGTACTGCATTGCTCGAACAGGACAGACGAACCCTTAGATCCTTCATGCGCGATCTGGGATATCGGCGCGCGGAGGTTAACGCGCGTCAGGGTGTTTCGATCAACGGTGAGAACCTGATTATCACTTTTGAGGTAACCGAGGGACCGCTGACTCGTATTGCCGGAGTTGAACTCAGGGGCAATAAGATTTACACGGACCAGCGACTTTACGATGAACTCAAGATCGTTACCGGCGCTCCTTTTTCTCGCTCTCAGGCCAGGGCAGACGGCGCCAGAATGGTAGAGCTCTATGCACGCGATGGCTACGTAAACGCGCGAATGGATTTCTCAATTGTTGAGATTCCCAGGAAGGGTGACGACGAGCAGGTCAGGCTTATCTATTCAATCACCACCGAGGGCGATAAGGTCTATATCAACCGGATTATCGTCAATGGTGTTACCGGCGACCTTAAGACCCGGGACACCAAACGCGACGCGATCTTGCGCGTGATTCCGCTTGCCGAAGGCGACGTCTTGCGTTCGGATCGGATCGCTGAGAGCGAGCGAGAGCTCTATCTCACTGACGCTTACCGCCAAGTGATCATTCGCACGGACGCTGCCGGAGAAACGGCTGCCGGTTTTAAACGACGCGACGTGATCATCGACGTGGAAGAAAAGAAGCCCAGGGTTATGGACTATGGTGGAGGTTTCTCGACCGATACCGGGGCCCTGGGTCTGTTTGAAATAAGCAACGTAAACTTGATGAATAAGTTGCGTCACGGGGCCATGCGTCTGCGTGCCAGCCGGTTGGTGCAGTTGGTGAGGTTTGAATACCTCGACCCGCGTTTCGCCAGGTATGGGAAAAATCAGTTTGCCCCGCTCGCCTTTTCGGTGGAATACCAGCGCGATTCTACGGTGACGCGTTTCTTCCGCAGCGCGATTGACCAGGGCACCATGGGGATCGTGCAAAGGCTTGACGAAGATGGCAACGCGGTTGACGAATTTGGGAGACAGGTCAAGGAGCCTACGATCAATCGTTTCACCGTCGCTCTGGAAACACGAAAAGTGCTTAGCCAGAAAACCCGCTCCATTGTTTTGGCGCGCTACAGTTATGAAGACGTGCGGCTCTTCAATCTCGAGAGTCTCTTGATCAAGCCCATCCTGCAGCCGGATCGCGCCGTGCGTCTTTCGCGTTTTGGAGTATCGTTTGTCCGCGATACACGCGAAAGATGCGAGCGAGGATTATTCGGCGTGATCCGAAATCCGGATGAGGAAACCGGCGCGCCAGGAGAAACCTGCCGCTACAACCAATTTGACGCTACCCGCGGCTCCTTCTTCAACGTCGATTACGCCGTTGCTTTGCGGCAACTCGGAGGAAACCTTTCCTACAACAAACTACAGTCGAGTTACCGTCGTTACTATAAAGTGAACGCGTTCCGGGGAACTGTATTCGCTGCCAATGCGACTCTCGGTTTGGCAAATCTTTTTAACCCCCGCGATCGCGACGGTATCCCGGGTATCACCGAAGTCGATCGTACGTTGCCAATTAGCGAACGGTTCTTTTCCGGGGGCTCCACTACATTGCGAGGGTTTAATTTCGAGGAGGCAGGTCCACGAGAGGTCATCATTCCCGAGGGCGTTTTTGTCAATCAGGACAAGGAGAAAGTCTTCTTGAATCCGTTTACAGTGCCGGTCGGCGGCAACGCCGTTGCAATAGTCAACCTTGAGGCGCGCATCCCGACGACCCGGGCGTTACAGGTTGTTCCTTTTTACGATGGTGGAAATGTCTTCCGGCGAGTGGGAGATCTATTTGGTAAGCGCGACGACACGCCCGTGCCTCCAGGAGACTTAATCGCCGCGATCAAATCCGCAAACCTGCGTGCACATTGGACCAATACAGTAGGACTGGGTTTGAGAATTCAAACCCCATTTGGAGGCGCGCTGGCAATCGATTACGGATATCTGCTCAACCCGCCGGAGTTTTTGATTCCGCAGCGCGGGCCAAGCGGCAAGGATGACGATTTCACCGGCACTCCGGCGGTTTATCGCCTCAAACGGACCCAGGTGCATTTTAGGTTTACGCAAGCCTTCTAAAAGAAGGGGGAAACAGTGGAACAGGGGAAAAGGGGAACGGGTAAAGGGAAAAACAGGTGAGGGAAACAGGGGAAGAGGGGAAATGGGTAAAGGGAAAAGGCCGATGAGCGTTTGGTTCAGTCAAGCCACATGGGGTGCACGTTTGAGGATAGCCAGTGGGTCCTCGCGGAGAATTTTGTGTATCGTGATTCTTACCCTTTCCCCTTTCCCCTTTTCCCCTGTTGCCCCGAGCTTCGCTCAGGAAGTGGTCGACAAAATGGTTGCCACCGTGAATGCCGGTGTCACTCCGGAGTGTGGAGAAGCTTGTTTGATTACATACTCTGATCTGCTCTGGCAATTGGCCCTGGAACCAAATACGCCGCTGGACCGGCCCTCATCCACCGATCTTAATCGCGCCCTGCATTTAGTCATCGACCAACGACTCATTCTCCAGGAAGCTGAGAAGCTGCCGACAATCATACCCACGGACCCGGAGGTAACCACGGCCACGAATGAATTTGTGAAGGAGTTTCTCGTGAGAGCATCTCTTTCGCGGCCTGAATTCGAGCAGCGCCTGGGTAAGGTGGGCTTAACTTCGGACCGGCTCAATCAAATCATGGCCCAACGGTTGAAGATTGAGAAATATCTCGACTTCCGTTTTCGCAACTTTGTGGTCATCACGCAGCAGGAGATTGCGGATTACTACCGGGATGTGTATGTCCCACGCCATCGAGGCCGCGGCCCAGTTGTCGACAAGCTGGAAAAGGCCCGCCCCGAGATCGAAAGCCTTCTGAAAGAAGCGAAGATTGAATCTGACACAGATGCTTTCCTGGACAGCGTCCGAGAGCGTGCTGAGATTGTGACGCTGAGCGCGGTCTAGGTTTTCTTTTCGCGTTCTTTTCGTGAGTTTTCGTGTGATGCGCGTGGATCGTGTGGCCCTCGGATTGAAAAGAACGATCCACGAACCCACCCGAAAGAACGCGAAAAGGCTATGCCGGCTGGCGAATGTACGACCGTAGCGACGGAGGCGTGGCCTTCCTCATCAAAGCAGCCTTTGCTTTCCATTCCATTGAACGGCTCAGTTCAATCAGAAACTTTGTCTCGCCCGATTCCAATAAAGCCACCGGCTCACCGTTGTGATAGAGAATCCGGTTTGAAGTGAACGCGGTAATTCGTCCCCCCGGAGTGATGATGCCCACCAGGTTGAGTGGATCAGCGGCGCTGACGGAAACCATATTGTCGTCCGCCGAAGGCGCTGAGGCCGTTGAGGGAACTCCGGCTACGAGCGATGACTCCCTGGCGGAGTCTTCTGCGACTTGAGAAGGTGAGCGGATACCAAAATCCATCGTGCCCGTGCGAGCACGGCGGATTGCCCGCAACATTCCTACTGCTTCAGGCAGTGCAAACTGTTCACCGGAAATCCCGGCCACAAAGCGTCCCCCGCGAAGTTCGCCGCGAGCTTCCAGGCGGTGATAGATACGGAGCAGCACTCGCCAGGGCAGGGTGATGCCTTCGCGCTCGAGCAAACGCTTGAAGACGACACCGTAACGTTTGAGAAGGATTCGGGCGATCTCTTCGGCGGCTTCCGGATCCGTCACCCCGGAAGAAAAGCCCTCCCTAACAGTCGGGCTACTGCCCCGTGCGGGCGAGCCACCCCGTGCAGGGGCGCCCTCATTTCCAGAAGGGACAGGCAGGAATGCCTGTCCTACCCGGTTTAGCAGTGACCAGCGTCCGGCGCTCGACATTTCATAGACTGGTTGCCGGTGCTTACGACGCAATGCCGCCTGTGTCTTCCTGCTCGAAGGCGTTAACAATGCCCGCAAGCCGGCGAAACTGTCTGAGACTACCAGTCCATTGGCTACCAACTCAGCCAATGCTTCTTCGACCTGAGCACGCAGGAGTTTTGTTCCGTCGACGATGTCGCTGAAGAAAGAGGCGCCACGCGTTCCCAGATAGTCGTGCACTGCGCTGGTGGTGGTTGAGAATTCGGCCTCGTTAAGCGAGGGTTTGGGGAACACTGAATTCCAGATGGCAAAGTTTTTGCGCTGCAGGAGTGCGATGGGAGTGTTGCGAACGGGAGCCGCGCCGCGGACCTTTTCAACTCCATTTTCCGCAGCTGTCAAACGAGAGGCTGCGGTTGCGGCCGGTGGGGTCAATCTGGCCCACACCACTTCACCCGACAGACACAAGGCATCGAGCCAGGCGGGATCGTATTCCGCCAGACGGCTCGGTAGTAGTTCTCCCTCCCATGACGCAGCGGGCGCTTCAAATCCCTCCAACTGCTCAATGATCGCGCGCACACTTTCGGGTCCTTCCATCTGGTGTTCAGGCGCAAGTTTTTGCCAGGCCAGGAGGTAACGGATGAAATCTGAGGTGGCAACGGGTTCGATCTCCTGGCGCAAGCGGTTGAGGGTGTAACTGTGAATCCGGGCGAGCAGGCGGCGAGCACACCACTCAGTTTCATTCGCAGCGGGATTGAACTGGCCACGAATAACGAATCCCTCTGCTTCCAGCTTTAGCAAGCCACCTTCGATCTCGCTCCTGGTGAGACCAAACGAGACTGCCAGGGATTCAGCCGTCGCCGGACCCAGACCTTCGAGGCGTCCCCGCAGAATCTCCACCAGTGCATCGTCAAACGACCAAGTCGTCTGAGCAAAACTTTCCGGCGCGATGATCGGCGGCTTGAGTTGGGCCGTGGGGTAAAGTTGGTTGATTTGCGGAAGCCGCTCAGCAGCGACCCAAATAGTTAAACTCTTCACTGGGAGCGCGGGCGCCTCGCCCGCATTGGCCGCGCCGGAATATCCTTCAATCGCAGGACGACTCTCTCCCGCCGTTGCGGGCGGGGCGCCCGCAGTCCCAATATGAAGCACCGCGGCGCGACGATCGTTCTTAAGTTCAACAAAGTGCTCTTCCCAGTCCTCGCCCTCTGCAGAAGTCACAAAGCCTAACTCAACCAGCGCATCATGGAGTTCATCGGCACTTTCGACTCGCGGCCAAACCTCGTCGCGTACACGATCGATTGCACCCTGATCCAGTTTGCCCATGTCCTGGGCCGTTTGTGGATCTAGCCAGCGGCGTTGAAAGACGGCGCGAGTGCGGCGTTCTTCAAGCGGGGCATCGTCGAGGTAGGCGTAGGGACGAGCGTTCAGTATCTCCTGCGCCAGCGGTGATGCCTCGATCACATCGCGGGCAAACAGGTTCTTCTCGTTGCATTCAATCGCGGTCAACAGCTTTTCCAGGCTGCCAACGTCCATTGCCTCTTCCAGACAATCCTTGACAGTCTGATCTACCAACGGGTGCGTGGGAATTTCGCGCTCGCCGCCACCGAGATTTTCCTGGCAGGCGAGTTGGTCAGGAAAGATCGCAGTCAACAAATCCTCGGCGTCCATGCGTTGCAACTGCGCCGGAATCTTCTTGCCGCCACGCCGTCGCAGCACCGCCAGCGA
>Ga0190274_10002251_pt1 | contig 11328 bp, 13 predicted proteins | sample Popmic531T_FD_133002 | JGI IMG/M metagenome (GOLD analysis project Ga0190274, IMG submission 133002) | Populus adjacent soil microbial communities from riparian zone of Yellowstone River, Montana, USA - 531 T | ecosystem: Environmental > Terrestrial > Soil > Riparian zone | place: USA: Montana...
AGGTCCAACCGTTTTAACGGTTTCCCGTTTTCCAGCACCACAAAACCGTTGAAACGGTTCCAAATCAATATCAGCCTTCTGATCACCGGGCTAAAGCCACGGTGCGAATGAGATCGCTCCGCGTACGCCAAGTCCGCCATTCGCTCGATCGTGCTCATTGGACGCGAGGTGCCTGCGCTCCCAAGAACTACAGCTTCAAAATGCTCGCATCATCCACATCCAGCGTTTCACGATTGCGGAAGATGGTAATGATGATTCCCAATCCGACCGCAGCTTCAGCAGCCGCGACTGTCATCACGATAAAAACGAAAAGCTGTCCGGTGACGTCCTGAAAATAACTCGAGAACGCGATGAAGGTCAGGTTCACGGCGTTGAGCATCAGCTCGATACACATGAACATCGCAATCACGTTGCGCTTAATGATCACTCCGACTACGCCAATCGTAAAAAGGATGGCGGATAGAGCCAGATACCAGGATAGCTGTGGTTCCATGATCGTCTTACTCCCCGTTTTCCTGGTTGGAATGAAACTCCACACCGAGGAGATGGGCCGCCTCGGCGGTTGTCTCCGTCTCTACGGTTTCCTTACCGGCGCGGGCCGGGTCGATGTCCATCGCCAACACCTGCGCGCCAGGTACTACTCGCGCAGTGGAAGAGAGAATGGTATTTCGCCGGGCCAGCGACATCGCGCCGACAATGGCCATCAATAGCAATACAGACGTGATCTCAAATGGCAGCAGATACTGGGTGAACAGTCCTACTCCGATTGATTGAGTTAGCCCGACATTTGAAACCGTGCGGGGCACCCCCGACTCGGTCGCCTGGACCGAATAAAGAATGAAAGCTGTCTCACCGATCAGTACCGCTGCCATGCCAATCGCAGCCGGCACCAGAAACCGGAGTCGCTTTCGACGAGGTTCTTCATGTTCGACGTTAAGCAACATGATTACAAAGATCACCAGCACCATGATGGCGCCCGCGTAAACAATCACCTGCACGGCGGCGATAAAGGGAGCTGCCAGAGTCACGTAAAGGGAAGCCAGCGCTACGAAGACACCGATGAGCGAAATCGCGCTGTAAAGCGGATTGCTCTGCGACACCATTGCGATGGCGCAGCCGATGGCCAACCCGGCGAACAGTATGAATAAAATCGTGGTCATTGAATCTTGTAAAGCAAACTGTTAGTTTGCGTCGGCTCGCTACCACTTAGCCGCCAACCATCCCACCGATCCGCAAACTAACAGTTTGCTTTACCCCACAAAAAACAGCACCGTCGCCGTCAGCACGATGTTTAGAATCGCCACCGGCAGCAGAAACTTCCAGCCGAAGTCCATCAACTGATCGAAACGGAAGCGTGGCAACGTGCCTCGCAACCAGACATAGAAAAACAGAAAGAACACGACCTTGGCAAAAAAGTAGAGCACCCCCAGGAGCGGGAATTGAGCTACGCCCGGTCCATTCCACCCGCCGAGAAACAACGAAGTGGCCAACATGGATACCGTGATCATGTTGATGTATTCGGCGTTGAAAAAGAGCAGAAACTTGATCGAGCTGTATTCGGTGTGAAACCCGGCCACCAGTTCCGTCTCGGCCTCCGGCAAGTCGAAAGGCACTCGATTAGTCTCGGCAATCGCAGCTATCAGATAAAGAATGAATGCCAGGGGTTGATAAAGGATATTCCACTGCAGTCCATACCATCCTGATTGCTGCTGGACGATCGCATAAATGTCCAGGGTGCCGCAGATCAGAATGATACCGATCAGCGATAGGCCAAGCGCTAGTTCATAAGAAATCATCTGGGCCGCCGAGCGTAGACCACCCATCAGGCTGTACTTATTGTTCGAAGACCAACCCGCCAGGGCGATACCGTAAACACCTACCGACGTGACGCCCAGCACATAAAGCAATGCGACATCAAACTGGGCAATTCGCAATGGAAATGTTCCCAGGTAGGGCAGGTTGATTAGCGGACCAAAAGGATAAACAGCGATCGCCATGATCGCGGTCACGATGGCGATCATGGGCGCCAGCATGAAAACAAACTTGGTCGACTGATCCGGATTCAGATCTTCCTTCATCATTGTCTTGATGAAGTCGGCAAACGGTTGCAGGACCCCAAAATAGCCGACCCGGTTGGGTCCCAGTCGCCCCTGAATAAATGCCAGGACACGGCGCTCCAGGAGCACCGTAAAGGCGCAGAGCAACATAATTGTCAGAAATGCGACCGAGATAGCTACGATCAGCACTACTGAATGAATGTATGGATTGTTAAAGTCCATTTTCTTTTATGTCCGACACACTTCAGTTTGTCGATCGTTCGCAACCTGCTTGTTTCAGCCAAAGATTGTTGCTACCAACGACATCGACAAACTGAAGTGTGTCGGACTGTGGAATCACCTAGTCCCACTATTTACCCGTCATCGCTTCTACTGGCTGGCGCAGGTCAGCATCAACCGTAATCTGATAAAGCGGTGAAACTCTGACCGTTTCCGGCCGCGCATTGCCCGCGGCCAGAAGATGAAATTGCCCGACCTTATCCGTCAGGGTCCCAATCTTGAACAGTTCGTGTCCAACCTTCGGAGTTACCGTGATCTTGTCGCCCTCGTCTGGTAAATGCTGGACCGCCTGGCGGAGAGCAATCATCTCGGTGGCCAGGTCTCTTTGTTCGACAAGCGGATACTTTGCCTGGATCGGATTGGTCTCATCTTTCAGCACCGGATATCGCAGGCCTGCATAAGCCGGCACGCGTTCGGCGATCTCATTGAAAACCGCACTTGCCGACATCTCAAACTTGAAATCCATTCCCAGTTCGGCAGCGAGTTGGGCGGTGATAATCCAGTCAGACTTTGATTGATTCACCGGCGGAATCGATTGGCGCACTCGCTGCACGAAGCCATCGTTGTTGGTATAGGTTCCATCGATCTCGGCAAAGGACGCAGCCGGCAGAACGACGTCGGCGAAGGCGGTAGTGGTGGTTTCAAAAAGTTCCTGGACCACCAGAAAATCCAGTTTACCCAAAGCATCTTCGCGACCGGCCAACTGCTCAGCAAGGAAACTTCCGGCCATATACATTGCGCGAATCGCGCTCCCGGCTTCATCGAGCAGCTCAGTGGCACCTCGATTCGTCATTCCCATGTCATGAGCGCCCACGCTGTTGTTGTACAGCGGCAGTGGGTGCAGCAGCACTCGACGTCCCTCACCATTGAAAGCGTATGGCAGTTGCGCGATCACGGCCTGGGCCTCCGCGTTCATTTCACCGCCAAACATGAGCACAACGTCACCTTGAGTCTCGGCAATTGTTTGCCGGAGCGTCTTCAGCTCGCTGGTTTCAATTCCCAGTTTCTGGGATGCCAAATCGTCGTAGAAGTCGTTGGCCAATGTCAGCGCCAGCGCATTTTCGGAGCCCGGCCGAATATGAATAAACTGCGCCGACTGCTCGACGAGTCTGATCGGAACCGCATTGACGACGATTAGTTTGGCGCCACCGTTTCTCACCGCCTGCCTAATCTGCTTGCCGGTTAGCGGTTGCAGCTCTTCGGGCTCCCCACCAATCAGCACGATGGTTTTGGCGTAACGAATATCTCGATGAGTGGCCAGCAGTCCACCCAGATTGTCGAAAAACGGCTTTAAACTAAATGCATCCGTGGTGGTGTAATTACTGGTGCCAACCAACTCCGTGGCAAACTTCTGCAGCAGGTAATTTGCCTCATTCGTAATTCTTGGACTGCCCACAACTCCCAGAGCATCACGACCATGGGCATCGACCACCGCATCAAGCTTTTGTGCGACATGGCGAATAGCCTCATCCCAGGTGGCCGGGATTAGCTTGCCGCCTTTCTTATAGCGAATCAGGGGTGTGCGAATGCGCTCTTCATGGTTCACAAACGGATGGCCAAAGCGGCCCTTGATGCAGAGAAACTCTCCGTTGAGTCCGTTGACGTAACGGTCTCGCGCCACGATTCGCATTAACTCGCCACTTCGTGACCCGAGCGACATTTGGCAACCGTCTGAACAGTAGGTGCAGGTAGACTTGGTTTGGGCCAGCTCCCAGGGACGGGCCTGGTGACGATAAGTGCCGTCAAGCAAAGTACCGGTCGGGCAAACTTCAATACAGTTTCCGCACTGCGAACAATCAAGCCAGCCGCCGTAAGTTCCAATTACCGTATTCGCTCCGCGTCCACCGGCTTCAATCGCGTCCTCGCCCATCCATTCATCACACACGCGAGTGCAGCGCTTGCAGAGGATGCAACGCTGGGGATCGTTCGCCACCATAGGAGACAGATACTTCTCCGCCTGGTAGTTTTTCTTTTCAATGAACCGCTCTTCCAATCCGCCCCAATCAAACGTCATCTCCTGTAGTTCACACTCGCCGCCGCGATCGCAGACAGGGCAATCAAGCGGATGATTGGCGAGCAGAAATTCGAGCATCGAACGCTGGGCCTTTTCGATTTCATCGCTCTGGGTGGTGACCACCATGCCATCGGTGCAAATGATCGTGCAGGATGTTTGCAGCTTCGGCATCTTCTCGATGCGCACCAGACACATCCGGCAGGAGGCTTGCAGCGCGAGGTCGGCGTAATAACAGAACGAAGGAATGTCGAAGGCTTTGTCGCGGCAAACGTCGATCAGCCGCGCGCCTTTCGGCACTTCGAATTCCTTTGTGTTGATGGTGACTTTGATTACTTCAGTGGACATTTGCTATTTGCTTTTCACGAATTCATCGACCGTCAAGTTTGCTGCCCGAATTAAGCTTCGCAGCGTGCCTTTCGCAACTTCCTTATGATCTGGAACCGACAGTGTCGCAATCTCGCCTTCCTTGGTCATGATGATATGGCTACTACTCTGACGAACGACATTCCAACCAAATCCTTCAAAAAGTCTCACTACTTCTTTACCACTAAGAACAGGCACGGAGGCCATTAGGCGGCCACCTCAACCTGTTTCGTTTCAATCGTTAGTGGAAGCCCTTTCTCACCCCTGACTTCAAGGCAAAGTTTGATTGCATCCTTGACGTTCTCCAGTGCCTCGGCCTTTGTCATTCCCTGGCTAACGCAGCCTGGAATTGATGGGCATTCAACGACCCAAACTCCGTCCTCATCTCTGTCGACTGTGACGGTGAAAACCATAAGCACCTCCAAGGAATTATATTTAGTCGCTCACTTGTCTCCGCGGCACAAGTGCCTTTTCTAAACATCAACGGTTGCGGTGGCACCATCCGCTGCAACCAAATGCTTCTTAAAGTCCTCCGGAAACCTCTTGATCGCCGACTGAATCGGCCACGAGGCAGCATCACCCAAAGGACAGAAGGATTTGCCCTCGATGTTGTCGCAGAGATCCAGCATCAGTTGCGCATCTTCCGGACGTCCATTGCCGGCGGCTATGCGTTTGAAAACTTTAACCAACCAATCCGTATCTTCGCGGCAAGGCGTGCACCAACCACAGGACTCGTGCTTATAGAACTCGGTCAGGTTTTTGGTTGACTCGAAAACGTCAACGGTCTCGTCCATGACAATGAAGCCGCCGGAGCCGACACTCGAACCACCCGCTACTAGTCCTTCGTAGTCCATCCGCACATCCTTGCCGATGATTTGGTCGGCACGCATGATGTAAACCGACGAACCACCCGGAATCACTGCCTTGAGATTCTTGCCGTTGAGTATCCCGCCGCAGTCTTCCATGATGAACTTTTCCATGTCGTCATAGCCCATCGGCAGTTCGTAAACCCCGGGAAGGTTTACATGACCAGACACGGACCAAAGTTTTGTGCCGCCGCTTTTCTCGGTGCCGAGCTTTTGATACGCCTCGCCGCCCATCTTGATAATGTCGGGCACCGCCGTCAGGGTCTCGACATTGTTAACCACCGTCGGGCTCGCATACAGGCCCGACACAGCAGGGAAGGGAGGTTTCATACGCGGATGTCCGCGCATTCCTTCGAGCGAACTCAGCAGCGCAGTCTCTTCGCCGCAGATATAAGCGCCGGCGCCGGTGTGTGTGTAGACTTCGCTGGAGAAGTCGGACCCGAGAATCTTTTCGCCCAGCAACCCGGCCGCGCGAGCTTCGTCAAGCGCGATGTCCATGATGTCGATGAGGTATCGGTATTCACCACGGGTGTAGATGTAATTCGTTTTTGCTCCCAGGGCGTAGGCGGCGATCAGCATGCCTTCGATGAGCATGTGGGGATCGCGTTCCATCAGGTAGCGATCTTTGAAGGTGCCGGGTTCTGATTCGTCGGCGTTGCAGACAACGTACTTCGGTTTAGGCGAGTCCTTGGGAACAAAACTCCACTTCATCCCGGTCGGAAATCCTGCCCCGCCGCGTCCGCGCAATGCCGATTTCTTGACTTCATTGATCACGTCATCGGGCGACATTCCTGAGAGCACTTTCTTTAGTGCCTCATAGCCGCCGTTACGACGATACACTTCGAGGGACTGCGAGTTTTCGAGATGAACTCGCGCCAGTTGAAGTGGCTCACATCCGATTGCTGCAATTCGCATAAGAAAGTGGCGGTTAACTTATTAGTGGCGCTGCGCAAATTAGTGGCGCTGCGCAAAAACTTTCATTTCGAGTTCTTTCGTGAGAGTTCGTGTATTTTCGTGGATCGTTCTTCTAGTCAATCGAGGCAATAGGATCCACGAAATTACACGAACTCTCACGAAAGAACTCGAACTACTGTTTTACTGTGCCAAAGCGTATCTGATTTTCAGATACAGTGTGGCTTGCACGACCGGCTCAATCCCGATTGGTGTCAGGACCGCATCGAACGCACTTCGATCCAACGGTTCCAGATAGGACGTGCTGCTCTTGCGTTCGCGCACTACCCGGGTCCGGGAATCATAGTTTGTTTCGACCGTGCCCGACTCAAATGCCCTATACGTTTCGTAAAGCTCCGCCGGATAAAGGGTGTCGTACTTCTCCTGGTAAATCGCATCGCGCCGCAGCTTGATACCCAGCGCGCGAGCGTAGGTTTCCTCTTTCTGTTTAATGATGCGGCTCGCCTCCTCAAAAAGACGGCTGCGTATCTTCGTCATATCGTTGATTACATAATCAACTTTGATCAGGTCGAAGATTGAAACTGCTGCTGCTTCCGCCAGCAGCTTTTCCAGTAGCGCCCGATCTTTGTAGCGCACCGCGATGGTCTTCTTGGTCTCAAACCCGGTTAACTTCTCCTGGATGATGTTGTCCGGTGACGGAACGAAACTATAGACACGGTTTTGAGTAATCAAATCAACGAAAGTATCACCCCGCGCTATGCCCAGCCTGGCAATTGCTTTGAGAAACAGATCAAGCTTGGTATTAACCTTATTGTTGCTTTCCGCAGCAGTCGGTCCTTCCTGGGCCACGCCAAAAACAGCCACAAACTCGTCAGGCGCTGAGTTAAGCAAAACGTACGCTTCGATATACTGGGCAGGTATCAGGTCCTTGTTTTCAGTGCCAAATATTACGCCGTTGCTCGGGGTGGTGCGCCGATTGGCCCCACCGTACTGGCGATTACCGGCTTCCTGCGCGCTGCAAGTTAGTCCGCATGCGAGAAGAAGAAACAGAAGGCAAATAGTCTTCATTTTGCCGATCCTCGATGTCGCCTTTCCTGTGGCGCTAAGACTCCGATTAGTACGAACCGTAAAACCCAAATTGAGCCGTTAATTCTGAATGATCTCCGTTACCTTGCCCTTAATGCTCCCTGCATTGATAGTTGGCGGATTCCAATATCTGCTGTCATAGCTGTTAGCGCGGTTGTCTCCTAACAAGAAATATTCGCCAGACGGCACTATCACTGGACCAAAACTATCCTCCTCGGGAATTGAATTGAATGTTTGCTCCAGCTCATGACCATTAATCAATACTTTTCCATTAACGAGTTCAATTGTTTCGCCGCTCAATCCCATCACCCGCTTCACTATCTTGGTTCCTTTGCCCTGATGAGGGTCGCCGTTCTCGGCTGCTTCGTATAGAACCATGTCAAATCGTTCAATTGGGTGACTCGAATAAAACGAATGATCAACCCAAATCGTGGTCCCGGCCTTGATCGTTGGTTCCATTGCAACTGTTGGCACTTTGTAGGCCCAGTTGCTGCAACCTGTCAAAAACAACGAGAGAGCGATAAAGCAAGCGCGCGACATCCCTTATTCAAGCGAAGCCAAAATCTGATCAACCTTAGCCGCGGTCAGGTTTTCGTGGTAGTCAAAACCAATCTGAAACATTGGCGCGGTGCCGCATGAACCCAAACACTCAACCAGCGAAACAGTAAACTTGCCATCGGCGGTAGTTTCGCCGGGCTTGATCCCAAGCTTTGTGCAAACGTGCTCGGTGATTCCGGGTTCACCCATGATCTTGCAGGAAAGCGTTTTGCAAATCTGAATGTGATACTTGCCAACCGGCTTCGTATTCAACATTGAATAGAAGGTGGCGACTTCCCAGATGTCAGTAATCCGTAGATTCAAGCGCCGGGCCAGATAAGCAACTCCCGGCGGATCGAGATATCCGCGTTCACGCTGCACCACAAACATCAGCGGCAGAATGGCGGAGCGCATCACCGGATACTTGCTCAGGTGCCTGTCAATCTCCGCCTCAACCTCAGCCGAGAAGGACGCAACCTCGTCACCGATATTTACCGGTTGTGACATGGGTTGGATTTGAATGGGTTGGGTGCTCATTTCTTTCGGTCCGTAGTCAGTTGTCCGTAGTCAGTTGCAGGTAGCACCGGCGAGCAACTGACCACTGACCACTGACTTATCTATCGATCTCCCCTAAAACTATGTCCAACGATCCAATGATCGCCACGATATCCGCCACCATCGCGCCTTCCGACATGTGTGGCAGGGCGGAAAGGTTTACAAAACTCGGTCCGCGGAAATGCACTCGCGCCGGTTTCGGTCCACCATCGGATTTCACGTAAACGCCGAGTTCACCTTTCGACGCCTCTATCGGGTGATAAACCTCGCCCGCCGGAACATCAAACCCTTCGGCTACGATCAGGAAGTGGTGAATCAAAGCATCCATATGCTTCTTCATCGCTTCGCGATCGGGCAGGACGACCTTAGGCGCGTCCGCTTTCACCGGTCCAGGCTTCAAACGGCCGAGGGCCTGCGCCACGATCTTGTGCGACTCCTTCATCTCGCGCATGCGCACCAGATAGCGCGCCCACACGTCGCCATCGTGTTCGATGGGCACTTCGAAGTCGTAAGTTTCGTATCCGGTGTAGGGATTTGCTCGTCGAATGTCCAGGTCAACTCCACTGCCGCGCAGACATGGACCCGATAAGCCCCAGTCGATCGCGTCCTCCGCTGAGATTCGCCCTACGTCCTGAGTGCGCTTCTGAAAGATTCTGTTGCCGGTGAGCAGCGTGTGAAACTCCTCAACCGCGTTAAGGAAACCGTCCTGAAACTGCTTCACCCGGCGCTCGAAGCCTGAAGGCAAATCCATCATCAAGCCGCCGATCCGGAAATACGATGGCGTTAGTCTGCCGCCTGACGCGGCCTCGATAAGATTCAGTATCTTTTCACGCTCGCGGAAACAGTAGAAAAAGACTGACATAGCGCCGATGTCGAGCGCGTGCGTGCCCAGCCAGACCAGATGTGAAGCAATGCGCTGCAGTTCGCACATCAACACTCGGATGGTTTGGGCGCGTTCGGGAATCTCCAGATCCAGGAGTTTTTCCACGGCCATGACATAAGCAAGGTTGTTACCCAGTGGATTCAAATAATCCATCCGGTCGGTTATCACGATGCCCTGCTGATACTTCTTGTATTCAAAGAGCTTCTCCATCCCGGTGTGGAGATAACCGATATCAGGAGTGGCTTTGACCACCATCTCACCGTCGAGGACCAACTCGAGCCGGAGCACTCCGTGCGTCGAAGGATGCTGTGGGCCCATCGAGATTGTCATCTGGGTATCCAGCGGACGATCCACGATCTCAAATTGCGGCGGGATGTTGATGGTAGAAGACATTGAATAGGACCTATAGGACCTATATGACTGATAGGTCCTATTGCTTTCTTCTTTCTATTTCAGCGAATAAGGCTCATAACCGCGCAATGGGAAATCCTTGCGTAGCGCGTGCCCTTGCCAGTCTTCCGGCAACAATATCCTTCTCAAATCCGGGTGTCCGTCAAAGACGATGCCGAAGAGATCGAAAGTTTCTCGCTCGTGCCAGTTTGCGGTGCGCCAAACGCCGGTAACGGTCGGCACATGAACACTGTTTTCGTCTAGTACAACCTTCAATCTAAGCCGGTGATGTTTTGTGGTTGAGAAGAGATGGTAATTCACTTCAAATCGCGGCTCTTCTTCCACGCCACGGTCGGCGCCACATAGATCCGCGAGAAAATCAAACTTCGCATCTGGTGCAGTCTTCAATGCGCTGCACACGTCAACGATGTGAAGTTTCGGGACTATCGCGGTTGTTTCGCCAAAGGCCTCGATGATGCCAGTTACCCAATCAGGGTGCTGACGCTGCAACGCCGTCAGCAAAAGCGACGGCGTTGATAATTGAGTCGAGCCTGTAGCTGCCGGTCCTGGCAAAGTATTTTCCAAAGTCTTTCCCGAACCCTCTTTTGAAATCTTCTCCGAAATTCCCTGCGAATTTCCCTGATCGCCTGCCCCGGTTGTCATGAATTGCTCCGCCCTGTGCCAGTTTCTAGGAAGACTTGCGTCGCTCGTGTCGCGAAGCAATCGAATACGGTCGCGCGGAGGGAAGCACGTCATTTGAAACCATTGAGCCGTCTGTTACCGGCAATGTTCCAGGACCAAAAGCATCGCGCGCCTCGTCTTCAGGCACGTCGCGGCGGTCCCGGCTGGATTCTTTCATTACCTTGTCTTGCAACATCATCACCGCATGAATCAGCATCTCAGGCCGCGGCGGGCATCCGGGAATATAGACGTCCACGGGGACAACCTTGTCCACGCCCTGAACGATTGCGTAGTTATCAAATACGCCGCCTGAAGTGGCACAAGCTCCCATCGATATTACCCATTTCGGTTCCGGCATCTGATCGTAGATGCGGCGCAGGACCGGCGCCATCTTCCTCGAGAGTCGTCCAGCCACGATCATCAGGTCCGACTGACGCGGTGACCCGCGGAAGACTTCGGCGCCAAATCGCGCGATGTCGTAGCGGCCGCAGCTCATCGCCATCATCTCGATGGCGCAGCACGCCAGGCCGAACGTCACCGGCCAGATGGCGGACCGACGGGCCCACTGCACCATCTTCTCGACGGTCGTCGTCACTACCGGGATTTCGAACTCAGACATAGGCCAATCCGTTCACGAACGCTCGCCGCTCCAATCGAACACGCCCTTTCGCCACACATAGATGTAGCCGGTCAAAAGGAGCGCGA
>Ga0190274_10002252_pt1 | contig 11326 bp, 9 predicted proteins | sample Popmic531T_FD_133002 | JGI IMG/M metagenome (GOLD analysis project Ga0190274, IMG submission 133002) | Populus adjacent soil microbial communities from riparian zone of Yellowstone River, Montana, USA - 531 T | ecosystem: Environmental > Terrestrial > Soil > Riparian zone | place: USA: Montana...
CCGCAGCTGGTGGTCAACATCGATCGCTCGCAGGCGAAGAGCCTCGGCATGTCGCTTGGCGACGTCACCAACACGATGCAGATCCTGATGGGGTCGGCCTACGTCAACGACTTCGACTTCAACGGCCGGTCGTACCGCGTCTACGTCCAGGCGGATCAGCAATTCCGATCGAACCCGGCCGACATCTCGAAGTACCAGGTGCGGACGAGCGCCGGGCGGATGACGCCGCTCAGCAACATCGTCGCGGTCCGGGAAGCGACGGCGCCGAAGAGCATCAGCCACTTCAACCTGTTCCGCTCGGCGACGATCAACGGGTCGGCGGCGCCGGGCTTCAGCTCCGGCGAGGCGCTGCAGAAGATGGCGGATCTCTCGAACCGGGTGCTGCCGCAGGGGTTCTCCTTCGCGTGGTCGGGCGTCTCGCTGGAAGAGGTCAGGGCGGGCACGCAGTCGGCCGCGATCTTCGGCCTCGGCCTGCTGCTGGTCTACCTGACGCTGGCCGGCCAGTATGAAAGCCTCACGCTGCCGTTCATCATCCTGCTGTCGGTGCCGATCGCGATCATGGGCGCGCTGTTGGCCCAATGGGGCCGCGGCCTGATCAACGACGTCTATTGCCAGATCGGACTGGTGATGCTGATCGGCCTCTCGGCGAAGAACGGCATCCTCGTCGTCGAGTTCGCGGAACAGCTGCGCGCGCGCGGGATGTCGATTACGGACGCGGCAGTCGAAGCCGCACGCATCCGCCTGCGGCCGATTCTCATGACCTCGCTTGCGTTCATCCTCGGCGTCATGCCGCTGGTTGTCGCCAGCGGCGCCGGCCAGGAGGCGCGGCACTCGGTCGGGACCGCGGTGGTCGGCGGCATGGTCGCGTCGACGTTCCTGAACCTGGCGTTCATCCCGGTGTTGTATGTCGTGGTCAAGAGCATTGGAGCGAAGCGACGTGGCCAGGCGTAACCAGAGCAGCCCTGAAGGGCTGCGCTACGTCGTTCAGGCATGCGCTGCGCGATTCGGCTGGCCGCACCGCGTCGTTTCGTAGCGAAGCCCTTCAGGGCTGCCGTGATCGGGATCGCGATGCTCGCCGTAGCGCAGCCCTTCAGGGCTGCCTTGATCGCGCAGGTGCCGGTGCCAACCGAGCGCGTCAGCTTCGACGAGGCCGTCCAGCGCGCGATCAGGAACAACCCCTCGGTGGCGATTGCGAGCGCGGGCATCCTGCGCGCGCAGGCGCTCCTCCTCGAGGCGCGGTCGGCCACGCGGCTTCAGGTGAGCGGCAACGTGACGACCACGACCCTGAATCGCGGCGTCGAGTTCGATGGCCAGACGGTGACGCCGCAAAGCCAGCTCGCGGCGACGCTCGACGTCCGCTACCCGCTCTACGCGCCGGCGCGGTGGGCGCAGCGCGCCCAGGCCGACGTCGCGCGCCACGTCGCCGAGATCGGCGCCGACGATGTGCGGCGGCAGACCGCGCTGGCGACCGCGGACGCGTACCTGACGATCATCGCCCGGCGGCGCGTCGTCGAGGGCAACATCCGCGCGCGCGACAGCGCAAAGGCGCATTTCGATCTTGCGCATCAACTCCAGGAAAGCGGGACCGGCAGCCGGCTGAACGAGCTGCGCGCGCAGCAGGAGCTGACGCTGACCGAGGGCATCGTGGAAGCGGCGCAGCTCGCCGTCTACCGCGCGCAGGAGGCACTTGGCGTGCTGCTCGTCGCCGACGGACCGGTGGACGCCACCGACGAGCCAGTGTTCCCGGCACCGCCCGACACGCTTGCAGCGGCCGCCTCCGCTCCCGGAGCGGGAAACGACATCGCTCGAGCGTCGCAGATCGATCCCTCGCAGCCGCTGCTGGCGCGCACCGATCTGAAGCTGTTTGCCGCCGAGCAGCAGCTGGCCGAGCGCGTGCTCAGCGACAGCTCGAAGGATCGGCTGCCGTTTCTCGAGGCCGTGTTCCAGCCGTCGTCGACTTACCCGGGACAGCTGTTCTTTCCGCAGAACACCTGGCGATTTCTGCTGCAGATGAACGTGCCGATTTACGACTCCGGCCTGCGGCAGGGACTGAAGCTCGAACGCCAGGCCGCGCTGGATGTGTCGCGTGCCAACCTGGCGCGGGCGCTGACCGAGGCACGCTCTGAAGTGCGCACCGCGCGCGAGTCGATTTTGAGCGCCGAGCGATTCCTCGCCAGCGCCCGCGCCGCCGCCGAGCAGGCGCAGCAGGTCGTGGACATCGTGAACATCAGCTTCCGCGCCGGCGGCGCCACCAACATCGAAGTGGTCGATGCGGAGCGCGTGGCCCGCGACGCGGACAATGCGGTCGCTGTCTCCGAGGACTCGCTCCGGCGCGCGCGGCTCGATCTCCTCACCGCGCTCGGACGATTCCCGTAGCGGAAGTAGGGCGCTGCTTCCGCGGCGCGGCACACGTCCCGCGGTATAGGATCGGTGCCGAGGTTCTCCATGTATCGACGCACGTTGCTTCAGCTGGTCGGTGGTGTCGCGGTCGCCGGCGTCAGGCCGTTCGCGTTCCAGACCGGCTCGCCGCGTCGCATCGTGATCGCCGGCGGCGGCATCCTCGGTGCCAGCATCGCGCATCAACTGGCCAGGCGCGGCGCGTCGGTGAGCGTGCTCGAGAAGGCCAGGCCGGGCGTTGGCGCGACCGCGAATTCCTTCGCCTGGATCAACGCGAAGAAGCAGCCGCATCCGTATTTCACGCTGAGCCTGATGGGCATCGAGGCGTGGCGCGAGCTGCACGCCGAGATCGGGAAAGAGCTGCCGGTCCGCTGGGGCGGGTCGCTCGAATGGACCGACACTCCCGATCGCGCCGCAAGGCAAGCCGAGACGATGCGGCGGTTCCAGGCGTGGGGATATCCGGTTCACCTCATCGACCAGAAGCAGCTGCGAGCGCTCGAGCCGAACGTCGTGCCGGGCACGATGGCCGGAGCGACGCATGCCGAGCTCGAAGGCAGCGCCGATCCGGTTGGCGCGACGCAGGTGATCCTCGCGCACGCCGCGAAGGCCGGAGCGAAGATCGTCTACCCGTCGGAGGTGGTCGGCCTCGATCTCGCGAACGGGCGGCTGCGCGCGGTCCGGACGAGCAACGGCGATGTCGAAGCCGACGTGCTCGTGGTCGCCTGCGGCGTCGACACGCCGAAGGTGGCCGCGATGGCAGGGCTGAGCGTGCCATTGACTCGCTCGCCAGGTGTCCTGTTCCACACCGATCCGCGGCCGATCGCGATCGATCGCGTCCTGCTGACGCCGATTGGCAACGTCAAGCAGAAGCCGGACGGCCGGATCGTCACCGGTCTCGACTTCGGGCCGTCGGCCGACGAGAACCCGACCAAGGCGCAGGGCGAGCAGTTCCTGAAGAAGATGTCGGCCATCGTGCCGGCGCTTGGCAGCGCGGCGGTCGAGAAGATCACGGTGGGCTTGCGGCCGCTGCCGAAAGACTCGTTCCCGATCGTCGGCTTCGCCGAAGGGCGGCGCGACATCTACCTGACGGTGATGCACAGCGGCATCACGCTCGGACCGCTGGTCGGGCGCCTTGCGGCGATGGAGATCCTCGACGAGGTCCGGATCGAGCCGCTCGCGCCGTACCGCCTCGAGCGGTTCAAGACGTAGCGCCGTGGCGATCGACGATTCAACCGCCTGCCCTGAGCAAAGTCGAAGGGTGACCGAGCTGGAAGCGTCGGTTGTTGCGCGTCTGCGCGAGCTGGCGATCAGCTACACGCGGCACGAGCATCCGGCGGCGGCGACCGTTGAGGAAGCCGAACCGCACTGGGCGGAGATCGACGCGACACACTGCAAGAATCTCTTCCTGCGAAACCAGAAAGGCGACCGCCATTACCTCGTTGTGCTCGAGGCGTCGAAGAAAGCAGATCTCAGGGCGGTGGCCGATCAAATCGGCGACGGCAAGCTGAGCTTCGCGTCGCCAGAGCGGTTGATGAAGCACCTCGGGTTGACGCCCGGCTCTGTGTCGCCGTTCGGCCTCATCAACGATCAGCCTCACGCCGTCCGCGTCGTCCTCGACCGCGATCTGAAGGCAGCGACCCGATTGTCGTTCCATCCCAACATCAACACCGTGACGTTCACCGTCGCCACTGCTGACTTCACGCGTTTCCTCGACGCCTGCGGCAACGCGGTCAAGTACGTGACGGTGTAGACGGCCGACGTTTCACGCTCTTACCGGATCGTAACGGCTTTCTAACTTCTGCTTCACGACTCCCCTCGCGCGATCCGGTACCTTCCGGCGGGGAGGAGAACTCGATGAACGACGATGCGAGCGGCGAATCAAGCTTCAGGGCCTTCCTCGAGCAGTTCGAGCAGGCAACGCGTGGCTTCATCAACGGCGATCCGGAACTGTGGAAGCAGCATGCGTCGCGACGCGACGATGTCACGCTGATGGGAGGATGGGGCATCTGCGAGAAAGGGTGGGCGGGCGTCGGCGCGCGCTACGACTGGGCCGCGGCCCGATTCCGGGACAGCGGCGCGGCGCTGGCGGTGGAATACCTGGCCTCCAGCGTCAGCGGCGACCTGGCGTACACAGTCGGCATCGAGCGAAGCGTCGTGCGTCTGGCCGATCAGACCGCCGACGCGCCGATGGTCCTGCGCGTGACCCACGTCTTTCGACGCGACGCCGGCGCGTGGAGGCTCGTCCATCGCCACGCGGATCCGCTGGTCAACACGACGGCGCCGGCGGCGGTCCTCCGGCAGAAATGATGAGGTGGCCTCGAGTGACCTAGGCTGTCACACCCTCGTACTACACTGGGGTCATGAAGCAGGAACCGGTCGCGATCCCCCAGCAGGTCGCCTCACAAATGGTTGAAGGGGAGTGGGTTGCCTTTCCTGGCGGCGAGCTCGAAGGCAAACGCCCAAAGGCGTTGTGCCCGTCGTGCCGGGAGGCGCTGAAGCTCGAAACGGCCTCCGCGCGGCGCGGAGCGCCAAGCCGACAGCGCCCGCTCTGCTTCCAGTGCTACCGCGCCGAGCTCGATCGCGACCGCGCGTTTCACGCCGCCGGCCGCATCGACACCGCGTCCGAGGCGCGCTTCCAGGCGCAGCTGCCGTTCGAGCCGGTCAACCACGGCCGCCTCGAGATGCTGAAGGCCGAGCGGTCAACGTCGCGGATGGCGTCGGTGCAGGGGATCGGCGAGTACGTGGACAAGCGGCGCCGTGCGCAAATCTCCGCGCGGCACGCGCTTCAGGCGATTGCCGCCGGGCTCAAGGCGAGGAAACTGCCGCCGGCGCTCGAAGCCGGCGTGCTGGCGGCCGCGGCGCACGCCGCGGAGTTGCAGCTGCCCGAGTCGTGGCTGCCGTTCGTTGTTGCACGGTGAGGGCGGCGTGTTGCGAACAGCGTTGAGGTTGGCGCGCTTGCGCGAGGTTCGATGAGCCGCTCGTTGCTCGACGACAACAGCCGCACGCCACACGGCATGGATTCGGCTGAGGCTGCCGACGACGAGCACACCGCACGTGCCGGCGGCTCGGATCACGACGTCGGTTCTACGAGCACTCCACGCTTGCGCGACGATCCGGCGGGGCGCCGCAGTTTGACCGGCGTCGAGTTTCGGCGCCGTCGTTCGCGCGGCTAGCGCGTCGTTCATATCTACGTAGCGTCCGCCTTCAGGCGGACGTCGATGTGAATCCGGCTAAGGCCGGACACTCATGGTTGTGAAGAGGGTCCGACCTTGTTCGACCCTGCGAAACGAAGGACGAGCTCCAAGTAATGAGATACTGATGCCCATCGATCTCACGGCCGTCGCCATCACGCTGATTCTGGGACTCGCCATCGGCGCGGCGGTTGGCTGGTTGGCGTCGCGTCCCGCGCTGTCGCGGCTGCAGCTGGCGCTCGAGAAAGATCGTGCGGTCCACGGCGAGCGCCTCAAGGCCTACGGCGACGCCGAAGCCAAGCTGCGCGAGGCGTTCCAGGCCCTCAGCGCCGACGCGCTCAAGACCAACAACGAAGCGTTCCTCTCACTGGCCGAAACGCGGCTGCGCGAGGCGCGCACCGAAGCGACCGGGGACATCGACGCCCGCAAGAAGGCGATCGAGGATCTGCTGGCGCCGATGGCGCGCACGCTCGCCGAGGTCGACCGCGAGATCAAAGACTCGGAACGCCGGCGGGTCGAGAACGGCGCCCAGCTCATGCAGCGGATCGCGTCGCTCGACACCGCTGGCCAGGGCCTGCGCGACGAAACACGCCGGCTGACCGACGCCCTCAAGCGCCCCGGCGTGCGCGGCCGCTGGGGCGAGCTGCAGCTCAAACGCGTCGTCGAGCTCTCCGGGATGATCGAGCACTGCGATTTCACCGAGCAGCGCACGCTCCAGACCGACGACGATGGCCGAATCCGGCCGGATGTGATCGTGCGGCTGCCCGGCGGCAAGCAGATCGTCATCGACGCGAAGGCGCCGCTCGACGCCTACCTCCGCGCGCTCGAGGCACCGGACGAAGAGTCGCGCCAGAAGCTGCTCGCGCTCCACGCGCAGCAGGTCCGCGGCCACATTTCGCAGCTCTCGGCGAAAAGCTACTTCGACCGCGTCGCGTCGACGCCAGAGTTCGTGGTGATGTTCCTGCCCGGCGAGATGTTCTTCAGCGCCGCGCTCGAGCAGGACCCGATGCTGATCGAGTGCGGCGTCGAGAAGCGCGTCATCCCCGCGAGCCCGACGACCCTGATCGCCCTGCTCCGTGCGGTCGCCTACGGCTGGCAGCAGGAGGCGATGGAAGAGAACGCCCGGAAGATAAGCGACCTCGGCAAGAACCTGTACGAAGCGGTGCGCACGCTCGGCTCGCGGTTCGACACGCTCGGCTCGCGCCTCAAATCGAGCCTCGAGGCGTACAATGACGCCGTCGGGTCGCTCGAGGGCAACGTCCTCGTCAAGGCGCGGAAGTTCAAGGAACTGCAGGCGGCCAACGGCGGCGAGGAGATCAAGGCGCTTGAGCCGATCGATCGCGTGCCGCGCATGCTGCAGGCGCCCGAGCTCATCGACGGCCTCCCGTTCCACGATGGCGAAGAAGAGGAAGAAGTCGAGCCGGTCTGACCACCATTGCGTCTACGTTGTTTTCCTACGGAATCCTCGCGGCGACGGCAAAGCCGGCTACTACGTCGGCATGACCGGCCTCACCCCCGAGCAGCGCTTCGACAATCACAAACAGGGCCTCAAGGCCGCGCGCATCGTCAAACGCTGCGGCGAGCGCCTCGTTCCGCGCCTTTACGCACACCTCAACCCGATGCCGTACGCGAAGGCCGTGGAAATGGAAGCGATGCTCGCCGATAGCCTCCGCAAGCGCGGCTACGTTGTCTACGGCGGCCATTGATGCAGCCGCAGCTTCCCTTCGACTCGCTGCAGGATCGCGAGCAGCTCGCTCAGGACAATCCCTGGGACCAGGCCGGCGAGCCGCAATCCGCAATCCGCAATCCGCAATCCGACCCGCCTTCGCTCGCTCACGACCCCGCGCGAGGTTCAGCGTCGCAAGCCCCGCCCGCCCGCGTCTTCGTCCGCCATCCCCGCGCGAAGCGTTACCTGTTGCGCGTCACGCCCGACGGCACGGTGCGCGTCACGATCCCCCGCGGCGGCTCGAAGCGCGAAGCGGCCGCCTTCGCCGAGCGCGAACATGCGTGGATTGAGCGGGAGCAACGGCGAGTGGAAGCGCAGCGTCTCGTGCGCGCGGAAGAGGAGCAGCGGGGCGAGCGGCCGTCGGCGGTCGAAGTGCGCGCGCTGCGCGAGCAGGCGAAGCGCGAGCTTTCGGTGCGGCTACTGGAGCTGGCGGCGCAGCACGGGCTGACGGTGACGCGGATCAGCATCCGCAACCAGCGCTCGCGCTGGGGGTCGTGCTCGCGCTCTGGGCACGTCTGCCTGAACTGGCGCCTGGTGCAGATGCCGGCGACGGTCCGCGATTACGTGCTGATCCACGAGCTGATGCACCTGAAGCGCATGGATCACTCGCGGGTGTTCTGGAAGCTCGTGGCGGCGGCGTGCCCGGAGTACAAAAAAGCGCGCGCCTGGCTGCGAAGCCAGAGCGCGCGGTGACGTACTTGGATCGGCATCCGGCTGCGAGTAACCACGAAGATCGCGAAGAACACGAAGGCCACGAAGAAGAATCCTCATGTACCGGTCTTCTTCGTGACCTTCGTGGCCTTCGTGGTTACTCGCAGCTGGTTGCCGCAAGCAAATCACCCCGGTTGCCGCAAAAAAAGAAAGCGCGCGCCCCGGCCGAAGCCGAAGCGCGCGCTGATTGACGTCCCCGTAGTGTCCGACTTGAGCCGGACCTGACAGCTAGCAGCTAGCCACCAGCCACTGCCTTAGAACCCGACGACGACTCCCGCCCGGAAGATGCGCGGGCTGAGGTTCTGCGCGATCGTGTTGAACTGCGTCGACAGGATGTTGTTGTTGCGGATCAGCGCCGTGTTCGCGTTCATCACGTTGAACAGGTCGCCGATGACGCGCAGGTTCATCGCGCGGAACTGGAACGAGCGCGCCACGCGCAGGTCGGTGTTCCACACGTTGTCGTAGCGGAACGTGTCGATCTCCGGGGTCACCAGGACCTGCATCCCGGTGTCGGCGCCGAGCGACTGCGTGCGGAAGATCGGGAACGGATAGCCCTGGCGCCCGAACACGTTGCCTGACACCTCGATGCCGTAGGCCGCCTGGTACATCGCGTTGGCGTTGATCTGCCACGTCGAGTTGAGGAACACCTGGCCGCCCGAGTTGCCGCTGCTCAGCGGCGCGAACACGCCGCCGTCGACGAGCGCCTCGGTGGTCGTCGGCGTCGGGTTGCCGTTGGTGTCATACCGCGCCTGCGGCTCGTAGTGCTCGCGCGCGTTGTTGAACGCGATGCCGATGCGCCCCATCCACCGGCTCGACAGCCGCTTCACGGCGTTCAGCTCGACGCCGTGGTAGTCGGTCGTGAAGCCGTCCCAGTTGGTCAGCAGGAAGCCGTTGCCGCCCGCCGCCACTTTCGCCGGATCCGGGATGTAGGTCGGCACGCTGTAGGCGGCGCCGTCGGGCAGCGTCCCCGTCAGCGTCGGGCCGGGCGTGTAGTCGGCCAGCGTCATGCCGACGCGCGGCGTCACCGAGAAGGTGGCGTTGCCGAGCAGATCCGACGTCCGCGTGTAGGTGTAGCTGACGCCGACCGCGAGGTTCGCGCGCAGCTCGTGGTCGAGCCCGGCGACGACGCTGCGGGTGACCGGCGCCTTGAGGTCCGGGTTGATCCGGTTCGCCGAGGTCACCGCCGTCGGGTTCGCCGGGTTGAACCCGTTCGCCGCGCCCAGGTACTGATTCAGCTGCACTTCGTCCGCCGATGCGAGGTGATCGCCGTTCGGGTCGAGCCAGCGGTACACCGCGACGCCCGCGGACGAGCTCGGGTTCATGTAGCCGACACTGGAGGAATCGAGCTGGCCGGCGAACTGGCTGAAGCTCGCCCGCGCCACCGTCTTATGCGCCTCGTCGAGCGCGTAGGTGTAGCCGGCGCGCGGCGAGAGGTTCTTCCACGTGAACGGCGCATCGTAGCCGGCGAAGTCGATGCCGGGCACCAGCGACGGGAACGCGGGGTTGCCGTTGGTGACGCTCGCCAGCGCCGTGCCGCCCTGCTGGTCGTAGCGGACGCCGAGGTCGATAGTCGAGCGGCCGCGCGAAATCGTGTCGCCGAGGTAGAAGTTCGAGTAGACGGTGCGGTTGGTGCCGGCGCCCTCACGGAAGACCTGAGCGATCAACACCGTCGGCGTCTGCGCGACCGCGAGGATGCCGTTACCCGGCCAGATCGTCGTCGTCGTCGAGTTCACCCGGCGCCAGCCGAAGCCGTACTTGATGTCGTGCGTCCCCAGCTTGTTGAAGAACGAGTTCAGGTCGAGGTTGACGCTCATCTGCGGCCGGATGTTCTGGCTCTGCACCGTCGATCCGTACGACCGCGCGCTCGGGAGGTCGCGGCCCGAGCTCAGGTTCATGCCGCCTTCGGGCGTCAGCATGAAGCCGGTGTTGTAGTACGCGTACTTCGCCGAGAGGAAGGTGTTCGACGAGACGACGCGGTCGTCCGCCAGCTTCCACAGACCGTGCAGCGGGAAGTCGGTGTAGGCGTTGTCCTGGTGGAACGTCGCCGTCGGCGCGTCGATCGTGATCCCCGCCGTCCCCGGGCTGCGGTTGTCCTTGATCTTCGACCCGTTGAAGTAGAGGAAGCTGACCATGTCCTTCTTGCTGGCCTGCCAGTTCACCTTCACGTTCGGGTTCTTCAGCTGCGTGCGATCGACCAGGCTGCCGGTGCGGCGCACCAGCTGCACGTCCTGCACCGAGTAGGAGCCGTAGAACCACGCCTTGTCGCGCAGCAGCGGTCCGCCGAGGTCGCCGCCGAAGTCGGAGATCCGTTTGTTGTGGTCCGCCGTCTCCGGCGTCACGCCAGCCGCGGCGAGCTCCGCCGGCACGTTCGACCACTCCATCGCGTCGTTGTCGAAGTAGCCGCGCACGCCGCCGTGGAACATGTTGGTGCCGCGCTTGACGACGAAGTTCATCCCGACGCCGCCGGTCTGCTGCGTGATCGCCTGGCCGGCAGTGGTGACGTGGATGGCGTCGAAGTTGTCGTAGTTGAAGTAGGTCGGCGACGACCCGGTCAGGGTCATGTCGGTGATCGCGACGCCGTCGAGCGTCCAGATCGCGTCCTGCGGGCGCGTGCCCTTCGACGCGAAGCTGGATTGCTGCCCGGTCTCGTTGCCGCCGATGTTGACGCGATCGACGAGCACGCCCGGCACCGAGCGCATCAGCGAGAACGGATCGCGCGAGGTCGGGATGTTCGCCAGCTCGTCGGTGGTGAAGTTGGTGGCCGTGCCCATGTGCTTCGCGTCGACCATTGGCGACGGCGCGACGACGGTGACGGTCTCCCTCATGCTGCTCAGCTGCATCGTGACCGCCAGGTCGACCGTCCTGCCGAAGTCGAGCACGACGTTGTCGCGCTCGTGGGTCGCGAAGCCCGCGAGCGACGAAGTCACTTTGTAGATGCCCGGCGCCAGTTCGAGGAAGCGGTAGTGTCCCTCGCCATCGGTCACGTAGGTCTGAGTGATGTCGACTCCCTGGACCTCTACGGTGACACCAGGAAGCGCGAGTCCCGTCGCGTCGACGACGCGGCCGGAAATTGTGCCCGAGGGGGTTTGGGCAGACGCTGAACCCACCAAGAGGGCCAACGCCGCAATGCTTGCCCAGACCGCTTTCTTAAATACCATTAGCGTATCCTTTACGACATTAACTGACACTAGGATACGCAGTGTATCCTAAATCGGTTCGTTTGGCTATCGCGACGATACAAAAAACCAAACGTGCCGAACCCGCTGTCGCCATCCTGAAATGGACAGGCACAGGTTGAGCG
>Ga0190274_10002253_pt1 | contig 11326 bp, 9 predicted proteins | sample Popmic531T_FD_133002 | JGI IMG/M metagenome (GOLD analysis project Ga0190274, IMG submission 133002) | Populus adjacent soil microbial communities from riparian zone of Yellowstone River, Montana, USA - 531 T | ecosystem: Environmental > Terrestrial > Soil > Riparian zone | place: USA: Montana...
AGACGGGCGAGTGAGCGAGGCGCCGGTACTCGAGCTGCGCGATGTCCGCAAGACCTACCCCGGCGGGGTAGAGGCGCTGCGCGGTGTTTCGCTCAGCCTCGGGCAGGGCGAGCTGACCGCGATCGTCGGTCCCTCGGGCTCGGGGAAGTCGACCCTGTTGCACCTGATGGGGACGCTCGACCGGGCGACCTCGGGGAGCCTGGAGCTCGAGGGGCGCGAGCTTGCCGACGCGGAAGACGACGAGCTGGCCGGGCTGCGGGCGACTCGGATCGGATTCGTCTTTCAGCGCTTCTTCCTGCTCGAGGCGGCGCCGGTGATCGACAACGTCGCGGACGGCCTCCTCTATGCCGGAGTGCCGGCCGCCGAGAGACGAGAGCGCGCCTCGGCGGCCCTCGCGCGGGTCGGACTTTCCCACCGTGAGCGCCACAGTGCCGCGAAGCTCTCGGGTGGCGAGCGCCAACGGGTGGCGGTGGCGCGGGCGATAGTCGGCGAGCCCGCGATCGTCCTCGCCGACGAGCCGACCGGAAACCTCGACACCCGGAGCGGGGGTGAGCTGATGGATCTCCTCCGTGGCCTCCACGAGGCGGCCGCGACCCTGGTGATAATCACCCACGACGAGGAGATCGCCGCCTCCGTGCCGCGCCGGATCGCGGTCCGCGACGGCTTGATCGAGGGCGACGGAGGGTGAGCCGGCTACTGCCTCGGGACCTGCTGCGGCTGGCGACCATCGGTCTGCGCACCCGCAAGCTGCGTGCCGCCCTGTCGGTGCTTGGTATCTCGATCGGCATCGCCTCGTTGGTCGCCGTGCTGGCGATCTCCGAAACGAGCAAGGCCGATCTCCTGGCGAAGATCGAAGACCTGGGGACGAATCTGCTTGCGGTCGAACCGGGCCAGTCGCTGACCGGAGAAGAAGTGAAGCTGCAGGAGGCGGCGACCGGCAGGATCCGGCTCTTGGGAGAGGTCGAGTCGGCCTCCGCCGTGACCCAGGTCGGTGGGGCGACCGTGCGGCGGAGTTCCTACGTACCGTCCGAGGTGACGGGCGGGATAGTCGTCGAGGCCGTCGACCCACAGCTGCTCGAAACTCTTGACGGGACGATGGCCTCGGGGCGCTTCGTCGGCCCGGCCACCGAACGCTATCCCGCGGTTGTGCTGGGGTCGAAGTCGGCAGCCCGGCTTGGCATCAAAGGCGTCGCAGGTCTACTGCAGGTCTACGTATCGGGGCGCCTCTTCACCGTCGTCGGCACTCTCAAACCGCTGCCGCTCGTCCCCGAACTCGACAGTGGCGCTTTGATCGGCTACCCGGTCGCGAGGCGCATTTTCGGCACTCGGCGCAACCCGTCTCGGATCTACATCCGAACTCGGGAGGGCGATGCGCGGGTTCGCGCCGCCGCTGCCCTCCTGCCGGCCGCCGCCAACCCGTGGGGGCCGAAGGAAGTCGCGGTGAGTCACCCCTCCGAAGCTCTCGAGGCGCAGGTGGCCGCCGAAGGGGCGTTCACCTCGCTCTTCCTGGGACTCGGCGCCGTCGCCCTCCTAGTGGGCGGGATCGGGATCGCCAACGTGATGATCATCTCGGTGCTCGAGCGTCGCTCCGAGGTCGGGCTGCGTCGCGCCCTGGGGGCCCGTCGCCGCCATATTGCGGTGCAGTTCCTCGGCGAGTCATTAGTGCTGGGGGTCTGCGGGGGAATCGTCGGCGTCTTGCTCGGGGTTGCTGCGACCGGAGCCTTTGCCGCCTACGAAGGTCTCGAAGTGCAGGTGCCGCCCACCGCGGTAGCCGGAGGGCTCGCGGGCGCCTGCTTGCTCGGTGCTGCGGCGGGGCTCTACCCGGCCACCCGGGCGGCGCGTCTCACGCCGACTGAGGCGCTGCGGGCATCATGACCCGGACTCGGTACTTTCGGACTTCAGGAGCCCGTCGCCGCAGGTTGTTGCGACACGCGGCGATCGGGACGGTTCTTCTGCTTGTGGTCGGGCTCGGGTGGAGGTGGAGCCGCGATCACAATCTGCCTGGACCTGACGCGATCGCAGGTTCCCGAGGAGCGGCTCCTGACCGAGGTCACTCAAGACACAGCAACCAGATCGATGCCGCCTGGCCGAACGAAGGCCAAGCGGCCATCGCGGTCGATGGCCTCGGGAAGCTCGGCTCCAGCGGTGGAGATCAGCCTGTACCGATAGCGAGCCTCGCCAAGGTTATGACCGCCTACCTGGTGCTGCGAGACGATCCGCTGGAGCCGGGCGACGAAGGGTTCGGGATCGAGATTGGACCGGGGGACGCAGAAGACGTGCAGCGACGCATCGAACTGAACCAGTCGGTGGTCGCGGTGGAAGTCGGCGAGGTGCTGAGCGAGCGAGACGCACTGGAGGCCCTGCTTCTTCCCTCCGCCAACAACGTCGCGGCTCTCTTGGCCATCCATGAGGCCGGCACCATCGAAGCATTCGTTGCCGAGATGAATGAGGCCGCCGCCGAATTGGGCATGACGAACACCCGATACACCGATCCGAGCGGTTTCGAGGACACCACCGTCTCGACCGCTTCCGACCAGCTGAAGTTGGGTCGCGCCGCGATGGTAGATCCGACCTTCGCCGAAATCGTCGCCTTGCCGTCGGCTTGGCTGCCGGTTGTCGGCGAAGTCGCCAACTTCAACGAACTGGTCGGGCACGATGGCTTCGTCGGGATCAAGACCGGGTCCGACCAGGCCGCGGGCGGCTGTCTCCTCTTCGCCAGGGAGATTGATGTCGACAGTCGACCGCGGTTGATGTTCGGCGCGGTGCTCGGTCAGCGCGAGGGCGATCTTCTCCCCTCGGCCTTCCAAAGTGCCGAAGCCCTGGCCGCCTCGGTTTCTGCGCTATCTGAGATCCAAGGTTGAGCACTTCCACGCCACGGAGCTCATCCATACCTCTAACATCCCGCCCCGCAACGCGGATGGCTCCTCAAGCCAGATGGCCCGTTCGGCCCCCCCGGCCAATGGGTTTTCGTCTGATTTAGGGGTCTACTTTTTATGGAGTTGCGTTTTGGCTCAATAGAGCCAAACCCGCCCGGATAGCTCAGTTGGTAGAGCACTTCCATGGTAATCGTGGTTGGCGTCAGGGCTTTCGGCAAGGGTTTTCGCTCTCTAGAGCCATTTAATGGCCTAGATGGGACTCATGAGCTCGCGACTACGCGGGACTGTGCCAGGCATGGAAACCCGAGTTGATCCCATCGGATGGGACCTTCCCGCTATTCCCACGGCTGGATTCGTTTGTTCCTTCGACTAGGGCGAGTTATCGGCGCCGTCGACCGTCCAGCGTTTCCATGTCGTCCACAGCGGCTCCAGCATGCTCCAATGCATCTCGGCGCCATCGACAATCCGCTCTTCGCCAAGCACCGGTTTGTTCTCTGCATCGCGGGTGAACGGAGTGTTGTACACACGGAGCCGACCGTCACGACTCGCTACGAGGACGACCAATGTCTCCGTGCGGTCGTCACGAAGCTCGGCGCGAACGACGTTGCCATGTTGGTCGACCGGGCCGGGCGCTTGCCAAGCCTCGTTGATCAAGATCACAGACTCCGCTCGTAGCTCGTCGACCGCTTCCGCGACGCGGCGAATAGCCATCATCTTCTCCGCCTGTCCTTCGAAAGCGAGGCCGATTGGGCGTAGCGGCCGCAGGTTCGCGTCGAACAGAATCGCTATCGGGAAATGGCGTCCTTCATGGGCGAGCAAGGCCCTCGCCATGCGTGAAAACTTAGCGCCAAGGTCGAGCACGTCACCGCTCTCCGGCGGGGACAGGGCGTCGCGGCTAAGCAGCATCCTCGCTGCGTGCTTCTCGAACTCCGGCCCATCGCCCTCAGGGTCAAAACTGATCGACTCGGTTTGACGCTCCAGGAGCATTCCTGAGGCCAGATGCAGTCGGGCAACACGGTTTGAGTCCTCAATCACCATGCAGGGCAATCGGCCACCGAGATGGTCAACGCGGACGTGTTCTCCGCCATGCGTCTCACCTCCGAATGTCCGCATTTTGATGCCCACGCGCTCGTGAGCCTCCGCCAGGATCGTCGCCATCACTCCATAGCCGTGAGCGCACGCCTCGGCTAGCTCGGAGCCGGGAAGATCCTTGGAAACCCACCGGCGTTCGACTTCGACCAATCCGTCGTCCTTCAACTCCTGGGGGAGGACCTCAACGGGAAGCACCGAGGCAATCTCGTCAGCACCGGCAAGCGGCGACACCTCCATCTCGAACTCCGGCTGCGCTCGCCAGTCGACGACCAGCCTCACCCGGGCGGTGCTGGAAAGATCGAGGTCACCGCGCTTCTCAACGTGATTTCGGGCGTCGCGTAGCCAAGTCATCACTGCGTCTTTCCCCATCTGTTCCCGCCAGTCCTGGTACCAGGGCTCGAAATCGGGCACTTTGTCCTTCTGCTTTTGCAGCATGAAAGTGACCTGACGCAGGGTGACGAGGAGACTGTTGAGATTGAGGACGAACTCGTCTGGGTCGTTGTAGGCAGCGACGGTCCGATGCCATAGCTCATGGGCCCGGCGCAGACGGGTATGGGCATCCGCCAGGGGACAACTCTTCTCGATGACTAGCTGACTACTGGTCGACACGCCTTCAACCTAGTGATCGCGGGTCGATGTCTAGCAAGTGGCCGACGAAGCTCATCCGATCGGGACAGCCGGCTACTCGACCGCCAGTTTCTCGAGCACTTCGTTGATCTCTCGTTCGACCAGTCGAGGCAAACCGAAGGACTCCAAATTCGCCTCCCGAAGCCAAGTCACGCATTCGTCTGGCGTGAGCTCATCCTGAGCGATACGAGGCTCTAGCTCAACAACGCTTGGTCGGGATAACCCCAACGTCATCATCGAGACCTCCGTCGTGCGGGCCACGCCCAGCTCCAGCATCATGGCCACGTCAGGTAGCTCTGCGATCTGGTCGGCACGATCGGTTTGTTCGAGGTGAAACGTCAAAACGTCGCGGTAGCAAGCCAAGTACTTCGGTGCCGCAAACCGGGCGACTTCGTCGATATCGCTCATCACCGCCCGAATATCTCGAGCGATACTTTTGTCGTTCCGTTTCGTGTTGATCTCGATTCGTTTCGAGATCAGGTAGGCAAGCCGCCGGCCGCGCATCCATTCGACGATGAGGATGGCCAATTGAAACTGGCGTGCGTTGGATCCAAAGCTGGCGCCCAGATTGTTGTTGCAGCGCGATAGCGCCCGTTTGTAGTTCACCGCTGCATCCGCGCTCTCCGGCTGCACAAGCAGCATTGCGTCCTGATCCTCGTGACCCCTGATGTACTCGAGCAACCTCTGCATGGCCGGAGGACTGATACCTGCGTGACGTCGTACTACATCGGTGGCCAGCTCAGTCTCGTCTAGGGATTTAGAAATCGAGGCTTCTAGATCCTCAACTTCTTGCGGCGCTGCTTTCAGATTCGGCAGGGCAGACAGGTCGTGCCCCCCAAGGATTCGGGAGGCAAGAAGACTGTAAACGTCTTCCAAAAGGCGATTCTCGCGGGCCTCCTCAATTGGTGCCCCTGCCTCCACAAAGCTCTTCAGGACGGAAAGGTCATCGAATGCGGGTTGCGTTGCCCTTGTCAGCGCCGTTCGTGTCCGTCGACGAGGAGGGGTTGCCCAGACATTCTCTGATTTCGCATCTACGCAGATGATGTTTCCCTCGAACTCTTTGCCCCAGCGACCAGCACGGCCAGCGAGGTTCCAGAAATCAGCGCTGCTCATGGGCGCGGATCCCTTCTTCGCGGCTCGAGCGAAAATGTTGCGGCAGGGAAGGTTGACTCCCTCTAAGAGGGTGGAAGTGCATACGAGGTAGCGAAGGGTTCCCGAGCGGAACAGATCCTCGATCTCCCTACGAACCAGGAGCGGCATGTTGCCGTAGTGAAAGGCAACCCCCCGGCGTAGCACCCCTATGAGTGCGTAGCTCCGATGAATCGTATTTTCGACGAGCTCGACGAGAGCCTCGATCTCGTCGGTGGTCGAGATGTCAGCATCCGGTCCTAGGGCATCAGCAATCTGAGCCGCCGTCTTCTCGGCTGCGGCTGCGCCGTTCACATAGACGACGTTCCCCGAGGCGTCTCGGCCCAAAGCTACTGCGACGTACGAGAGGCGCTTCCCTTGCGATACCGGCCGGTCTTGAAGCTCAAAGATTCCTGCTTCAAGTTCTCGATCACCATCAACAACAGTCGCCGTCCAAACCTTCGGTTTGCCGAAGACCTGATCCACCCACAGCAGGTTCTGATTGACGGTGACGGTCTCGGCTGTCACCGACTCAGATAGCTCCGCGGGCCCGCCTTCAAGCAGGCTCTCTGGATTTGATGCGAGGGGGCTCGCAAATACCACTTGGAGGTCGCCATTGCGGATCAATGAATCGCTAAGCACCCTCTGAAGCAGGACGCCCCGCTGTGAATCCCCCAGCTTTTGGGCCTCATCAATGAACAGGAGATCCGCCTTGAAGGTCGGAACGAGCTCGTGGAGAAAATGAAGTCGCTCCTGGGTGAGGACGTAGACCTCATGGTCGCCTGAGTCGACGTCTTTGTCCCAGGGAATCGAATAGACGCCAACCTCCTTCGGGAGCAGAGTTCGGAGCTCGCGAGAGACCTCCTCGATCAGCGCTCGAGTGGGAACTACATAGACCCCACGGAAACGCTCGGCCCTTCTAATGCGCTCTTCGAACCACCGCTTGACGATGTACGACTTTCCAGCTGAGGTTGGCGCCGATGCACTGATCCACCTCGCCGTCTCCAGGAGGGTCCAAAGCTCTCTTTGAAACGGATTCCCATCTAGAGCCGGAAGATCGCCGGCCATTGGTATGGCCAGTTCGAGTCGTCGCCTCAAAACGTCAAGCGAGAGAGGGCCGGGTGCGGCCAGCCAGGCATCGTCGGTTGGAGGTGTCGCGCCGTCCCGCTTCGCGGCCAGTTCAATCGCCAGACGATTGCCCATCCTCTCAAGGAGAAGAGATGCCGCATCTTCCTGGTCTTTGGTTGTGGTGTCTCCAACGAGGGCTCCTTGCGCGATTCGCAGGGCTGCCTCTTGGGCTTGCTCGATTGGAATTTGAGACAACAAGCTCGCTCCCGTCAAGGCTTGATTCCAGTCGGGCCCGGGACGAGCTTCGGTTGCTGGTTTGATCGCTGGGATATCGCGCCAGACGGATTCCAGGGTCACGGCCTCAAGGCTGCTCCGCAGCCGCTCGTCGAGAAGACATCTCGCTAGCTCGTCAACACCCAATCAGTTCACCCCCAGGGCGCTCCGAATTTCATCCCGGAACTCCTGCACATCAGGGAACGGAACAAAGAAGACCTCGAGCTCGAAGTCTCCGAGGCCATTGGCGTCGATCTTGAGGCCTACCCGGCTGCGCCAGTTCTCGATGAGCGCTGCCGCATCGGCAGTGACTGTAACTCGATCGTCCTCAAGTGGAAATCGGTAATCCTCGAGGGAGGAGCCGACCAAGACTGCGCCGCGCGCCTCGATCATCGCGTGCTCGCCAGTGCCGTCTTTGAAGTAGCGACTCAGAGCCTCCGTCAGGTCTGGAGAGTCCAAGTCAAGGTGGTCGCGAAGGAGGAGAATGTCTCGGCGAGCCTCCTCTCCATCGGGGTCCTTGAGAAAGGGAGATATTCCGGCCAGCGCATTGTCAATCGCAGAGTTGGCCGATTTGTAGAGCTTCGACTCGCCCCAATAGAGCGCGAGGTTCCCGTTGTCTAGAAGCTCTCCATGAATCCCGTCAGTGCCGTGAACGTGCATGTTCTCGTCGGTCTTCAGAGGCATCTTGCATAGAAGCTGTGGGAGTCCCATGCCCACCTCGAGTAGGAGGTACAGCAGCATCTCTCCACCCTCACCCGACGTCTTGAGTTTCGTAAAGAGTTGGGCAGCTTCAAAAGCCAGACGGGTTGTGCCTTCGGTGCTATTGGTTGCGGCGTCGAGAGCCTTCGCCTCGCGTATCCGACTCCGGGGGATGCAGTAGTCGACGGCCTGGGCGACAAGCCAGCGAACTAGCTGCTTCGTCATCGGTAGGTCGTTGCCCCCAAAGGCCACGAAGTGGCATCGACAGGTCGCCTGTGTCTCGGGTAGCTGGACGGGCTCCTCGACAGTAAGGAGATATGGATCGAGACTTCGCTCCTCGCTGCGAGCGAGTGAAGCCAGCTCCTCAGCTAGCTCGGGCGAAAGCCCAGCATCGCGCATCGCATTTGCTAGCTCAGCATCCATTTGTAATAAAGCTCGAAATGGTTCCCCAACCTGCGAAGCCCTACCGTATGAGTCAGCCTATCCGACGAATCACGACACACCGTGTGCCTCGGCTGTCTCATGGTTCGTCGCCACGTTCCTTCCTGGTCCGCCGCCTTGCGATCTTCAGAGAGCGACCGCACGCGCGAGCTAGAGGGCCGGGTCACGTCGTCTGAATCAGGTTCTCGCTGTCCTGTCTCTCCAGCCTGGCACCGACGCCACGACCTCCAAGCCGGCTGACGCCGGCTCCTGGACCTCCGCTTCGCTCCGGCCTCCGGTCCTGGCGCTCGGCGCCCTTGGCCGGGAGACAGATCCAGCGGAAAGGAGAGAACCGATGCTAAGCCACGAAAGGCGACCGATTCGGGATCGGGTCGGGCACGAAGCGGGGCGAAATGGGACCGCCGAGCGTCCTACTCAGATGGACATGCAAGCCGACCAGGTCTTCTGGACAGCCAAAGAGTGGAGCGAGCGCACCCGAATGCCCTACCGCTCGATCCTCGCCGCAGTTTCCAGAGGAGAGCTTGCCTCTGTGCGACCGTCGGGCCGCAACAACGGGGTGATTCTGATCTCCGAGGACAGCTGGGAACGCTGGCTGGAGGCGATCGAGACCAAGAAACGGATCGGGCCGCGGCTCACCGAGCTGCCGGGCAATCGCCGACTTATCGACCTGGCACTGAACTGATCATGCCGCGCCAAGAGCAAGGCGTCGAGTACTACCTAATCCAGAACAAAGAAAAGCGCTACCGAGTCCGCTGGCGCGAAGACGGCCGGATGAAAAGCCGCTCGTTCGTGCGGGTCTCCGGCGAAGACGGGGCGCGAGCCTTCTACGCGAAGGTCCGGGAAGCCCAAGAGGCTACGGGGCGTCTGGCCAGGGTGAGCGCATTGCGCCTCACCCTGGCGGAGTTCGTCGCCGATGTCTGGGCGCCGAAGACAAAGCGGCGCCTGACTGAGAAGACCTGGAAGCGCGACGTCGTCATTTACAACAAACACATCCTCGAGCAGCTCGGGGATGAGCCTCTGTCCGAGATCGACGCGGAAACACTGGTCGTCTGGCAGGAGGACCTCGAACAGTCGGGTCGAGGTGCCGCGACGATCGTCAAGGCGATGAGCATCCTCTCGCGGATCTTCAAAGAGGCCGCGCGTCGTCCCAAAGCGACAGGGGTCCGCGGCAACCCGGTTCCACTGCTCGAAAAGCCGAAGTCGAAACCGCGTCGGCGGCCCAGGGTCTGGGGCCCGGTCGTGGTCGAGCGGGTTCGCCATGAGCTGCTGGTCAACTCGCTTCGAATCAACCCCCAGAAGGAGGTGATGGCGATGCGAGATGCGGCGCTGGTCAGCCTGATGGCGATGACGGGCTGCCGGCCGCAGGACGCATTGGCGTTGCGGTGGATCGACATCGAAGAGCGCGTCGTTCTGACCAAACGGCTCAGCGACGACAAGATCAAAGAGCGGACAAAGAATGAAGGCGATCGCTCGGCACCGCTGCTGAAGCCCCTAAAGGCAGACCTCGAAGCCCTACGCCGGCGCAGCGGAGACGGTCCGCTCGATCAGGTCTTCCGCAAACCCGAGGGCGGCAGGCACTACGTCGAGACCGACTGGCGGAACTACCGTTCCCGGCACTTCGTGCCGGCGCTCGAAAGGGTCGAGGCAAGCTGGGAGGAGTGGCGGGCTGAGCTCGCGGATCCCGGGGAGGTTCGCGAGAGCGTCCACGGCCTCTCGAAGACCAGGCCATATGACCTCGGACGCCACACCCACTCGGCGCTGATGCTTGCCTCGGGAATGAGCCTTCAGCGCCTGGCCCGTATCCAGGGCCACAGCATCCGGGTCCTCGATGACACTTATTCAGAGCAGCTCGAGGAGTTCGAAGACGCCCAAACGGCGATCGACCCGGTCGTCGAGATCGAGCGCGCCCGCACACTCGTTTGGCGGGGCCGTGACCCCTCCACTGGGAAAGAACCAGGCGAATGAAGACCTCGGAGACGGTCCCCTGTGGCTGCATATGGGCTTGGGAGGCCGTCCTTCGCCTGCCCGCGACCGCGGCCGCCGCTGCGTTCGCGCTTGCCCGCGATCGGGCCAGCGTCGAGCCCGACGGCGCCGTTGATCACGGCCACATAAAGAAATCGCGATCACGCCGGGTTGGTCGCGGAGCTTCGTCTTCGGGTGGGCGCCCCGCTTCCCGATGATCCCGGTCGCCTCCCGGGTCCCGGGCCAAACGGTGCCACCGCTGCAAGACGGCATCCACCCGCCTTGCTCCACAGCCGCCCCGCGGTCGTCTACTGTTCAATTTCAGTTCAACTTTGCCGATAGGAGCTAAATGGGACTCAACCTGCCGGACCCCGATACCGCTCGACTGCCGCGCTCGCCCTTAGAGCTAGTCATCTGTCAGGTGCGCTTCGCCCAACAGGCCGGAGCCGCCGACGCAAAGGTCGCCCTCGCCTTCCATGAGCAGCTAGGCGGCGCCTCGGGCTCCTACCCTGAGCTCGCTGGTATCGAGGGGCAAGAGCTGGTCGTCTCGGGTGGCCCAGGGGGCTTGCAGCAGACCGAAAACCGGGCCTCGGCGGGCTGGCGCTTTTCCTCGGAGGCGGGGGACTGGGTGGTTTCGCTGATGCCTGATCACGTCTCTTTGGAGACGACCAGCTACACGACCTGGAAGGACGATTTTAAGCCCCGGCTGCAGGAGGTGATCGAGACCACAGCGACAACGCTTCAACCGGTGATCGAGCAGCGCCTCGGGCTGCGCTACGTCGATCGCATCGAGGAGCTGAAGCTGAGCTCGATCGCCGAGTGGCGGCAGTACATCGCTCCAGAGCTTCTCGGTCCGATCTTGCATCCGACCCTGGGGCCGGAGATAACAGCGATCGGCCAGCAATTTCAGCTCCGCGTCGATGAGCAGCTGCGAGCGGCGGTCCGCCACGGCCCGGTATCCGATGGCGAGAGCGGCAACGTCGACTACCTGCTCGATTACGACGTCTTTCGCCAGGGGGGACGGTCCTTTGACGTCGCCGACCTGCTCGACGCCACTGACCAGCTGAATCTCTGCGCCCATCAGCTCTTCAGGGCCTCGGTCACCGACGATCTCTTCGAGTTCCTCGGCAAGTCATGAGCGCCATTGACCAAGGCCTTTG
>Ga0190274_10002254_pt1 | contig 11324 bp, 7 predicted proteins | sample Popmic531T_FD_133002 | JGI IMG/M metagenome (GOLD analysis project Ga0190274, IMG submission 133002) | Populus adjacent soil microbial communities from riparian zone of Yellowstone River, Montana, USA - 531 T | ecosystem: Environmental > Terrestrial > Soil > Riparian zone | place: USA: Montana...
CAGTCGAAGCCGAAGACCTGCTGTTCACGCATCTGCGTGAAACCATCGAGCGCAATTTCCGCCACGAAGCCGAATCGCGCAAGCTGTCCTTCAATACGGTGTTCGACGGCGGCCTGGGCCGCCAGCTGCAGACCGATTCCAAGCGCCTGCTGCAGGTACTGAAGAACCTGCTGTCCAATGCCTTCAAGTTCACCGCGCACGGCAGCGTGGACCTGCGCGTCAGCGTGGCACGCGAAGGCTGGACGCCGGATCACCCCGTCCTGCGCCAGGCGCAGACCGTCGTGGAGTTCTCGGTGGTGGACACCGGCATCGGCATCGCACCCGAGAAGCAGAAGATCATCTTCGAGGCCTTCCAGCAGGCGGATGCCGGCACCTCGCGCAAGTACGGCGGCACCGGACTGGGCCTGGCCATCAGCCGCGAGCTGGCCCACTTGCTGGGCGGCGAGCTCAAACTCACCAGCACGCCCGGCGCCGGCAGCACCTTCACACTGTATCTGCCGCTGAATTTCATGGGTTCGGCCTACCGGCAGACGCCGCAGCAGCGCCTGGCCGGCAACGCCGGCGCCTATCCGCCGATTGCGCTGCCGTCGGCGCATGCGGAGGAGATCAGCGACGATCGCGAGTCCCTGGAGGAACGGGACTGCGTGCTGTTGATCGTCGAGGACGACACCCACTACGGCAAGGTGCTGCTGAATCTGGCACGTGACAATGGTTTCAAGGCGATCCTGGCCAAGAGTGGCGCCGAAGGTCTGTCGTGTGCGCGCAAGTACCTGCCGACCGCCATTACGCTGGACGTGTTCCTGCCCGACATGCTGGGCTGGACCGTTCTGAACCAGCTCAAGCAGGACCCGGCCACGCGTCATATCCCGGTGCAGATCCTGACCGTCGAGGAAGAGCGGCAGTACAGCCTGGAGCGTGGCGCCTTTTCCTTCATGAACAAGCCGGCCACCACCGATGGGCTGGCGCAGGCGCTGCAACGCATCCGCAACTTCGCCACACCGCGGGTGCGCGAGCTGCTGGTGGTGGAGGATGATCCCGCGGAGCAGATGAGCATTGCCGAACTGCTGGGTTCATCCGACATCCGCATCACACCGGCCGGCAGTGGCGCCGAAGCGCTGGAACTGATGCGTGCGCGCAGCTTCGATTGCGCGGTACTCGACCTGCGACTGCCCGACATTTCCGGCTTCGAGCTGCTGGCCGACATCCAGCGCGACGCAACGCTGCGCGACCTGCCCATCGTCGTATTTACCGGCCGCGACCTGTCGGAGAAGGAACAGAACGAGCTGCGGCAGAAAGCCAAGAGCATCGTGCTCAAGGGCGTGACATCGCCGGAGCGGCTGCTGGATGAAACCGCGCTGTTCCTGCACCGGGTGATCGCCGATCTGCCGCCGGCCAAGCAGCGCATGATCGAGGCGCTGCACCAGAGCGACGAACCGCTGCATGGCCGCAAGGTGCTGGTGGTGGACGACGACGTGCGCAATATCTTTGCCCTGAACAGCATCCTCGAGCGGCGCGGCATGCAGGTGGTGACCGCCACCAATGGCATGGACGCGATCGGGCTGCTGCAGGAAGCCGACGATTTCTCGCTGGTGCTGATGGACGTGATGATGCCGGAGATGGACGGCTACGAGACCATGCGCCGCATCCGCAGCAACGCGCGCTTCCGCATGCTGCCCATCATTGCGTTGACCGCCAAGGCCATGAAGGGCGATCGCGAGAAGTGCCTCGAGGCCGGTGCGTCGGACTATGTGGCCAAACCGGTGGATTCCAATCAGCTGCTGGGGCTGGTCCGCATGTGGCTGCAGCCCTAGGCGCCATGCAGACTCTCGAGCAGGGCGAGAAGGTCAACATCCTGCTGGTGGATGACCAGCCGGCGCGGCTGCTGTCGTACGAGACCATACTCGAGGGCCTGGGCCAGAACCTGCTGAAGGCCGGGTCCGGCGCCGAGGCGCTGCAGCAGTTGATGAAGCACGACGTGGCCGTGATCCTGCTCGATGTCAGCATGCCGGAGATGGACGGCTTCGAGACCGCGGCGATGGTCCACGATCATCCACGCCACGAGCGCACGCCCATTATCTTCGTCACCGGCGTGCATGTCAGCGAGTTCGACCGGCTCAAGGGCTACAGGCTGGGCGCCGTCGACTATGTATCCATTCCGATCGTGGCCGACATCCTGCGCAGCAAGGTGTCCGTGCTGGTCGAGCTGCATACCCAGCGTCGCAAGCTGCAGGAACTGAACACCAGCCTGGCAGCCGCCAACACTCACCTGGAACGGGCCAACACCACGCTGCAGGCCGACAAGAATCGCGAGCTGGAAATACTCAACCAGCACCTGAGCCAGGCCAACCGCGAGCTTGAAGACGTGAACCAGGCGCTGAAGTCCGAAAACCTTGAACGGCTGCGCGCCGAGAGCGCCCTCAAGGAAGCCGATCGGCACAAGGATGAGTTCCTGGCCATCCTGGCGCATGAACTGCGCAATCCACTGGCGCCCATCCGCAATGCCGTCGAGGTGATGAACCGGCTGCCGCTGGAGGATGAGTCGCTGCTGTGGGCCCGCGATGTGATCGGCCGGCAGGCGTTGCATCTGACGCGGCTGGTGGACGACCTGCTGGATATCTCGCGCATCACCCACGGCACCATCAGGCTCAGCAAGGAAGTCACCACGGTGCAGGCCATTGTGGAGCGCGCGCTGGAAGCGCTGCAGCCGATCATCCGCGACCGTGGCCATCAGCTGCAGGTGGAGTGCGCCGATCCGGCGCTGGCCATCCACGGCGATGCGGTGCGGCTGGTGCAGGTGCTGGGCAATCTGCTCAGCAATGCGGCCAAGTACACGCCCGCCGGCGGGCGCATCGGTCTGACGGTGGGACAGGTCGGCGAGCAGGTCGAATTCCGCGTCGTGGATTCGGGCATCGGCATCTCGCCGGAGGCCCAATCCCGGCTGTTCAATCTGTTCTCGCGGGTGACCGGGCGCGACAGCCATGCCGAGGACGGCCTGGGCATCGGTCTGGCGCTGGTGCGCCGGCTGGTGGAGTTGCACGGGGGTGAAGTGTCGGCGTACAGCGAGGGCGAGAATACCGGCAGCGAATTCGTGGTGCGATTGCCGGTGTCCGCCGCAAAGCCGGCCGGGCACGACTCCCAGCCGGCGCCCGCCGCAGCGGCCGGGGTGGTGCGCAGGAGCGTGCTGGTGGTGGATGACAACATCGACGCCATGCAGAGCCTGACCCTGCTGCTGGAGATGAGCGGACATCAGGTCTATCAGGCGTCGGGTGGGGTGGAAGGACTGGCGCTGGCGGCGCGCCACCATCCCGAGGTGGCCATTCTCGATGTGGGCATGCCGGTGATGAATGGCTACGAACTGGCGCGCAATATCCGCGCCACCGACTGGGGCCGGCCCATGCAGCTGATTGCCCTCAGCGGCTGGGGCCAGAGCGAGGACAGGCGCCGCGCCCGCGAGGCCGGCTTCGATCATCACCTGGTCAAGCCGGTGTCCTTTGAAGCGTTGAGCAACCTGATCGACGAGCTGTGCAGCACCTCGCGCAGCGGCAAAATGCGTGCCGTGGGCGAAGCGCGCTGACCAAGGCAGTGGGCGCTGGCTCCAATGCCTTGCGAACTGGCATCATCGCTTCCAGCTGCACAGACAGCCGGGGGCAATGTATGAAGAAGCAACTCTGGGCCATTGTTTTTCTTGGCCTGGCCGCGAGTGCGGCTGCACAATCACCACAGGTACGCATCGAATCCGGTCGTCTTGAAGGCAATGTCGCCGGCGGTGTGGAGTCCTTCCTGGGCATTCCCTACGCGGTGGCGCCCGTGGGTCCACTGCGTTGGGCCGCGTCGCACGCGGCGCAACCCTGGCGGGAGGTCCGGCCGGCGAAGGCCTACGGCGCCGATTGCATGCAGGAGCCTGTCCCCGGCGATGCGGCGCCGCTGGGCACCAAGCCTGCCGAAGACTGCCTGTTCCTGAATGTGTGGCGTCCTGCTGGCACGGCAGCCAATGCAGCTCTGCCGGTGCTGGTGTGGATTCACGGCGGCGGCAACGTCAACGGCGGCAGCTCGCCGGCGGTGTACAAGGGCGACGCCTTTGCGCGCGACGGCGTCATCATGATCAGCTTCAACTATCGGGTGGGGCGTTTCGGCTTCTTCGCCTTTCCCGAAGTGACCCGCCAGAATGCTGATTACGGCCGGTTTGCCAACTACGGCTACATGGACACCATCGATGCGCTGAGCTGGGTGAAGCGAAATATCGCCGCCCTCGGCGGCGATCCGGCCAAGGTCACCGTCTACGGGCAGTCCGCCGGCGCCGGGCAGGTGCAGATGCTGCTGAGCACGCCGCTGGCCCAGGGACTGTTCGCGCGCGCCATCATCCAGTCCGGCGGGGAGCAACCCCGACCCCAGTTCAAAAGCGAGGGCGGTACATCGACCATCGAGCAGGCCGGTGTGAATTTTGCCAAACGCTGGGGCATCGAGGGCACCGACTTCGACGCGTTGGCAAAATTGCGTGCGTTGACCCCCGAGCAGATCGTCGATGGGTTGAACCTGGCCACGATGGACGCGCAGTCCAGCACCTACATCGGACCGGTTCGCGATGGGCGCGTCCTCGTCTCGACCCTGGTGGAGGCCGTCGCACAGAAACGCGCCCACAAGGTGCCGCTGATCATCGGCTCCACCAGCGGCGATAGCGCTCGTCCGGTGGGCGCAGACATCAACGAGGCCATCGCGGCCTTTGGCAGGAACGCGACCCAAGCGCGCGCAGCCTACGTGAAGCGCGGCGTGGATCCTGCGGTGGCCATGCGCGAGATCAGCCGTGATCGCACCTATGCCGAACCGGCGCGCTTCATTGCCGCCTCGCTGACGGCACAGGGCCAGCCGGTATACCGCTACCGCTTCTCGTACGCAGCCGCGTCGGTGCGCGGGGAAATGACGGAAGGTGCCACGCATGCCTCCGACATCCCGTATGCCATGGAGACGGTGAAGGACCGGTACGGCGACAAGACCACCCCGCAGGACATCGCGATGGCGCAGATGGTGCACAAGTACTGGGTGAATTTTGTTCGCACCGGTGATCCCAACGGACCGGGTCTGCCACGCTGGGACGCGTACGACCCGAAGGGCGACATGCTGATGGATTTCGCCGCCAACGGAACGCCGCGCGCGCAGAAGGATCCCTTCAAGGCCCGCCTGGATGCGGCGGCGGCGCTGGCTGGCCGCGCACCGCCGCAATAATTCAGGAGCACGCCCGCGCGCTGATCGATCAGCTGGTGCCGCCGATGTCGTTCATCTTCGCGATCGCATCGTCAATCGTGAAGGTGTTCGGCTTCTGCACTGGCGGGAAATCCTGGAAGGTGGCGGCAAACTGCGCCGCACCCGCCTGCGCCGCGTAGATGAAGTAGGCGTTCTGACAGAACCAGTCGTAGTAGGAGTTCGAGGTGATGTCCGCGAACTCATAGGGATCGGTGCGCAGGTTGAACAACTTGGGCAGGCGCAGCCGCGTGAACGGCTCGGCCCACACCTGCATGGTGCCCTTGCAGCGCTGTTCCATGAACACCAGTTTCCAGTTGTCGTAACGCATGGCGAGGATGTCGCCGTCGTCGCTGATGTAGAAGAAGGCCTTGCGCGGGCCTTCCTTTACCTTGCCGGTGAGATAGGGCAGCAGACTGTAGCCGTCGATGTGGTTCCTGTAGGTGCGGCCGATGGCCTTGTAGCCTTTCTTGAGCTTGTCGACCACGTCGGGCGCGCCGGCCATCTCGAGAAAGGTCGGCAGCCAGTCGTGGTGCTGCACGATGTCGTTGCACACCGAGCCGGCCTTGACCTTGCCGGGCCAGCGCACCAGCAGCGGGATGCGGAAGGCGCCTTCCCAGTTGGTGTTCTTCTCGCTGCGGAACGGCGTCATGCCGCCGTCAGGCCAGGTGTTGCGGTGCGGACCGTTGTCGGTGGAGTACTGCACGAAGGTATTGTCGGCAATGCCCATGTCGTCGAGCAGGTCCAGCATCTCGCCGACGTTCTTGTCGTGATCGATCATGGTGTCGTGATACGGCGATTGCCAGCGTCCGGCCTGACCCAGGCTCTTTTTCTTGGTGTGGGTGAACAGATGCATGTGGGTGGTGTTCAACCAAACGAACCACGGTTTGCCGGCCTTTTCCTGGCGCTTGATGAAATCCTTCGCGGCCGCGACAAATTCGTCGTCACAGGTTTCCATGCGTTTTTTGGTCAGCGGCCCGGTGTCCTTGATCTTCTGCCTGCCCACCTTGCCCCAGCGCGGCTGCACGGTCCTGTCGACAGTATCGGTGGCCCAGCAATGCATGACGCCGCGCGGACCAAACTTCTCGCGGAAACGGGGGTCGGTCGGGTAGTTGACCATCTCCGGCTCTTCTTCGGCATTCAGGTGGTACAGGTTGCCGAAGAATTCGTCGAAGCCATGGTTGGTGGGCAACATGCTGTTCAGGTCGCCGAGATGGTTCTTGCCGAACTGGCCGGTGGCGTAGCCCTGCTGCTTGAGCAACGCGGCAATGGTCACGATCTTCTCGTTCATGCCCACCGGCGCGGCGGGAATTCCCACCTTCGACAAGCCGGTGCGCAGCACGCTCTGGCCGGTGATGAAGGACGAGCGGCCCGCGGTGCAACTCTGTTCACCGTAGCTGTCGGTGAACAGCATGCCCTCACTGGCGAGACGGTCGATGTTCGGGGTTCGATAGCCCATCAGCCCATGCGTGTAGCAGCTGAGGTTCGACTGTCCGATGTCGTCACCCCAGATGACCAGGATGTTGGGCTGTCTGATTTTTCCGGATTGCTTCGTGGCCATGACGGATCCTCATGTTTCTGTGCCGCGGGAAAAGTCGCGCCGACGACCAGACTGCCTGGGGGAAGGATCAGTGGCGGTCGTCGGCGCAGAACACGGCGGGTTGCCTGCCGTGCGGGGGTCTCGAACTTGCACTGCGCCCTATCCTGCAACCGCGATGGAGAAGGGGGAATTGCACCAAGGTCCAATGTGGCGGACCATGCCTATCGTTGCGATACCGCGACAAATCAGCGGTTGAATTGGGGAATTACAGTCGCCTACGCTTTCTGAACCACGCAGGGGGCATCCATGGAACGTCGTGAATTGACAACACGGGTGCAGGCCGCCGCCGCCGCAGGCCTGATGTATTTTTCGGCCGCTGGCGCGCAGCAGGCGACCAGCGAACCCACCCTGGATGAAGTGCTGATTACCGCGACCAAACGTGGTGAGGCACAGAGCGTGCAGGACGTGCCCATCGCGGTGACTGCCTTCGGTTCGAAGCAACTGGAAGAGCTCAACTTTCGCAACCTGCAGACGCTGACCTTCCAGATGCCGAACGTGCAGCTGGACACCGTCGGCACTATTTCGGGATATCAGAACTTTTCGATCCGGGGTCTGGGCATCAACAGTTCCATCCCCTCGATCGATCCCACCGTCGGCGTCTTTGTTGATGGCGTATACATGGGTGTCAACAACGGCATCCTGTTCGACAACTTCGACGTCGAAGGCATCGAGGTGCTGCGCGGACCGCAGGGCGTGCTGTTCGGCCGCAACGTCACCGGCGGCGCGGTGCTGGTGCGCACCCGGCGGCCGTCGGCGGAGCCGTCGTTCATCGCCCGCGCTGCAGTCGAAGAAGGATTGAATTTCGTCACCGATGCGTCGCTCAACGGGCCGCTGTCGGGCGCACTGGCCGGCAAGCTGGCGGTGTACTACAGCGACGACCAGGGCTGGTTCACCAACCGGGCGGATGGCCAGGAGTTTGGCGCAGCACGCCAGTTCATCGTGCGGCCGGCACTGGCCTGGACGCCTTCGGACCAAACTGACCTGGTGTTGCGGCTGGAACATGGCGAGCGCCGGGGCGACGGCCCCGCGTCGCAGAACCATGCGCTGTTCGCGCGCGATTCCTTCGACTTCACCGTCAACGAGAAGGGCTATTCGGATGACGACTGGTCGCAGGCCTTCCTGGAGGGCAATTGGCGCGTGGGTTTCGGCAACGGCACCATCACCGATGTTCTGGGCTGGCGGGAGATCAGCGGCTCGTCGGCGGGTGACGTCGATGGCCGGCCGGTGCTGGCATTTCATGCCCTCTATTCCACCGATCAGGATCAGCTCAGCAATGAATTGCGTTATGCCGGCAATTTCGGTCCGGTGGCGCTGACCGCGGGTCTGTACTACTTCACGCAGGACATCCTCTACATTGAAAACCGCATACTCGCCGGCGGAACCATCAACGTCGCCGGCGGTGGCACGCAGCAATCCACCACCCAGGGGTTGTTCGCCGCGGCCGACTGGTCGCTCAGCGACACAGTGACGCTGAATCTCGGCGCGCGCTACACCCACGAAGAGAAGGACGCGCAGGTATCGCTGCTGCGCCCCGCCGGCTGCAACATCACCGCCGGCACGTGCAATTACACCTTTGCCGATGACGAAACCTGGAGCGATGTGTCGCCGCGCCTGGGCTTCCAGTGGCAGCCCTCGATGGATACCCAGGTGTACGGCTTCTGGGCGCAGGGTTTCCGCAGCGGCGGCTACAACTTCCGGCAGACGTCGGCTGCGGCAACGCCGGGTCCCTTCGACGCCGAGGAGCAGAGCTCCTTCGAGCTGGGCCTGAAGCAGGACTTCAACGGCGGCGCGCGCCTCAACGCGGCGGCGTTCTACAACACCATCGACGCGGTACAGCGCGAAATCAACCGACCGGGCCCGCTCGGTGTGGCACAGATCATCACCAATGTCGGCGATCTCGATATCTACGGCGCCGAGCTTGAAGGGCAGCTGCGCGTCAGCGAATCGCTGACGCTGACGGCGCAGGCCGGTTACACGCATGCCGAATACCAGACCCTGCAATACGATCTCAGCGGTGATGGCCTCATCAATGCCGTCGACTACGCGCTGGAACCCCCGCGCCTGTCGCCGTGGACCTATGGCGCGTCGGTCGTCAACGAAAGCCAGCTCGGCGCGGGCGGCGTGCTGCTGAGCCGCGTCGGCTTCAACCACCGCGATGCTTCGTTCTACTCCGACGACAATCGCGGCACGCTGAATGCCTTCGACAGCCTGGACGCAAACTTCACCTACCGCGCCCCATCCGGAACCTGGTCGGTGTCGCTGTACGGCACCAATCTGCTGGATGAGGTGTCATTCGGCGGTGATACGCAATTGCCCGACACGGCGGGATTCGGCGGTGATGGGCCCGCGGGTCCGGTTCCGCCGCCCACCTTCTCGCCGCTGAACAAGGGTCGGGTGATCGGCGCGGAGTTCCGGCTGACGCTCTGACCGAAACGATTGCGGAGGCGGGCATGCGCGTGGTCTTCGTTCACGGCTGGAGCGTCACCAGCACCGACACCTACGGTGGATTGCCGGAGGCGCTGGCGCGCAACGCGCCGGCCAGTCTCGGGCTGACCTTCGACCACCTGTATCTGGCGAAGTACGTGAGTTTTGCGGACGAGGTGCGCGTCGATGACCTGGCGCGCGGCATGCAGGCGGCGGTGGAGGCCGAGATCCGGCCGAAGCTGGCCCGAGGCGAGCGCTTCGCCTGCATCACCCATTCCACCGGCGGACCGGTGGTGCGCGCGTGGATGGCGGAGTTCTACGGCCGCGCGCTGCAGAGCTGCCCGCTGAGCCATCTGGTGATGCTGGCGCCGGCCAATCATGGTTCGGCGCTGGCGCAACTGGGCAAGGGCAAGCTGGCGCGCATGAAATTTTTCTTCGACGGCATCGAGCCGGGTGTCGGCGTGCTGGACTGGCTGGAGCTGGGCAGCCGGCAGAGCTGGGCGCTGAACTGCGCCTGGCTGGACTACGATCTCACCGCCGCGGGCGTGTACGCCTTCGTGCTCACCGGGCAGTCCATCGACCGCGGCTTCTATGACCACCTGAACTCGTACACCGGCGAGTCCGGGTCCGATGGCGTGGTGCGGGTGGCGGCCGCCAACATGAACTACGGATTGATCCGGCTGGAACAACAGACGCAGGGCTTCAAGCTTTCAAAGCAGGGCAGTGCGCAGCCCTCGGCGCTGGGTGTGCTGCCCGGTGTGTCGCACTCGGGTACCGGGATGGGGATCATGCGCAGCGTGCAACGCGACGATGACGGCAGTCATCCGACGTTGGCCGCGGTGCTGCTCTGCCTTGCGGTGGGCAGCGTGCCGGCGTACCGCCGCTGCATCAAGGCGCTGGACGACACCACGCGCAGGACGCAAAAAGAGGAACGCAGCATCGCGGAGAGGGGACCGTTCCTGTTCCGGCGCACCTTCCACACCAGCCGCTACTTCATGCTGGTGTTCCGCGTGACGGACGACCGCGGCAATGAACTGACCGACTACGACATCCTGTTCACCGCCGGCCCCGACTACGACCCCGACAATCTGCCGCCGGGATTCTTCGTCGATCGCCAGCGCAACAGCCGCAGCCCCGGCAAGCTTACCTACTATCTGGACCACGATGTGATGGCGCCGTGGTTCGAACGCCCCGCGCTTGATGACCGCTTCGGCTTCCGCATCGCCGCGCGGCCCGACAAGGGCTACGCCTTCTACACCGTCGGCGAACACCGCGGTCGGTACTCGGAACTGTCGAAGTACTTCGCGCCGAACCAGTGCGTGATGGTGGAGGTGGTGCTGCGCCGGCAGGTGGTGGAGGGCGTGTTCAAACTGACGCAGCGCCTGGCGGCGGAGGAGTTCAGGAATCAGGCCAGAGGCGAGCCGATTACCTGAAGGAGGTCGGACTGCGCGCGACGATGCCTTCCAGCCACGGCACCAGATGCTCCAGATCGACGGTACGCTCGTCGAAAAACTTCATCAGCGTCGCATGGATCGAATCCGAATCAGCAGTGATGCGATAACCATTGATGCGCAGGAAGACATCGGTCACCGCAAACGCCACGCGCTTGTTGCCATCCACAAAGGGATGGTTCTGCACCAGGCTCTCGAGCAATGCCGCGGTTTCGTGAATCAGCGTTGAGTAGTAACCGGTTTGCGGACGATGCAATGCGGCTTCAAGTGCGCCCGGGTCACGCAGGCCCTCGGCGCCGCCGTATCGTTCGATCAGCAGTTGATGGAAGAACAGTGCATCGGCAGTCGTGATGTATTCGGTCATTTCGCCAATGACCGATACAGGGCGTCGCGCTCCCTGACGCTGGCATCGAAGGCCTCCAGCACATTGCGTCGCGGTGCCTGCTGGCGTCTGCGAGCCAGGTACTCGCGCATCGCCTCACCCAATACAGCTTGAAACTGACGGCCTTCGCGACTCGCAATTTCCTGCAAACCTTCAAGCACTTCGGGTTCGGCCTGAGAAGAGAACTTGCGAAGAGCGGGCATCGGAATCTCCGTCATGCTGAATCTTGACG